>Ga0214917_10007580_pt1 | contig 10926 bp, 7 predicted proteins | sample LL_1208_BB_MetaG_FD_177983 | JGI IMG/M metagenome (GOLD analysis project Ga0214917, IMG submission 177983) | Freshwater microbial communities from Lake Lanier, Atlanta, Georgia, United States - LL_1208_BB | ecosystem: Environmental > Aquatic > Freshwater > Lake | place: USA: Georgia | collected...
CGAACATCATTGCGGGAAGCAACTGCCGGCTGATCGATGGTGCCGCCGGGCGGTTGAGCGGGGATTTTACCCATGTCGAGTTCGAGGGTTTCCCTTCCACGGTGGCACCCAATTTGGTCTATAGCCTAGCGGATGGAGATGTCGGATTGTGGGTGGGCATGGCGGGTACTTTCGCCTCCTGGTTCGGTTCCCCGCCACCGACCGACAACCGCATCCTTCTCCAGTATGCGGTGGGCGGGGCTGCCCGTCCTTCCGCAACCCCGGAAGAGATGGTTACCGCCTCGGATGGGGGCAATCTTTCGGTCAGTGCTATTGTCCGGGTGAATGACGCGAAGTTGCGGGTGGTGGGTCAATCATCCACGAACTTGGACGGTCCTTGGCTAGATCTGAAGTCCTATGCAACCGGGGTATTGAGTCCGGATCAGAGCGGAGTTTCCATGGGTTGCCAGCGGCGGATCTTTTTCGTGCAGCAGGGCTCCGAATCCAGGCTCTTTCTGAGGCTTCTCGTCACTTTAAGTCAGTGAGGTTCTGGCGCCATGAATCCTTCGAATCGTTTTGTTTGGTCGGTCGAACCTTTTTGGGTCGATCTGACCGGGGTCGCCGGAAAAACAGAAAAACGAGGGTGGCTTCTTTTTTTTGAAGAGGTAAAGCAATCCATGGCCGTAAAAATATTCCAAATCTTATTTCTTTCGGTGGTCGCAAGCCTTCTTTCTTGTGAAATCCTGGCTGAATCGAACCGCCAAGCCCAAAGGGTGGATTACAAAGTGGGTTTTCTCGGGGTTCCTTGTCACCCGGAGGTGGCTTGGAATGCGGATAATCTTCAGCGAATGAAGGATCTGGGGTTCAATGTTTTGCAGCTGAATATCGCCTGGGGATATCGGCCCAACGATGAAGCCCTCAACCTGGAGGACGTGGTCGACCTGCCACCGCAACTTCCCAAGACGGCAGGGGACAAGACTCGGGAGAAAATGCGAACGCCTGAAAGGATCGCTGCCCGAAGCGAGAAAATAAGGCAACGGATCGAAATCAGCCGGCAGCTTCGATTTCGCACGATGTTTCATTTCGGGGCTCCGAATGTGTTTTATCCTCCGGAATCTCCCGGGGCTCCGGGGGTGATTCTGGATCAGTGTATTTCGGATCCGGCGACCCTGGCGCGCTACACATCACTCCTACGGGTGTTTCATGAGAAGTTTCCGGGGGTGGACGATCTCTTGTGTTACACCTACGACCAGAACGCGTGGCTGTGCAGTGAAGAGGGCGCATGTCCCCGTTGCCACGGTGTACCGTTGCCGGGGCGGGCATCCAAATACATCAACACTTTGGCTCGGACCTGGCGTGAGCTGAATCCAAAGGGAATCTTATTTTGGGAGCCGTGGGAACTCTCGGCAGGGCAGACGTACCAATGTGTGGATTTGCTCGATCCAACCTGTGTGGGACTGTCGTTACACTCGAATATTGCGGAAGTTCAGATCGGTTATCCGGCGGATCGATGGTTCAAAAACATGCTGACCAAGGCGGCGCAAAGAAACATCCCCGTGCTCGGGGAGTTGTGGACCGGAAGTCCAACAGAGGAAATGGAGCCTTTTCTGCATATCCCGACGCCCTTGGCCACCCTCCGCGCCCTTCGGGCGGTGAACGAGGCCGGAAAACTGAAGGGGATCAAGGAATATTACGGCAACCTTCCCGAACAGGAGGATCCCAACCTCCGCATGACGGGTCTCTTCTTCAAAAACCCCGACATCTCCGAGGAGGAGGCGTTGTCCCAGTTGGCCAAACCCTACCGCGAGGCTGCCCGGGAGGTCATTCGGGTTTGGAGACTGGCCTCGGAGGCGGTCGAAATGTATCCGTGGGACGTTTCCTGGTTGGCGCGGGAGATCGGTAGAAGCTCTCCGCAACACGCCATGAGCGCGGCCATTCTCAAGGGAGCCAGTTGGCAGACGCCAAGTTGGCAGGCCAACCGCCGGGTTGCCTTCATGCGAACCGACCAGTTGGAAGCGCCTAATTTCTGGATGGTGGAGGATGTCCAAATGCGCTTCGAGCAAACGGCGGAAAAACTGGAAGCCGCCCTTCGGGTGGCTGACTTGATCCAAAACAAGCTTCCGGAACCCCTGCAGCACACCTTCAGGAAGAGCATCGAGGAGATGGGGTCTTTCAGGGTACGGGTTCTGGCTTATGCCTACCATCTTCGGGAGACCAATCTGGCCAATCTGATCCGTGGGGCTTCCCGGTGGGGACTCGGGGTGAATCCGGACAATCGAAACGAGCTGCGGGCGGTGATGGTGAAAGATCAGGCAAACATGGGGACGGAGGAACCGATGGGAACGGCGATCCGCATGCTGGATGCGGATCCAAAGAAGTTTCTCCAGACCTACTTCCTGCCGCGGGCATCCTCCGGTAAAAATCAGGATTGGGCTGACTGGGGCAGTGCCGCCAATTGGACCATCACTTCTCCCAACGAATTTTTCGAGAAAAGATAATTAACCCTCTTTATTTCATCCACGGAAGGATCCCGTCTCCTTTCCTCCTTGCTGCCTTGGTGGAGGCGTTCTTGCTCGTCCAGAGTGCGGGCCGTGCGGCCGTTTCGCCTCCTTCCCCCTGGGAAACGACCGTGCGGGAGGCGGCATTTTTGAAGGAGGGAATGGCTTGTTTTCGTCATCCCCAGTATCAATACGAGTGTCTGGGCCTTGGCGGGACGGTCATGAGGGTCGGTTCCCACGGATTGACCCGTCCTGGTCCGGTAGGAACGCCCACCAACGGCCATCTACAGCACTTGCCTTACCTGTCTTACCAATCCTGGTGGGATGAAGAGGGGCACCGGCATCTCCCGTTTGAGTTGGAGGGCGGCTATGGGGTAAAGCTGGAACCCGGTGAGGTGATGAACTTTCGGCACCGTCTGGATATTTTCACCGGTTTTCTGGAAATGGATTTGGGGCTGCACGTGTCCGAGGGGGATCCAAACCCTTTCCAGAGTCTTCGGGAGATGTTTGTCACGCCGGGGGGCGTTTTGGTGATGCGGGTCAGCGATGGGGCCAATGCCCTCAAGCCGTTTCGCCTTCGGGTGGGAATCAATCAAGACGTCCGGATTTATCTTAACGGGGGGATGTATGCCAAAGCCCATGACCCTTGGATCGGGGAGGGCGAGGGCAAGACGCAGGGACTTTTGGTGGTAGCCAAGCGCCCTAAATCCTGCACGGCCACGCTGGCGATTGCCATGGAGGGAGGAGGGGGGACATCCGTCGATGCAAAATCCATGGAACTCGGGTCCACCAAGCCCGGTAAAACCGTCACTTTTTATATTGCCCCCGGTTCATCCTATGAAATGGGAGACCCGGCCACGGTTGCCTGGAAAAAAGCCGAGGCGGCGAAGTCCCGGGGTTTTCAGGCGCTACGTCAGGAAACCGCCCAATGGTGGAAGGATTACTATGGCCGATCCTCGGTCTGCCTCCCCGACCCTGCCTTGCAGAAGTGGTTTGTCCGCTCCACCTATTATCTGGGGGTGTTTTTCGGCAACACCGATATTCCGCCCGGATGCAACGGGACCAGCATCGAGAGTTTTGCCGGTGCCATCTGCCCTGAATATGACCTGGTGTTGAATCAGATGGCCTTGCTGTATGGCAACCATTTCCAGGAGGCCCGCCGGGTAGTGGGATGGTTGGAGCGGTCGTTGCCCCGGGCGGAGAGATACGCCACGGAGGGACTGACGCTTCATCAGACCTCCGTAAAATATTCGGGAGGGGCGAAGTTTGGTCCCTTGATGGGTTATGACGGGACCATTCTGGTTCCGCCGACGACGGGGGAGGGGATTTGGGCCCACGAGGATTTTGCGGGAAACAATGCGGCACTGATAGCGCTGAATTATGTCGATTGGAGCGGGGACGACCGCTGTGAAGCCCTGGCCAAGAGAATCCTCCGAAAGACCACGGAAATTTCGGTGGAAGATCTGCAGTGGCGTCCCGACTTTGAGTCCTACCTCAACCGGAACATGCCGGCGACGGTGCAGCAGGCAGGGACACTGTTCGGGTTGCGGGAGTCGATCCGGCGGGGGGTGGCAGAACCGGAATGGAGCGAAAAGGCTGAAAAAATTCTGATCCCGACGGCCGAATTCAGGGGCAAGAAACTGCTGGCCGTGGGACCGGGGGCCAAACTGGAGGAAAATGCCGGCGATGCGACCTGGTTAAGCCCGGCATGGTATTACCGGGTGATGGCGGATGGGGATCCGATTGTCGCCGACAGTTACGCATTGTTCCGCACATCCAAAACGGGAAATTACACCTTCAATAACGGATGGATGGGGGTGGTGGCGGCAAAACTCCGGAACGGTGAGGAGGCCGTACGCTGGGCAAAAAACTTTCTACAAACCGGGGTGACATTATTTCATGACTCCTGTTTCGGGGAGTTGGTGGCCGATTTTGAAGACTTTAAGAAGACCCCGGAGGTGGCCGCCCATGCGGCGTATCTTTGCAATCTGACCCAGATGTTGCTGGATGGGGATGATGCCAAGGAGGTCACGGTTTTCCCGGCGATTCCGACCCAGTGGAAGAATGAGGGGGTGTCGTTTGAGCGCCTGGCCGCCAAGGGGAATCTGTTGATTTCAGGACAGTTTTCCAACGACCGGGTTCAAGTGAAGATCGATAACCTTTCCAACGGCAGTTGCACCCGAAACCTTCGGGTAAGGCTACCCGAAGGGGCGACTGAAATCCGCGGAGCGGGGGAGGGGGTGAAAATTGAAAACGGGTGGGCATGGTTACCTCAGGTCGAGATCCCATCGAAGGCAACGCGATCGCTAGATTTAGAGGTTTCGAAGCGTGATAAAATTATTAAATAATTTTTATAAATTTGTCGAAAACAAATCATAAAGCACTGCAGTACAGGTAATAACAAAAAGCTATTAAAAGCAAACTGCACCTATTGACAAAATAGCAATTACGACAATAATGTTTCGTACGAAGCATATCATATCAAAAAATAAACCTCTGCGAACCCAAACTAAGAAGAATAGAAGAAATTAAAAAACTAAAGGAAAAATCCCACATGAAAAAAACCAATCTCATTATTTTGGCCTTCGCTTTGTGTGCTCAAAGCCACTCTCTTTTTGCCGACTCGCAGTGGAACAACAACAATAGTCTTGCCCCAGGTGGGGATCGGGATTGGAGCAACTCTGCCAATTGGTTAGGGGGGTTGCCCAATATTGGGGTCACGGCCATCGTCAATCCTTGGGATATCCCGGCCAACTTCCCCATCGTCAGCACCTCAGGAAACTATGCCAACTCCATTTATCTGGCGGCGAATGCCGCCCTGCGGATCGCTTCTCAGGGCGTATTGACGGCCAACAATCTGATTACCGGTCAATGGGGCAACTCAGGCGTTGTCGATGTGGCGGGTGGGCGACTCAATGCGGGTAGCATTTATCTTGGAAATGGTAGTTTTGACGGAAAACTTAATATTTCGGCTGGCATCGTGGCGACCGACCTCCTTTCGATCGATACCCGGGGAGGAGCTTTGGTGAACATTGGATCCACCGGTTCCTTCATGCTCGCCGCAAGCAATCTCGACAACGTTAACTACTGGATCTCCAATAATGCCATTCGAGCAGAGGGAGGAGCCACCGGGTGGACGGTGAATGTCGATACCACCACTCAGTCTGGGAAAGTCATTTTGACCGCGGTTTCGGCTTCGGCCACTGCAATTCCGGAGCCCGGCACCTTTGGAACGTTGGGTCTTGGACTGATTCTTTTAGGTTGCACCCGGATCATCCGGCGCAAGGCCTGAATCAGCCGTAAGGACGGAAATCGGCCAAAGAAGATCCATGGACGATTTTTGTAAATTCATTGACTCGAAATAGTCCCTGCCAGCACTGTTCCCTGTCATGAAACGAAGCACTTTGACTTTGTTTGCCCTTCTTTTCGCATTCGGGGGCCGTCTTTTTTCTGCAGAATCTCCTTCTGGGGTGGATACGGCATGGACCGGTGCCGCTAGCGATGCTTGGGCCGATCCGGCGAACTGGAGCAAAGGCCTTCCATCCGAAAAGGGGATTGCCAATACGGTGATTCAAACCAGTCCTAAAAACGTCGCTCCCGTCATCACCACAGCGGGCAACACATCCAGCGGGCAGGTCTACATAATGTCCGGAGGCGGGTTGATAATTCAAAAGGGCGGAGAACTCACCACGGGGGGGAATCTTGTGACCGGCAACAACGGGCACGCCGGCCTGACCGAGGTTGCCGGCGGGACTCTACATGTCGGAGGTGTGATTCTTTTGGGTCACAACGGCTTTGAGGGGGGCCTGAAAATTGATTCGGGAACAGTCAGCGCCGACGGTCTTTCCATCCATGAATCAGGAGCGGCCAAGATTATTCTTCGGGGATCCGGAAAACTGATCCTGCCCAATTCGGTGGAAAACCTCAGGAATATCCGGTACTGGATTGATAACACCAAGCAGATTGCGGCGGAGGGAAGTGATGCATCCAAGGAGTATGCGGTCGATGTCGAAACGGAGAAAAAGTCTGGAAAGATTGTTTTGTCTGTTTGGTCAGGGAAATAAATCAGAAGTAAGATTAGCCAAACCCGGGCAAGATTCTTTACGCACAGGCTCAGTGGTCAGGCCCGCATCTGTGATAGATTCTTGAAGGTGATCCAATTGTTTCTGTTTTTTTTGATTCCTTTTCTTGGATTAGGGGTTGGTATTTTTGGGGTCAGCGATTTGCATGCGGAAGTTTCCAAGCCGCCCAATATTATCTTTCTTCTTACCGACGACCAACATTGGGATTCCCTGGGCTGTATGGGCAACAAGTCTATTCAGTCGCCGAATCTTGATCGCTTGGCTCGGGATGGGGTTCTCTTCCGGAATGCGTTTGTCGTAACATCCGTTTGCTCGGTCAGTCGGGCATCGCTACTTACGGGTGCTTATCCTTGTTCGCGAGGTTCAGGTGATCTGTCTGCCATGGTCACACCCCAGAATCCAGATGTAACCTATCCGGCAGTTTTACGAGCCGGGGGATATGAGACGGGTTATATCGGCAAGTGGGACGTCGGATCAGGGGAAGAGGGGTTCCGGATGGGGATGAAGCTGTTTGATTATTGGGGGGCAGACCGTCTTCATGGGAACTATTGGCATGAAGCCGACTGCCCTTTGGTGACGAATGATGGGCGGAAGTCCAAGGAACAGATCCAGTGCACCTGCCCGCCGAAAGGTTCGGATCCACGTGTCGGGTCTGCTGGCATGGTGCATCCTCTGCACTTCGATCGGGACATTGTTCCGATCAAAACGAAGCAATTCCTCGACGGACGGGATCGTGCCAAGCCCTTCTTCCTGGCGATTGCTTTTCGGGGACCCAAAGATCCCTGGTCCGACTCTCCTAAGGATATGGCAGAATTGTATCGATCTGATTTGGTCCCCATTCCGGCCACGGCGACGGAGGCAGATGCTAAGGGGCAGCCTGCGTTTCTCCGAGCCTCCATGGGTTCGGACCACGGCCTTTCACTGGTCAAGGACTCAAGGAGGCTGGCAGATGAGATACGGAAAAACTATCGGCTTGTATCGACGATCGATCAGACGGTCGGAAAGTTGCGGGAGATTCTTGCCGAGCAGGGACTGGATACCAACACCATGATCGTCTTCACCTCCGACAACGGGCATTTTTTCGGGGAGCACGGCTTCTGGGGGAAGTGGTTGCCGTATGAGGAGTCGCTCCGTGTTCCTTTGATCGTTTGCGATCCGCATTTGGCTGGTTCGCAAAAGGGAACGATCTGCGATCAGATGATTTTAAATGTCGATCTGGCCCCCACGTTCTTGGCTTGGGCAGGGTTGGACATTCCCCGAGAGATGCAGGGGCAGAGTTTTGTGCCCTTGGTGGGCGGACAGGCAACGCCTTGGAGAAAAGATTTCTATCATGAATTCACCTGGACCGCGGAGGGAAAGATTATGCCCAGTGAGGGGATTCGTTCGGAAAATTGGAAGTACATTCGGTATTTTGACCGGAAACCGGTGGTCGAACAGTTGTTTGATTTGAAGAAGGATCGTGGGGAAACGTTGGATCTTAGCGGAAATCAGGAATATGGTAAGTTTCTTGCGGAACTGCGCACCAAAACCGAAAAATACAGGGCAACTTTGCAGTCCCGAAAGAGCGGGGAAACGGGCTCCAAGCAACATTGAGACGGACTCAATGTACGACCAGAATCACGGCATTTTTTTTTGAGAAGCAAGAAGGCAAGGCTTGATGCGGGGAATAATCGCGCTAAGAATACGAAATGTTTCATATACAAGATGTTTTCCTAGTCGCCGATAAGATTCCACGCATGTGTGGTCGTATTGGTGAAACCATGAGGTGGGGGATTTTACTGTTTTCCTTGGTGTTGATACCGAATTCCTTCAGTGAAGTGAATTGGCGGAAGGAAGTAAATGGACCTGCTGGGTTCAAATACTTTATCGGCATTGTCGGGAATCCCTCCGTGCCGGACATCAGTTGGAGTGATGAGGAGCTCGAGCAAATCAAGTCTCTGGGGGTGAACATGGTTCAGTTGAGCATTGCTTGGGGCGGAAAACCGGCGGATGAGGTGCTTAATCTTGAAGATTTGAACGCGGACCAACGGAAAAAATTCAAGTTCCGCATTGCCCAAGCCCAGAAACACGGACTTCGCACGATGGCCCAGTTTGGAATCCCGAGGATGGTCAATTTCAATCCCGTAAGACCCGCTTGCATTTTGGACCCGGAGGTCCAGCAGAAGTACCAGAAGCTCCTAAAAGACTTCATGGTTTCCTTTCCCGAGGTGAACGACGTGATGGTTTATACCTTCGACCAGCAGGCCTGGCTCTGCAGCGAATACGGACCGTGTCCGCGTTGCAGCGGGATCCCCCTGGATGAGAGGCTCCCTCAGTTTCTGAATATGCTGAACGATGCCATGCGTTCCTGTCGTTCAGGCACCACGCTTTGGTGGAAGCCGTGGGAACTTTCCAAGGGGCAAGTGGGGTCGATCTTGGGGAAGGTGAAGGCCGAGGGTTTCGGTCTGGCCCTCAACCCTTCCACCAGCAACGAGGTGTATCCGTTTAATGACCGGTCATTCTACTCGGATCTCGGGGTCCGGCGCTTTGTGCAGATTGCATTGGAACGAAACATTCCGGTGATGGGGGAGTTTGATCACACCTTTTACAAACCCCTTTATCTGATCGAGGACTATTTTCCCCGTCTCATTTACGAGCAGATGAACGGTTGGCGGGAGATGAAAGGGGTGGTCGCCATCAAGGAGTATTATGGATTCTCTCCAACCACCTTCTCGGTCAACGCCGCAATGTTGAAAGCGTGGGTGCACTCTCCGGATGCTTCTTTACAAACCCTTTTGGACGAAGTGGCAACTCCCTATGGGGAGAAGGCGGCTCCTTTGCTCCTTCAAGCATGGGAGTTCGTGGCGCAGTCCTTGGAAGTGTACCCCTGGGATACAACGTACCTGATCGGCGCGATGGGGTTGGACCGGGGGGCGAATGGTTCGCATAGCTGGGAACCGGTGGTTATTCTGAGTTCCACTTGGGAGACTCCCATCTGGAAAGCAAACCGAAGGGGAAATTTCATGCTGACTGACGAGCCGAAAGCACACCCATGGTTGTTTGAGGATGCTGGCATCCGGCTGGAAGAAGCGGCGGCCATGTCTTTCCGGGCGGTGGAGTTTTACGACAAGGCCTTGGCGGAAAAATCTCCCAAGGAGGCGGATATCCGGACACAGAGGGAAACGGTGTGGCAAACCGGGCGCTCCCTTCGGTCCAAGGGTTTGCATTTTCTCGAGACCTTGGCGGCGCAGGATGCAAGATTGGTGCAGGCCGACCCCAAGCAATTCGCCTTGGTGACGAAGCGCTTGGAGGGTTTGTTGAAAAAAGATTTGGAGAACCAGGGGGGTCGACCGGAGATGAAGCAAAAGTTGGCTGAATTTCAAAAAGACCCGGTTGCTTGGTTGAAGGTCAATCTTGCTCCGAGGGAATACGAAACCCGCACTACCATTGATTGGCAGCGTTGGATTCCCAGACAGGAATGACCGGGTTGACGCAATATGAGCACTTTCAGGATTTAAAATAACCATGGGTCCACTTCTTGGAGTCTTTTTGCATTGGATGGGAGGTCTGGCTTCCGCTTCCTTTTATGTGCCCTATCGCGGGGTGCGGAAATGGTCCTGGGAAACCTACTGGCTGGCCGGAGGTTTTTTTTCCTGGATTATCGCCCCTTGGGTTTTTGCCCTTCTCCTGACCAAGGATTTGCTGCCGGTGCTGGCACAGCAAAGTCTGGGCACCTTGGGTTGGACCTATTTCTTCGGGTTGCTGTGGGGTTTTGGGGGGCTGACTTTCGGTCTGACCATGCGGTATCTAGGGCTGTCCCTCGGGATGGGGGTGGCGCTGGGCTATTGTGCAGCCTTTGGCACCCTGATGCCGCCCCTGTGTAAGCAGTTCCTGCCTGAGATCCCCGTGGCGGAAACGTTATCCCAGATCGCCTCCACGTCCCCCGGACAGGTCACACTCTTGGGGGTTTTCCTGTGTCTTCTTGGGATCGCCGTGGCGGCCTATGCGGGTTTGACCAAGGAGCGGGAAATGCCGGCGGAGGAAAAAAAGAAGGCCATTGCCGAATTCAACTTCCGCAAGGGCATTTTGGTGGCGACTTTCTGTGGAATATTGAGTGCCTGTTTTAGCTTTGGTCTGACGGCCGCCGCCCCCATTGGGGTGGCCTCCGCGGCCTGCGGGACGGGTAGTTTCTGGACCGGATTACCGAAACTTGTGGTGGTTCTTCTGGGTGGATTCACCACCAACTTTGTCTGGTGTTTGCTCCTAAACCTGAGGAACCGGACAGGGTATCAGTACTTTGCCTCAGAGTGCCGGCCGGAGCATGCTCACGAAAGTGGGGCGGGGGGCAGTGAACATGGTGGGGGAACCGGCCAGAGAGGTGCGGCATC
>Ga0214917_10007582_pt1 | contig 10924 bp, 14 predicted proteins | sample LL_1208_BB_MetaG_FD_177983 | JGI IMG/M metagenome (GOLD analysis project Ga0214917, IMG submission 177983) | Freshwater microbial communities from Lake Lanier, Atlanta, Georgia, United States - LL_1208_BB | ecosystem: Environmental > Aquatic > Freshwater > Lake | place: USA: Georgia | collected...
GAACTCACGACCTGCTGTTTACGAAACAGCTGCTCTACCACTGAGCTACATCGGCTTGTGCGGGAAACAGCTGGTCAGTAGTTTGGTCAGTACTTGGTCAGTAAACTTGACCCGGTACCGCTCAGACCGCCGCCCCAGACCTTCTCTGGGGCGCCGATTATCGCATGGAGGCGCGGGTTGTGGCGGAGCCAAAAATGGGCGCAAAAAGTGGCCGAACGCGGAAGCCGTTCTTCCGTGCGGCACGCGGCGTCTGGGTCGCCGAGGTCAAGCGCCCGGACGACCGCACCGTCACGCGAACAGCCAAGACCGAGGCGGCGGCTGCGAAGCTCCTGATTGAACTCCAGGCCGATGTGCTGGGCGGCGTGCGCCGGGCAGGACGAGACTTGACGGTGGGAGACTGGATTCAACAGTAGATGAGGCTTCCCTCCGATATTGAGCCAAAGTCGCAGATGACCTATTTCGGGCTGATGCGCAACCACTGGCTTGCGCATCCAATCGCAACCATCCCGCTCAAGAGCCTTCGCGCACGGCACGTGCAAACCGCACTGGACGAGCCTGGACCAGCCACGACTGGGAGAAAGCTTTCGCGCACGACCAAGCAACACCTCCGTGCGGTCATGTCTAATGCAATGTCCAGTGCCGTTGCGCGCGGCGTACTCGATGCGAATCCTGTTTCGGCCGTGAAGTTCCGACAGGGGCAACCACAGCGGGCCCGCCAACAAGATGTCTCAAAGGAACGCTGGAAGCGCATCCACGAGGCAGTCAAGGACTCACCGTTCCGCGCGCTCTATCACCTCATGATGGACGGGAGCCTCCGAATGGGGGAGGCACTCGCCCTGACGTGGGATGACGTCCATCTTGGGAAGCCAACAGAAGGGCGCCGACCGTGGGTCTTTGTTCGAGCCGCAATCAAAGAGCGAACGCGTGCCGATGGCCGCGGCATTGAGCAGTATCGAGGTAAGCCAAAAACGGATCAAAGCGTGCGAAAAATCTTTCTCAATGATGAAACCATCATCTTCTTTCACCAGCTCCGTGGGCAGCAGGGCAAGACCCCGGGCCTGGTCTTTCGAAGTGTGAATGATCCGACGCGCGAGCCAAACAAGGGAACCATCTCACGCGACTTCCGTGCCTGCATGGCCGCCGCCGGGCTCAAGGACATCACGGCCCGTGACCTCCGCCACTGGGCCCCGACAATCATGCTCTCCGAGGGGGTGGCGCTTCCAGCGGTCTCAAAGCGTCTTGGTCATGCCCAAATCTCAACAACCGTCAATCGGTACTCCCACGTCGTCCTCAAAGACGAGGAGCGAGCTGCGGACGCCCTGGAGATCTGGGGGCGCAAGAAGCGCGGGAAAGGTCTATAGGATGTTCCAACGATTGACTGCCCGTTAGAACTCGGCTGGTGTATCACGTACACGATCACCATGCCCAGTGTTCTTGGCACCCTTCTTGGAGTTGCATAGTGAGCACAGCGTCTGAAGATTGCTCGGATGATTCGTTCCACCCCGCTTCACCGGCTTCTTGTGATCAATCACCAGCTGAACGCCAAGATCGCCCTTTTTTGCACCACACTTCTGGCACGTGTATCGATCACGGGCATAGATTTGATTCCGAAGTGCGCGAGAGATTGGTGCTCGGACCGCGGGCGCTGACGGATTAGTCGTCGCACCGTGTGTTGAGATACTATTGAGTAACTCTTGTCGACCTGGACATGACGGTGCAATCGTTAACTTCGACTGCTCTGCGGTCGTAGCGCTGCTCACCAAAGGCTCTGATGCCCCCAACCCTTCATAGAAGCTGCGGTTGCCGCACTGAATCACCAATGGATCTGGTGCGGACGGCGGGGGTGGTGCGGGCATCGCATCGGCTGCGCGTTGCACTCGGATCGCCAGCATTCGCCAACCCCAAAGGCCCAATCCAGCAAGGACGAAGAGACTCAGGGGCAATGTTGCGAAGAAGGCGACGACCACGAAGATGACAGCTGCAAATGCTGTGTACGTTCCGATGAGCCGAACCATCAACGATCTCCCCTGTCGCCACGGGGCTCTGCGGACGTTGTAGGGAAAGGGCCCGAGACTGGCGACAAAGAGCCTCCAGTCTTCTTCCAGGGATCCGCGTCATATCGCACTTCACTTGAATCGAGCTCTTCCCGTGTGATCTCTATCGGCGTATAAGGCATGCACCCTTTCGCTGGGAAGTCCTCAGCCCCAATCGGGCGGGGTTTTGGCGGCTTAGTGCAAACCCACGGACCATATTCTGAGTCTGCTGGCACGTGCACGATAGATGCGCCACGGAGCGGCCTGGGGCCACTTCTTACCGGCAAGATGCGCCATGCGGCGAACAGGATTGCGACAGCGCTGGCGAATAGCCAGAACGGGACTACGGGGTTGAGGATCAAGCTAATCCCGACGATTGCCACAACGATTGCTCCCAGCCAGATCATCATTTGCTGGTGTCAGTGGACTTCTTGGCCGGTGGGCGCTTTCGATGTTCAGTAATGAGATCAGTGATCACGGAGCCCTTGTAATGCTCAATCTGATCGCGCGCCGTTAACTCACGCTCAACCGCCATATTCAGCTGATCGCCAATCGCGGCAAGTTTAATCATGTGCACGCGGACGGTGTCTGACAACTTGTTGGCAAGGTTCTGCGTCCCCTTTGCACTCTCAACGATCTTCTCCGCGTCGGACTCCAGGGTTGCCACGTCCGCAACAATCTTCTGTGCTTGCGAGATGAGTGCCGCCACGATTTCGGGCTGGCGGCTGAGGTTGGGCAGATGGACCAGCGCTCGGGCAATCGAGTAAGCGGCATACAGATTGGATAGTTGACCCCGACCCCAATCAACGACGCAAACGAGCCCAGCACCCTCGAGGTAGCCGATATCGGGGATCAGCTTCTTCATTGCCACGTTCATATTTGATCGGTCAAACACGATGAACCCAACGTCTGCGTTTCTATTGGCGATCGCTTCCACGATCTGGCTCCAGGCAGTGTCACGAGGAGGGTTCTCATATTTCCGCTCTGAGAGCGGTCCCTCGGGAATGTCGGTGAACTTCACTTCGATCGCGATCCGACGTCCTTCTTCGGTTACAGCAAGAACGTCGCCGCTCTTGTTGATGGTCTCAGCGGTAGATCCCTTTATTGCCCCACCAGCCTCACCCGTGATTGTGAAGAGATCACCCCAACCAACTCGGAGTGCGTACTCCCGCAACGCATCGTCAACCCAACGTTCGCCGATCTTTCCCTTGTTGGAACTACGCTCCCATTCGGCAAGGCGGAGCTCATGGAGCACCTTTAACTGTTCGAACCGGGACTGGATTTGACCGTCGGCATCCGCCAGTAGCGCTGAAATCCTCTCGTCCAGGAGGGCGAGAGATCCGATGCGCAACACGTCGTCAAGAAGTTGGTCTCGACCCTCTTCTCCCTCTTGGGCCATCAGCTTGATCAGATAAGGGTCAACCGAGGTCCGCGCAGGGATTGAGACGCTAATGGGCTGCTTCGCTTCGTCACGGTTGACCTGGATAGCATCGCGTTTCGCCATGTGGGCATCATATGAGGATTCCTCTCGACTGAGAAGAGTCAGCGTCCGCCGTTGGCAACCGCGCATCGCCTGGTCGAGACCGCAATCTATTGTCAGACGTGATCGGAATGGGTAGGTGGTGGTCGGAGCACAGAACCTCGTATACATCCCGTACCGCAGCCTATAGACTCCGTTCATGAAGGCTATTCAAGATCAATCAGGTCAGCGGTCACGATTCTCGGTGATGGCGGCCACCCTTACGCTCACGGTTGCCGCCCTGGTGGCAGGCGCACCAGTGCACCCGGCACGCTCGGCCATCAAGCCGTGGCTGATCACCTGTGATGGGAGGTCCAAGTGCACGGCCAGCGGCTTTGATTTGCGGATGAAAAACATGCGGGTTAGCTGGTGGCAATCAGTCAAAGGTGGGTCAACCACGTCGTGGGGCTCCAGCGTCGATTCGAAACTCACCGCGATCATGACTGGCACGGCTGCAAAGAAGGGTCAGTGCACGATCTGGTGGGTTTCTTATTCGGGCGACAACTCACCAAACTACGCGGTTCGCGACTGGGTAGTGATCGGCAATCGCTGCCCGTAGCTTTCAAGCGGTGAATGTAGAAACGTTATGAATGATTGGCGTCCTGAAAGTAGGGTCAACTCAAACACTTCCTACTTCAAGAAGGCCAGCGATGATGCTTGAGCTTCCTGCTCTCCTACGTGCGGCTGGCATCCCAGTATCAGAAGAAGATCGTGCGGTGAAAGTTCATCTTGCCGTCACGAACGACTATGGCGACGATCCGCTTGATGTGTTTCACGAAGGCGACTTCCCTTCGTGGCAGCAAGAGCAAACGGCGAAAAACTTTGAATGCGATCAAGTGATCGCCTTGATTTCGCTGGGTGATCAGCGTTGGCTCTTTGCCGGAGTCTACGCGAGCCGCAGTCACAAGGCACATCCGTCAAAGCGCGGGCATTTTCTCTATGACCTCAAGGAGCTCCCTGGCCAAAAGGAACTGATCGGGCGCATCGTGGTGCGATGGGATCGCAATCGGGCACGAAGCTCCTATCGCTGGCTTGATTCTATGGGTCCAATCGTCGTGGAGTCGTACAACTCGGCAGAGATTCAGTTCGAGAAGTTCCCAGGGTGGGATCGTCCCTGGTCGCTGCGCTGGTCTGATCTAAAGACCATCGAGGCTCATTCCATCGGCGACTGGATCAACCCGCTGAGCTATGTCAAGGGTGTGTATCTGATAACAGACCAGTGCGACGACGACTGCCGCGGTCAGCAGTATGTCGGGATCGCTTCAGGAACGAAAGGAATCTGGGGGCGTTGGCTGGACTACGCAGCAACTGGGCACGGCGGCAACAAGAAGTTGCGCGCTCTATTACGCAAGCAGGGAAGTGATCACGCCAAGAACTTTTTATACACGGTACTGAGCCCAGCACCAATCACCGCATCGGTGCCAGAACTTGCGGAGCGTGAACAGCATTGGATGCACGTGCTCGGAAGCAAAGCCAACGGCCTAAACTCGTAAGGAGGAAATGGTGAAGAACGCCCAGCCCATTCGTGCAGTGATCCTACGCTCCGCGATCTGTGCGCTCGTAGAAGGCTCTACGGAGGACGAGACGCCAACCACCTCGCTCGAACTCCAGGGCCTCACCGCAGCGTGGATGCCCGGCGATCATGGACTGAGCTTGGTTATCGGCGGCGGCCAACTAAAAGACGTGCAGCTCGAACCGTCGCTCACCGTCATCGTTCCTCCAGAGAGTACGCAGGAGTTGGTAAAGACAATCACTCGGCCGCGACGACCAAATGAGCTGCAGTGGCGTGTGTCTCATCCCAATATGTCCGATCCCGACTTTCCTGAGTTTCGTCACCCCGTGCTTGGGTGCACAATCGGAAAAGGGTCCTTATGTCGTAGGCCAGGGTGGTCTCAGGTGGTTTTGGGCGGGAGTGCTTGGGTGGAGGCATTCAAGGTTGATCCCGGCCATGAGGCCTTCCCAGGTAGACCTTTCGAGATCAACATCGACACCAACGGGCATTCCTTCCAGGTGTACCTCACACCGGATGAGGTGGCAGATCTGAAGTTGGTCTTGCGGTATGTCCCCACCTGGTTCTCGCAGGAGCATCGGTAAAGTTTTACATGCACCGCGGTCAAAGCTGAGCGTTGCGCTCCCTGCCTTTGGTTGGCCTTAAGCGTCGCCAAAGCCTCTGGTTAGTGTGTCTCCGTCGACTCCTCTGGGGCACTGATCGTTTCGGCGAAGCTCGCCATCGTTGTGAGCAACAGGGAGAGCTCCAGCATTATGGCGTGCGTCAAGGCGCTCTTCCCTGGACCCTCCGGCATCTGGAGCGCCCGCTCGACGTCAGCGGAGAGTTTCGGTAAATCGATCGTGTGGCTCACGTCGCTGTAATGGCCCCCTGTCACTACCTGAAGTCAAAGGCCGTCTCTTCAGCACAGAAGAAGAGACGGCGGACATAGGGTACACCTTGGCTCTACTGACCAACAACTGACCAAGCGTAAAAAAGCAGCTGTTTCACGCTCAAACAGGGCCGGTTTTGTGCTGGGCAGATACTTACGAAACAGCTGCTCTACCACTGAGCTACATCGGCGCCGGAGGGGGATTGTAGCGGAGCGAGCCACCCCTGCGGATTTGCTCTATGGTGCGGCATGCACCCCCATTCGGCGGGATCCTAGGAGGAGAAAACGTGGCAAAGCACCTTCCAACCCGAACCATGGCCGACGTCAAGGAGCCGCTCGTGCTCTTCCTGATCGGCATGCGCATCAATACGCTCTGGCGCGTGTGGGAGTGGTTCCCTGTTTTTCGCGCGATGCCAACAATGATCGTGGAGCTCTACAAGAACCCCGAGCTCGGTTTCCTGCGCGCTCGCACCGAAATGGCGGGTCGCACCATCACGGTGATCCAGTACTGGAAGTCATTCGAGGCGCTGGAGGCCTATGCGTCAATGAGCGACCGAAAGCATCGCCCGGCATGGACAGCCTTCTACAAGCGTGCGACTAGTGGCACCGGTGCCGTGGGCATCTTTCACGAGACCTACATTGTTCGACCCGGTGAGGTTGAAACGCTCTATGCCGATATGCCCGCTGATTTTGGGCTCGGTGGTGCGGTAGGGATGAAGCCGGTGACGCCAAAGACCGAGACGGCGCGCGAGCGCAAGGGGTAGCGCGGGGTTCCACGAGTCACTACGGCTGGAGTGGCCAATTGCAACGAAGCTAGTTGCGTCATCAGGGACAGTCATCAGCAGCCTACGCATTACGGCCCTAAAACCAGCATCCCATAGGCTACTCTGCCGTTCATGAACTCGGAACATCGTCCTGCGACCGCAGTGCAATTGGTTGGGGTGACAAAGCTGTTTGGCGTGGCCGGTGGCAGCCCCGCCGTGGATAACCTTTCCCTCACGATTAATGACGGTGAGTTCTTCTCGTTGCTCGGCCCGTCAGGCTCAGGCAAAACGACGACGCTGCGCATGATCGCCGGCTTCGAGCAGCCAAGTTCCGGGCACATCTATCTCCAAGGTCAAGAGGTAACAGACTTGCCGCCTAACGAGCGCAATGTGAACACGGTTTTTCAGGACTACGCACTCTTCCCGCATATGACGGTTGCCGAGAATGTTGCCTATGGCCTAGAAGTCCGTCGAGTGCCAAAGTCGCTTCACGCAGGACAGGTGCAAGAGGCGCTCCGCATGGTGCGACTTGAGGGTTTCAACGATCGCAAACCAGCACAACTCTCCGGGGGTCAGCGTCAACGCGTGGCACTCGCTCGGGCACTTATTAATCGACCCAAGGTGCTGCTTCTTGATGAACCGCTCGGAGCCCTCGATTTGAAACTCCGGGAAGAGATGCAGATCGAACTCAAATCTATCCAGGCAAGTGTCGGGATTACGTTCATCTACGTCACCCACGATCAGCAAGAGGCACTCTCAATGAGTGATCGAATTGCGGTTTTTCACCGTGGGCGGGTAGAGCAGGTGGGGACACCAGCAGAAATCTATGAGCACCCGGCAACTGAGTTTGTGGCGGACTTCGTGGGCACCTCGAATCTCTTAGATGGCGAACTGGCAGCAAGGCTGGTCGGGCGCGCGGGCCGGTGTGCAATTCGGCCGGAGAAGATTCGTTTACTAGACGCCGCGAGCAGACCATCGAGCGGGGATCTGACTGCCCACGGAACAGTTGCAACAGTGGTCTATTTGGGGGCAGAAACGCGATATATCATCAGACTGGACGGAGGCGGTGAGCTCATGGTGACGCAGCAGAACTTGCGAGGCTCGTCAGCAGAAGCACATGCAGCTAAGGGTCGCCGAGTAGTACTGGCCTGGAGGCCGGAGCACGTGCTTGACCTTGCGGAAGTTCCGCAGGCGGCACACGTTTAGGGAGGTACAACTGTGAAGAGACTGCAGTTGCTCGTTGCAATCGCTGGGCTAGCGCTCATTGTCACGGCGTGTGGCGGGAGTACGGCCAGCACCGAGCCGAGCGGCAAGCCAGCGGGATGGCTCGACGCTGTCGGCGAGGGCGAAGGTGCCCTCAACCTCATCATCTGGGAAGGGTATGCAGAGCGTGGCGCAGTAGACCCCGCATACGACTGGGTAACGCCATTTGAAACAGCAACGGGGTGCAAAGTCAGCACCACGTCAATGACCGATTCCGCGAACGGCGTACAGCTACTTCAGTCTGGCGAATACGACGGCGGATCGTTTTCAGGTGATGCATCGGTGCGCCTGATGAAGGCCGGCGACGTAGCCCCAGTAAACGTTTCCCTGCTGAGCAACTATGCAAACGTGTTTAGCGGCCTAAAAGACAAGGCGCACAACTCGCTCGACGGCGTGCCGTATGGCGTTCCTCATGGCCGTGGCGCTAACGTTTTGATGTGGAACTCAGATGTGGTCACGACTCCGCCAACCAGCTGGGACCCAGTGTGGGAGGGCGGCTCGGCATATAAGGGAAAGATCAGCGTGTACGACTCGTCGATTTATATTGCCGATGCCGCAATTCACCTGATGGCCACGCAGCCTGCACTTGGCATTACGGACCCATATCAGCTGAATGACGCCCAGTTTGCCGCCGCGATTGCTTTGCTTGAAGCACAGCGCGACAATGGCGCCGTGTATTGGGGCACCGCTGCAGATCAGATCACGAGCTTCGCTTCTGGTGATCTTGTGGTCGGTACAACCTGGCAATACCAAGCAAACATGTTGGCGAGCGAGCCAAAGGTAAAAATCGCAACGACTCTGCCAGCAGAGGGCTCAACAGGTTGGTCGGATACCTGGATGATGGCCACCAAGGCCAAGCATCCTAACTGCATGTATTTGTGGATGGACCACATGATGTCGGCGCAGGCCAATGGGCAGGCTACGGTCTGGTTCGGCGAGGCACCGACAAGTCAAGCTGCATGTGATTACGCCGAGACGATCTCGCCGGGTCACTGCGCACAGTTCCATGCCACCGATGAGGCGTACTTTGAGAAGGTTTGGTACTGGTCAACACCTCAGGCTGACTGCGCCGATGCTGATGCAGCGACATCATGCAAAGACCAAGATGCTTGGGTCGAAGCCTGGACCACATTGCGTGGCAATTAGCCCGGCTTGAGTTGAAATAGCGGGCGGCCACGAGGCTTCTGGGTTCGTTAGCCCAAAGTCTCGTGGCCGTCATGCTGTGTAACTACTTGTGACCCTTATTCGACGCATGGTGCAATGGTTTAGCCGCCGGCCTCGTACTGCCCTATCCGCGCAACTCGCTGGGCCACTCGGCTGGATCCTTCTCATCTATCTCGGTTCACTATTTGTCTTACTGCTCCATGCCTTCTGGGTGAAAGACTCATTCACGGGAAAGGTGGAGCCATTTGTCTGGACCCTTGACGCGTTTGGACAGGTTTTGGGCAACCCCGTGTACCTCACTATTGCCTTGCGAACGATCCTGATCGCCACGCTGGTGACCCTCACTGATGCCCTACTTGCACTTCCAATCGCCTACTACATGTCTCGCGTCGCATCGCCAAGAACCCGCGCTATCTTGCTCGTTGGGATCACGATGCCTCTTTGGGCCTCATACCTTGTGAAGGTGTATGCGTGGAGGACGATTCTGCAGGGGAATGGGTTGCTGAGTTGGCTGCTCGGTCCACTGGGAATTGATGGCCCAGGCCTCAGTGAGATCTGGAGCACATGGCTGGTGTTGAGCTACCTCTGGCTGCCGTACATGATCCTCCCGATCTTTGCCGGCCTCGAGCGAATCCCGAACTCACTTCTGGAGGCGTCGGTAGACCTCGGAGGGAGTGCAGGCATGACCTTTCGCAGAGTGATTCTGCCCCAGCTACTCCCAGCTCTTGCCGCTGGGTCAATCTTCACCTTCTCGCTTAGCCTCGGAGACTACATCGTCCCGGACCTCGTCTCGGATGCAAAATTCATCGGTAATGTGATCTACGACAACTCTGCTCTGGGGAATTTCCCTGTAGCAGCCGCCTTCTCGATCTTGCCAGTGGTTGTCTTGCTGATCTATTTACTGTTGGCTCGACGAGCTGGCGCATTCGAATCACTGTGAGTCATCGTGGTTGAGTCTCGACTTGTTCGCATGTTTCTTCGCGTCGCGACCGCGCTTGTGATGGCCTTTCTCTATCTGCCTCTGGTCGTGCTTGGCCTGTACGCCTTCAACGAGAGTAAGCTCGGCGCATGGCCCCCAACGGGCCTGACGTTGAAATGGTTCGGGGAGGCGGCAGCCAATCCAGCTATCCAAACCGCTTTTATCAATTCACTGATTGCGGCCTCATGCGCCACGCTGATCGCCCTGATCTTGGGGACGCTTGCCGCGCTTGCGGTTCAACGACACAACTTCTTTGGCAAGAATGCGGTCTCGTTCCTTTTTGTCTTGCCAATAGCATTGCCGGGCGTGATCACCGGCATCGCACTACAGAGCACATTCAAGTTGTTTGGCGTTGGTCTTGGATTAGGCACAATCATTATCGCTCACGCCACATTCTGTGTAGTTGTCGCATACAACAACATTGTGGCGAGAATGCGCCGACTCCCGCGCTCTCCGGAGGAGGCCTCCGCGGATCTCGGCGCAGACGCACTCACCACGTTCCGCAGAATCACATACCCGGCATTGCGAACAGCACTCTTGTCGGGCGGACTTTTGGCGTTTGCCCTCTCATTTGACGAGGTGATTGTGACGTTGTTCGCCGCAGGGGCAGGAACAAAGACGATTCCAGTGTGGATCTTCAATGCAATGCAGCGACCGAATGAACTCCCAGTGGTGAACGTTGTAGCACTCGTACTTGTTGGGCTCTCAATCATTCCAGTCTGGATCGCACAGCGCGTAAGTGGTGGTGAGGCGTCTCGCGGCGGACGATACTAGTATTACCTCGGCAACCTCTGAGCGGGCTGGTATTTAACTCTTGAAGGAGA
>Ga0214917_10007584_pt1 | contig 10923 bp, 5 predicted proteins | sample LL_1208_BB_MetaG_FD_177983 | JGI IMG/M metagenome (GOLD analysis project Ga0214917, IMG submission 177983) | Freshwater microbial communities from Lake Lanier, Atlanta, Georgia, United States - LL_1208_BB | ecosystem: Environmental > Aquatic > Freshwater > Lake | place: USA: Georgia | collected...
CTGCGCTCCCCGGCCCCGGCCGGCAGGCGTTGTGACGGCACCGGGCGCGGGACAACGGGGATGCACGACGCGTTGAACGAATCCGCCACCGATCTGCTCGACGCGCGGCTCCGGGCCGCGGGTGGAACCGGGCCGGTCCTCGTGCTGGCGGACAACGCCGCGATCGCCGCCGCGGCCCCGCACTGGGCACGGTGCCTGCGGGCGGCCGGACGGGCGCACCGCGTGCGCTTCTGGGAGGGGGAGGCTGACACGGCGGCGATCGCCGCGCTCGCCGCGGAGGCTCGGGGCTTCGGAGCGACGGTCATTCTCGCCGCCGGCGCCGCCGACACGCTCGCGGCCGCCCGCGACCTGGCCGCGGCGATCGGCATACCCTGCGCCATCGACCCCGCATCGGACAGCGGCGCCGCGCGGGCATGAGGCTTCGCGAAGAAGGGTGTCGCGACCGCTACACTGATTCGTCTCCCCCGATCTCCCTTCCCTCGCCCCGTCGACGCGCCATGCTGCCAACCCCTCGTCGCTCCGTGCGGTCTGCCGCACATCTGGCCGGACTGGTGCTCGCCTCGGCCGCCCTGCCGCACCTCGCCACCGCGGACGAATCGCTCACGGAGGCCGATCGGCAGCGCGTCGTGGTCTCGGGTGTCGCCGACACCTTCGACCCGGTGCGTGAGGCGGTCGCGAAGGTGGCACGCGCCGGTGGACGGGACTACCGGGTGATCGTCGTCGGCTCCGCCGGCGACGGCAGCGAGGCCCGCAGCGCCCTCGACGCGGTCCTCGATCGCTGGCGCGACCGGCCGGGGAGCGGCGGCACGGCGGACTTCGACCCGGCGACCGACATCGCGATCCTGCTCGACGTCGAGGGCCGCTCGGTCGCCATGAAGGTGCCCTACGGCGTCGAGGTCACGAGCGGACTCGACACGGGCACGGTGGAGCGGGAGTTGATCTCGCGCGTCTTCGTGCCGCGGGCCAAGGATGGGCTGTACGCCGAGGGGCTCGCGGACCTCGTCACCGCGACCGAACGGCTGATCGCCGCACGTGCGGCCGATGCGAAGCGCCGCGTCGAGGCGGCCCGCGTGTTCCGCACCCGCACGCTGCCGCTCGGCATCGCAGGATTCGCCGTCGCCGGTTCCCTCGGCGCCCTCGCGGTGCAGTGGGCCAGGCACTCCCGGCGGCTTCGGGAGGCCCGCGCGAAACTCGCGACGTTCAAGACGGAGGTCGTCGGCCTCTCGGAGCTGCTCGACGAGCAGCAGGAGAGGCACCGCATGCTGCCACACACCGATCCCGACTACGTCACGCCGATGGAGGGCCAGACCCGCGCCGTCTACGACTCCGTGCAGGGATCGATCCGTCGCTACCGCGAACGCTGGCTCGGGCTCATGGACGTGTGGGAACGGGCACAGAAGCACGTCGATGGCGAGTGGTTCCTCGGGACGTCGTCCGCCGACGAGGCACTCCGCCTGCTCGATTCGGCGGAGGCTCGGCCACCGCTCGCGGACGTGGCCGGGGAATGCCGCGCACCGCTCGACACGCTCGAGGCGGCACACGAGCGGGCGCGCGAGCTCCTCGCCGAGCTCGACTCGGCGACGGCGACGACGACCGAATCGCTCGCGGCCCTCGCGACCCGGGGGCGGTCCGCGGGATCGCTGCAGGCGCCGCTCGCCGAGGTGGCCCGGGCCCGCACGCAGGCGGCCGGTGAGCTCGAGTCGGACCCCGTTTCCGCACGTGGCCGACTCGAGGATGCGTCGGCCGCGCTCGCCGACCTGAATGGCCGGCTCGAGGCGATAGAGGAGGCCGACGACCGGAGGCAGCGGGCGATCGCCCAGGCCGACGCCGCCGAGGCCCGTGTGCGGCAGCGTCGGGCCGAGGGGTGGCTGCTCGCCGAAGAGGGCGCGAACCCGGACGAGCAGCTCGAGACCACCCGCGCGGAGTGCGCGCTGGCGGCCCAGCTGCTCGACGCCGGCGAGCCCGACGCGGCCGCCGCGCACCTCGAGCGAGCCGAACGGATCGCCGCCGACGTCCTCGCGCTCGTCGAGCGTGTCGCCTCGGCACGCCAGCGGATCGACGAGCTGCTCCCCGGCATCGCGGCGCGGGTCGAGGCCCTCGTCGGACGACGGCCGGAAGCCCTGCGTGCCCTCGAGCACCTCGGCGTCCGCCACGCGGAACGGGCGTGGGCCGACGTCGCCGACAACCTCGCCCGCGCCGACGAGGGCCTCGCGCGCGTCCGCACGCTCCTCCTCGAGGCGAGGGCTGCGGCGGAGCCCTCGCGGCAGGACTTCTTTCGGGCCGTGGCGATCCTCGAGGAGGCCGCCCGGCAGGCGGACTGGACGGAGGGCTGCCTGACGGCGATCACCGACCGGTGCGCCGAACTCGAGGAGCTCCGCGCGGCGCTGCCGACGCGGCGGGACACCGTGCGACAGCGTGTCGTGGAATTGGAGCGGCGACTGCACCGGCAGCGGACCGACCGTCCGCGCGCCGGCGAACGATGCCGCGAGGCGGTGCGGCTGCTCGAGGTGGCCGATGAAGGCCTCGCGACCCAGCGGCCCGATCTTCCCCGCGCGGCCCAGCTCGTCGATGCCGCCGATGCCGCGTGTGCCCGCGGCGGCCAGCTCGCGGACGAGGATGAACGGCTCGCCACGCAGGCCCTGTCCGACGTGGAGGAGACCGACGCGGCGCTGCGGCGGATCGCCGCGTGGTACGCCGAGGGCGTGCAGGCCGACGTGCGGGCCGCGGCGGCCCAGCTCGACAACGCCCGCTCCCTCCTCTCCCGCCAGCGCTACGAGGAAGCGATCGCCGCGGCGTCCGAGGCATCCCGTGCCGGCCGCCTGGCCTACGCGGCGGCGACGGCGGAGGCGGAGCGACGCCAGCTGCTTCGGCAGCAGGAGATCGAGCAGCGTCGCATGGCGGAGTCGTTCGAACGCATGTCGCGGGGCGCGGGGCCGTGGATGATCCAGCTGCCGGGTGGGCCGCTCGCCGGCCCCAGCCCCTGGCGATCGGTGCAGGGAGGCAGCCGGCGATCGGCGTCGTCATCATCCTCGACCGCTGGGCGGGGATGGTCGCGCGACATCGCGCAGGTGCGCTGGTAGGCGTGCGCTGACACCCGGCGGCGGGGCCGCGACGCGGTGGTTCAACGAACCGTGATCGGCGCCACGTCGAGGCGGCCGATCTCGGCGGCCGGGCGGTCACCCGCCGGAACGCGAACCTCGAGATGCTGCTCCATCCGTTCCACGCGTTCCCGCACCGCGCGTGGAAGTCGGCTGCGGGCCTCGGGCGTGTCGATGCAGTCGTCGAACACGAGCCGTCCCGCCCGGTCGGTCACGATGAGGCGCGTGTCGTCCCCGGCAGTCAGCCGGATCTGGTAGTCGGCATCCTTGCGGACGAGCGTCTGTGCCACCGGAGGTGCGGGCGCAGCCGACGCGCCCGACCCGCTCCCGGGAAGCGCGAGGGTCGGTGGCGGGGGCGCCGTGCGCGCCTCGGAGGGCGACCCGAGCCGCGGCAGCTTCGCGAGCGTGGAGGCGGCCGGTCGTAGGGCATCCCGCGGCGCCGCCGAGGCCGCGCCGGACGGGACCGCGCCGTCGCGCGCATCGAGGTCGATCACGACCGGCTTGCCGGCCCGCAGGACATGGCATGCCAGCGGCGCGCCGCGGGGCGACGCCTCGAGGAAGGCCGCGAACTGGTCCGGCAGCAGCATCAACTGGTCGTCGATGCGCACGAGCACGTCGTTGACCTGGAACCCGGCCCGGGCGGCCGCGGACGAGGGCTGCACCGTCTCGACGACGAGTCCGGACCCGCGCTCGAGCGCGAGCTGGTCGCGCAGCACCTGCGGGGCGCGTGTGAGCTTCAGTCCCGCATCGACCGCGGGCGTGGCGGCGACGACCTCACCGACCGGCTGCAGATGGGATCGCGGGGCTGGACGACTGCCCGGTGCGGCGACCAGGCCCGGAGGAACGGCCGGTGATTCGCCTCGCGCGGGCGCTGCCGCCGCGAGAAGCGCGGCGAGCGCCAGACAGGTGACGCGGTGGGTCACGACGCGGTTTGCGATCGGCATGACGACAGCACCCCCTTCATGGAACGGATGTCACGGCTGGTCCGGCGACCCGACCTCATCCGTCGATCCGACGGCTCGGTGTGTGACGAACCGCGACCGACGACGCCAGATGACCTTTTTGCGGGCCGGCACCGGTGGCAATCTGCGTGGTCTGCGCGCGACCAGCGCGTGCGGGCTGCCGGCGGGGGGTGTAAAGCCGGGGCGGGCGGCACGAACTGCTCGGCGTGACCGGCGGCGAAGTGGCGCCGCACGGCGGCGGAAGACGATGGACCCGACGACGGGACGAGGTCGGCCGGGGCGGGAGCCGCCCATGGAGTCGCGGCCGGTTCCCGGGTGGGGAGTCATCGCCATGTCAGCCGCCGCACACGCGTGGATTCTGGGTTTCGCCACACTCGTCGCCTCGGCCGTCGTGTCGGCGCCGCGTGCGGACGACATCGCGCTGCCGCCTGCCGACACCCAGGCCGACGCCGAGGAAGCGGCGATCGGCCTCGAACTGCCGACCGACTCGGCACCGCCGGCGGTCGCACCCGACGAGCCTGAAGCGGAGGCCACAGGAACCGCATCGTCGCCCGTGGCACCGGAACCGACCGAGCCCGAGTCGATCGAGCCCACCGAGTCCGCCGCCGTCACGTCGGATGCAGCCGGCGACGAGGCGGCGGCCGCTCCGTCCGCCGACGCGCGGCAGGCCACCGTGAGAGCCGACGCCGCGGCCATGTCGCCCGTGGCGCCGACTCCTCCGGCGCCCCTGAAGAAGCCGGTGCTCGTGCCGGGCACGGGCGCACTCGTGAAGGGTGTGGGCGACGACTTCGAGGACGAGAACTGGAAGTGGCACTACAACCACCCGAAGAGCTCCGAGGAGCAGGACAAGCGGCTGCGCGGCCCGCTCGGCAAGAGCGCCAACGGCCGTTGGTTCGAAGGTCCCAAGCGGGGCACGCCCGACGTCGTCAAGCGGATCGCCCTGCCGACCACGGGGCTCGAGGGGAGCGAGCACGGCCTGCTCATCTCCACGCTCAACGCGGGCATCCCGGGACGCATCAGCTACCAGATGCACCAGGACGACCTCATCTACAACATGCAGCGGGTGACCGGGCAGGGGATCCACACCGCCGACAGCCCGAGCGTGGTCGTGCGGGTCTACATGCCGCCGCTCGAGCAGTGGGAGCAGCGGTCCGGGCCGAGCTTCGGGTTCCGCGCGGGCTGCTACACCCACGCGATCATCACGGGCAAGGATCATCCCCAGAAGGGCAGGTTCGGACTGGAGGAGTACTGGCCCGGCATGTTCGTCTGCCTCGAGAAGGGCGGGCGGCAGCGCGACGGCACCGTGACCGAGGACAAGGTCTTCCTCCGGATTCGGGGGGGCAAGCGCGGGGGTGAGATCCGCGGCCCCGAGATCGGCCAGATGGGCTGGTGGACGCTCGGCCTGTCGTTCTCACCGGACGGGATGGTGCACTACTTCGCGAAGCCGGGCGTCGCAGACCTGTCGATGGACGACCACATCACCTCGCAGTACCCGTATGGCTACCGCACCGAGTGGTTCAAGACCTTCTTCTTCAACGTCTGCTCGCGCGACGACGGCCGCACGTGGAGCACGCCGTGGGTGATCGACGACCCGCAGGTGTACTTCGTCAAGCGGCCGCAGATGGCCTCGCCGAGCCGCACCCGCACGAAGCGCTGAAGGCGGTCATTCCGCGCGGGCCGTCCGCACGAAGTCGCATGCCGGCGGCAGCAGGTGGGCGAGCGCGTCGGTGTCGCACGTCACGGTCAGGCCGTCGGCGCCCTGCGGGACGAGGGCGCAGACGCACGTGAGGCCCGAGTCGGCCCCGCGGCCTTCCAGGCGCACCTTCCATCCCGACGCCTCCCTGCTCCACGTCCCTTCGGCGAAGCCGCCCGTCGAGGTGAACACCCACGACCGGATGGCCCGCTCGCGCGGATCCCAGCCGATGATCTCGGTGAGCTCCAGCGGCCGCCGCGGCCCGGCCGGCAGGAGCCCCGGAATCCGCTCGTCGCCGGGCGCGGGTCGCGCCTCGGGAGTGTCGTCGAACGTGACCGTATGCGTGCGCACGAGGAATCCGCGGCCCGCGCTCCAGAAGCAGGCCGTGCCCGCGGTCACGCCGGCCCCGATGTCCTCCCACGACCCGACGAGCCACCCGAGTTCCGCCAACGGGTGCGCTGGCGATGACGGCGCCGTCGTCTGCGAGGCCGATGCCTCGCGCATGCTCGCCAGCCGCCACTGGCCATCCTCCTCGACCATCACCGCCGAGAACCGCGTCTGCGTCGGGTCCGCCCCGTCGAATGACAGCCGCGTGACGCCGTCCACGACCGCGACCCCTTCGCGCAGTGGCCGGATCGATTCGACGTCGATGTCGATCGACGCGGACTCGTCCTCGGCGAAGAGGGCCGCGAACACGCCCTGCACCGCGTCGCGGCCGGCCGTGACCTCGCCCGACGCGAGATCCACGCTCGTGCCGCCGGCTGTCCAGAGGGACGCCAGCCCGCTCGCGTCATGCCGGTTGAACGCCGTCAGGTAGGCCCGCAGCGCCGCGCGGATGTGCGCGGCAGCGGTCGCATCGCGATCCCGATCCACCGGTTCGGCCACCAACGACGGGATGACGGTCTGGGCCGCGGTGGTCTGCCATTCGCCCGGGCGGGCCTCCGGTGACGTGACCGCCGCACGACCTGTCCCGGGGACCGACGGAAGGCGGCCGGGTGCGGACCGGTGCGAGGTGCCCGGGTGCCCGTGGACGGCGAGCTGGGTGACCCGAAACGGCCTGGGCTCGGACACGACGACGGGCACACGACTGGTGGCGCGAACGTCCTGCGTGTCCCGGTGCTTGAGACCGACGGGCCGACCGTCCGGGCCGCCTCCCGAGCACCCCACGATCGCAGGCAGCGCGAGGAGCGCGGCCCACGCGTGCGACCGCGCGAGTGAACGGGGCCATGACACGCCGAGAGCGATGCGGTCGAACACGATCGGTACCTCCTTGACCAGCTGAAATGGGCCCGCGTGAAACGGGACTTCCTGAAGCAACTTCCTGAAGCAGACCTTCCTGAAGCAGACCCTCCGGAACCAGACGTGCTTGAACCGGAAGTGACTGAACGGGACCAGCATCAATTGCCGGCCGGATGCCGTCGATCCGCGGCCGCGGGGCGTCGTTCCGCCGGGGGATCGTACCGCGTGCGCGCACGCCGCGCACAGCCCACGCCCGTGGTGCTGGCGCCGCTGGCACGCGGCAGGTCGGGCCCAAACCGGGCTCGGCTCACTTGGCTTCGGCGGTCACACCCGGAAAGTCATCGGTGCGAAACGGGGTGAGCGGCAGGCCGGCAGCGGAGTACATGTTGCAAACCGGGTTGTCGGCCCACGCGTACCGCACGGCGACGGGCTCCGCCACGGCCGGACTCGAGACCTCGATCCGACCGTCGTCCAGGATCTTTGCGACCGCCGGCACGAACGCCCGATCCGCGCCCGCGATCGTGAAGCCGACAGGCTCGGCGACGTCGAACGGTCTCCAGGCGGCCTTCGCGGGCTCGACGTTGGCGAACGACAGCACGATGCCGCCTCCGCTCCGCTCCATCGACGCATACCGCGGGCTCCGACAGGCCACGCCCGAGCGGCCGTAGGTCTCGGCGAGCGCCCAGCGCGCGAGCCGCTTGGCGACATCCTGCTTGTTCTTGGGGTGGATGTCCTTGCCCTCGCCGAGGTCGATGATGACGGCCTCGCCGGTGTTCGGCAGCGCGTCGAGCGTCATGGTCTGCGCCTCGCGCAGTTCGGCCCAGTCGCTCTCCGCGGGATCCGGCTTCACCGCCTTGAAGTCCGCCAGCTGCACCCAATAGAAGGGGAAGTCGCGGTTGTCGGCGAGGTTCCACTCCTCGCGCCACGACGCGATCATGAGCGGGAACAGCTCTCGGTACTGGTACGCACGCGAGGCGTTCGACTCGCCCTGATACCAGATCACGCCGCGGATGCCGTATCCGATCGACGGCGTGAGGACGCCGGAGTGGATGTTTCCGGGGCGCGCGTTGCCCCGCATGCGCCCCTCCGGGTTGGCACCCGGATTGGGGCGGGCAGGGGGCTGCGTGCCGTCCGCCTTCGCCTTGGCCGCGGCCTCCTCCCACTGCTTCACGCTCGCGTCGTAGGCCGCCTTCTCCGCCTCGTAGCCCGCCTCCATGCCCTCCCAGCGTTCATGGATGGCCCGCAGCGTGGGGTGTCCGGCGAGACGGTCCCGCCGCACCCATGCCTCGGCCGCGCTCCCGCCCCACGCATTGTCGATGAGACCGACGGGCACGCCGAGCGTCTGGTGCAGCTGACGGCCGAAAGAGAAGCCGACGGCGGAGAACTCCCCGACGGTCTCGGGCGAGCAGGCCTGCCACGAGCCGGAGAACGTCCACTGCGGATCCTGCGTGCCGACCTGCGGAACCGAGATGAAGCGGATCTGCGGATACGACGCGGCGGCCTTCTCGAGGTCGGCGTCGTTGCTCTGGTTCACGCTCCACTGCATGTTCGACTGCCCCGAGCAGATCCAGACCTCGCCGATCAGCACGTCGTTGAACGTGAGCGTGTTCTTGCCCTTGACGGTGAGGGTGTGCGGGCCGCCGTAGGCGGTCACAGGGTCGAGCATGACGTGCCACGCGCCGTCCGCGCCCGCCGTGGCCGTGTGCGACTGGCCGTCGAGGGTGACGGTCACCTGCTCGCCGGCATCGGCCCGTCCCCAGATGCGATTGCGGATGCCCTGCTGCAGCACCATGTGATCCCCGAACATGGCGTTGAGCGACACATCGGCGGACGCCGTGCACGCGGCGATGGAGACGACGAGGGTGATTCCCGCACGGATCGCGGCCTGGTGAGGCATCGACATGGCAACCGGCTCCTGGTGTCGTGGGGAGGCAGGACGCACCCGACGGGCGATCGTTCCCGGCACCCCGCGGCAGCATACTGCCCGGGCCACGGGCCTCAAGCCGGCTGGAACCCGCGGTTTCGCGGCACTCAAGCGGCCCCGCCCATGACTCGGGAAAAGTCAAGTTTTGGCGGAAAGAGCGGCTCTCAGCGGTTGGACAAGGGGGCTTGGTGAGGGCTTGGTGAAAAAAAGCGCACCCGCGCCGCACATCCTTGCAAGCCGTTTTACTCTACGTATCCTATCCAACTTATCAGGCGGCCGAACGGTTCGGTCGTCGTGGAGAGCGGTCTCTTCGACCGATCGGCTTCGGGCGCGTTCTCGACAGCGTCTCGATCCAGTTCCTGTGTTTCCCCCCCATGTTTCTGAGGAGTTCCTGATGCGGAAGTTTGTTTCCTGCCTGCTGACGGCCGTTGCCGTCGCCGCCATGTGCACGAGCACGTGGGCGGCCGACTGCGGTGCCTGCGGCGGTGGTTGTGCCGGTGGCTGCGGTGACGCCGCCGCCAGCGGAAGTGGCTGCGGTGATGTGGGTGCCGCGTGTGGCGGCACCCGGACGGTGTACCAGCGTCAGTACGTGACCGAGATGCAGACGGTCACGGCGACGGAGTACACCACGGAGACGCGTGAGCGGTCCTACACCGTCATGACGCGTGTTCCGAAGACCGAGACGAAGACCCGCATGGTCACCGTCATGGTTCCCGAGACGAAGTCGAAGACCGTCAACTACACGGTCAATCGCAACGTCACGGAGACCAAGACGGCCGAGTACACCGTGCAGGTCCCCTACACCGAGCAGGTCGAGCAGACCTACACGGTGAACGTGCCGGTGCAGGAGGAGAAGACCTCCACCTACACCGTCATGGTGCCGAAGAGCGAGGAGCGGACCTCGACCTACACGGTCCAGGTTCCGTACACCGAGCAGGTCGAGCAGACCTACACGGCGATGGTGCCGGTGACGGAGGAGAAGACCTCCACCTACACCGTCATGGTGCCCGTGTCCGAGGAGAAGACCTCGACCTACACGGTGAGCGTGCCCTACACCGAGCAGGTCGAGCAGACCTACACGGTGAACGTGCCCTACACCGAGGAGATGACCGGCAGCCGGACCGTGCAGAAGCGGGTTCCGGTCCAGTCGACGAAGACGGTGCAGGTGCGTGGTGGCTCGTGGCAGAACGAGATGGTCGAGGTGCCGGGTGGCACCGACGCCTGCGGCTGCCCCTGCCCGCCGAAGCAGTGCTGCAAGCGGGTCTGGGTACCCACGTGTGAGACGAAGGAAGTTCCCGTGACCACCTACGAGTGCGTCACCGAGGAGGTTCCCTACTCCTACACGGTCACCAAGTACCGTCAGGAGCAGCGTAGCCGGATGGTCAGCGTCACGAAGTATCGCTCGGAGGAGCGGACGCGGACCTACACCGTCACCAGCTGCCGTCCTGAGGAGCGGACCCGCACCTACACCGTCACGAAGATGGTGCCGGAGCAGAAGAGCCGTTCGGTCAGCGTCACGAAGTACCGTTCGGAGGAGCGGACCCGCACCTACACCGTCACGACCAACGTGCCGGAGGAGCGGACCCGGACCTACACCGTCACGAAGATGGTGCCGGAGCAGAAGAGCCGTTCGGTCAGCGTCACGAAGTACCGCACCGAGACCAAGACTCGGGAGTACACCGTGACGAAGTGCGTGCCGGAGACGATGACCAAGGAGGTCTCGTACACGGTCATGGTTCCGCAGCAGAAGGAAGAGTCGTACACCGTGACGACCTACGACTGCGTGCCGGAGACCAAGACGTCGACCTACACGGTCCGCGTTCCGCACACGGTCACCAAAGAGGTGCCGGTGCAGAAGTGCGTGACGGTCGCGGTCGAGGTGCCCGTCGAGGGCGGCTGTGGCAACGGCGGTAGCGGTGCCGGTGCCTGCGGCGACGCGGGTGCCTGCGGCGACGCTGGTGCCTGCGGTGGCGCTGGTGCCTGCGGTGGCGAGGCTGCTGCATGCGG
>Ga0214917_10007585_pt1 | contig 10922 bp, 6 predicted proteins | sample LL_1208_BB_MetaG_FD_177983 | JGI IMG/M metagenome (GOLD analysis project Ga0214917, IMG submission 177983) | Freshwater microbial communities from Lake Lanier, Atlanta, Georgia, United States - LL_1208_BB | ecosystem: Environmental > Aquatic > Freshwater > Lake | place: USA: Georgia | collected...
TCCGCTTTCGACGGGACGGTCTGCCCCTTGGCCCTCTTCGGCCGCCTCAACGAAATGAATCCGGCTCGCCACACCACCGAGCACGGCTACGCACCCGGCCACCACCAGCCACTTCATCGCACGCTTCATCGCCAGTCTCCCGTATGTCGTTTCGCGTATGCTGCTGCTGCCATGAACGCCCCAGCCGCCGGAAAGTTCCGCGATCCGTCGCTCGTCGATTTCGGTTCGGCGGCCGACGGCACGGGCCGGCGGCTGGAACTCCTGGGGGGGGTGCTGGTCGACCGGCCCCTCCTCCAGCCGGCCCTCCCCCGCCGCCACACGGCCCTCTGGGCCGAGGCGGCGGCGACCTTTCACGCCGGCCCGTCGAGCCGCGGGGGTGGCTGGAGGTTCGTCTCCCCGCTGCCCGACCCGTGGCGGGTGACCGTGCCCCTGTCGGCCGGGGCGATCACGCTCGAGGTCCGACCGGCCCCCTCGGGACAGGTCGGCGTGTTCCTCGAACAGGCCGAACAATGGGACTGGCTGGCCAGGCAGACGAGGGCGGAGATGACGCTCCTCTCCCTGTTCGCCCATTCCGGCGCGGCCACCCTCGCCATGGCTGCCGCGGGCGCACGGGTGGTGCACGTGGATGCCTCCCGCCAGGCGATCGCCCTGGCCCGACGCAACGCCGAGGCCTCCGGGCTCGCGTCCGCCGCCGTGCGCTGGGTCTGCGAGGACGCCCGCACGTTCGTGGCCCGCGAACGCCGCCGCGGCATCCGCTACGACGGCGTCGTGCTCGACCCGCCCTCGTGGGGCCACGGGCCGAAGGGACAGGCCTTCGCGATCGATCGCGACCTCCCCCCGCTGCTCGGCGACCTCGCGGCAGTCACCGCCACCAGCCAGCCGACCGGCCCCGTGCTGCTCACCTGCCACTCGCCGCGCTGGCGTGCCGAGCAACTCGGCGATGCCGTGCGGGAGGCGTTTCCCGGCGGCCGCATCGAGTCCGGCCCCCTCGTATGCACCGATGCGGCCGGCCGCAGGCTCGCCCTCGGCGACTTCGCCCGACGGTCGTGAACCGCACGGTCCCCCGCCACCCGGCGGCGGCGTATCATCTCGACCATGATCCCGCACGACACGATCACGAGCCCCGCCAATCCGCGGGTGCGTCAGGCGGCGCGGCTGCGCGACGCCGACGCCCGCCGGGAGACGGGCTGCACACTCATCGACGGCCGGCGCGAGCTGGCCCGCGCGGCCCGCGCCGGCGTGGCGATCGAGGACCTGTTCGTCGATGCCGACACCGCCGCCAGCCTGCTGCAGGAGCCCGGACCGGCGCGGACCATCCCGGCGGATGCGGACGACATCCCGCGGCTGTCCGACCTCGCTGCCCGCGGCACCCGTGTCGCATGCCTGTCGCGACGGGCGTTCGAGCGGATCGCCTTCGGCAGCCGCAACGAGGGGCTGGTCGCCGTGGCCCGCTATCGGGCCGGAGGACTGGAGGCATTCCCCGTCCCGACGGATCGACCGGTGCTGATCCTCGAGGGGGTCGAGAAGCCCGGCAACCTCGGCGCCATCCTCCGCACGGCCGACGCCGCCGGGCTCGCGGGCGTGATCGTCTGCGACGGCCGCACCGATCCCGCCAATCCAGCGGTGATCCGCGCGAGCCTCGGCACGGTGTTCACCGTGCCGTTGGCGGTCGCCACGGTGCCCGACACCATCGCTTGGTGCCAGGCCGGCGGCCGCCGAATCATCGCCGCCATGCCCACGGGAGAGACGCTCTGGCACGAGGCCCGACTGGCGGGCCGGACGGCCCTGCTGCTGGGCAGCGAGGCGCACGGCATCTCCTCCGCCTGGCGGCAGGCCGCCGCCGGCCCGCTCGTGATGCAGTCGGTCCGCTTGACGATGGCGGGGGCGGCCGACAGTCTGAACGTGTCGGCAACGGCCGCGGTCCTCGCCTACGAGGCCGTGCGACAAGCGGGAACCCAGCCATGAACGATGCCTCCGCCGATCACGACGGGCTCTTCGAAGAGCTTGCCGCCAAGGCCGCCACCACCGGCACCGCCGCCATGCTCGAGACGCTGGCGGAGGCCCTCAAGGCCCGCCGCCGCTGGCACTCGCTCTTCGACCTGCGGCTGCTCGAGGCCCGGCTGGCCGCCGGCCTGCCGACGACGGGCGATCTCGGCGAGGTCGCGGCCGCCGACCGCGACGTGCTCGACGAGCGGTCGCTCGCGGCCTGCCGCGAGGTGGGCTGGCCGCTCCTCGACGACGGGCAGGTCGCGGCGGCCTGGATGTATCTGCGGGCGGCCGCCACGCCGGCCGAGATGGCCGATCGTCTGGCCGGGCTGGCGGCGGGGCTCACCGCCGCCGCGGCGGCCGATCCCGAAGACGAGTCGGTCGCCGCGCGGCTGCAGGAGATCGTGCACGTCGCGCTGTGGGAGGGCGTCGATCCGGCCCTCGGCATCGACCTGGTCATCCGCACGCAGGGCACCTGCAACGCGATCACCGCCTACGAGCAGGCCGTGTCGCGGCTGCCGGCACGGAGGCAGGCCCCTGCCGCCGCCGTGCTCGTCAGGCACCTGCACCACGAGGTGGCCCGGGCGTTGGCGGCCGACCTCCGCGGACGCGGGCCGCACCTCGCCGACGCCGTGGCGGAGGGCGCGTCGCTCATGCCGCTGCTCGACACGCTCCGCGAGATCGGCGACGGCGACGAGCCCGCCATCCACGCCGACGTTTCGCACCTGCAGTCTGTGCTCCGGATCGCACGGGTCTGCACCGATCCGGAGACGGTCCGAGCCGCGTGGGAACTGGCCTGCTACGCCTGCCGGCTGCCGGCCGACGTGGTCTACCCGGGCGAGCCGCCGTTCGAGCACGTGGGCGAGGCGTCGCGGCTGTTCTTCGGCGCGCAGCTCGGCCACGACGTGGACCGTGCGCTGGCCAGCTTCCGTCGCACCGCCGCCCGGGCCCGTGTCGAGGAGTCGGGCACACTGCCGGCCGACACGCTGGTGCTCCTGCTCACCCGGCTGGGCCGGCACGCGGAGGCCCTGCACGCCGCCCTCGAACGCCCCGCCGAATCGACGATGCCCAGCGCCATGGCCGCCAGCGGAATGCTGCCGTCGCTGGTGGAACTCGCGACCGCCGCCGACTCCTGGGACGAACTGCTCGCCGCCTGCCGCGACCGGGGAGACGAGATCACGTTCGCCGCGGCACTCGCGGCCCGAGGTCACGGCCGTGGTCTCGGTCGGTGACGGCGGCCGACTCGCGGCACATCCGCCCCGCCGCTCGGCCGCCGTCTCACCAGAGCGTGTAGAGCGGCGACCGGCACGTGAGACACGGCCCACCGCCACCGTTGCCGGCGTAGCCCACGTCGGCCGCCGTCCGGAAACCGCGGCCGGGAGGAAGCTGCCAGGGCGCGAGCATGTCGGGCCGCTCCCGGGCGCCGTTGCAGCCCCGCCAGCGGTTGCATGCATCGCAGGGATCGGGCGTCGCGGGCTCGTCGTGCTTCGCGCCGCAGTACCGCGGCCCGCAGCCGGTGTCGCCGTAGGGTGTCACCGCGCCGCCGGCGTTGCCGCACCGGCCGCAGCCGCGGCACGGGCTCCGCGGCTCGCCGGCGGCCGCGACGGCGATCACGCCAGCCAACCAGGCGGCGACCACCATTGTCAATCGCGCGGAAGCCTTGCGCTGCATCGTGTTCATGGGGAAGGGATCGGTCGCCCGGCTCGGGCCGGTTGCATCATGTCGTCACGGCCGGCAGGATCGCCCACGCCTCCGCGGTCCACCCGGTCTGCCCCGCCCGCGTCCGGCGCCTGAAGTCCGCCCACGCCCGCGGAAAACCCGGGGGGAACCGTCGCTGAGTTTGCCCAGTCCGCCACCCATGGAAACCTTCATCCACGTGCGGTTTCCCCGGATTGACCGCCGGTATCCAAACCCTCTACGAGTCGGTCCTCCGATCACCACCACCCGCAGGACCGCTCACGATGCCCCGTCGCCTCCCGTCTTCCCACGATCGTCGCCGGTCCCGCCGCCGGCACCGCGACCATCTCCCCTGCGGCGGTGAGCCGCTCGAGCCGCGGTTGGCACTGGCGGTGGGCTTCGCCTACGGCACCTGGACCATCACGGGCGACGGCGATCCCGCGCGGCCCGACGACACGATCCTGGTCGATCGTGATCCGGCCCGCTCGTCCCTGCTCCGCGCGACCGTCAACGGCGTCGTCGTCGGCACGATCCGGGAGTCGCGTGTCGCCACGATCCGCGTGGTCGGCGGCGCCGGTGACGACACCATCACCATCGACGTGCCGGGGAACCGCCGCATCAAGACGCAGCTCTTCGGCAACCTCGGCGACGACACACTCACCGGCAGCGACGGCGCCGACACGCTCTTCGGCGGCCCGGGCAACGATTCGCTCGTCGGCGGCCGTGGCAACGACATCCTCCGCGGCGGCGCGGGCGACGATTCGCTCGCCGGCGGTGCGGGCGACGACAGGCTCTTCGGCGAGGCCGGCACCGACACGCTCCGGGCAGGCGCGGGCCGCAACACGCTCGACGGCGGCGACGGCCGCGACGCCTTCTTCGGCACGCGGGACACCGACCGCGTCCGGCTCGCCGCCGGCGAACGGCTCATCGGCAGCGAGAGCACCAATCCGCTCCGCGAGACCACGGATCCGGAGTGGCTGAAGGCCTGGTACATCGACACGGCGCTGTCCCAGTGGGGCGACCAGCTCGGGAGGGAGGCCGGGCCGTGGCGCTGGTGGACGACCGCCGGCGATCCTGTCGTCGCCACGGCGCCGACCGCGGCCCCCGCACGGCTGCCCGACGTCTCCGGCACCAACAACCAGGTCGCCGGTGTCGACGAGGGAGATCTCGTCAAGACCGACGGCAGCCGGTTGTACGTGCTCGCCGGCGACGGCGTGGACGTGATCGATGCCCCGTCGCCCGATGCGCTGCGGGTCTCCGGCCACGTGACCACGCCGGGCCGGGAGCGGTCGCTGTTCCTGCACGGCACGCGACTGACCGTGGTCTCGCAGGACGACTCCTGGCAGCCGGACACCGCGGCCCCTGGCACCATCGGCATGGCGTGCTGGGGCGGCCGCTGGCAGTCGCGGGTGAACGTGACCGTGGTCGACGTTTCCGCCGACGGGCCGGCGACCGTCGTCGAGACGACGTCCCTCGATGGCTGGCTCGTCGACGCCCGTGCCATCGACGGCCGCGTGATCGTCGTGACGCAGGCCTCCCTCGCCATCCCGACCCCCTTGCTGATCGAGATTCCACCGACCACGCCCGTCGAATCTCCGACCGTCGATCCCACGCCGGGCGGTTCCACGCTTGGCAGTGCCGGTTCCGGCGGTTCGAGTTCGGGCGGCCCCGCGGCCGACGACGCCCTGCCGACGGGCATCACGCTGCCGATCCCGGCCGACGCCGGCCCCCCGGATGGCACACGATTCGTCTACGAGACCGCGGCCTCGTACCGGGCCCGGCTCGAGCAGTCCTGGGCGACCACGGCGCTCCCGCGGTTCGACGTCACCACGATCTCCGGCCGCACCGCCGGCGGTGCGGTCGTGGACGCGGGCCACGTCTACCTGCCGGTGCGGGCCAGCGGTGGCAGCCTGCTGTCGGTCGTGACGTTCGAGGTCGACGACGACACCGCCGGCCCCGAGTCGGCGACCACCGTGGCCGGCATCTCGGGCAGCGTCTCCGCATCGACCGCGAGCCTCCATGTGTCCGCTCCGCAGTGGGGCACCTGGTGGGACGCGACCGACCACGACCCCACCACGAACATCTACCGCTTCGACCTGCGGTCGGCCGACGTGCCGCTGACCGCCATGGGGGCCGTGCCGGGCATCACGCTCGACCAGTTCTCGCTCGACGAGTCCGCCGACGGGCTCCTGCGGGTGGCCACCACCAGCGGGTTCGGCGACGCCGCGGCCAGCGGCGTCTACGTGCTGGCCGCGGCGGCGGGCACCCTGCAGACCGTCGGCAGCGTCACGGGCCTGGCCCCCGGAGAGCGGATCTACTCCGTGCGGTTCCTCGGCGACCGCGGCTACGTGAGCACGTTCCGGCAGGTCGATCCGCTGTTCGTCATCGACCTGTCCGTGCCCGCGCGACCGCGGGTCGTCGGTGAACTCAAGGTGCCCGGGTTCTCCTCCTACCTGCATCCGCTCGACGACACCCACCTGCTGGGAGTGGGCCGCGACGTCGACCCCGGCACCGGCCGGATCCGCGGCCTGCAGCTCTCGATCTTCGACGTCGGCGATCCGGCCCGGCCGCGGCGGACGGCCACCTACACGTTCCCCGGCGAGGGCTGGGAGTCGTGGTCGGCGGCCCTCTGGGACCACCACGCGCTCTCCTGGTTCGCCGCGCAGCGTATCCTCGCCCTGCCGGTGCAGCAGGGCGACTGGTGGCAGGGCGGCACGGGCCTGGCCGTCTTCCGGGTCGAGACCGGCAGCACCGCCGGATTCACGGACCTCGGCGAGATCCGGCACGACGGCCCCGTGCAGCGGAGCCTCCGGATCGGCGGGCTGCTCTACTCGGTCTCGGCGGGGCAGGTGAAGGTGCACCGGCTCGACGATCCGACGGTCGAGATCGCCGGCGTGAACCTGTCGCCTCCGGCCGACACGCCCTGGCCGGTCACCGTCTGGTAGTCCCGCTCCGCCGCGGACCGGTCACGCCCCCGCGCGGGCCTGCTCGTAGACCCGCAGGTAGGCGCGGGCGCTCGTGTCCCACGACCAGTCCTGCAGCATCGCCCGCCGCACGAGACCGTTCCACAGGTCCCGGTCGGCGTGGGCATCCAGCGCCCGCAGCACGGCGTGCTCGAGGGCATGCGTGCTGTAGTCGTCGAACACGAACCCGCTGGCGGTGCCGGTGCGAAGCGTCTCCGGCGTGGTGTCCACGACCGTATCGACGAGGCCGCCGGTGGCCCGCACCACCGGCAGCGTGCCGTAGCGCAGGGCGTAGAGCTGCGTGAGTCCGCAGGGCTCGAACCGGCTGGGCACCAGCATGAGATCGGCGGCGGCCTGCACGAGGTGGGCGAGCCCCTCGTCGAACCCGATCATGAGGTCGATCGTGCCGGGAAACGAGGCGGCCACGCGGCGGAGCGACTCCTCCACGTGAGGGTGTCCCGTGCCCAGCACGGCGAACCGCGCGCGACCGCCCCCGGCCATGCGGCCGAGGAGTTCCACGACGAGGTCGATCCCCTTCTGATCCACGAGCCGGCCCACGAAGGCCACCAGCGGCCGCGGATCGGGCGCGGCATGGCCGCACCGGGCGGCGAGCGCGACCCGCGCGGCATACTTTCCGTCGGCGAAATCCTGCTCGGAGTAGGGCCGCGGGATGAGCCGGTCGGTGCGGGGATTCCAGGCCACGGTGTCGATGCCGTTGACGATGCCCGTCAGCACGTCGCCGCGTCCGGCCAGCACGCCCTCCAGGCCGCAGCCGCCCGGCTGCCGCTGGATCTCGCCCGCGTAGGTCGGGCTCACCGTCGTGATCCGATCGGCGAACACGATCCCCGTCTTGAGCAGGTTCAGCTGCCCCCAGAACTCCATCTGCTGCCAGTTGAAGTATTTCCAGTCCAGTCCCGTGAGCAGCATGTCCCAGTTCCAGAACAGGCCCTGGTAGGCCATGTTGTGGATCGTCATCACCGTGCGTGCCTCCCGCAGGGCCGCGGCGGACTGGTAGAGCAGCCGCCGGTACGCCGGCACGAGGCCGGTCTGCCAGTCGTGGCAGTGGATGATGTCGAACGCCCGCTCCTGGCGGGCGGCCCACTCCATCACGGCCCGGGAGAAGAAGATGAAGCGTTCGGAGTTGTCGGGGTAGTCTTCGGCGCCGCCGTAGAGCGTGGGCCGGTCGAAGCACTCGTCGTTGGCGACCAGCAGCGTCTCGACCCGGCCACCCGGCGGGACGCAGCGCAGGATCCGTGCCGGCAGCAGCCTCGTGCCCAGCGGGACCTCGAAGGCGATGCCCGTCGGCTCGATCGGCAGCCCGCCGGCGAGCACCTCCCGGTAGGCCGGGAGCACGAGCGTGACGTCGCACCCCTGGCCGGCGAGCGCCTCGGGCAACGCCCCGCAGACGTCGGCCAGTCCGCCGGTCTTGGCGAAGGGGATCGCCTCACTGGCCACCTGCAGCACGCGCATCGACGGAACGTTCCCGGCGGGTTTCGGCCACGGCACGACCTGCCGTCAGGAAAGTATAGGACGCGGTGCCGGGCCGCGGCTTCCCGGTCGATTCGGCCGGTTCCCCGGGGTCAGGGCCTCTGTCGCTCGGGCCCCGGCCGCCGCCGCGGTCACCCCAGCCGGATTCCGCCGCCCAGCGCGAAGCGGGTCGTGACGGCCGCGCCCACGCCCGACGTCCGTCCGGGCACGCTCAGCCAGTCGCCGACGAGCGTCCCGCCGGTCGCGGTGCCGTCGATCCTCTCGGCGAGCGTGACGAGCGTGTTGCCGTCGCGGAACTCGACGGCCGTCACCCTGCGGGTCACCTCCGCCCGCCCGGCGGCGGCGGCGATCGACACCGTTCGATTCGCCTGCAGCCAGGCACGCTGGTCGCCCGTCAGCGTGAGCTGCGTGCCGCCTGGGGGCACGAGGAACGCGGCCGTGGCATTGGCGACCGACCATGCGCCCCGCGCGGCGGGTGTGTCGCCGGCACCGCGGGTGTCCGGCAGGAAGCCGAGCTGTCGGATGGTGTTCGGCGTCTGGTTGCCGACGCCGAGCGCGGCGAACACCTCGGCCCGGAAGTTGCGGCCGTTGGCTTCGACGACGGCCACCGACAGCGGGGCGTTGAAGCCGCGTCCGACGGGCGTCGGCACGTTGCCGTAGCCGAGAAAATAGTCCGGCCCGCCCTTCGGCTGCCAGCGGGTGGCACCCGGGCCGGCCGCCGTGTTCGCCGTCCGCGGCGCGGCGGAGAAGACACCGGCCGGGGACAGCGCCGTGTCGATCGACCTCTGATCACCACCGACGACCAGTTCGGCGGGGAGGACGCGGAAGTTGCCCAGCCCACCCTCGCGGGCGGCGAGCACGAGTTCCGGCCTCTGGTCGGGGAGGTTGTCGATGTCGCCGACGGCCAGATTCGCGCCGAAGTAGAACGCGTTCTGAAGTTTGCCGCCGCGCGTCGGATCGCCGTTCTCCACCCGGCTGTCGATGAAGAACGACTTCGGCGACCCGGCCGCTCCGCCGCGGTAGACATCGATCTTGGCGGTGTTCGCCGCGGTGGGATCCGTCACGTAGCGATTGAGGAGCGAGTTTCTGGAGTTGATCTTCGAGGTGGTCATCGCGACCACGATGTCATCGGTCGCTGCGTCCGACAAATCGCCGGCGGTGAGGCCGGTGATGTCCACGCTGCCGGCAGGCCGGATTTCGGCATTCCCGTCGGCATTGGCGAAGGTCGGTGCCGCTCCCCGGCTCGAGACGCGGACCTCGTAGATCCGCACCTTGCTCGTGGAGGCCACGATCAGCTCCGCCACCGCACTGTGCGAACCGGCCGCCTCGGCACGCACGTTGCCGACCGTGACGAGGAAGCCGCCGCATTCGTTGGGAAATTCCCGACTGACGTCGAGCGATGCCGACGACCAGCCCCCGCTGGCGTTGCCGTTGTAGATCGTGATCACCCGGGCGGCGGCGCCGAAGGCGTCCGCCAGCGTCTGCCGGGGGACGCCGGCGTTCGCGGCCGTGCCGGGCACGAAGCTGCCGGCCTTGGCGGGCATGCCGCCCGGCGCGGTCACCAGATCGATGGAGCCGTCGCCGTCGAAGTCGGCCGACGTCGTCCGCAGGCCGCCCTGGAAGCGGTTGACGAAGTTCTTCACCTGCTCGGGTGTGAGGGTCGAGGAGACCTTGGAATCCGAGGTCTGCAACGACCGCTTGTCCAGAGCGGGATTGATCTTGTTGGTCGTCGCATCCAGGCACAAGGCGGCCTCGATGTCCGAGGCACCGATGCTGAGAATGGCGTTCAGCGAGGCGTTCGAGGCGTCGTAGAGACCGGCTGCAGGCAGCGACGGGCTGCCCAGCACCATCGTGCCGCGGCCACCGGCGGGCAGGCTCTCACCGGCGAGATCGAGCGCGATCGTCAGCCTCCCCTGTGCGGCCCCGGCGGCGGACACCGTGCCCGCGACGTTCCGGCCGTCGACGGTCAGCACCAGCGGCGTGCGCGTGAGCGCGTTCTTGGCCGAGAGGGTCGCCAGTTCACCGGCGGTCAATCCGGTCACCGCGATGCTGGTGGCGGTCTTCACCTGGAATGTGTACTCCCGGTTCCAGGTCAACGACTGCCCGTCGGCGCCCGCGGCGAGCACCGGGGCCGCGGTCACCTGCACGCCCGGTGAGAACGGCGACGTGTTCGTCGGGGTGGTGCCGTCGATGAGCGTGGCGGTGGCCGTCAGCCAGCTGCCCGCCGGGAGGAGCGCTGCTGGAATCGCGATCGTCTGCAGCGTGTCGCCGGTCACGACCTGCGACCCGCCGATCGGCTGGATCACCGGCTTGCCGGTGGTGACCTGGGCGAGCACGCTCAGCGGCCGTTCCCCGACGAAGGTCCGGCCCGCGAAGCCATTCACGTCGACAGGGAAGAGGCCGCGATCATCGTCCTGATCCTCGGTCGTCGTGTTGTTGTCGCCCGTGTTGGAGAAGAACTGCACGACGTAGGAACCGGCGGCGGGAACCCGGAACTGCACGTTGACGACCTTGTCGTTGACATCGGCATTGTCCGAGACGACGTCGAGGATCTGCGGTGCCACCTGACCGGCGTTGCCGCCGTCCGCGAGGGAAATGCCCTTGCCGACGACGAGGTCCGCGGCCACGTACCCGTTGAGGTAGATCGAGTTGGAGAGGATCGTGTTACGGACCGCCGTCGGTCCGCTGATGCGGATGCCGTCGAGCGCGTTGTCGGTGATCGTGTTTCCGACGGTGGCCGCCGTGGCCGGGTCCGCGTCCCAGCCGATCATGAGGTCGGAGCCGAGCACGCGGATGCCGGCACCGACA
>Ga0214917_10007586_pt1 | contig 10921 bp, 8 predicted proteins | sample LL_1208_BB_MetaG_FD_177983 | JGI IMG/M metagenome (GOLD analysis project Ga0214917, IMG submission 177983) | Freshwater microbial communities from Lake Lanier, Atlanta, Georgia, United States - LL_1208_BB | ecosystem: Environmental > Aquatic > Freshwater > Lake | place: USA: Georgia | collected...
GACCTTAATCACGGAGACGTCGTCAATCGCTGGACAAAGGTGCTAAATCCGAAGGTCGGTCCAGATCCGGCCATCCAACAAGTCCAGAACTTGCTCACCTCTCATGCACTAGCCACTCGTAATGGACAACCAACTGTCGGCCCCACTCCGATCATTGTTGTAATGAAGGAGACAAGCCATTTACGAAACCTGAATGCCTTCCTCTCCGGAATATCGGGTCCGCTAAAGGATCAACTGACCGGTCTCTCCGCTCTCATTATCGATGATGAGTGTCATATGGCGACTCCAAACGTTGCCAAGCGCGATGAGAAATCCAGGATTTATGAGCTCATGGGAGAGATGCGTAGCTATTTGCCTCATCACACGCTGCTTCAGTACACCGCGACTCCTCAGGCGAATCTTCTCTGTGAAATTGAGGATGAGTTCCGGCCCGACTTTGTTCGTCTCTTGGGACACGGTCCCGACTACGCCGGTGGTAGCAAGTTCTTTCTCGAAGCACCAAAAGGACGCGCTATTCTCTCGATCCCGAGAGACGAGCAGGCGCTAGCAAAGGCAGCCGCCGAAAGTGATGAGAGCGTTCCGACACTTCAGTCGGCGCTTGCCACTTATCTGATCATTGCCGCGAACGATTACAAGCGGAAGCTAGACGATAATTCCCACAAGTTCGAACGATTCTCCATGTTGGTTCACTCCGATGCTGCGATTTCTATCCACGTTAAGTTCCAGGCCTGGCTGACAAGCCTCAAGCACGCCTGGCTTGGACTCCTAAGTGAGCCGAGTGGCAATCCAGATCGTCTTGCGTTGCGAACGTCGTTGTTCGAACCTGCACATAAGGACTTAAGTGAGACCGCAACAACACCGTTACTTGCTCTCGATTCATTGTTTGGAGAGCCGATGTCTGCAGTTCTTCGAAATCTACAAATCTGGCTTGTGGATGGTTCGAAGAATGGCACGAGACAACCGGACTTCAATCTGAGCAATTACAACATCTTGAATGGCGGCGAAATGCTCGGCGTCGGATTTACGATTCCGCGGCTTCACGTAACTCATATGTTGCGAAGTGGTGGTCAGGGTCAAATGGACACGATTCAACAGCGTGGGCGGTTTTTTGGTTACTGCGGTTCCTGGTTCAGTGAGATTCGAGTCTGGTTAGAGGACGATGTCCGAAGGGCATTCGAGGGCTACGTCGAAGAGGAGGAGTGGCTGCGACGCGATCTAAAGGACTTCGACGACAACAACAAGCAACTGAAAGGCTGGAAGGTACGCCTACGGCTGAATCGAGATGCTAGACCGACACGTCGAAACGCAATTCGACGCGAGATCAAAAGGTTCAATACTGATGAGGGTTGGATCAAGCAGTCACACTGGATCAGCAGCGGTGATGCAAAGCAAGGCAATCTAGAGACACTCAAACACTTTCTCGGGTCAACGGGAGAGTTTGGTGCACCGGGTCATGGCCCACTCGATCTTTCGCCGGCAGATCAACGATTCTGTGGCGGGGGAGATGCGACGAAGCATCAACAGGCGGTCACTGATCTTCGAGCGCTAAAGCTTCTCTTGGCATCCTTCGCAACGAATTCTCGAGATCGAGACTCGTTTAATGTGGCGCTCGAAACCCTCGATGAAATTGATGAGCGCCCAGAGCTCTACCTAGATCAGTTCGGTTCCAAGTGCGATGTGTTCTTGATGGCCGGCGCGGCTCGTACCCGACGTCGACGCGAAGTCAAGCCAGAATCTCATTACGTAGATCTCTTTCAAGGTGAACAGAACTACATTGGCGATCGAAAAGTGCATACTGATCGAATCTCGCTCCAGATTCACTACCTTGATCACGGTCCCAAAGATGAGCCCATTACCGAGCATCTAGTTGCATATCTTGCACTCTGGCTCCCGAGTAAGCCTTGCGATTGGGCGGAAAACTGGGTAAGAGAGTTGTGAAGATTCTCGAGTCGCTAATTGGTTCTCTCGCAAGACTCTCCGCTGCCGTTGATCCTTCGAGCGACCTTGAGATTCACGCCGAACCAATCGACGGTTTCGAGTGGGCACGTCTGGCGGTTGGCAATCATTCGGTCGCCATTTTGCTTCCTGCATCCATGGACTCGAGTGTGCCTAAGCAAGATCTAGAACACATAGCGATCGATCCACGGGCTACCTACCAGGTACGGAGTGACGGATCGCTTCGCAACGAGGTTGTTTCGATAGTGGCGACGAAGGGCAAAGATGGGTGGCTAATCACAACGTTTCTCGAGCTGGTCGCAATGCTGTTGCAGTCGGCACCCCGAAACCGACCCGAAGAAGTCGAGAAACTCGTCCAAGACTTAGTTTCTCTCTTCCGGACACTTGTTCAGCCGGCCACAAAGACCACACAAGGCTTGTGGGGTGAGCTGTTTCTCATTCGGCGATCGGCAGATGTTGATTTGGCTGTTGAATCGTGGCACACGGTCCCAAATGATCGTTATGACTTCTCATATGATCGCGAACGTATTGAAGCTAAGACGACGACCGGACCACGAGTTCACACCTTCGGTCATCTTCAACTGTTGCCAGTTGCTGGTTTGAGAGTGACCATTGCTTCGATGGTTTTGCTTCCATCGACTGATGGTCCGACTTGCAGCGACCTTGTTTCCCAAATCGCAGTTCGTCTGAAGAGCGATGCGCTCCGAAACTTGCTCGTGAAGCAAGTGGTTAGAACACTCGGAAATCAGTGGCAGAATCAAGGAGGAACAAGATTTGACCTTGACCACGCATCAGCTGCACTGAAGTTTTATGATGTTCACAATGTGCCGCGTATCGATGGACCAATTCCGGCAGAAGTAAGCGGAATCTCTTATCAGTCAGATCTTCAGCTAGCGAAGGAACTTTACGCTGATGAAGTTGATGCTGCGGCGCCGCTTACACGAGCGCTTATGGACGTATAGGGTTCGAGTTATGTCGCAATCGACCGGCACGGTCTGGCCCATAAAGATCGGTGAGCGACTGAAGCGTCGTCATCTTCACGCACTCGTCGGAGGCGCACAGCAGTGGGGTATCACTTCGTGCCTTAAGGGCGCTGCGATGCTCGTCTTCAGCAATCCGAAGCGAAGTCGACAGTACGGATACGACCGCTGGGAAGGACCACGATCAGATGGCTCCTACCATTACACGGGGCAGGGAACAGTTGGGCATCAGGACGTCACAACTCGCGCAAATCGGCAACTTCTGAGGTCCAAAGCCCTCGGAAAACCGATCCACCTGTTTGAGTCCGAAGGCACGGAGGTTACCTACATCGGACAGCATGAGCTTGCCGAGGACCCTTATCGCTGGGAAGAAGCTCCGGATGAGAAGGGTGAGAATCGACGAGTTGTTGTCTTTCATTTGGTCCGAGTCGAGATTGATCACGCTTGAGACGTATCGCGCAGATCCCCTTTCAGACGATGGCTCAATAGGCTGGAGCGAGTTCACAATGGTTGCCCATTTATCCCCACGACTCCCACTCTTTTCGGAGTATTTCCAAGGCTGATTGCCACGCCATCTTCCAGGAGCCGTATCTCACTCGAATCAGAACACTGCTCGGGAAACCTTCTTGCTGAGACTCCCACTTGTCATAGGCATCAACGCTGAGATTGTCTGACTCGTTGATGAATTGAATAAGAGCTGCTTCGAAATCGCCATAAGAGAACTCCCTCCGATAGTTGCTCCGCACGGCTTCGCCAGGCTGAATCCCGGCTGCTTCGCATGCAGCTACCCACGAGTCGAACTTGTGAATGATTCCGCTTCCAACAGGTCCGACCACTGCGCCACTCTTGATCAGGTCGTCATATGCCTCACGAGTTAGCGGCGACACGCGCTTAGCGGCCTGCTGCAGAGCAAAGAGAGTCTGTGCTTCCGACCACTTGCGGAGCGCCGACACTTCTTGCTTTGACTCATCTGTGTTCTGCAGGATGAGGTGACGAAGTCGAGCATTCAGCAGTTTGCGGATGCGATCGACCGAGTATCCCGTCGCCGCTTCAATTTCTTCGAGAGTGCAGCCCTTGTGAGACTCAACCCAGGCGGCAATCGTGTTCTCTGCTTCGGCAGTATCTGTAGCTGCAACTTGCTTGCGCTGCTCGCGGAGCCCTTTGATGGGATGGCCGGCTCTCGTCATAACTTGTCGAACTCGCTCTGCCGAGAGACCAACCTGACTTCCGATTTCTCTCAGCGTCTTGCCCTCGAGGTAGAGATTGACAAGAAAGGACGGCGGAATCACCGCTGATTCGGCCTTGGGGGCTGCAGCCGCCTTCTGGATTGCTCGTGCCGCCTCGCGCTTGGCTCGGCGCACCTTCCAAGGCGCTTCAATGTCGAGACCTTTCAGAATGGAATATGCCTGACTTTCCGAGATGAACAGTTGTTCGGCGATCTCTCGGGTCGTGGTGCCTTTGAGAGCAAGCTCTCGTACTTTTTCAATAAGTTCAGGATTGATGTGTTTCATGGATGTGTTGCTTTCTGGACGATGTGGTTGATTGCTGATGTTGATGGGAATTAGGTAATGGTGTGATTTGTTTGAACAACTCGGCTCGCGCGCGCGCCTCAAACGGCGCAGGCGCGAGCCGAGGACCGCGGCGAGGCGATTTGCGGGGAAAGGAAAACCCGCGTCGCGGTCTTACTCTTTGTGTAGTTCAATCCTGAGATTGTTGTTGAAGCGGATTGTGGCTTCGACAAGCATCAGGATTGCCTTCGTTGTTGAAACTGGGTCGTTGTAGCGAACGGACACTGTGCGCAGCCCGGAGTCGTCGTTGGTGTCCCACCACGACACGATTTGGGTGGCGTCGAGCGGGGAGAAGCTCTCCATCAGCACTTGGCTGAGAAAGCGCTTGTTCGCTGCCTTGCCAGTCGGGGCAAAGATCTCAATCTCCACGTGCTGATCAAGGATCACCCGCCAGAGATGTTGCACGGTGTCCTCATCGATGGCCACAGCCACTTGGTATGCCGAGACTGCGCCGTAGTTGCCGGTCACCACCAAGCCCTGCTCGAGCACGAGGTGGTGCAATGCGGAGATCACCTTTTCGGCGCGCGGTCCTTCCAACCCGAGACGATTCTCGACGATTGACAGCACCTTACCGAGTTCGATCGCTGGAGTCATGTTGAACCTCAAGTCGACGTGGTCATGGAACGCGTTGGCGGCCTTGGAGACGAAGGCCTGGCTGTCACACGGCCACGGGTTGTGGCATTCCACGCAGTATCCCGTCGCAACGTGCAGGTTATGGAGGTCCTGCAAGCGCTGCAGCGAGTCATGCAGTTCGTCGAGTGGGTAGGTCATGTGGGATTCCTTCCGGGTTGGTTGATCTTTATGAAGGCTTCGGGCCGGGACACTTGTCGTGTACCGGCCCGAAGCATTAATGGTTATGAAGTCGTGAACGCAAGGCTCCGACAGGTTGTTCTGGCTGGTTTACAGCCTCATTTCATGAATTTTGGGCCCTTTTGCCTGTTTTTGGGAATAAAAAAGACGCAGAGGGTGCCCTCTGCGTCGGTTATGTGTTGAACTTCTTACCCCAAGGATACCACAAGTTCCCTGTTTTGGAAACGTTATTTCGAAAATTGATTCACCATTTCTGACTCTGCATGCTCAGGCAACGCCTGCGTTGAGCGACATCGGTGGAAGTCGTAGACACGTGTCGGAATGTTTTGCGAGTTCTGCACTGATACCACGCCACGTGCCGATGGTGAACACCTGGCGGCCCTTGCGTTTGGCGAGACGAGCGGTATCAACGAAGTAGTGGTCGCCCGATGCAATCACCACGCGGGTGATGGGGGAGCCGGGCAGGTTCCATGCGGTCTCTGGAATCTTGTCGAACTCTGCCACGAGTGCTCGGTCGCCGCCATCTTTGCCAGTGCCAAAGGTGATTCGACCGCCGAGCGCTTTGGCGATGCTGTCGAGTTCGAATGCGTTGTGTCGGTCGCCGCCCACAAAGATGAGATCGTCTCGACTGATGCTGAGCACACCTGTTAAGTGCTTCTTTAACCAGGCAGTGTCTGCCGGCGTCAACACTCCATCACCCGTGAGGTTTTCGGGGTCGAGAAGGACTATTTGGCGTTCTTTAATCATCCACACGCAGTATGACAAAGGGGTGTGATGAGGTAACTGGGATGTGCTCCGGCTATTCGACTGCCCTCGGAGCCATCGCGAGGAAATCCGCAAGGCTCGACTGGGTAGCAAGGCGGCTGTAGATCTTCGCTGCTGTGCCAGACCCCCCCTTGTCGTATGAGCGCACATACGTGTCGTTCGGGCCCATTCGATGGCGTATGTAGGCCGGGGCCCGATCTCGCGCTTCATCGGTTGGGCTCCGAAGGTCCAAGGTTCGTATGTGACCGGCAACGCGATGAGCTCGCGGGGGCTTGGGGGTTCGCCCGGATCGAATATCTGCCAAATCACTGTCGAAATCTTTACTGGTCGACCAAGTTGAGCCAATCGAGTCTCCTCGCCGCGGAAAGCACTGGCGAATACCCTCGCCGTGCGTGAACTTCGGATGCCTCGCCAGATTGATGCTGCAGTCAAAGAAAAAGTGCAAGACCACGCCCGCGGCGAACATTGCGTCTCGGTCGTCTTCTTGGTAGAGCAGGTCCCAATTGTCGAGATTCACTGAGACGACGAGACCCCGCCGATCGATGCCCACAAAACCTCGCAGCATGTTCCCTTCGCGAGCCAGCACAACAAAGAACCCTTCGGCAAACAACCAGATCGGAAGTTCAACGTCGCGACGGATGAAGTCGCTCAGCGATTCCGCAATTGCGAGTGACTCTTCAAGGGATTCCTCATCGATGCGATAGTCGTCGAAGAGCAGCTCAGTGCTTTGTGCCCAGGTGATGCCGTTGTGAAAGAGCATTCTCAAGAATGTGCTCGATTCGGGATTTTGCCATTCGCAACTTTCAAGCCAAACCGAACCGTCTTCGATGAAATCTTCAAAAGTCGACATCGCCGAAGTTGTCTCGAGATTGAGGTGAGTGAGTTCTCTCTGAATCTCGTCGCTGGCCAGCCCTATGTTGAGTGCGCTTTGGAGAACGGCTGCTGCGTCGTTGAGCATCGCAAGGCTTCGGAGCGCTTTTGACAAATTGGTGTAGTAAAGGGGTTCACTAGCCCTATGAGAGATTGATTGGCGGAACATTGCGGCAGCGTCAAGAGGTCTTTCTTCAATATCTTGCCGAATAATGCCAATGTCGTTGTAGATGTCTGCTCGCTGTTCATCACTTGGGCCGAGAGTGAGAGATCGAACATACGATTGTTCGGCATCGTGCCAGCGCTGCAACCGGAATTGAGACTTGCCCAGCCAATAGCAGAGTCCGGCTGTTGATGGACCTGAAACACGAGACGCTCGCTGAAATTGCTCTTCTGCCTCTGTGTATCGTGCGGCATCGAAGTGGATCTTGCCGAGTCTGAAGAGCTCGCTCGGGTTATCCACTTGAGGGGGCTCATCTGGAATGAGATAGCTCGCCGCCTCAGAATGTCTGCCGAGTTGCTGCAGGCTGAGCCCAATGAACTGCTTCGCGTCGCCACTCTGTTCTCGATTCAGATAGCGCGCGTAACACAGACTGACGACAGCCTCGTCGTATTTTTGTAGCTCATAGAGACACTTCCCGAGTAGTACGTGGTTTTGGCAGCTCTCGGGCGCCAACTCGCATGCCCGCGTGAGTGGTTTCACCGCTTCACTGAAGCGACCCTGCCCGAATAGCAGACGACCGAGCTCTTCGTGCGCAGATACATCTAAATGATTTCTTCGAATTCGAGCGCGTAGCCGCGCCTTCAACCCCTCAAGTGTCATCGTGCTAGGTGAGGTACTCGCCACGGCTTAGCGCGAAGATTGTGCTCACTGCACGTGCGAGATCAGGTGGCACTTGGTCGAGGTTTGTAAACCACTCTCTGATGAGCTTCGCTGAGATCTGAACATTGTGATGCTGCCGCAGCCAGTCTTTGAAGGTCAGGTTCGAACTCGCAGCCCGATATTCGGTAAAGAGTGACTCCCATGTGCCACTGAGGCCCATCTGGCTCGGTGGCAGGTATTGAATAATGTCTCGTTCTTTCAGCCCAATGAGATGTAGTCGCTCGTGCCTTTCCGAGCTGATTGCTCCGGTCAAAATGCTCAGCAGTGTTTGTGTCTCAGGCTTGAGTCCAGCCTTAGCAATCGGTCGAATCAATCTGTCGACGATGATTCGTCCAGAAAACCCCTCACGGGTTAATTCACGAACCTTCGCTTGCAGGTCAAGAAAGTCGATTTCAGAAGCCCCATCGAGAACAACCACTATTGGCGCATCTGAATAGTTGAATATTGCCTCACAATTCAGAACATTGTGAGTATTCAGGTGCCCTCGTGCCGGGAGAATTCGAATTGATGAGGTGTAGTCAGTTGGGTCGTCGAGGAGGGCAGAGAACGCCGCGATGTCATGTTCACCTTCGACGATTACCCAGCAAGTGATGGCCGATAGCAAGTGAGCCTTGTCGACACCCAGTACTTCAGATGCAGCTCTGAAATCTGGGTCAGGCTTCCACTCTGAGATTTCGACTGGCCGACCGGGTGAGTTTCGAACTAGCAATCGTCGATGATCTGGCAATGAGAGAACCACTGGCGAGTGACTCGACAAGTATGCAACATCGCACTCTTCCTTCAGGTAGCGATAGAGAGTTCTTAGGGCCGAGACGTGTAAGCCTGCGTCTATCTCATCGCCGAGGCAAAGAACCACATCACCCTTTTCGCGAGCATCACGCACCTTTAGAAGTACGGTCAGAACTGCTCGCTGAGCGGGGCTTAGACCATCAATTGGAAACCAAGAACCTGTTACCTGCGAGCGCACCTCGAGTGAGCACCCCTCGCCGAGTAGCCACTTCTTCACGTCGTCACTGAGTTTGAAGCGCACGCCATCTATGCCAATACCAAACCTCGCTGCATCGGCCGCTACTTGGTCGAGCAGTAGTTGATAATCAAGAAGACCCGATGAACGAAAGTCAGATTTGTTTTCGGCCCGGTCGACAAATGTCACTTCGTGTTCTGGCTCAAGACTGTCACCAGCAACACGCGCCATCATCGAATGTGACTCGAGCACATCGCGGGAGATTGAGAAGTTCCAGCTCTGCGAACTGTGGGAGCTGAACGCGTCGCTGACGTGCCTTCGATTCCAGTCGTCAAGGTTGACTGGCGAATTCAGGTCAACTATTGCGACGTCCGTCTTTTGATCACTAAAGGATCTACCGAATAACCATGGCCACTCAATAACCGGATTACTGCGCCAGTCCTGAATCTCAAGATATGGGCTGATCTGCTGATGTTCTGACCATTGAGTAGAGGGCGGGGCATCCCAACTAATCAATGCGGCGATTGGTCCGAGATGACCGAGAAACTCGCTCTCACAGCTCTCATCGTTAAATGACTCATCGGTTGCACCTGTCGAGATTTGCTCGTCAGTCCAGCCGAGTCGATCGCGGTGAAACTCAGCGCGCTTTCGCTTGAAATCTCGCCGAATACAGTCAACAACTCGCGATGCAATCGCTGACTCTGTGCTCACAGCACAGCTCAATGCCCAACGTCCGCTCCCTCGTGGACGCAGGCAATAGACCTCTTGTGATGCTGCTTCGCGGATGAGATCTCTGGCGTCATTCCAGCCCTCTCGATCAGAGCCTTCTGCATCCCACAGTTTGTTCGATTGAAGGTGGTATGCCAGCCATGCAGTTCGGGCCTGAGTAAGCGAGACATCAAATTGCTGATTCCAGAGTGACCCAATTGGAACTTCATTGAGAACAGTGTCATCGCCACTCAGCCACTTAATGATCTCAACGAATTCGGTCTCGTTGTCAATTGCTGAGGTGTAGGGGTCGGACCACCACTCACCTTTTGAGATCTCTTCAACGATGATTGATCGATCGACTCGGACCTCACGAGTCACGATGTCTGTTTCATCGTCAGAGTCGTCATCATCAACGAACTCGATGGTTTCAACCCCAGTGGGCTTGTCGCTGATTTCAGCAAATAGACGGACTTGAAATCCCAGATCATTCTCAGAAGTCTCGCCGCTTAGGGCTGCGAGCAGTGCTCGCAGCAGGGTTGACTTACCGGAACCGTTTCGACCGTAGATGAGGTGAGAGCCAGGACTCAGGGGAACCCAGACTCGTCCACGAGTGTCGTTTACAAATGCGAGCTCGACGCCCAGTAGTCGGGCGCTCTTCAGTGCGATACCTGACGGCCGCAGTAAGTCAATCATCGCAAGCCCTCCATATCGTCAGGATATTGGTGCACTTGTGGCACAGTGCTCGTGATCGCCCATCGCAGCGATCACTTGTGTTTTAGACCGACCTGCAGATATCTGTCTGCTACACATAGTTACGGCGCCTTCCAGCCAGCGGGCATTTTTGCACCGTCGAGCTTGGCGTTAAAAAAACTCGTGCCTGTTGTCTTTGCGCCAGTGAGGTCGGCATTGGTGAGATCGGCGCCCGAGAAGCTCGCGCCCGTCATATCTGCGCCAGTGAGGTCGGCATTAGTGAGGTCGGCGCCCGAGAAGGTTGCGTATGAGAGGTTGGCACCGACAAATGTTGCCTCTTTGAAACTTGCGTTGGTCATGTTCGCATCGTTGAGATCGGCGCCGTCAAACGTCGAGTAAGCAAAGTCGCCGTCAATCCCGTAAGCGTTGGCCATCTTGGCGTCTTTGAAGTTGCCGCCGCCTTCAAAATTGTCAAGATACGCGTATCCCAGGTATGCGCGTTCAAAATTTGCATATCCATTGGCGCCGATCAGGCTGGCGGCGCTTAGATTTGCATCGACGAACCAGCACATCGCGAGGTTTGCTCCGTTGAGAACGGCCCCATTAAGGCTTGCGTTATCAAAATTTGCTTGCGCAAGATTTGCTCTGCTGAGATCTGCATCTTCCAGCAGCGCGTTTTCAAAGTCTGTTTGAAACGCGTGAATCTCGATCAGCTTGGCGCCTC
>Ga0214917_10007587_pt1 | contig 10921 bp, 9 predicted proteins | sample LL_1208_BB_MetaG_FD_177983 | JGI IMG/M metagenome (GOLD analysis project Ga0214917, IMG submission 177983) | Freshwater microbial communities from Lake Lanier, Atlanta, Georgia, United States - LL_1208_BB | ecosystem: Environmental > Aquatic > Freshwater > Lake | place: USA: Georgia | collected...
ATAGGGCAACACATCAAGCGCGGCAAAGTTGAACTTCGTGCCTATTTAGAAGCCGCCCAAAACAGCACCATCGCCATGCCGGACAAAGCTTTGCTGCAAAAACTCATGGAGATTCAACAACTGGTGCGCGGCACCATGCATGACGCCGCATTGCTGTCGGTTGCAGAGGTTATTCGCCTAAGCCACGGCCCCATGACACCCCACCAAGATTGGGGACCGCAGGTGATGGCGTTGGGACAGCAAGCAATTACCCAGTTGTGCGAAGCTAGGCAGCGTGAAGGCCAGCGACTGGCGGTCGATCTACTTCAGCGTGCGCAGCAACTCCAAGCCTTGGCTGAACTTGCCCTGCCCTTGGTACCCAAAACCGTCGAAACCCAGCGACTGCGCTTTTTAGAACGTTGGCGTGAAGCCATGGCCTTGGTTGATGCGCAGTCTTTGCCCGACACCATCCATGAACGCGCCTTGGCAGAAGCCGCCAGCTTTGCGGTTCGCGCAGATGTGGCTGAAGAAGTCACCCGCTTGAAAACCCATTTAGATGAAATTGCCCGTTTGCTGCAGCAGGCTTCGCACAAGGAAGGTGTTGGCAAGCGTTTGGATTTTCTGATCCAAGAATTGCACCGTGAAGCCAATACACTCGGCTCCAAGGCCAGCGCCATTGAGATGACGCGCATCTCTTTGGATATGAAAGTGCTGATTGAGCAAATGCGCGAACAAGTTCAAAACCTTGAATGATGACGATCTACCCAGGAAACCTTTTCGTGGTTGCGGCCCCCAGTGGCGCTGGCAAATCGAGTTTGGTCAAAGCCTTGATGGAACTGGATGCCGGTGTGCAACCGTCGGTATCTCACACCACCCGCGCTCCACGTGGTCAAGAGTTTGATGGCCGTGAATACTTCTTCATCAATGACGCTCAATTCGACGCCATGGTAGCTGACAATGCGTTTTTGGAATGGGCCCATGTCCACGGCAACCGCTACGGCACCAGCAAATCAACCATTGAAGAGCGCATCTCCCAAGGCCTTGACGTTGTTTTGGAAATTGACTTTCAGGGTGCAGTGCAAATCAAACGGCTGTTTGCCAATGCGGTGCTGATATTCATATTGCCGCCCAGTTGGGAAGAGTTGCGCTCTCGCTTACAGCGTCGTGGTGAAGACACCGCTGAAGTCATTGAAATTCGCTTGGCCAACGCTGCCACCGAGATGGCTCAGGCCCATGAGTTCGACTTCGTTATAATTAACCAACTTTTTGATAAAGCCTTATTCGATCTTAAAGCTATTGTTCATGCGCAGCGCCTCAAGTACGCGTCGCAACGCAGAATCAGAAGCGATATTTTCCAAGCCTTGAAACTTATCTGATCACCGGAGCACCACCATGGCACGCATCACTGTTGAAGACTGTCTCGAAAAAATCCCCAACCGCTTTCAATTGGTCTTGGCCGCAACCTACCGCGCTCGCATGCTAGCCCAAGGCCATACGCCCAAAATCGAGAGCAAAAACAAGCCTGGTGTGACCGCCTTGCGAGAAATTGCTGCAGGCAAAATTGGCATTGAAATGCTGAAAAAAGTACCAGGCTGAACCTCTGAACTTAAGGCCTAGGCCTCAAATCACACCCAAAGCACTGCCCCTGCAGTGCTTTTTTTTCGCCCCCAAGGCCATCTCGCAGACAAAACGCTACAGTTAAGCCTATGGTTTCCGCTGAAAAAACCCTCACAGCACCAACGCCTGCCAGCAATGCGGCTTCGGCCAGCTTTGCCTTGCTGGAAGCCAAACTTGACTACCTAGGCTCCTCTGAGAGCATTGAACAAATCAAGCGTGCTTACCGTTTTGCCGATGAAGCCCATTTAGGCGTCACCCGCCGCAGCGGCGAGCCCTACATCACTCACCCGATTGCTGTAGCCATTCAATGCACAGAATGGAAACTCGATAGCCAAGCGTTGATGGCTGCACTTTTGCACGATGTGATGGAAGACTGTGGCGTTACCAAAGTTGACTTGATCGAAAAATTTGGCCCCCATGTGGCTGACTTAGTCGATGGTTTGACCAAGCTAGACAAGCTGAGTTTTGAAACCAAGGAAGAAGGTCAGGTCGAATCGTTTCGCAAGATGCTGCTGGCCATGGCGCGTGATGTGCGTGTGATCTTGGTCAAATTGGCAGACCGTACCCACAATATGCGCACCATGGAGGCCATGCCTCGCACACGCTGGAAAGCCATCAGCAGCGAGACTTTGGAGATTTATGCGCCTATCGCCCACCGTTTGGGTCTGAACCAAACTTACCGCGAATTGCAAGACTTGGCGTTTCGCTACCTGCGGCCTTGGCGCTACCAAGTGCTTGAAAAAGCCGTCATGAAAGCACGCAGCCGAAGACGTGACTTATTGCAAAAATTGCAACGCGATGTGGAGGGTGCATTTAAAAACGCCAACCTTGCCATTCATATTTTTGGTCGGGAAAAAACCCTGTACTCCATTTACCAAAAGATGGGGCAAAAGCATTTGAGTTTTGCTCAGGTCACTGATATTTACGGCATGCGTATCTTGGTTCCCAATCTGATCGATTGCTATACAGGCTTAGGCATCTTGCACCAACTCTATAAGCCCGTGCCTGGCAAATTCAAAGACCATATCGCCATCTCCAAGGTCAATGGCTATCAGTCTTTGCACACCACGCTGGTGGGACCAGCAGGCATCAACGTCGAGTTTCAATTACGAACTGACGCGATGCACGTGGTGGCTGAGTCTGGGGTTGCAGCACACTGGATGTACAAGACCAGCGACCCGGTGCATGAACGCGCTGAGCGTTTGGGTACGCAATGGTTGCAGTCCTTGCTTGACATCCAAGATGAGACCCGCGATGCCGCTGAATTTTGGGACCATGTCAAGGTCGATTTGTTTCCGGATGCGGTTTATGTGTTCACCCCCAAAAGCCACATCATGGCCTTGCCACGCGGCGCTACTGTGGTCGATTTTGCATATGCAGTGCATACCAATGTGGGTGAACGAACGCTGGGTGCCAATGTCAATGGCCAACCCGTGTCGCTGCGCAGCGAGCTCAGCAACGGTGACGTGGTAGAAATCATCACTTCCCCAGAAACCACACCCAACCCTGCTTGGCTAGGGTTTGTCAAAACAGGGCGTGCCAGATCCAAGATTCGTCATTACCTGAAAACCCGAGCACAGTCTGAATCGCAAGACTTAGGTGAAAAACTTTTGACGCAAGCCTTGCGGTCCGAAGGGTTTGCACAATTACCAGCTTCAGACCCAACACACCGCAGTTTGTGGGACAAACTGTTGCGCTTCACGGGAAGCAAAACCCTTACAGATTTATTGACAGACATTGGTCTGGGTAAGCGAGTCGCCACCATTGTGGCCAAACGCTTGGTCAAACTGCTGGCAGATTTAGGTGAACGTCCCGACCCCTTGCTGCTAAGCCTTGAGCGATTTACCTCTCACGAAACGTTGTCGCAAGGCAGTGTGGTGGTGGATGGCAGCGATAACGCTTCTGTGCAATACGCCCAATGCTGCCACCCCTTACCTGGCGACGCCATTTTGGGTTATTTGGGTCATGGAGAAGGCTTGGTAGTGCATTTAGACAGCTGTCAAGTCGCGCAGCGCCTGAAAACCAAAGACAGCGAACGATTCATAGCAGTGGAATGGTCGGATGAACCTGTGCGCAGTTTTGAGGCAAGCATTGTGGTCACAGTTTTGAATGGCAAAGGTGTGCTTGCCAGTGTGGCCTCGTCCATTACGTCCGCTGAAGCTGACATCAAACTGGTCAGCATGATTGATGAAGTCAGCGGCAAAGAAGCCACCGATTTGCGCTTCCTCATCGCTGTGCAGAATGCGGCGCATCTGCAATCGGTACTGGGCAGTTTGCAGCGACTTCCTTCGGTCAGCAAAGCCAGTCGCGCATTCTCACAACGCGCACAGGCTTAAAGCGAAAAGCTGCTAAGGCTTATCCTCTGGCGAGGGATAAGTCACATTGAGAACTTCGATTTCAAGCAAGCCTTTGGGTGTTTGCAGCTTCACCACATCGCCCACATGTGCTTTTAACAATGCTTGCGCAATGGGTGACACCCAACTGACCTGCCCCTTAAGACTATCAGCTTCATCGATACCCAAAATAGTGATGGTGTAGCTATCGCCATGCTGATCTTCATAGGAAACCGTGGCGCCAAAAAAAACTTGATCACCACCCAAGTGAACGCTTGGGTCTGACACTAGCGCTATTTCAAGGCGCTTGGTCAAAAATCGAATGCGCCTGTCTATTTCACGCAAACGCTTTTTTCCGTAAATATAGTCACCGTTTTCAGAACGGTCGCCATTGCTGGCAGCCCAATGAACTATTTCTACAATTTTTGGACGCTCAACATCGATGAGTCCAAGCAACTCTTTCCGCATCTGGGCATAGCCTTGCGGCGTAATGTAGTTTTTACTGCCATTGGGCAAAGAAGCGGCGCTGTCTTCGTCTTCGTCGTCTTTGTCAGACTCGCGGGTAAAGGCTTTGCTCATATATGTATAAATGGTGCGGCTGGCAGGATTCGAACCCACGACCCCTTGGTTCGTAGCCAAGTACTCTATCCAACTGAGCTACAGCCGCACTGGGCGCGAATGATAACATGCCCTTCATGGTTATCACACGACGACAAAGTTTATTGCTTGCGCTGTCAATTAACAGCAGCTTGTTTGGTGTTGTAAGCGCACAAAGTAAGGTTTCAGAATCACGCTTAAAGCCTTATTTGGGAACCCCCAGCTTGGTTGGCCAAGCTAAATTCACCTTTTGGGGTATCGATGTCTATCAGGCGAGCTTATGGTCAAGCGAAAGCGGCTTGACCCCAGAGCAATGGGAGACCAAGCCTCTGGCTTTGGAGTTGCTCTACCTGAGGGACTTCAAGGGCGTAGATATTGCTAAACGCTCTATTGATGAAATTCAAGCACAAAGCCCCTTGCCAAAAACCAAAGCACAAGCTTGGCTAAAAAGCCTTGAAGTTATCTTTCCGAATGTCAGCAAAGGACAAACACTGACTGGGGTCTATCTCCCCAATGCGGGCATGCATTTTTTGTTTGATGGAAATTACTTGGGGGAAATCAAAGACCCTGAGTTGTCAAAAAGTTTTTTTGATATCTGGCTGTCAAAGCAAACTTCTGCGCCAGAGTTGAGGAAGAAACTGTTCGCAAAAAGCCCCTGATTTTCTGCCAGAGGAATAGACAGGAAGAGACTTCGATTTTTTGGTGGGCCCACCTGGACTCGAACCAGGGACCAAAGGATTATGAGTCCTCTGCTCTAACCAACTGAGCTATAGGCCCTGCGTTGGATTGTATTCAGTAAATTGCCCACCACTTTTGTTTAACCCAGGGCTTGCAAACAAACTCCATCGTCTGATTGTCAGAATTACCTTGTGTCAACTGCAAAACTGCATCAGAGGGTCGAAAAACAAAATGCATTTGCTCTGTAGGCACTGCAACACCATTAGACGCATCGCCTATTTTGCGAACAAAGGGAAGAATATCCAAAGAAGCTTGGTTAACTGCCAAACTGGTTTGTAAATGACCACGGACTTGGTTAGAGGCTTCTTTAACGTCAAACCACTGGGTCATGGTTGGTTGAGTGAGTGTTCCGCATTGGGAAGAATCAACTGGCCAAATCACACAAAACTCTTGCTCGGTCAATCGGATAATTTGTTGCTTATACACATTAGTCATGCTGTCTTGCGCATAACTTTCACAAAAAAATTCTTGCCCTTTTTGGGGGGTACAAGCAGTCACTGAAACCCAAAGAACTATTGCAATGATGCTTCTCAATGTCACAGTATCAAAACCAAGGTTTGGAACATTGGCCAGCAAATACAGTCACCACCCTCATTTGCCCCACCTCACCATCAATAAAACGCATACCTGAAGATTGGCTGAAGACGCGAAGAGCCTGAGTTTGCGCATTGAATTCAAACGCATACGTCATGCTCTCTACCGTATGAGAGGTGTAGCTTCCATGAAAACCGACAGGCGTTTGGGCCGCAAAATGGTTGTCACGGTTAAGTTCTTTGTACAAGGGGAAACGGTGGTTGTCCAAGTACACCTCACCACGGCGAATTTCAAGCTTGTGCATTTCGGTCATTTTGTTTTCTTGCATGACCGATGTTGACCCGGCTTCTCCTGGCGTCGTCCAAAAACGTGACTGTTGAGTTTGGCCCTGACAATTAAGGGAGGGGTAAATCGCACCGTAGCCGTAAACCCCCATGGGCATAGCGATAACAACCGCTGCCGCCATACCAAAGTACTTCAGTGATCGAACTGGCTTAACTGGGGCGCTGCCTGAGGTTGCCTTGGGCCGCTGATCAACTGAATGTTCAGTAGAACCATCCGATGATGCCATTGGCTCGACTAATTGAAGAGTTTCATCTGCGGATGCGTTAACACTGACTTCTGTGACCTGGTTGGCTTCGATAGCTACGTTTGCGGCTTGAGAAGCCAAGCCATCTGTAGCTAAGGGCTTTCTAGACGGACGAACAGAAGGGGCTACTGCAACTGGCTGGAAATTTAACTCTGGCCAATTGTTTTTCAAGTCGACTTTGTTTTGAGGTTCAACCTTAGAGACCGATACATCCAAGGCAGACGCATCAGGGGTTGACTGAACAGTTGGATTGCTTGAGAGGGATGAAGTCGTCGGTACTGGCGTCAAATTAGTCAAGGACTTTTCAACTTCTTTAGACGCTCGGTTTAATACAAACTTCTCTCTGGGTTCTCCAGTCAAAACAGATTTCCCTTCGCGCTTTGGGAAAAATTGGTTTAATTTCTCATGCACTTGACCAATATTTTTCTGCAAATCATCTAAGCGGATTTCAGAAACCAGATTGGGCGGCGCCAAATTGAAACCAGAAAAATCTAATCCCTGAAAGTTATCCGCATATCCGCCCTCGCCTACGCCCTGCTGTTGTTTACGAAACCCATTGGCACCAATCTTTTGAACATTGGACAGCAGAGATGCTTCTTGAACTTTTTGTAAATTGGCATCGCCGCTTAGTTCGCCAATGACAGCTTCGCGAATTTTTTCTGTTGCATTTTGTGACACACGTTCAACGTCTTTTTCGTCTTGGAAAGTGTCGCTGACTTGCTGGATATTTTCTTGCATGGTGCGGGTGACCACATCGCTCAAACTTCCAAGCGATTCTTCGCTTTGCCATTCGCCTTGGTTGGCCGAACCATTCACTTCTCTTTTGCCATGCACTGCATTGCTGTGCTTGTGGGTGAGATCCATTCCAAATGTCGAACCCCTGCCTTTTTTTCGTGTTCTTTTTCGGGTATGCAATGATTTGATTTCTTCATCCGTTCCAAAGGGCTTGAAGTTTTTAATCTCTAATGGGGCATAGTAGGAACTGAATTGCTTTTCAGAGACATCAAAGGCTGCCAACAAATTGTCGAACAAGCGCTTTTCAATTTCTACCACTTTTCCGTCGGACATCATGCAATCGCATACATTGGCCAATATCAACAATTTTTGGTCTGCATTGAGCAAGGAAGCTGCTTCATCAAGGAATTGATTCATCTTGACATTGCGCACATATTGCATCGCAAAGGATTGCAAATTTTCAAATTCCCCAATCACCACTTGCAACTGACCAATTTCCTCTTGTGCGATATCGCCGTCAGCAGACATCATGTAAATCAAAGAGGCAGCTATTGCCAAATGCGGCGTAATCACTTCCTGGTCCAAAAGCTCCGGATCGTAGGGGCCGAGCAAAGATTTTTCGTTTTTAAGCGATATAGCGCTGTAGTAAGTAGTGAAAGATTTGGCGCTGTAACCGAATGAAATGCAAATTTTTTGAAACAACGCATCTTCTACTTGCTCACATATACCGTCTGCCAGCAAGCAATCACACAAATTACACAAAATACAAAGCTTGTCTTCGTTGCTAAGAATTGCAGGCGCATCCTTGAGAAATTGATCCAAGGCCATGGTTTCTACATATTCAAATGCCAACTCCAGCACATCTTGATTGCCACCAATCACGGCTTGTAATTGACTTGACTCATGGTCATCAATTTCGCCATCAGCCATCAGCATGTAAAGCAAGGCGATCGCCAACGATAAAAATGGCGTAAGTTCTATGGGCTCATCGGGCTCAGCTTCCCAAGAGTCGAAAGAATCGACTTGATTCAGGGCATCGTCGGCCGTAGCTAGCGATGACATAGGAGCGTTCATGGGTGCCTAGGATGAATGGTCTCCTAGTTTGCAGCTTAGATAGAGCGGTCAACACACGGTTTTGCACCACTACACACGAAAACCCATGGAATCAAGGGCTTGTCACAACGTTTCTTATGAATTCAGTGATCAATACACAAACCGTGATCGCTAGAGGGGCTTGTGGCTCAAGGCGTTACTTATCAATTTAGAGGTAATGTCAACGATTTGAATCATGCGTTCGTAAGGCATTCGGGTCGGGCCAATGACGCCTAAGGTACCCACCACTTGCCCATCTACTTCGTAATTGGAACTCACCACAGACAATTCTTCAAAAGGGACAATGTGGCTTTCACCGCCAATATAAATTCGCACACCTTCGGCTTGAGAAGAAATATCGAGCAAACGCATGAGTTGCGCTTTTTCTTCAAACAGCTCGAAAGCACGGCGCAGTTGGCCCATGTCGCTGGAAAAATCGGATACCGACAACAAATTGCGCTCGCCGCTGATGACTACCTCATCCTCGGTTTGCACCATCGCTTCAGAGCTGAAGTTCACAGCCGCTTGCATCAACGCTGCAATCTCGGTTCGCAAGCTATCTACTTCTGCTTGCAAACGCTCACGCACCTGATCGATGGCCATGCCAGCAAAATTGGCATTGAGGTAATTGGAGGCTTCAACCAACTGGCTTTGCGAAAAATCGGTGTCTGTGAAGATGACGCGATTTTGCACATCGCCTTCAGGTGTGACGATGATGACCAAAACGCGTTTGTCGGAAAGTCGTAAAAACTCAATATGGTGAAACACCGAACTGCGCTTGGGTGCCATCACCACACCCACAAAGTTTGATAAGTTAGACAACAACTGCGCCGCACTGGTAATGACTTTTTGTGGCTGCTCCGCGACCAAACTGGGCGCTTGCAACTGCTGGCGATCAAATGTCAACATGGTGTCAACAAATAATCGGTAGCCACGTGCTGTAGGAATGCGTCCTGCCGAGGTGTGGGGACTGACAATCAAGCCCATTTCTTCCAGATCCGCCATGACATTTCGCACGGTGGCAGGCGACAGTTCTATGCCATTGGCTCGGGACAGGGTACGGGAACCCACAGGCTGGCCGTCAGCGATATAGCGCTCTACCAGGGTCTTGAGCAACAACTTGGCACGATCATCGAGCATGGTCATCCTTTCTAAGCATTTTAATGATGTAATTTGGCCTATGAATCCAAAGTTTGGCCAAATCGCCCTTATTGGCAAATCCCACGTCTCATCCAGCCATGGTGCTGCTGCGTCATCGGGTCAGCCCGTACTGGCCTCCTTGGAGGCTTTTTTGCTCAGCCAAGGCTGCGACGTGGTGGTGGAAAAAGACACCGCAGCGTATTTGGGTGATCAGGGTTGCCCTGTGATGGATGTTGCTGGCATTGCCAAGCAATGCGACCTTGCCTTGGTAGTCGGAGGCGACGGCACCATGCTGGGTTTTGGCAGGCAACTCGCTCCTCATGGCATTCCCTTGATTGGTATCAACCAAGGCAGGCTTGGCTTCATCACGGATATTTCCTTGGAACACATGGAAATGACTTTGCAGCCCATGCTGCAAGGTCATTACGAGGAAGACCAGCGCAGCATGTTGCATGCCCAAGTCTGGCGGGGCAAAGATTGTGTGTTCGACGCGTTGGCTTTGAACGATGTGGTCATTAACCGCGGTGCTTCCTCTGGCATGGTGGAGTTGCGGGTATCGATCGATGGGCATTTTGTTGCCAACCAACGCGCCGATGGGCTGATCATCTCCACCCCCACAGGATCCACTGCTTACTCTTTGTCGGCTGGCGGCCCCCTGTTGCAACCCGCTTTGGGTGGTTTGGTGATGGTGCCTATAGCGCCGCACACCTTTTCCAACCGCCCCTTGGTATTGGCTGACGATGCTGAGGTCACGATCGAATTGGTGGGCGGACGCGATGCCAGCGCCAATTTCGATATGCAATCCATGGCCTCTATCCTGATTGGGGATAAAGTTTTGGTGCGCAAATCACCACACCATGCGGTCTTTCTTCACCCCAAAGGTTGGAATTACTTTGACACACTGCGCCATAAATTGCATTGGAATGAGGGTGGTTCATGAGCTTGCAACGCATCAGCCTGCGTGACTTTGTCATCGTGCGCCAACTCGAGTTGGAGTTCGGCGCTGGGTTTACCGTTCTCAGCGGGGAAACTGGGGCTGGTAAATCTATATTGATAGACGCGCTTCAATTGGTACTGGGCGCCCGTGCTGAAGCCAGTGTGGTACGCGAAGGAGCCGCTCGCAGCGAGTTGTGCGCTGAGTTTTCCACGCCCGCCCACCTGCACCCTTGGCTGCAAGATAACGGTTTTGATGTTGCCGACGATTTATTGCTTAAACGCAGCATCGATGCGCAAGGCAAAAGCCGCGCGTGGATCAATGGCAGCCCAGCCACAGCCTCGCAATTGCGTGAAATTGGCGATCAATTGCTAGATATTCATGGCCAACACGCTTGGCAAAGCCTGACACGTCCCAGCGCCGTGCGTGAATTGCTCGACGCCTATGCCCAAATTCCTGCACAAGCTTTGCAAAATCTTTGGAACGATTGGCGGCAAAGCCTGCAAACCTTAGAACACGCCCGTTTGGCGCAAGACCAACTTCAGCAAGAACGCGAACGACTGAGTTGGCAAATCAGCGAGGTGGACAAACTCTCACCAGGCGCTGACGAATGGGATGAGTTAAATGCCCAAC
>Ga0214917_10007589_pt1 | contig 10920 bp, 11 predicted proteins | sample LL_1208_BB_MetaG_FD_177983 | JGI IMG/M metagenome (GOLD analysis project Ga0214917, IMG submission 177983) | Freshwater microbial communities from Lake Lanier, Atlanta, Georgia, United States - LL_1208_BB | ecosystem: Environmental > Aquatic > Freshwater > Lake | place: USA: Georgia | collected...
CAACTAGGGGCGTTAGCGGAATGGTTGGACGGTTGCCCGGAGGTCCCGGAAGGGCCATGGTTCCACCGGTTGCGCGGCATCACCGTCTGCGGCGAGGGAGAGTTGGTAAAAACATTCCTGCAAGAGGCGCAGGTTCCCTATGGCCAAGAGGTGTGAGTTCGAGGCTAATTCCGTTTAATGGCATAGATCTTGGCGGCGGTTAACAACCTAAAGCTGGGACGGAATTTGTCCCACCTGTTAGGATAGGATTTCCGATGATGAAGCGTGTTTTCCTGGGTTGGGAAGAGCCGGTGCTGGCTCATTCCGCCAAATGGCTGCTCGCCAACTTCCAGGATCTGTCGGAGGTCAGGGTGGTGGTCAGGGGATCCCGGGCGGGTCGGCGACTTCTCGAAAAGCTGGCCGTGGAGGCCGACCGCCAAAAGCGGCCGCTCTTCCTGCCGAAAATCGCAACGATCGCCCGGATTGTGGATGAGCTCTTCACCGCTCCGGCAGGGCTTCTGCCGGCGGCTCCGGAACTGACGCAGAAACTGGCCTGGATGGAGGCCTTGCGCCGTCTTTCGCCGGCAAAAAAAGCGAAACTATTCAAGACGCCGGAAGGGCTCGGAGGAAGCGGGCAACCGGAACTGCTGTTGGCTCAAAGATTGCTGACTTTGCGGGATGAGTTGGGCGGAGAGGGGTTGGGCTTTGCGGAGGTCGCCCGGTTGATGTCGGAAAAGATGCCCGAGGCGCCGGAAACCGAGCCGAAACGTTGGGAGTTGGTGGAGGAGGTTTTTGCCGAGGCTCAAAAGATATTGGGCAAAGCCGGATGGATGGATCCGGCCGAACGTAGGGCGGTCTTGGCGGAAAAGGGAACGCCCCAGCAAGTTCAGGTGGTGTTGGCCGGAGTGGTGGAGATTCGGCCCGTTTTCATGAAAATGCTACAGCGGCTTTCCAAACCTCCGCAGGTCCTGGTGTTTGCGCCGGAAAAAGAGAAGGACGGTTTCGATGAGGTCGGCCGGTTGCGTCCCGAATATTGGGCCAAGAGGAAGGCCGGGTTGGAGAGCGGGCAGATCCACGCGGTTGTCCGATCAGCCGACCAGGCGGCACGTTTGGCCGAGATGGCAAAGGCCTGGCCAGGGGCGACGTTGGCCGTGGCGGATGAGAAGGCCGTGGCTGGGATCCGGGAGGCGTTAAGGGAAGAAGGCATGGAGTCGCACTGGGCGGAGGGAAGAAAGATGGGGGAGGGACGCGTGACAGGCTTTTTGCGGGCGGTGGCGGATTATGTTTCACGCAAACCAGAGGAGCCCCCGTCATGGGAGTCGGCGGCGTGGTTGATGCGCCATCCGGATGGCTTGGGAACCATGTTGAAGGCTTCCGAGGCACTGGACACGTATGCGGAGAAACATGTGCCGGAGAAAATGGATCCGCCGGAGGGTGCGGGTGCGGCCGAGTGGGCAAAAAAGCTGGCCGACAAGATTCGATTAAAGCCGTCGGAGGATCCCGCTTCAGTCCAAGCGCAAAAGATCTCCGATATGCTCGTGGAGATTTACGGCAAGATGGAGGTGAACCTGGATCTGCCTTCGGGTCGAATGATGCGGGACTCGCTGCAAAAAGTCCGGAAAGTGATGGCGGAGCTGGTTTCCCTCAAGCTGCCATATCTGGAAAAGATCCGGACGGCCGACTTTCTCCGTCTCGTCCTTGCCGAAATGGAGGATGAACGTGTGCCCGAGCCCTCGCGGGTGGGTGCGGTGGAGATGGTCGGGTGGTTGGAACTGGCCGAGGAAGATTCACCCTCTGTGGCAGTGGCCTCGTTCCACGAGGGGGCGGTGCCGAAGAGCGTGACCGCTGATGAATTTCTTCCTGGCCACCTACGTGAGGTGCTCGGGGTAAACGATAATCAGCGTAGATTGGCCCGCGACGCCTACGCCTTGGCAGTCGTGCTGGGGACGAGGGCTGAAAAGAGGGGGATCGTTGGGCTGGTGGTGCCTTCTTTCAATCCGGCGGGCGATCCGGTAAAGCCGAGCCGGCTCCTACTGACCGGGCTGAAGGGCAAGGAGCTGGCCGCACGGGTCTTGGCGCTGACCGAAAAACCGGAAGGGGAAAAGAGGGCGGAGACGTTCAAGTCCGGGGTGGGCTTCGGTGATTTGCCGGCGGGGAAGGAGAAGATCGACAGGGTTTCTGTCACTGCCTTCCGGGATTATCTGAAAAGTCCGCGATATTTTTATTTTCGGTCCGTCCTTGGGTTGGTGGATGTGGAGGACGAGCCCGGCGAGCTTTCTCCGGCGGGATTCGGCAGCCTGATCCACCGGGTGGTGGGTGCTTACGGCAAAGACCAAAAATTGCGGGAGAGCACGAATGAAAAGGAGATCTTCGCCTTTCTCAAGGGAGAGCTGGATCGGCAGGCCAAGGAGAGATTCGGCGATAGTCCCAAAGCGGCGGTGGGTTGGCAGTTGGAGATGGCAGAAGCGAGGTTGGAGGCCTTTGCCCGCGTGCAGGCGCGGGAACGGGCCGAGGGATGGCAGATCGTCGTGGCCGAGGAGGAGAAGGGGAAGGAGAGCCGCAAAGAGTTTGCCCTGAAGGATGCCAAAGGACGGGAGTTGCTCGTCCAGGGACGACCTGACCGGGTGGACTGGAATGAAAAACAGAAGCGATGGCGCGTGGTGGATGTGAAAACCAGTTCCACGCCGAAGACGCCTGACCGTGCCCACTGTGACACGGACGGAACGTGGAGCGATTTGCAGATGCCGCTCTACCGGGAGCTGGCGCCGCTGGTGTTGGGACAGGCGGCCAAGGGTTGGGATCCTGAAAAGTGCGATCTGGTCTATTTGCATCTGCCCAAGGACGTGGAGAAGGCGGCCGTATCGAAGCCGATGGACGGTGATCTCGTAAATCGGGCGTTACAGAAGGCGGGTGAGGTGGCGGCCGATATTTTGGACGGGAAATGGAAAGAGCTCGGCACCCTGGATCCGGAGACGACATCGGAAACGTTTATGGCGTTGTGTGGGCAGGCGGGGATTCCACGGGAGATTGAAGAGGAGGAAGCGGAATGAAAAAACCGGCCTCCTCCACTCTGATCTCCGCTTCGGCGGGCAGTGGCAAGACCTACCAGTTGGCCGGCCGGTTTCTGCGGGTCTTGTTGGAGCCGGAGTCGGGCGGGGGCCGGGTGGATCCGACGACTGTGCTCGCGACGACCTTCACCCGGGCGGCGGCCGGGGAGATTCTTTCACGGGTATTGAGCTGGTTGGCGCGGGCGGTGTTCGATCCGGAAAAGAGGAGACAGCTGGGGGAGATCTCAGGATCCGGAAAAGAGCCGACCGTGGCGGAGTGTGCCGAGGTGCTGGAGGCGATGACGGAAAGGATGCATCGGCTTCAGATCGGGACGATGGACGGGATCTTTGCCAAGGTGGCGCGTTCGTTCGGTCCCTCGGTTGGGCTGCCGCCGGTTTGGACCATCGCTTTGCCTGAGCAGGCGGCGCGGTTGGCGGAATCGGCGGTGGACGAGCTGTTGGCTGGCTGGGAAGGGGCGGAGGTGAGAAAAGCGTGGAGGAAGTTTAAGGGGAAGGCACCGGCCCTGGGATTGCGGGCGCAGTTGATGGAGACGTTTGAGGAGATGCGGCTCGATTTGCGGGGTTTGGAGAGCGACGGGAGTTGGGCCACCGATACCGGCCCGAAAAGAATGGAAGCCGCTGCTTGTGCCACATTACGGGATGCGGTGACGGCGTTTACCGCACCGAAACGCGGAAATTGGGTTAAGAGTTTGGAAAAGCTGGCGGTTCTGCTTTCTTCTCCGCCCCGCTTGGTGGATCTGTTGGAGATTGGGCCTGTGCGGAAGCTGGCTTTGAACGAGGTCAGGTATGACGGGGTGGATATTCCCGCTGCTTTTGCCAGGGAGTTCGCCCCTTGGGCCCAAAAGGCCAGGAAGGAGATGATCCGGCTCCATCAGTTGAGGGAGTCGGCCTTGGTGGCTTTAGCCGGAAAGTATGACCGGGCTCGTGGAGCGCAGTCGTACAGCTCCGGCAGTTACACGTTCCGGGAAGTGGAGGCGGCGGCGCTCCAGGTGGCGGGAGGGTTGGATTCGGATGAGTTGTATTTCCGGTTGGACGGCAGGATTGCGCATCTTCTATTGGACGAGTTTCAGGATACCAGCAAGAGGCAGTTCAACTTTTTCAAGCCGGTGTTAAAAGAGACCACGGGCAAGGGCGGTCATGTGTTGGTGGTGGGAGACCGGAAGCAGTCGATTTACGGTTGGAGAGGATCGAACCCCCGGCTGTTGCGGGATGTGGAGAAAGATTTGCCCGGGGTGAAGCGGGAGCTGTTGAGCGAAAGTTTCCGTTCCAGCCGGGCAGTATTGGCGGCGGTGGACCGAGCTTTTGAAAAGCTGGAGGATTCCCCCTTGTTTGAGGAAAAGGCGGTTTACGCGCAGGCGGCGGCGGAGTGGAGCGAGGACTATCAAAAGCATAAATCATCACCACAAGCGGCGAGTCAGTCGGGAAAAGTGGTTCTTTATGTCCGGCCAGGGAGCTCCTCGGACGAGGTAAGGGCTGCTGTCCGAAAACAGGTGGTGGAGCGTGCGAAGGCCCATGTGGACAAGGAACAGGGAACGTTGGGGATTCTTTGCCGGACGCATAAGTTGATTCCGGGAATTTTGGCGGGGTTGAAGTCGCACGGGATCGAGGCGAGCGGCGAAGGGGGCAACCCGCTCACCGACAGTGCGGCCGTGGAGATGATTCTTTCGTTGCTGAGTTGGGCGGATCATCCGGGTCATTCGGCAGCCCGGTATCATGTGTGTGCCGGCGGGATGGCGGAGGTGTTTGGGTGTGGGAAGGTCTCGGCCAAGGCGGCGGGTGAGGATGGGGAGGCGTGGGAGTTTTTGAGGGAGTTGCGACGGGACATTGTCGACCGGGGGTTGGCCGAGGTAATGAGCGGGTGGACGGCGAATAAAAAGTGGCGGGAGGCGGGCACGGCGCATGACCGGATGCGATGCGGGCAGTTGGTGGAGTCGGCCCGGGCGTTTGACGAGGGCGGTGGCGGAAGGTTGGCGGAGTTTGTCCGCCGGGTGCGGACGGAGCGGGTGGAGAATCCGCGGGCGGCACAGGTTCGGGTGATGACTGTGCACGGGGCTAAGGGGTTGGAGTTCGACCGGGTCATTTTGGCGGATCTGGACCGGGGCTTGAGCACAGGGGGAAGGGACAAGGTGAAGGTGCGGGTTTTGGAGGAGGAGAATCGCGCGGTGATTTTGCCGAGTGAGGACGATGCGGGATTTTTGGGCATGGGGGACCTGGTGGAGAAGGTGAAGGGAGAGGATTTTATGGAGGCGCTGAGCGTGTTGTATGTGGGGTTGACGCGGTCAAAGCGGGAACTGGAAGTGGTGGTAGGAGGTCCGCGAAAAAAGGAGAATCTAAACCTGGGCAAAATTCTGCGAAGCCAGTGGGGCTGGCCGGAGGCGCAGGCTGAGGGTGAGTTGGAGGTGGTCGATTCCAAGGCGGAGAAATTTTTGGGACCGAAAAAGGCGGCGGTGCCGGCGGATCCCGGCGTGGCGGAGAAGGTGGGGACGGCTCCGCGGAAGGCGGAGGTGCGGTTGGAGCTCGAGAGCCCGTCGGCCCGGGAGGGGGGCGGGAAGGTGCGGTTGTCTCACGTGATTTCGCAGAACAGCGGGAGGGCGTTGGATCGTGGGACGCGGATCCATGCGTGGTTGAGCCGGATCGAATGGCAGGAGGGGAAAGGTCCGGAGGCGAGGCGATGGGTGGAGGAGACGCCGGAGTTGTGGTGGGGGATGGAGGAGAAAGAGGTGGCGAAGGAGGCGGAGGAGGTGGCGGGTCAGGTGAAAAAGGGAATGGAGTGGGTTTTTGGGAAAAAGGAGTGGGAAAAGCGGTGGTCGGGTGTGGCTGAGCTGGAGGTGTGGAGGGAGAAGAGCTTTGCGGTGGTGTGGGAGAGGGATGGTCAGACTCAGGTTTTGACCGGGACCTTTGACCGAGTGGTGGTGGCTCGGGATGGAAAGGGGAAGGCGGTGGGGGCGGAGGTGGTGGATTTCAAGACCGATCAGTTGGAGGGGGAGAAGGAGAGGAAAGAGCGGGCGGAATATTACCGACCGCAGTTGGAGGCGTACGCGGAGGCGGTGTCGAAACTGACGGGCTTGGGCAGGGAGAAGGTGACCACCCGGATCGCGTGGGTCTGGGGGGATGCGTAATCCGAAAGGTAAGGATGATCCATGTCTGGGGATTGGCTAAAAGTGGAGATCCAAGTATTGGCCGGGCTTTAAGGAGTTTAGGGCCTGTTGAATCGGCTAGGCGTTTTGTTCGATTTTTCGCCAACTCGTGGTCGGAAGAATAAGAATCGCGATTTTACGCCCCTTTAGATTCTGTTGGTATTTGAGGCTTTGATCCGTACTGACAAAAACATCGAAGCTCGATTCTGCTCTGGAGATCAGTTCGCCATTGGCGATCTGTCCCCACCCCTTTTCCATGCAGGTGGATACCTCGTGGCCTGAGAGTTTCTTGCGAAGGGGGACTGGGACTCCTTGGTCAAAAAGCACCCGCACGGAAATTAAGCAGCCAGTAGGGATTGTTCGGCAAACTTAAGAACTTCTTCGGCCTGAGGTCGGGTGACCCCTGGGAACCACTGGAGGAACTCCTCCAAGGAAGCTCCGTCCTCAAGATTTTGGAATAAAGCGCGTACGGGAACCCTGGTTCCGCGAAACACATATTCACCGCTTTGGATCTCGGGGCTTTTTTCCACAGATGGGCAATCTTGCCAGCTCATATAGGCATTCTCGCTCTGGATTTCGGGGTGTCAACGCACCCATAACCCAAAGTCTTGGTCCCACCCCGAATCGAACGGGGATCCGCGGTTTAGGAAACCGCTGCTCTATCCTTTTGAGCTATGGGACCGATCAACGACTTGCCGAAGTCATTTTCAGGCTTCGATAGAGGGCTCCCATACTCCCCTCCCATAAAAACCGCCGCAAGGAGTAAGAAACAGTCCCAAGCCCTACCCCTGTAAATGTCCCAGGGGGTGGGATAGGATGGAGGCATGCAAAGGACCAAGCTCGTCAGTCGGTCTGGTGGGGGTCTGGGCGGGGGACGTGTCACTGATCCCGGGCATGGGGGAGGCCGCGGAGACGGGGGAGAGAAGGTTTTTTTTGATGACGGGCAAGTGAGGGTGACGGAATCCCTGGTGACAATTGGGCATCCTTGGAACAAGGCGTTCGCCGTTCGGGAGATCACCTCGGTCACGTATGGAAAAAATAAGTCCAACGATCTGAGTGCTTCAATTTTGCGAAGTGTGGGTTGGTTGGCCTTGGGCCTAGGACTTTTAGTGAGCTTAGCTGGGTTTTGGCCCGGGTTGGTCTTTGGGCTTTTTATGGGGGTAAGTCTGCTGATCGGGAGTCGTAAAAAAGAGGCACCTTATAGCGTGACGCTCAGTACCGGCGGTTTTTGGGAGACGGAATATCTGAGCAGTAAATCGCTGGATTGGTGTGAGGCGGTAGCATCCGCAGTTCAACAAGCGATGTCCTACAAACCGGAGCCTCCTTCACACGATGGTGGGCAATTTATTCTCGGCCCGCAGAGCAGGCTGAGGAATTAGGATATGGGGGATCAGATGAAGATTAAGATCAAGATGATGGGGAAGTGCGGGGTCCGAGGCTTACTTAATCTTAATCTTGCCCCTTCAACTGGCGCGGACCGTAGGTCCGCGGATGTCCTAGGGGGTATGAAATGATTTCACCCTATGATTCAAAATAATGAATATAAAAAGAGTGCAGGAGGAAACAGGAGTAAAGAGGCCGAAATGAGAAGGGCTCTGAAGGAAATCATCCGGCTGGTGGAGGGTTGGGTGGATTCGGATGAAAGAAAGGCCGAGGCCACGATGCTCAAGATCCTGAACACGGCTTTGGAGGTTGTATGAACGGCATTGAGATTAAGATGAGGATTAAGATGAAGGTAGGCTTGATGGCTCTGGTCCTGATGGCAGGTCTTGGTTTTGCGGAGGACGAGGATGATGACCACGCGGAGATGAAAGACTTCCTGGGCGGGGTGTATGGCGGTCGGGGGCAATACACGATGGCAGGATCGATCGCGACGGGTGAGGGCGGTGTGATTATGAAGAGGGGTAGTGTTTGGCTGACGCCCCGCGGCCAGTACCAGAAAGTGGGAAGTGTCTACTTAACGCCTAATGGGGGTGTGGTGACCCGGTCGGGGCACACCTTCATCGACGATAACGAGGTAACTGTGAAGGCTGGCAGTACCTATACCGGAAACGGTCAAACGACCACGACTGCCGGCAGCGTGGTGCTCAAACCAAGAGGGGCGTCGAAATGAGCATTAAAATCATTTTCACCTTGGCTGGATTCATGGCGGTGACCAGCCCAGCTGAGGCAGGGGATCGAAATGAAACCAAGGAGTTGAGGGATTTTATCGGGGCGGTTTATGACAAGCGGGGGAGTTGGACGTTGACCAGCGGCGAGAATGCGTTGAGCGACCGGGGTTGTATCCGGAAGGTGGGGAACAACTTCTTCACGCCGGAGGGCTGTTATCGAAAGGTCGGGAACACGTATTTCACGCCGGACGGGGAAGCTGTGGTGACCACGGGGAAGACCTGGCTTTCGGGAGATGGGGCGGTGGTTTCCACGGGAAAGACGTATTTGGGATCGGGCCGGAACAAGGTTTCGGCCGGATCGACGGTGCTGGATGCGGAGGACGGGAAATGATTGCGGCGATTCATCCGCCGGTGGTCTTTGCGTGGGGGCTTATTCTGGGGTCGATGTTCACCTTGTGGGTCATTTACATGGTCCATAACCCCGGCAAGAAGTGATGATCGGTCTGATCGGCACATTTCTTCATGGATTCATCCTGGGATGTGTCCTGACTACTTGGACATATTTTATGTTTCGCCGCAAATAATGACGCGTGCGACGGTTTTCCGGTTACGGTTTTGTTGAGCGATAGACGACGGGATATTTGGCCGTTTCCCATGAATTGAAAGGTGAGGGCGCTTTGCCGTCCTTTCTGGTGGTGTGGATGCGGATCTGTTCCTTTTCACTGTCGGTCACGCCAACGGTCATGGCTCCGTCCGTTTCGATGGTGATCCGGGCATTCATGTAGGGTGCGGCACCACGCACAAAACCATCCACCACTTTGCCGCGAAAATCCTTTTCCTGGACCTCATCCACCCTGGCCAACTGCAGGCAGGTAACGACCAAAGGATAATCCTCCCCTGCGAGTTTACGGACCCGATCTTCCTCCTCACGGGTCAACAGGGCATGGGAGACCAGCGGGTAGGGGTCCTCCTTCGCCGGACCGCGGAGGTAAGTTCCTTCGTCAAAAGAGATGCCGGCACCCCCGTAGTATTGCGTATTTTTGGCCGAGACGGATATCTGATCCCCTTGTTTGGTAAAAACCACCTCGGAAACAAAAGGTGGCTTTATATCCCGGTGTTCTTCACGCCAGACGGCCTGATTGGGGCTTTGAAGTTTGGCGATGCCTTCAATGGAGCCGGAATGGGTGCCGCTATAGGCCTCCATCTGAAACTTCAGATCCTTCCCCTGTGGCTCGAAACGAATCGAGTATTGGAAGACGGGGGAGGAGTGCTCCATGGTCCACTGGCCAGCCCATGAAGCGAGGTCGGAGGCGTGAAGAGGTGCAATTGAAAGAAGTCCTAGCGTTAAAATGAGCAGATTCATCAAGTGAGCGTAGGCCCCGGCATGGGACAAAAACAGTCTTACAATCCTCGCCCCGTTGATGTCTTGCCACTTCTGGCAGGGTGAGTTGTTGGCGTTTATTTCGGTGGTTGGAAGGCGGACACGGATCGGGATTGGCGCGGGAAACCGATGGCTTGAAGGATTTCCGCCAGCTTCCGTCGAAAAGCCGGACTGGTTTTCCAGCCCACCGCAAAGGATGCGGATTTCCCCGGCATCGAGCCTAGCCAACTGCCGGCCAAGCTCCGTCAGAGCCCGGTCGATCTCCAGGCGCGTGCCCAGGGAGCGCTTCACAAGGCGATAATCTCGGCGGGGGCAAAGGTGCCGCCGGGGGAAGCGACGTGGCGCTCGCTTTTCAAGCCGGTGATCCGGCGGCGGACTTTGGGATAGGCCTGGGGATCGGGCCACGACTGCACGCCCACGGTGCGAAACAGCTCCCGCGCGCCGTCCCATAACGCCACCGGCCCGGTCCGCCCGGTCCCGCGATACCACGCGCCATCGATCAGGGCCGGGATGGGGATGATTCCCTCCCGGTCCCGGGGATGCCAACGCAGCCGTATGTTCTGGCGGGCGTTGAGGGCCTTGGCTTCGGTCCGGCGCAACCCACCCTTGCGGCCCGTCAGGGTCAACATCCGTATGATCGGCTCCATGAGTGAATTCTATACGAAACAGCTTCGTACACAAGGGGAAGAAAGATCAATTTTCTACGAAGGGGTGAGGGGAGATGAATGGACAGTTTAAGTTGAAGTTGAAGTGAAGGTTCGGGGTCCGAGGATTACTTCACCTTAATTGGTCCCCATACACCCCCCCGACCTTTGCGGTGTCCCTTCCAGGAGGGGGACTTGGGTGCTTATGCACCCGCGCAATCTGCCCCGACCGGGTCGGGACATAGCCCCGCGGATATCATGCCTATTTAAGAAAGGTGAGAAGATGGCTTTTCGGTTGAAGGCGAAACGGGGCAGGTTAAGTTAGGTCTATGAAGACGATGGCTGCGCCGGAAGTGGTGACGCGTAAAGGTAGGCCGGTCTCGGTCATCCTACCGATTCGAGATTACCTGGAGCTGGTGGAACGTTCGGAGGATTCGGCGGATGTGGCTTGGCTGAAAAAAGCCAAACGCCGGTCAGCCAGTTTCAGGCCGCTGGAAGAGTATCTCGCCCGCCGGTCGCGCCGCTAATGGCCTACGAAGTCCTGCTGGAAAAGCAGGCGGAAAAAGACCTCGATCGCCTTGATGCGCGGACTTTTGCGCG
>Ga0214917_10007590_pt1 | contig 10919 bp, 9 predicted proteins | sample LL_1208_BB_MetaG_FD_177983 | JGI IMG/M metagenome (GOLD analysis project Ga0214917, IMG submission 177983) | Freshwater microbial communities from Lake Lanier, Atlanta, Georgia, United States - LL_1208_BB | ecosystem: Environmental > Aquatic > Freshwater > Lake | place: USA: Georgia | collected...
CGCAAACGAATCACATGCGCCTCTAAAGACCGTTTGGCCACGGGCCATATGCGTTCAGGCACGTCGTCGTAGGCCAGTGGCACCCAGTCGTCCAGGGTGCCGTTGGGGTGGGCTTGCATCACGCGCAGCACTTTGGCTTCGCGTTGCAATCTGTGCGCTTTGAGCTTGGCGATTTGGTGTCTGGCTTGATTGAGCACATAGCCATGGGCTGGCAAGATGTACTCGAGTTCATGCTCGGCACAAGCGGCATCCAGCTTGTCGAGGGAATCTAAATACTGAGTCATGTCGCCATCGGGCGGATTGACCACGGTGGTGCTGCCATTGAGGATGTGGTCGCCCGAAAACAGCAACCCATCTTCCAGCAGTGCCAAACACAGGTGGTTGGCCGCATGCCCCGGGGTATGAATGACTTGTAGTGTGACTTGCTGGCCCAATGGGTCATCTGGTATTTCAATTGCTTGGGCCTTGGATTGACCTTGAGAAGTCCAATCCTTGGGTTGAAGTACCAACAGTTCGCCATCGGCAAGCGCCCGATCGGGTTCAAAGTGGCTGTCGGCCCGCGCGGTGGAGGCTGAGGGCAAGCCCAAGATGGGCGGCACCCCATGGCCTGTGGGGCGATCCAGGCACAGTGCCTGCAAAGGGCGCGCACCAGGCGAATGGTCTGGGTGTGAGTGTGTGCACACAATCATGCGTATATCGCCACCTGCGGCGTTCCAAAGCCGCTCTAGGTGTTCTGCATCGTTTGGGCCGGGGTCTATGACCAAATGGCCTGTGGTGGGGCCTCCCAACACATAGGTGTTGGTGCCCGGGCCCGTCATCACGCCCGGGTTGGGGGCGGTGATGCGTTGCACATGGCGCAACAGGGGAGTGGCTTGGTCATGGTTCCAGTCCAAACGGTGGTGGATGGCACCGTCTGGGCACACCAGTTCCAGTTCACCATAGGGCGCTTCGGTTTCCATGTAGCGCATCACACGACCATTCAAAAAGCCCGCGCGCGGGCAACCGGTCCACATGGGAGCTTCAGTGGCCGCACAGGCTTTCAAAAGAGCCTCTGCATTAGGGAAGGCGTTCAGGCGTTCCAAGGTGCGTATGGTCGGGAAGATCATGAAAAAGAGTCCAGCTTTTTCGCGCTCCAGTGCCTCGTGCGGGCAGATCCAAATGGGGTCGAATTGCTCCTGCTCATCCGCCACAGGCGTTTGCCCCTCGGGCATTAGGCCCACCCAAAAGGGCACTTCAAAACGGCGCGGTAAGTCCTTGTCGCTGGTCCAGTGGGCCAACAAATGCAGGGCAGCTGCATCTGCTCTCCAGCCCAAAGCGTGCATTTGCGGCCAAAAGGGAGCGTGCCGGTGCAGGGCGGTCAAAGCCTCTGGTTGAACAGCTTGTCCATCAGGCCCGAGCACTCGGATCACCCCCAGTTCTTCAAAACTTTCGCGCAGTGCCGCCAAGGCTTGGGTCAGGTGTGCTTCAGTTTGAGTGGGTCGACGCGTGGCCAGAAAGTGGGCTGTGTGGTCATCAGGATCGATGACGCCGCCCGGAAATACATAGGCGCCTGGGGCAAAGCTGGCTTGGGCCGAGCGCCGCGTCATCAAGACCTGTAAACGGCCCTGAGCATCGTTACGCACCCAAAGCAAGGTGGCCGCTGGTAGCGGTGTGGCCGGGTCACGCTGCGGATAAAGCAACTGCTGTGGTCGGGGCATGGCGAATGTGAATTGGGTGCTTAAAGTGAAATAGGGTGGGTGTGGCGTTCGAGAAGGTGCTGAGGCTGTGTATGAGTTCCGAACATGATTGTGCGATAGTTAAAGTCCAAAGACGAATGAGAACCCAACTTAAAGGAGCGCATATGAGGGAATTGAACCTGAGGGCATGTTGGATGGGGGTGTTGCTTGGTGCTGTGGCGCTCTGGCCATGGGCGGCTGCGCAGGCCCAGCCCCAAACCTCCTCGCAGACTCAAGCCCAAAGTGGCTCTGGGGCTTGGCCTACACGCCAACCCATCAAGCTGGTGGCGGTGTTTCCACCAGGCGGCTCGGTAGACCAAGTGGCGCGCATTTTGGCGCCCGTGCTGTCTCAGCAATTGGGTCAAAACGTGTTGGTGGAAAATAAGGGTGGCGCTTCTGGCTCCATTGGCACCGCACAGGTGGCAGCCTCTGCGCCAGACGGCTACACCTTTGCGGTGGTGTTCGACACGCATGGTGTGAACCCCACCTTGATTCCCAATATGCCGTTTGACACCCGCAAAGACTTGGTGCCTCTGGTGCTGTTGGGCACCTCGCCTATGGTGTTGGCCACGCATGTGGGCTCTGAATACAAAACCTTTGCCGATGTGGTGGCTGCTGCCAAAGCCAAAAAGGCGGTGAGCTATGGCTCCATTGGCTCGGGCAGTTTGGGCCATTTGGCCATGACCTTATTGGCTAAAAATGCGGGCTTGGATTGGGTCCACATCCCTTACAAAGGCGGAGGCCCTCTCATGACGGATGCGGTGGCAGGCCATGTGCCTCTGTCCATTGGCTCGGTGTTTGTCACCAAGCCGCACATTGACAACAAACGCATGCGCCCTCTGATGGTGACCACCAGCAAACGTTCTCCCGATCTGCCCGATGTGCCTACTGTTGCGGAAAGCGGTTTTGCAGGTTTTGAAGCCCCCGCTTGGTGGGCCGTGCTGGCACCGACCAAAACGCCTTCAGACATTGTCAAGCGCATGAACGAAGAGTTGAATAAGGCCCTTAAAAACCCCGATGTGGCCAAAAAGCTCGACGCCCAAGGCATTGACGTCATGGGCGGCACGCCCGAAGTGGCGCGGGTGTTCATAGACCGCCAAATCGACATCTGGGCCAAAGTGGTGAAGGATAACCAGATCACCGCGGACTGAGCTGGGACGATGCGCGTTCACTTCACCAAAATGCAGGGGGCTGGCAACGACTTTGTCGTGCTGGATGAAACCCGAGGATTGTTGGGGCTGTCTACAGCCCAATACCGCTGGCTGGCAGACCGGCATTTTGGGGTGGGAGCCGATCAAATTTTGTCGGTTCGGGCTTCGCCCGCAGCAGGCATTGACTTTGAATACGTGATTCACAATGCCGACGGCGCAGAAGTTGAGCAGTGCGGCAACGGCGCACGCTGCTTTTTCCGCTATGTGTTTGACAAAGGCTTAACTCAGCGTACCACGCTGCAGGTACTAACCTTGGCGGGCGTGATTTCACCGCACATCACCACCAATGGCCAAGTGCGGGTGGATATGGGTAAACCGGTGCTGGCCTTGGCTGATATTCCGTTTGATGCGCAAGGCTTAAACCCTCTGCCTTTGCAGACGGGTGATGTGGTGGCCCAAGTGCCACCACAGGCACTGCTTTGGCCATTGGACGATCTTCAAGTGTCGGTGCTCTCCATGGGCAATCCCCATGCCGTTGCTCTGGTGCCCGATGTGTCAAAAGCTCCGGTTGTGCAGCTGGGCCCAAGGATGGAGCAGCACTGGCGTTTCCCAAAGCGGGTGAACTTGGGCTTTATGCAGGTAGTGGACCCCAATCACATCCGATTGCGCGTGTGGGAACGTGGTGCGGGTGAAACCTTGGCTTGCGGCACAGGCGCCTGTGCCGCGGTCGTGGCTGGAATTCGCTTGGGGCTATTGGACACCCAAGTGCAGGTCAGCACCCGCGGCGGCGAGTTACAGATTGCATGGTCAGGCTCCCCGGAGGACTCGGTCATGATGACCGGCCCGGCCCAAAACGTGTTTGAGGGAGAAGTGGACATTCCGGACCTGAGCGCTTGGCCCAGTGAGCGCTTGGCCTTGTGAGCCCATTTCCTAAAGCCCTAGACTTCACCTCTGAACGCATTTAAAAGCATAGAGATTCAACCCTAAGCCAAGACATGAGCAACGCCCTGAACCCTATCACTGAAGACGATATTGCCCAGTATTTGCTGAACAACCCTCAGTTTTTTGAGCGCCACGCCCAGCTGCTGTCCACCATCTTGCTCAGCGGGCCGCACGGACACCGTGCGGTGAATTTGCAGGAACGTCAGGCCATGATGCTGCGCGACAAAATTCGCCTGCTGGAGAACCGCATCATGGAAATGATCCGCAATGGCAACGACAATTTGGCCTTGTCTGACAAGCTCATCCGCTGGGCGGTGGAGTTGCTGCAGTTGCGCGATATGGCCACTTTGCCCGATCAAATTCCGGCTTCCGTGGAGCAGCAGTTTGCGGTGCCACAGGTTGCCCTCAGGGTGTGGGACGTGGCACCTCAGTGGCAAGAACATGCCTTTACCCAAGGAGTCACCCAAGAGGTACGCATTTTTGCCGATGGGCTGACCGAGCCGTTTTGCGGTATCAACACTGCTTTGGAGCCCGCCAAATGGTTGCGCGTGCCGCATGAGGCTGCCTCCATCGCCTTGTTGCCTTTGAGGCCCATATCCAAAAACAGCTCGGTGACCTCAGCTCCGCCCAACCCCGAGCGGTCCTTGCCAGCCATGGGCTTGCTGGTGCTGGCCTCGCCTGACACCCAGCGCTTCACCCCCACCATGGGCACCGACTTTTTGCAGGGCTTGGCCCTCTTGAGCTCCGCGGCGTTGGGCGCTTTGCAAGCCCCAGCTTGACGCCTCAACCCCTTAAAGCGTACCAAGCGCCATGAATGTGCCGGCGAGTCTTCCCGATGACCCGTTGGCACTCCGCTATCTAGAGCATGTGCGGGTAGAAAAGCGCCTTGCGGACCGCACCGTAGCCCTGTACACACAAGACCTGAAGCGTTTGCAGAGCTTGGCACGCCAGCAAGATCTGGCTTTGCTCCAGGTACACAACACCCACATTCGCCGCTGGGTAGCCCAAATGCATGCCCAAGGCCGCAGCGGTCGCGGCATAGCCCTGATTTTGTCGGGCTGGCGGAGTTTTTACAGCTGGCTGGGGCGGCAGGGTCTGATCGACGGCAACCCTGTGTCCGATGTGCGCGCCCCCAAGGCAGCCAAGCCCCTGCCCAAGGCACTGGGCGTAGACGATGCCGTGCAATTGGCCGCGTACCGCCAAGACGCCACTGCCACGCCGGAGCTTGAAGCGCGCGATGCCGCCATGGTGGAGCTGCTCTACAGCAGCGGCTTGCGGGTGGCTGAACTCACGGGGTTGGATGTGCGCGCCAGCGCCCAAGCCCGGGGCTGGGTCGATTGGGATGCCGCCCAGGCCCATGTGCTGGGCAAGGGGAGCAAACGCCGCACGGTGCCGGTGGGCCAAGCTGCCATGGCGGCTCTGCGTGTATGGTTGGAGCTTCGCCAAAACCTGCGCGGGGCTTCTGCCAGCAAGGCCCTGTTTATAGGGCGGCACGGCACACGCTTGACCTCCCAAACGGTTTGGCAAAGGTTGCGCGCGCGCAGCGCACAGGCGGGTTTGTCCACACCGGTTCACCCCCACATGCTGCGGCATTCGTTTGCCAGCCACGTGCTGCAGTCCAGCAGCGACTTGAGGGCGGTGCAGGAGCTGCTGGGCCACGCCAATATTGGCACCACGCAGGTGTACACCCGCCTGGATTTTCAGCATTTGGCCCGCGCTTACGATGCGGCCCACCCCAGGGCCAAGCGCCAGCCTCCGAAGTCCTAAGAAGATATCGTGGCTTGTGTGTAGCCCAGCTGTTTGCGCTGCGAGGCTTGAAGTTCCCGTGGAGCCTGCTGGGTTGTGCGATTTGACGCCTCAGTGGCGCCCATTTTGAACACCGCCACCGACTCCACCAATTCTTCAGCCTGGTTTTTCAGACTCGTGGCAGCCGCAGCCATTTCCTCGACCAAAGCGGCGTTTTGTTGCGTGGTGCGGTCCATGTTGTTCACGGCCTCACTGACTTGTCGCACGCCGTTGCTTTGGTCAGAGCTGGCAGCACTGATTTCGCCAATGATGTCATTCACCCTGCGGATGGCGGTGACCACCTCGTGCATGGTGGCGCCTGCATGGTCGACCAGTTTGCTGCCTTGTTCCACCCGCGTGACGCTGGTGTCGATGAGGCTCTTGATTTGCTTGGCGGCCTCGGCACTGCGACCGGCCAAGGAACGCACTTCGCCCGCGACCACCGCAAAACCGCGGCCCTGCTCGCCGGCTCGGGCGGCTTCAACGGCGGCGTTCAGAGCCAGGATGTTGGTTTGGAAGGCAATGCCGTCGATCACCCCAATGATGTCGGCAATTTTGCGTGAGCTGTCGTTGATGCCTTTCATGGTGTCCACCACTTCGGCCACCACTTCACCGCCTTTGAGTGCCACAGTCTGGGCGTTTTGGGCCAGTTGGTTGGCTTGTCTGGCGTTATCGGCATTTTGTTGAATGGTCGAGCTGAGCTCTTCCATGCTTGAGGCGGTTTGCTCCAGGGAGCTGGCTTGACTCTCGGTGCGCGCGCTCAAATCTTGGTTGCCATGGGCAATTTCAGAGCTGGCATTGGACACCGACACCGAACCATTGCGTACTTGGCTCACCACCTGAATCAGGGCGGTTTGCATGTCTTTGATGGAAAGAAGCAACAGTCCCACTTCATCACGGGTGTTGGGAACGATGCGAGTGGTGAGGTCCCCTTGAGCCACCTTGGTGGCAATCTGAGCGGCATAGTTCACGCCGCCGGAAATGCTTCGGCACAAGCTGCGTGCAATGGCTACACCCAGCACAATCGTGATGGCCAGCGAAATCAGGTTGCCGTAAAACACCAGGTTTTGCAGCAAAGCACTGGTGTCTCGAGCTTGAGTGGCGCCCGCTTTGGCAATGTCAGACAACTCTGCCAGCTCTTTCATCATGGCAATGTAAGTGGCCCTGGAGTCCCCTCGAATGAGGTCCAAGGCTTCTTCGTCGCGCCGCTGACGCGCCAAGTCCATGATGGTTTTGTGGTGTTCGATCAGTTTGCCCCAGTGTTTTTGAACCGCCTCAAAGTGTTCGGTTTCCGGGCCGCCGTGGCTCAGCAGTTTGTAATTTCTCAAAGCCTCATCGGCCGTGGCGATCTCGTCGTTCTGGGTGTTCTCAAGCGTGAGCCGGTCGGTCTGAGAAAAGCTGCCGACATACTGAAACTGCAGGGTTCTCAAGCGGCTGATGTGAGTGCCCAGAGTCCCGTTGTAATAGGTGCCAGGCAACCACTCATCGGCAATTTCTCGCGAGTTTTGGCTGAGCTGGGTGGTTCCGTACAAGGCAAACATGTTTTGTCCGGTGGCCAGCACCAACACAACCGCAAAACCCACCATCAGTTTCGTGACCAGCTTGACGTCTTTTAAGTCCATAGATGTTCCCTTTTTGCTCTTTTAGCAATGTAACGCAGTTGATCGGGATTGATGCTTGAATTAATCCGACAATCCTCCCATGAAAACCATCACATTGCGGCCGGGCAAAGAAAAGTCCTTGTTGAGACGGCATCCATGGATTTTTGACTCGGCAATGGCCAAAGGCGGGGCAGACCCCGGCGAGACGGTGCGGGTGGTGTCGGCTGAAGGGCGTTTTCTGGCTTGGGCGGCCTTCAGTCCAACCTCCAAAATCCGCGCTCGCGTCTGGAGTTTTGATGAGGCTGAGCGCATTGATGCGGCTTTTTTGAATCGGCGCGTCGCTGCGGCCCTAGCGGTCAGAAGCCGTTTGGACATTGCCAGCGACAGCTGCCGTCTGATCCATGGCGAGGCCGACGGGTTGCCCGGAATGGTGGTCGATCGCTATGGAGAGACTTTGGTGGCGCAGTTTCTGTCCTGCGGAGTGGAGCGGTTTAAGTCCGCGTTGGTCGAGGCCTTACTTGTCCACTCGGGTCTCAAGGCTCTTTTTGAACGTTCAGACGCCCACTCCCGCGAGCTGGAAGGATTGCCAGAAGCTACTGGCTGGTTGTCTAGAGCGCCTGAATTGAATGGTGTACCTAAAACGGAGCAGGGTACTCAGCTGGTGCTGCAAGAGCACCAATGGCAGTTGGGATTGGACATTGCGCGCGGCCACAAAACCGGCTTTTACCTGGACCAGCGCGACAGCCGATGGCGTTTTGCCCAATACGCCCAGCGCCTGCAATTCAAGCGCGTACTCAACTGCTACTGCTACACGGGTGGGTTTACGGTGGCAGCTTTGTCGGGTTTGGCCAAGACAGAAGTGTCTGGACACGTGACTTCCATCGATTCTTCTGCCTTGGCCTTAGAGGGCGCGCGCGCCAATGTGGCGCTCAATGGTTTTGAGGCGGCTGCCCACACTTTTTTGGATGCTGACGTCAACGCCAGCTTGCGCCTGTTTTTGGAGCAGGAACAAAGATTTGACGCCATCGTGCTGGATCCGCCCAAATTTGCCCCCACGGCGGCCCATGCAGAGCGTGCTGCGCGGGCTTACAAAGACATCAACCGCTTGGCGCTCAAGCTGCTCTCGCCGGGTGGCGTGTTGTTCACCTTCTCGTGTTCGGGCGGCATCAGCGTGGATTTGTTTCACAAAATTGTGGCCTCTGCGGGGCTGGATGCGGGGGTGGACGGCTTTATTTTGGAGCGCCTGGGGGCAGCGCCCGACCACCCCATGACCATTGAGTTTCCTGAGGGCGAATACCTCAAGGGGCTGGTGGTGATGCGCCGCTAGCTAAACTAATGGGCTGTTTCAAGTCCACATCCAAAGCGCAAAGGTCCCCATGAGTCTGATTCCTGCCACCATCCTCACCGGATTTTTAGGTTCCGGCAAAACCACCTTGCTCAAGCGGGTGCTGCAAGAGGCGCATGGCCAAAAAATCGCGGTGATTGAAAACGAATTTGGCGAAGAAAACATCGACAACGACATTCTGGTGGCCGACACCAACGAACAAATCATCCAAATGAGCAACGGCTGCATTTGCTGCACCATCCGTGAAGACCTGCGCACCACGCTCAAAGACCTGGCCGAAAAAAAGCGCAAGGGTGAGCTGGATTTTGAGCGTGTGGTCATTGAAACCACCGGCCTGGCCGACCCCGGTCCCGTGACCCAAACCTTTTTTATGGATGACGAAATTGCCGAAAGCTATCTGCTCGACTCCATCTTGACCCTGGTGGACGCCAAGCACGCCAACCAACAGCTCAACGACCGCCAGGAAGCCCGACGACAAGTCGGCTTTGCCGACCAGATGTTCATCAGCAAGGCCGATTTGGTTACCGAGCCCGAGCTGGACGCTCTGATGCACCGCCTAAAACACATGAATCCACGCGCTCCCATCAAGGCCGTGCATTTTGGTGAAGTTGGGTTGGACGAGGTATTTGACCTGCGCGGCTTCAACCTCAACGCGAAGCTCGACATTGACCCTGACTTTTTGAAAGACGAACACAGCCACGACCATGCCCACGCTCATGAACACGGCCACGGCCACGATCATGTGCACGACGAGCACTGCGATCATCCGGCGCACCATCACCATGACGACGACGTCAAAAGTTTTGTCTTCAGATCGGATCGAGCGTTTGATCCCGTCAAGCTCGAGGATTTTTTGGGTGCCATTTTGAATATTTATGGCCCCAGAATGCTGCGTTACAAAGGGGTGCTCCACATGAAGGGCACCGACCGAAAGGTGATTTTTCAGGGGGTGCATCAGCTGATGGGCAGCGATATGGGCCCCCCGTGGGCCGAGGGTGAGGTGCGACAAAGCAAAATGGTGTTCATTGGTATTGATTTGCCCAAAGACATTCTGATTCAGGGCTTGGAGCAAAGTCTGGTTTAAAGCCCAATGGGGAGGTTTGTCGAACGCGTTACACTCGCGCGCCTGCAAATGATGGCGAAGACGGCGAATTAAGAAGCGGGAGAGCGAGGAACCAACATGAAAACCAAAACGAAATCCAAAACTGACAAGAACACAACCTCTGCCAAGTCGGGCCAAAAGGCCGTGTTGAAAGCGGTTTCCAAGCCAGCGGTGAAACCCAAGTCTGCAGCGAAACCGGCTGCCAAACCAGCAGCGAAAAATGCAGCCAAAACTGTAGCCAAAACTGTAGTCAAGGCCGCTGTGAAAAAGACTTTGGCTCCAAAAGTGGCTCCTAAGACGGTCAAGCCACTGGTCAAGCCTGTTGCTAAAACATCCATGAAGACAAGTGCCAAGCCCGCCGCTAAGGCAGCTTCAAAGGCGCCTTCCAAGACCCCAGCCAAGTCCAAAGCCAATACCTCATCCAAGTTGTCATCACAACCTGTTACAAAAACTTCCTCCGCCAAAACAGCCGTTCCTAAAGTTCTCTTGAAAGCCCCATTGAAAGCCTCCCAGACCTCAGCTAAGCCTTTACCCGTGGATACGTCCAAATCTGAAACTGGTCGCAACAAATCCTCACTGACTGCCATTGCTAAACCCGCAGGCAAACCTGCGGGTCGCCCTTCTTCACGTCCGGTGCATCAGGGTATGTCGTCCATGGCTGATGGGGCTGCGCTCGTGCCTGTGGCCAGCTATTCGTCCACCATGCCTTTGAATCAAATTGACGCGCCATTGCCCGCTACCCTGAAAAAAGACCCCAAGCTGGCCAACAACTGGAAGACCAAGTCTGGCGAACAACTGACTGATGCCGAACTCTTGGCCATGCCCGACAGCGAGTACATGAACGAGAAACAACTCGCAGCCTTCCGTGTGCGCTTGAACCAACTTAAAAACGACATCTTGGCCAACGCCGGTGAAACCACTGAGCATTTGCGCGAAGAAACCGTCATCGTGCCCGACCCGGCAGACCGCGCCACCATTGAAGAAGAACACGCCTTGGAGTTGCGCACCCGCGACCGCGAGCGCAAGTTGCTCAAGAAAATTGAGCAGTCCATCATCCGCTTGGATTCGGGCGACTTTGGCTACTGCGACGAAACCGGCGAAGCCATAGGCGTGGGCCGTTTGTTGGCTCGCCCTACGGCCACCTTGTCGCTTGAAGCCCAGCAGCGGCGCGAGCTCAAGCAAAAAATGTACGGGGATTGATCTGGAATCTTTCCACGGCACCACCATCCTGAGTGTGCGGCGCAACACGCCTGAGGGCGTGCAGGTGGCCATGGGGGG
>Ga0214917_10007591_pt1 | contig 10918 bp, 11 predicted proteins | sample LL_1208_BB_MetaG_FD_177983 | JGI IMG/M metagenome (GOLD analysis project Ga0214917, IMG submission 177983) | Freshwater microbial communities from Lake Lanier, Atlanta, Georgia, United States - LL_1208_BB | ecosystem: Environmental > Aquatic > Freshwater > Lake | place: USA: Georgia | collected...
CCACAGCGGTCCCTCATTGAAAGATATCTTGCCCTTGCTATGAAGTGGTTGGTTTTGTTTCTGGCCGTGGTCAGCCATGCTGCGTTACCCATGGGTTGGTGGGATACCAAAGAGCCGCTCAAAGGTTTTGATCTGTCGCCTACCGAGTTGAAACAGGTCGGTATCCAATCGGGATGGTCCAGCGATGACCCCGAGTTGATGATGTTTGAGGTGAGCAACCGCCTGAGCGGCCCTATCTACTGCGTGGGAGCCAGCTTTGAGATGAAAGACGGCAAACAACGCCAAAAAGCTTTTGAGCCCAAGATCTACATTCCTGCGGGACAAAAAAGAAATGCCTCGGTAAGAGGCATTGAGAAAAAGAACCTGAAAACTTTCGGATTCAGCTGCCGGTGCATGAGAAAAGCACCCGAGGCAGATTGCGAGAACCCCTATAAATAAGGGGCAAGCGTCAAAGGTTCAGTTAGGTGTATTGCCACCGGCAGGTGCTGCGGGAGAAGTTGGTGCGCTAGGTGCAACAACATTGGGCTTGGGAGCGCTGGGGGCAGTGCCTGCGGGGTAGACAGGAGGTGCGCCGACTTGCTGCATTTCGCCGCGGAATTCGCCGCCACGTTCAATTTGGATTTGCGAGTATTCGAGCTTGCCCGACACTTTGCCGGTAGCACGGATATGCAAATGGTCGCGGCAGTGAATGATTTGGTGCATTTCACCTTCAACTTCAATGGCGCGGGCAGTGACTTTACCGGTGATTTTTCCGGACTGGCCAATAAAGATTTCTTCCGCTGTCAACTCACCATCCACTGTGCCGTAAATAGTGGCTTTCTTGGGCACATTGAGCGTGCCTTTGAAAGTAACGCCGTTGCCAATCACCAGATTGTTGGATTGATCAATATTGGTTGCCATAAGTCAGTCTCGCTTTGAAGTGAAGTGGGTAGTTTAGTAAAAAAGAAAATAGCCGTTCAAGGTGCACAAAGCACCGACCACGCCCAAAACCGAAGCCGCGGAAAACATGGAGCGTCGGTTGGAGATGATAGCGACAGAAGTCAGCACAATGGCCAGTTGGAGTAAACCTTCGGCGTAGTCAAACCAAGGGTCTTTGCGCAAAGCCAGATCGCGCTCTTGTTCAAGGTTTTTTGCTTTGACCATCAGCTCTTTCTTGCCTTCGCCAGTTTCAGGCTCAGATTCGTAACGCTCGATGGTCTTTTTGTAACTTGCCAACTTGGCTTTCAACAGCTCGGCGGTTGGCGCAGACAGCTTTTCGATGGCCAGCTGAAACTCGATTTGATCGGCGGCAAGCTTGTACTCGGTTTGTCGGATGTTCTTGGCTTGGTAAAAAGCGTAGGTATTGGAGGCCAAGATGTTGCTCATCGTGGCTTCTTTGGCGGTGTTAGAGCCACCCAGGTTGTTGACTGTCAAGACCAAGGCCAAAGCAGAAACCAACAAGGCGCAACGGGTCTTAAAGGTGTCTTTGGCGGCTTCAGCCAATTCATCAGGATCTTGGTTTTCCATGGTGTGTAAAGTGTTGTGAGACCCATTGTAGTCAGCGTTTGGCCGGTTTAACCTCGTAGGGGGCCACAGAAACCGCCTCAAGCAAATAACCGCTGACCCCTTGAGAGGTACTGACACGCCCTTCCTTGATCTCGCCCTCGACCCAAACAATGTCCATAGACTCCGGTAACTTCTTGATTTTGCTTTGAACTGTGGGGCGAATCAGCACAATTTGGTTGGCTGGTGGGGGGGGCGTATGGATGCACGCACCAAAATAAGGAACCAACAAAAACTCACGTTTTTCGCTTCGTTCAGCGTCAAGTGGCACAACATAACCGGGTAAGCGGACTTTTTTATTGAGTTGGGACTTGACAATCGGGGCTTCGTCAAATTTTTTGCGCATGACGGCCATGGCTTTATTGGCTTCGTCACTGTTGTCTTGCAAATTGGACAACTTGCCCACCGCCGCCATCTCTTTGGTCATCTCTTTGACCCAAGGCTCAGGCATGAGGTCGTTCCAATCGATCAAGTTGTACCCCGGGGTTTGGGCGCTGACACCCATGGCTACCGTGAGCGTGAATACGCCCATAAAGCAGCTGACGCAGTGAAACCAAGCTCGCCTGTGCATTCTGAATTCCTTTCAACTTAAACCGAAGGGGGATGCAAACCATCCGATAAAGACAAACGGTAGGCTCGCCAAGCAGGCACCCAACTGGCCACCAAAGCCACGCCGCACAAACCCGCCAACGCCCACCATGCCTGCGCCGCAGGCCAGCCAGCTTGCACCAACACGCCAAACTCTGTTCGCAAGACACCTTGACCGGCAATCAACAAGGCTTGGCACAGCACATAGCCAGCCACTATACCCACCACACAGACCAACAACGACTCCAACAACACAAAGCCCATCAACGCCAAGGGCGCTGCGCCCATGGCCCGCAAAATGGCCAACTCTTTGCGCCGACCGGCCATGGCCACCAACAGCACCGCCGCCACGCTGAACATGGCGCTGACTGCCACCAGCATGCCCACCAACAGCAAGGTGTTCTCCACCACTTTCACGATTTGCCACAACTCATCCAAAGCCACCCCAGGCATGACGGCCATCAACTGGCCACGCTCCAAGCTTTCGATCTTGCGACGTACCGAGAACACCTCGGCTCGGTTGTGCAAGCCCACCCAGACAGCGGACAAGCTGGCTGGTTGCAGGTCCTTCATGTCGGGCGCTTGTGTAAGACCACCTGCCGCTTTGAAAGCACTTGGCGAAATACCCATGCCCCAACCGACATGGATGGCCTCAAACGCCTGCAGACTGACAATGACGCTGCGGTCTATGGGTGCACCGGTAGGTGCCAAGATGCCGACCACCGTCATGGGGTGGTCTTCATGCTCGGTGCCCAGGCCACTGGACTGGCCGTGGGTGAGCACCAGTTTGTCGTTGAGCTTGTGGCCAAAGCGTTTGGCCACCTCGGCACCCAGCACCACTTCGCTCAAAGCCTCAGGCTGGCTGAGGGGGTCGGCAAATGCCCGCCCTTGGGCCCACTGCAAACCTTGGCCTTGGCTTTTGAAGCGGTTGAAGATCTCAGGCGTGCTGCCCAGCACCGGGTGACCCAGGTAGCTGTCGCCCAGTTGTATGGGCACTGCCCATTGCACTTGGGGCAATTGCGCCAAGGCGGTGTAGCCCTCGTAGCCCATGTTGCGCGAGGGGCGTCCGATTTGGAAGACGCTGTAGAGCATCAGTTCGGTCGCGCTGCCGCGTGGCCCCACGATCAGGTCCACGCCGCTCAAGGCATTGGAGAAACTGCGCTTGGCGTCTTCACGCAGCTGCTGCACCCCCAGCAAGATCAGCACCGACACGCTGACCGACACCATCACCATGGCCAAAGCCTGCTTGCGCGACCAAGCGCTGCGCCATGCCAAGCTGAACCACATCATGCGCGGCTCCTTAAAGGCATGGCAAACACATGATCGAAGCGCTGCGCCAAATGCGCGTTGTGGCTGACCATGACCACGCTGGCAGCCTGCCTTCGAGCAGTGCCCAATAGAAGGTCGAGAAATTCAAGCTGGTTGGCGTCGTCCAACGCCGAGGTGGGCTCATCGGCAATCACCAAACGGGGGCTGCCCATCAAAGCACGCACCGCGGCGACGCGCTGCTGCTGACCCACCGACAACTGATGGACTGGTTGCTGCCACACGCTTTGCGGCAGACCTAGGGTTTGGATCAAATACAGCGCTTGGGCTTGGGCGTCGCCCCAGTCTTGGGCGGCTGCCTTTGCACGGCTGGGAAACAAGCGGGTGGGTAGCAGCACATTGGCCTGCACATCAAGATAGGGCAGCAAATTGAACTGCTGAAAAATCACGCCCATGTGTTCGCCACGCAAGCGGTCCCGCGCAACGCTGGATAGCTTCAGCATGTTTTGCCCCAGCACCTCAAGCTCGCCGTGGCTGACGGGAATGACACCCGCCAACATGCCCAGCAAGGTGCTTTTGCCGCAGCCGCTAGGGCCTTGGATGAACAGGTTTTCACCCTGCAACAGCGCCAGTTGTGCAATCTCAAACAAGGGCGGCGCATGGCCCCAAGCGTGAGAGAGTTGCGAGAGCTGCAGGGCGTGGGTCACGGTTTACCAGCGAAGCACAGGGTCTTTGGCTTTGAGGGTGACGCTGGACTGCCCTTTGGGGCTGACCATATCAACCTTCAGGCTGCTGAGCCGCGGGTGTTTTTTGAACAAGGGGATTTCAAGCTGCTTCAAGGCGCTGGGCTGGCTACAGCTGAATTCAAGCTCCGCATCCAAGTCGCTGTGCTCAGACTTCTTGCCATTGAACATATCGGCGTTGACCTGCAAGGATTTGGTCTGACAGTCGGCCGCCGCAGGCAAGTTGATGAAGTAACTTGCTTGGGTCACCGCGGCTTGCAAATCAGCCATGGCTTTTTTTTGTGCGGGGGTACGCGGCAAATGCTCAAAGCCAAGCAGGCTTTCCATGGGAATTTCAAAGCTGGCTTTGACCGTGCCGCCTTGCACCACTAGCTCAAGGTTGCCAAGGCCGTGCGAGTGGGCGGCGTGTTTGTCGCCAGCCATCGACCAAGTGCAACATAACAAGAGAGGCAAGATAGCTAAGCGAGCAAATATATGTTTCATGATTTTTCCAATCTAGATTTTTCCATTCTAGAAGATGACAAACAACATTGGGGGAATCAGTGCGGCAACCACATGGCCAAGGCGGGCAGCCAAGCAACGCCCAGCAACAGCAGCGCGGTTTGACGAAAAAAACTATCTTGCGCATGTTTTTTGTGTAAATAGGGAATCAAATCGGTCAAAGATATATAGGTAAAACTGGCCACAGTGATCATTAAAACGTAAGAAATGCTGGGGCCTGGCTCTAGCAACATCCAACCCACACCAGCGCCCAGCAAACTGCTCAAGCCTCCCATCAGGTTGAGGCGCAAAGCTTTGCCTTTGGACCAGCCCGAAGAAAAGTAAATGGCAAACTCTGCTATTTCTTGCGGCAGTTCATGGGCAAAGATGGCTGCTGTGGTGGTAACGCCCAACCAAGGGTCAGCCATGAAGGCACCTGCAATCAACAGTCCATCGACAAAATTATGCACGCCGTCCCCGACCATCAAGGCGTAGCTTGCAGGCAGCAAGCCCCGCTCTGCGGCGTTATCTGTAGGCAATACACCAGCATGCTGGTGTCGCCACAAAGCGCTTCTTTCCAAAAAATAAAACCCTAGCAAGGAAATGAGTAACACCCCAAACAAGCGATGGGGGTCTACACCCTCGTTTTCTAAGGCCTCGGGAAGCACATCGAGCAAAGCGGCAGACAGCATGGTTCCAGCTGAAAAAGCCACCATCAGGGACAGCACTTTATGGGGCACATTATGGGCCGCCCAAAAAGCGACGAGCATGCTCCCTACGGTCGAAAGCACACACGCCAACAAAATCCAACCCAATGTCATATCCAAGGGTCTCAGAGAAGTCTTTTAGAAATAAAGTTGCAAACCCAATTTGATGTTTCTGCCAGGCAAGGGCGCCTTGGGACGGCCCGTCACCGTGTCTGCAGCGGTGGTGGTCAACACAGAGGTGGCGGGATAAGCCAATTGGTCGGTCAGGTTGTCAACCCTGAGGTACCACACAGCTTGGTTGGCTTGGATGGTTTGTCGGTAACTGAGTTGGGTATTCCACAAGGTGTAACCGGCGGTCGCCACCTGAGTGGACGCCAAGCGTGGCGCTTGGACCTTGTCCAGCCCCACAGCCACGCGCCATGGGCCCGATTGCCTTGACAAAGCAGCGCCCCAACGCAAGGGTGCGATACGCGGCAAGGCTTCTCCCGTGTCCAGGTTGCTGGCACGAACGGAATCCGCCCGTAATTTGAGATCCCACAAGGCAAGCCCATCAATGGCTGGAAACAAGCCGCTGCTGCCAGTTAAACGCAGTTGCGCCATGGCTTCCCAGCCTTTGAACTGGGCTCGCACCGCGCTAAACGCATACTTGTCCCAGCAATCGTTATCGGCGTCAGCACTGGTACAAGCAACGGTGTCTGCACCTGCGCCACCGACAACACCATCGCCATTGACCACATCGCCTGTGGCATTCAAACCGATGTAATTGCTAAAGCGGTTGTCAAAGTAATTCAGGCTGGCGGTGTGCGGCCCCTGCCCCCATGCCATACCGATGTCCATTTGACGGGCTTTTTCGGTTTGCAAAGCCACCGAGCCTTGCTCATAAGCGGCGGTGGCCACATGCACACCGTCGGCACGCAGCTCATAGTCTTTGGGCGCTCGTGCGGTACGCGCCCAATGGGCTTTGAGCGACACATCGGAACTGAGCTTGTACAAAACGCCCAAAGAACTGCTGATAGGGGAAAACGTGTTGGACGTTGCGGCAGAGTAACGGGTCGACCCATCGTCCTCTGGGTCGAAGGCATTGCCATTGACTTTGACAGCTTCGGAACGCAGACCAAAACTGAAACCTCCCCATGGTTTTTTCAATTCTTCAACCCAATAAATCGCGGATTGCCGGGTTTGGGTCGACGGCATGAAGGCCTCCGCGCCATTGGCTGCAAACCGGCCATCTTCGGCTTGCCAGCCGACAACCCCTTGCCACTGTCCCCAAGCGCTGGCCACGGCTTGGTGCTTGGCGCTCCAGCGCAGCTCTTGTCCCTCTTGGCTGAACAGCGTCCCAACCTCACCCGATTCGTATTCCGTGTGTTGGTAATCGGTGTTGGTGAACTGCACCCGCATGTTGTCCCAGCCGCTTAGTGGATGGCGGATTTCAGTTTCCAAGGCATAGCGATCGCTTTGCATGCCTATGGTCACCGTATCCTCGGCCACCGTGCCGTAAGTGCTGTTGTAGTGCGTGCCTGACAAGCCCAGATAGCCTTTGTCCCAAAAGACCGAGCCGCCTAAGGCATAGCCACGGTTGGTGTTGGCCGAATTGCAAATGGCCTTGGCTGAGGCGCTAGAACCCGACTTCGTACAGGCCAAGGTATCTGGCACGCCCATATCGCCGCTGTGCCTGCCAAAGGCATCCACATGCAGACCATAGCGCTCGTTGCCAGACTCGAGCATGACCGCTGCGCGGGACTCTTTGTTGACAGTGGACCAACCCACATCGGCCTTGCCGCTCAAGCCCTCCATGGGCAGCGTAGGAATGCGGTTGTCGATCAAGTTCACCACGCCCCCCACTGCGCTGCCGCCGTACATGATGGCTGCCGGCCCTCGTAAAACTTCTATGCGTTCCACCGTCAATGGGTCTGATGGCACTGCATGGTCATTGCTTAGGGCAGACACATCATGCGAGCTTGCGCTGTTGTTCAAGATTTTGATTCGGTCGCCATCCATGCCGCGGATGATGGGACGGCTGGCATTGGGGCCGAAATAACTGCTGGACACGCCTGGGGTGGTTGCCAATGTTTCACCTAAGGTGCTTTGAGAACGCATGAGCAACTCCTCGCCTTGCAGGACTTGCACGGCTTGTATGCCCTCGGCATTGCCCAAGGCATTGCCCGTCACCGTCACTTGTTGTAAGCGCTCAGGATTTGCTGCAGGTATGTTTTGGGCTTGTGAATGAAGCACCTGAAAGAACAAAATGACCAAGCCCCAGCGCTTGGCGTCGAGAACTTGGTTTTGGGGTGAAAATCGGTCCATGGAATCCTCCGCTACACGATAATGATAATTCATTATCACATAAACCGCTTATCCCTATGGAACGCATTACCAAACAAGGCACGGCCATCCTCAACGCGATCAAAGCCGCTGAACGCCCCTTATTGGCGCAAGAAATTTTGGATGCCGCAACGGCAGAGGCACCAGGCATGGGCATCGCCACGGTGTACCGCAACATCAAATCGCTGCTTGAAAACGGCCTGATTGGCACGGTCTACCTGCCGGGCGAAAACCCCCGCTACGAGACATCGCACCACCACCACCATCACCATTTCCACTGCACACTTTGCGACAAGGTGTACGACATACACGATTGCCCAGGCAACTTGCAACAACTCGCGCCTGATGGCTTTCAAGTGGACAGCCATGAACTCACGCTTTACGGCAGCTGCAGCAGCTGCAGACTCAGCCCCCCGCCACCTTGAGCATGATCTTGCCGATGTGGGTGGACGACTCCATCAAGGCATGGGCTTGCGCGGCTTGGTCGAGATCGAACACTTGGTGAATCACGGGCAACGCTTGGCCTTTTTCCAGTAAGGGCCACACCTGCGTTTTCAATTCGTGGGCCATTTGCGCTTTGTCAGCCGCGCTGCGGGGGCGCAAGGTGGAGCCGGTGAAGGTCAGGCGCTTGACCATGAGGGCAATCCAGTCCACCTCGGTTTTCGAGGGCTGTAAAAACGCGATTTGCACCAAGCGGCCGTCAATGGCGAGCGTTTGCAAATTGCGCTGCATATAGTCGCCGCCCACCATGTCCAAAATGATGTTCACGCCTTTTTGCTCGGTGGCGGCAAGCGCTTGAGCGACAAAATCTTGCTGGCGGTAATCGATGGCCACATCGGCACCGGCCTTGAGACAAGCCGCCACCTTGTCAGCATTGCCCACGGTACACAGTACTTTGGCACCAAAGGCCTTGGCCAATTGGATGGCCGTCAAACCAATGCCAGAAGACCCGCCATGCACCAAGAAGCTTTCACCTGCCTGCAAACGGCCGCGTTGAAACACATTGGTCCAGACGGTGAAATAGTTTTCGGGCAAGGCCGCTGCTTGCAACAGACTGAACCCCTTGGGAACAGGCAAAGCTTGCCCCTCGGGGATGCTGACGTACTCGGCATAGGCACCGCCATTGGCCAAGCCACACACCGCGTCACCCACCTTCCACTGCGTCACGCCCTCGCCCAGCGCCACCACATGGCCCGAGGCTTCCAAGCCCAAAATCGGCGAGGCGCCGGGTGGGGGCGGATAGCGGCCGCTGCGCTGCAAACAGTCAGGACGGTTAACCCCTGCATAGGCCACTTTCACCAAAACCTCGCCAACGGCCGGCGCAGGAACGCCGGTTTGGGCGGCCTGCAAAACCTCGGGGGCACCGCCACTGCCGTGGTCGATGAAGCGCATCAAAGTGGGAATCGTCATGGTGAAAACCTTGTCTACAAAGCAGTTGGAGAGCCATTGCTGGGGCGTGCAGGATAGCACCGCACACCGCAAACCCTGCCCCATGCCCCTGATTAAACTCCGTTAAACTGTGTTTTTATACAGTATTTATCCTCTCTTGACATGCACACCCTGCACCAACACCCCCAAGCCCTGCAAAACCATCCCAGCGGCACGCCGCTGCGCCTGCTGCTGCACCGCATGTCGGCCGGCTTTCCTTCGCCCGCCGCCGACGACACCGAAGACAGCCTCGACCTCAACGACTACTTGGTGCGCCACAAGCCCGCCACTTTCATGTTCAATGTGCGTGGCGACTCCATGCGTGGTGCCAGTATCGAAGACGGCGACAAAGTGGTGGTGGACCGCTCGCTGCAAGCGCGGCACAACGACATCGTCATCGCCGTGGTCGAAGGCGACTACACCATCAAGCGCTTGCACCAGCAACACGGGCGCATCGAGTTGCGCCCCGAAAACCCCGCTTACCAAGCCATCGTGCTGAATGCCGAGCGGCCATTAGAGGTATGGGGCGTGGTGGTCGGCGTGGTGCGGCGCTTGACGCGCGGGGGCTAGGCATGAACGCACCCGCACAGTTTGCGCTGGTCGATGTCAACAACTTCTACGTCAGTTGCGAACGCGTATTTCAACCGCGCCTGCACAACACCCCCATGGTGGTGCTCTCCAACAACGATGGCTGCGCGGTGGCTCGCTCCAACGAGGTCAAAGCGCTGGGCGTGAAGATGGGCGCACCTTGGTTTTCGCTGAAAGATTTGGCGTTGCTGCATGGCATCGAAGCGCTTTCCTCCAACTACACGCTGTATGCCGACATGAGCCAGCGGGTGGTGGACATCTTGCGTGACTACACACCCGATCTCGAGGTCTACAGCATCGATGAAAGCTTTTTGCGCATCGAAGAAGTGCTGCCGCTGCACGGCGGCGGCGTGGCCTTGGGGCGGCAAATGCGCCAACGCATTCGCCAGTGGACCGGCTTGCCGGTGTGCGTGGGCATAGGCCCGACCAAAACCTTGGCCAAGTTCGCCAACCATCTGGCCAAAAAACAAGCGGTGTTCGACGGTGTATGCGACTTGAACGCCCTGTCTCGCCCCGAGCGCCAAGACTGGATGGCGCAAACCGAGGTGCGTGAAGTCTGGGGCGTGGGCCACCGCACCGCACGGCGCTTGGGCGAGATGGACATACACACGGTGCTGGACCTGCGCAACACGCCGCCCGCCCGTTTGCGTGAGCGCTTTGGCGTGGTGATGGAGCGCATCGTCTGCGAACTGCGTGGCGTCAGCTGCTTGGGGCTGGAAGACATCACCCCGCCGAAGCAGCAAATCATGGCCTCGCGCAGCTTTGGCAGACCGGTACACAGCATAGTGGAATTGCGCGAAGCCCTCAGCGCGCATGTGGCGCGGGCAGGTGAAAAACTGCGGGCCCAGCAGTCGCTGGCTGGCGCTGTTCACGTTTTCATCCGCACCAATCCGTTCAAGCCCGATGACCCCCAGTACAACGCCAGTTTGTTGGTGCCTTTGCCCGAACCCAGCGACGACTCCCGCTTGCTCAGCGACGCGGTATGGGTGGCGTTGCGCAAAATTTTCCGCACCGGTTTTGCCTACAAAAAAGCGGGGGTGATGCTCACGGCCTTAAGCGAAGCACGGCGTCAGCAACAAGGCTTGTTCACAGATACCACCACACGCACACGCGACGCGGAGCTGATGAAAACACTCGATCGCCTGAACCTGCATTTCGGCCGTGACACCATCCATCTGGCCGCCACCGGCACCAGCCGCGACTGGCGTATGCGCAGCGCCAACCGCTCGCCGCGCTTTACCACCCGCTGGGACG
>Ga0214917_10007593_pt1 | contig 10917 bp, 8 predicted proteins | sample LL_1208_BB_MetaG_FD_177983 | JGI IMG/M metagenome (GOLD analysis project Ga0214917, IMG submission 177983) | Freshwater microbial communities from Lake Lanier, Atlanta, Georgia, United States - LL_1208_BB | ecosystem: Environmental > Aquatic > Freshwater > Lake | place: USA: Georgia | collected...
GTCCTGGACCGTGGCACGGTCGGCGGTGTCGAGGGCCGTGCCGGCAGTCTCTGCGAGCAGTTTCCGCTCCGCCGCGGTGAACAGATCCCGCGTGTGCGAACCGGCCGCCGCCTTGCTTCGTCCACCAGACGCCACCCGTCGCGACTTCTTGGCCATGCAACAACCCGCTTTCATCGAAGAAGGATCGAACGGCCGCCACCGCCGCACGTGCTGGCGAGACGCCTCACGCCCCGGCTCGCGCGGCTGCGCGGTCCGGACGAAGGCCTAGCATAGCAGTTCGCCCTTGTCGCGCGGCACGGGCGTCGGCGTCGCGCTGCCCGGCCGGCCTGGCGGCCGGGGGTCATCGCGGTCGCCCGGACGCGCAGGGCAGACTCGCCGCACGGCCTCACCACTTCGCCTCGACGGCGAGCCCGCCGAGGTCGGCGGTCGGCAGCGGCACCACCCGCACCGCCATGCCGGCGTAGTGCATCTCGGTGCGGCTGACGGCCATGGAACTGGCCCAGGCGAGGTACCAGCCGAGAAAGACCTGCGAGGGGTAGTGGGCGTTGTCGGTCATCCGCGAGAAGCCGACGAACGTCGAGCAGACGTAGAGGGTGCCCTTGGCCAGCGGGCTCTCCACCATCTCGGCCGCCGCGAGGAACGGTATCGCGCCCACGAACGCATGGCCGCTCACGCCGTTGTTGTCGTTGAAGAAGTGCCAGTCGCTGCCCGCGGACCCCTCGCCCGGCCGGGAGGCTCCGGTCGCCAGTTGCAGCACGTAGAGCGGCGGCGCGCCCACGGCGAATATCCGCAACGAACGCGAGCCCCATTCCCCCACGATGTCCCCCGCCGGCTGCCCCTCCAGGACGATCCCCGTGGCCGCCGCGGCCCCGAACACGGCCAGCGCGTACTTCCCCTCGCCGATCGGCTTGCAGCCCGAGAAGAACGTGCCGAGGTCGGTGGGCCTCACACCCGTCTGCCAGGCGTTCTGCATCGTGGTGTCGAAGCCGGTGTTCGCCATCAGCGCGCCGGCACCGAAGGCCGCGGCCACGCAGGTGAGCGACTCGCACGAGTAGAAGTTGCGGTAGTCCTCGAGCACCTTGTAGCCGGCCCGCGACAGCCGCGGATAACGGCTGTGCGTCCAGGGGGGCTCGGGAGGCCCGCTCCAGTCGCTCTCGAGGGTGGGCAGCGCGTAGATCGGCTCGGCGACTCCACCCGGGGCCGTCGCCATCCTCGCGGCGAGCGTGGTCGTGATGTCTGTCCGGTCGCCGCCGGCGGTCGCCGTCGGCCAGCCGCCGGTGAGCTCGATCCGTCCCGGGCCGCCCGGAGCGTACGCGTCGGCGATCGACTGCGTCTCGACGATGGCGTCGATCCAGGCGCCGTTGGCGGCGGGCACCACGTGCACCACCACCCGTTGCCGGCGCGGCGGCCACGCCCGCGCATTGGTCGGCAGCCCGCCCTGGGCGGCCTTCGCCTCGGGCGGCTCGACCCAGGCCGACTCGATCAGCCCCTCCCGCGGCGGCACGGAATGGAAGTCGGGGTCGATCTTCCGGACCACCGGCCAATCGGCCGCCACGGTCTCGAGCGTCTGCCGCCAGAGCCGCTCGCCGTTCGAGCCCGGCAGGAACATGCCGCCGGTCTCCCTCCCGGAGGGCGACTCGGTCGGTGCTGCCCGCGGGGCCACCGCGTCGACCAGTTCGAAATCGACGGCGGCCACGCCGCCGCCGCGGAGGGCGACGGCCGCCGCGAGGCAGCCGCGCACCGCCGCCGTGCGCAGTATCTCCACGGACGTGTTCGGCCGGTGTCGCAGCATGATGGGGCGGGACTCTCCCAGCCCGATTGCCCGCGGACAAGGCGGGTTTGCAGCGGCGGCCGGCGGCTTTTCCGCCAGCGTCCCCCGGGCGACGACACCGCCGGGCGGACAGCTTTCCCGCAGCCAGCCGCTCTCCCCCCGTTTACCAGCCGCCCTCGCGATCGGCGCGGACAGGTGCGGGGTGGGGTGGCCGCAGGCCCCACGTCAGCCTGCGGCCTCTCCCCCGAGATCCGCGGCCGCAGGTGCGGTCGATGTGTCGATGAAGACCTCCACCTGCTGCCCCACGAACAGGGGTGGAAGACCGGTCGGGTCGAACTCGTAGATGACCTGCAGCACCCGCGTGTCGACCCGTTCCGTGTTGTCGCCGGTGAGCGACTTCTTGGGCACGACGAACGGATGGACCCGGAAGAACCGCAGCGGATACCGCAGTTGCAGGCTGCCGCGGGGCATCGCCGTGGCCGGAAGCCCGCTCCTGAATCTGGGGATGTCGAACTCGGCGATGTCGACGCGGACGTGCAGCCGCTCGGTGTTGCCGAGGATCACGAGCGGCTGACCCGGCGGCGTGCCGACGAACTCGCCGGGCCTCACGTTCACCTGCAGCACCTCGCCCGCCACGAGCGCCCGCACGACGAGCCGTTCGATCTCGATCTCGGTCTTGGCCAGTTCGGCCTGTGCCGTGCCGATCGCCGCGGCGGACACGTCCCGTTCGTACTGCCACGACCCGGCTTCCAGCAGGTCGAGGTCGGCCTGCGACTTGTCCAGGTGCGACTGGGCGTAGGCGGCCGTCTGCCGCTTCTGGATGAGGTCCTGCTCCGTCGTCACCTTGCGGGCGAACGTCTCCTCGGCCCGGGCCAGCGAATCCTTCTCGATTGCCAGGAGCGAGCGGGCCTCCGCGACCTGCGCCACGAGCGCCGGAATCTTCTCCTTCCGCGGCTCCGCCTCCAGCTTCACCAGCTCGCTCTTGAACTTCGACACCGTCGCCTTCTTCACCGCCAGGTCACCCTGCAGCTGGCGGTCGTCCAGCCGAAAGAGCGGCTGGCCGGCCTGCACCAGGTCGCCGACCTTCACCAGCACCTCGACCACCACTCCCGGCGTCGCGGAACCCACCGCGATGTTCTCGGTCTGGGCCTCGACGATGCCCGCGGCCGCGAGCGTGTCGGCGTAGGGGCTGCGGGCCGGCTCGCTGGGCGGGGGCGGATTGTTGAGCACGGGTCGCGTCCGCGCCACGTACGAGCCGGCGAAGAGCAGCAATCCCAGTCCCGCCAGCGGCAGCACGATCTGCGTGAGCACGTCTGCGACGCTGCGGCGGCGCTCGAGCGGCCGGCGCCGCGGCCCGGAGGCGGCGGGGATGTCCGAGACGTCGGTGGGTGCTGAGGCCATGGACGGTATGCTACGGCGGCTGCGGCGGTGGCTCCAAGACGGCCTGCCGCGGCCCCCGGGTCAGGCGGTCCCGTGCTGCTGCGGAGCCGAACGCGGCCCCCGCTCGACCGACACGATCCTGCCGTCTTCCATGGCGGCGATCCGGTCGGCGAACGAATAGACCCGCGCGTCGTGCGTCACGACGATCACCGCGCGGTCGGGCTGCACGGCGATCCGCGAGATCAACTCCATCGTGATCCGGCCGTTCTCGGCGTCGAGGGCGCTGGTCGGCTCGTCGCAGATGAGCAGCCGCGGGTCGTGCACGATGGCCCGCGCGATCGCCACCCGCTGCTGCTGCCCGCCGGAGAGTTCGCCGGGCAGTCGCGTGAGCCGGTCGCCGAGGCCGAGGCGGTCGAGCACGTCGGCGGCGGCCTCCACCGCCTGCCCGCGACGCCAGCCGGCGATGAGCAGGGGCACCGCGGCGTTCTCCACGGCGGTCAGCGCCGGCAGCAGGTTGTAGGACTGGAACACGAAGCCGACGTTCTGCCGGCGAAACCGCACCTTGCGGCCGCCGCGCATCGCCACCAGATCCTGGCCGAGCACGACCATCTCGCCGGCCGAGGGCTCGAGCGTGCCCGCGACGATCGACACGAGCGTCGTCTTGCCGCAGCCGCTCGGCCCCACGAGCATCAGGAGTTCGCCATACGGCACGTCGAGGTCGACGCCGCGCAGGGCCAGCGTGAGCGAACTGCCGGCGCCGAACGATTTGGTCACGCCGCGGGCCCGCACGGCCACGTCGGTGGCTGCCGTGGTGACTGCGGCTGGCGGCGGAACGTCTCGCATGGTCGGTCTTTGTGCGGCCCACCGGCCGTCGGTCGGGGTCAGCCGCGAAACACGATCGCGGGATCGACCACGAGCACCTTGCGAATCGACAGCAGGCTGGCCAGCAGCACGATGACGAACACCGCCACGGCCGTGATCGCCAGCACCTCCCAGGGCATGAAGAAGGAGAGCCGAGACAGGCCGCCGGTGACCACCCTGCCGAACAGCGCCGCCAGGCCGACGCCGATCCCGTAGCCGACCACGCCCACCTGCAGGGCCTGGGAGAGCACCATCGTCAGGATGGTCCAGTTGCTCGTCCCCATCGCCTTCAGTGCGCCGAACTGCCGGATGTTTTCCACCGTGAACAGGTAGAACGTCTGGCCGGCGATGGCGGTGCCGACGAGGAACCCGAGAAACACGGTGATTCCGAAGTTGACCGGGATCCCGGTCTTGGCGAGGTAGTGACGGATCGTCTTCCAGATGAACTGCTTTCGGGTGAGCGCCTGCAGACCGGTCTGCGCCGCGATCCGCCGGCAGACCTCCTCCGGCGGCACGCCCGGCGCCGCATCGGCCAGCACGAACGAGAGTACCTTGCGTTCGGGAGGCGCGTACTGGATCGCCTGGCTGTAGCGGGTGTAGACGATCGGGAAGCTCTGGAACGTGCGGCTGGCCTTCGTGATGCCGACGAGCACCGCCCGCCGGTCGTTCATCTCGAACACTCGGCCCAATCGGAACGGCTCGTTCGGCCAGATCCGCTTGTAGCCCGCATCATCCATGATCACGGCGTCGGGCCGCCGCAGGTCGGCGATCGATCCCATGAAGACGCCTCCCGGCGCCCCGACGAGCGTGGCGTCGTCGAGGCCGAGCAGGACCATCTGCTCGTAGGTGCCCTCCTGGAGCCGGGCCCGGGCGATCCCCTTGTAGAACGACACGGCCCACTCCACGCCCGGCACGCCCTTCACGCGAAACAGTTCGGTGTCGGCCAGCGGTTTGACGTCGTCGACGAACTGGACGTTCCTGTCCATGACCCAGATCTCGGGGCCCTCGACGTCGCGGATCTGGCTGATCGTGAGCGCCATCAGGCCGCAGAAGATCGACGATTGCTGCGCGATGAGGAGCGCCGCGAACACCACCCCGAACACGATGCCGAGGTACTTGACGCGGTTGCCGATCAGCATTTTCCAGGCGACCCAGAGCATCGCCGGAGTATAGACCGGCCTCCGCCGGCATGTCTCGCCGCGCTGCGCACGTGCCGCGCATCTGGTATCCTGTGCGGTCGCCCACTCCAGACAGGTGCACCCGTGCCAGGGACGGCCGACCCAGCCCCACTGCCCCTCGACGACGCCCGCGTCGCGGAGATCCTCTCCCGCTGGTGGGGCTTCGACCGACTGCGACCGCTGCAGGCCGACGCGATCCGGGCGGCGCTCGCCGGCCGCGACTCGCTGGTCGTGATGCCGACCGGCGGGGGAAAAAGCCTCTGCTACCAGCTGCCGCCGCTGCTCGGCGACACGACCGACGTCGTGGTGTCACCGCTGGTCGCCCTGATGAAGGATCAGGTCGACGCACTCGAGGCGATCGGCTATCCCGCCGCCGCCATCCACTCGGGCCTCGACACCGACGAGCGCCGCCGGATCCGCGACCGGCTGGCGGCCCGCGAGCTGCGGCTCCTCTTCACGGCGCCGGAGCGGCTGGTGAATTCCGGCCTGCTCGACCTGCTCGCGCAGGTGGGCGTGCGCCGCTTCGCCATCGACGAGGCCCACTGTATCAGCCAGTGGGGCCACGACTTCCGCCCCGAATACCGCCAGCTCGCGCTGCTCCGCGAGCGTTTCCCCGCGGCGAGCGTCCACGCCTTCACCGCCACCGCCACGCCCCGGGTCCGCGACGACATCGTGGCGCAGCTCCAGCTCCGCGGGCCGGACGTGCTCGTCGGCACGTTCGACCGCCCCAACCTCGTCTACCGGGTCGTGCCGCGGACCGACCGCATCCAGCAGACGCTCGAGGTGCTCGGCCGGCACGCGGGAGAGGCCTCGATCGTCTACTGCATCTCGCGCAAGGAGACGGAGCGGCTGGCGGCGCGGCTCGCGGCCGAGGGGATCCTCGCCCGCCCCTACCACGCCGGGCTCGACCCGCGGGAGCGGCACCGCACGCAGGAGGCCTTCGCCCACGAGACGATCGACGTGGTCGTGGCCACCGTCGCCTTCGGCATGGGGATAGACCGCTCCGACGTCCGCCTCGTGCTCCACACGTCGCTGCCCAAGAGCCTGGAGGCCTACCAGCAGGAGACCGGTCGCGCTGGCCGCGACGGCCTGGCCGCGGAGTGCGTGCTCCTCTACTCGTCGGCCGACGTCTTCAGCTGGGAGGCACTCGTGCGGAAGAGCGCCGAGGAATCCGATCTGGAGCCGGACCAGGCGGAGCGGCTGATCGCGGCGCAGGTGGCCCACCTGCACTCGATGCGGCGCTACGCGCAGGCGGCCCGCTGCCGGCATGCGGCGCTCTCCGAATACTTCGGCCAGGCCTACGGCACCGCGGCGTGCGGGGCCTGCGACGTCTGCCTCGACGAGACGGCGAACCTGCCAGAGTCGACCGTCACGGCCCAGAAGATCATCTCCTGCGTGGCCCGCGTCGGCGAACGGTTCGGCGTGCGGCACGTCTGCGAGGTGCTGCGAGGCGCGAAGACGGAGGGCATCCAGCGGAACGGCCACGACCGGCTCTCGACGTTCGGCCTGCTGGCGACGCTCGACCAGCGGTCGGTCGAGAACCTCGTCCACCAACTGCTCGACCAGGACCTGCTCGCGCGGAGCGGCGGCGACCGGCCGGTCGTCGGCCTGAACCCGCGGTCGTGGGAGGTGCTGCGGGGCGAGCGGCCGGTGGTGCTGCTGGAGCCCCGCGTCGGCAAGACCCGCGCGGCCAAGGCCGACGTCGATGACTGGCAGGGCGTCGACCGCGACCTCTTCGAGCGGCTGCGGCTCTGGCGGCGGCGAGTGGCCGACGCCCGCGGCAAGCCCGCCTGGACGATCCTCGACGACAAGTCGCTGCGGGCGATCGCCCGCGAGAAGCCGGCCTCGCCCGCCGCGCTGCTCCGCTGCAAGGGGATCGGCGAGAAGCGGCTGGCCGACTTCGGCGCCGCCGTGCTCGACATCGTCTCCGGCCGTGAGCCGTCCTGACGCCGCATCGCGCCGTCAGCAGCCTGTGGGACAGATCTGCCGCCGTCGTTTTCGGACGCCAGCAGGCCGTTGACCACCTCACCCGTGATGAGCACGCAGGTACGGCCGGGCATCGTCCGCACCGGACCGGCTCGGCGCGGTGACGACACGACCTGTCCGTCTCTTGTAAACTGCATGGGGGACGACCTCCCACCCGCAATGACCGGCACGGTGACCGGCGCGTTCAAGGGCGCGATGCCTCGCATCGCCGTGAGCAGGATCCCCGCGATGAAACGCGTCTTCAGCGGCCTGTTGTTCGCCATGCTCCTGGGCCTCGCAGCCCTGTGGATGAGGCTCAGTCGCCCCGAGAGCATCGCGCCGCCGCCCGAATCCGAGGTGGAGCTGACGGCCGTCGAAAAGGGCACGACCTACAAGGTTCACGGTGGCAACGCCTACCGGGTGGAGCCGCGGACGGGCCGGTGGGAGTTCGTGCAACGGGTCTACGATCCCGGCTTCTACGCGAAGCACTACGTCGAGCGTGACGGGGCGATCTTCCGCAAGGACGACAACGGCGCGCTCGTGCCGATGCGGCGGGGGTTCGCCGAGGACTTCGAAGGCACGACGCGGCTCGCCGACCTCATCGGCCCGGAACGCGGCTGGACATCCTGCGCGCTGCAGTCCCCGCGGGCGCCGACCGTGGCCGACTACGTGGCATTGCGGAACCGCATCCTCCGCGCCGACGCGGACTTCCTCGACAACCGGCTCGAGCCGGGCGACGAGCGGCCGCACGGCGGAAAGACCTCGCTCAAGGCCTCGTCCGTGCCGCCGGCCCGCGGCATGGTGACGGCGAAGGCGTCGCTCTCCACCGAACTGCTGCACTTCGTGAAGGGGGACGACGTCTGGGCCTCCCTCTGGTGCCTCGTGCCCGCCGACGGCGGCATGCCCTTCACGGTGTGGGATCTGGAGACCACCTGGATCGAGAACCATCCGGGCATCCGCGTGGCGATCGCCGACGGCAGGCACGTCTGCCTCCAGCTCAAGTCGCTCGGCAATCCGTATTACCGCCAGCCGCGGGGGAAGGAAGTCGAGTTCCCCAGAGGCCGCTGGGTGCGGCTCCGCGTCCACCTCGGCCTGACCGAGGCCGACGACGGCGTGATCGAGGTCTGGCAGGACGACCAGAAGATCATCGACACCCGCGGACGGACGCTCGTGCTGGCATCCGCGATCTACAACAGCCTGGAGGTGGGCATCACCGCCTGCAACGAGCAGGGCCGGACGACGACGCTCTTCGTCGACGACGTGTCGATTTCCACGAAGCCACCGGACGACTGACGCCCACCCGCGGGTGTTCGCGCGGCCGGCGGCCGGTCAGCCCTCGCCCAGATACGCGTCGCGGACGCGACGGTCGCCGGCGAGATCGCGGCCGCTGCCGGCGAGCGTCACCCTCCCGGTCTCCAGCACGTAGCCGCGGGAGGCGAGTTTGAGCGCTGCCCTCGCGTTTTGTTCCACGAGCACCACCGAGATGCCGCGGGCCGACAGGCCGGCGATCACCTCGAAGATCTTCGCCACGATCAGCGGGGCCAGCCCCAGCGACGGCTCGTCGAGCAGGAGCAGCTTCGGCCGCCCCACGAGGGCTCGCGCCAGGGCGAGCATCTGCTGCTCGCCGCCGGAGAGCGTGCCGCCGAGCTGGTGCATCCGGTCGCCGAGCACGGGGAACAGTCCGCAGGCCTCCTCGATGTCGCGCCGCATCGCCGCGCGGTCGGTCCGCGTGAAGCCGCCGAGCTCCAGGTTCTCCCGCACCGAGAGCCGGGGGAAAATCCGGCGGCCCTCCGGGGAATGCCCCACGCCCAGCCGGACGATCTCGTGCGGTGCGAGCCCGGTGATCGGCCGCCCCTCGAACCGCACCTGGCCGCCGCGGGTGGGCACGATGCCGGAGATCGCCATCAGGAGCGTCGTCTTGCCGGCGCCGTTGGCGCCGATGATCGCGACGAGTTCGCCGGCGGCCACCTCGAGCGACACGCCGTCGAGCGCCTTGATCGGGCCGTAGCCCGCGGAAAGTCCTGCCACCTGCAGCATCGGCGATTCCATGGAACACCCCCGCGGCCCGCACGGGCCTCATGCATCGCCGCCCAGATAGGCCTCGATCACCTTCTCGTCCCGCCGCACCTCGGCGGGAGTGCCCTCGGCGATCTTCATGCCGTGGTCGAGCACCGCCACCCGGTCGCTGATCCGCATCACCACGTTCATGTGGTGCTCGATCAGCAGCACCGTCACGCCACGCTGCCGGATCCGCTCCACGAGCCGCGCGAGATCCTCGGCCTCGGCCGGATTCATCCCGGCCGCCGGCTCGTCGAGGAGCAGCAGCTTCGCGCCGGTGGCCAGCGCCCGCCCGATCTCCAGCCGACGCTGGTCGCCGTAGGGCAGCTGGCCCGCGATCCTGTTGGCGGCGGCCGACAGCCCGACGAAGTCGAGCGTCTCCAGCGCCCGCGAACGGGCCGCCGCCTCCGCCCGCCTGTTGGCCGGCGACCGGAAGAGCATCGCCGGCAGCCCCCCTGGGATCGTACGATCGAGCCCGACGAGCACGTTCTCGAGCACCGTCATGTTCGAGAACAGGCGGATGTTCTGGAACGTGCGCGAGATGCCCGCGCGGGCGACCACGTGCGGCGAGCGCCGTCCCCGACGCCACACGGCGACCGTTCCCGCCGCCCCCAGCAGCCCGCCCACCAGCAGCCCGAGCCAGCCGCGACGCCGCACGCGGGCCTTGCCGGCGGCGAGCCGGACGAGCACCTCCTCCTTCACCCGCGGCCTGCCCGCCGCCGACTCCCCGGCGCCCGCGAGATCGCTGGTGACCGGCACTGTGCCCGGACCGAGCCGCCGGGCCGTGACCTCGGCCTGCAGGGCGTCGCGCACCGCCAGCGCCTCCCCGAGGTCCCGCTTGATGGCGAGCACGTCGGTGCCGTCGGCGCTCACCACCCGCCACTTGCCGGCCATCTGGTCGATCGCGAGATCGGCCCGGAAGTAGCCGCGGAGCCGCTCGGCGGCGCCCGCGAGCGTGAACGGCCCGCCGGTGATCATGCCCCGCTTGACCACGGCCTGCCAGAGCCGGTCGACGTCGACCGCCGCGGCGGCGAAGAGCAGGCCCGTGAGCAGGCCGACGCCGATCGCCGCCCAGAACGTGCCGGCCGTGAACGACCGCTCCAGCCGCCGGCCCTCGAACCGCACCGTGCCGCTCGTCGGGGCGTAGATGCCGCTGATCGTGTTGAAGGCCGTCGTCTTGCCCGCGCCGTTGGGGCCGATGAGCGAGACGATGCTGCCGGCCGGCACGTCGAGGTCGAGGTCGGCCACCGCGACCAGGCCCCCGAATCTGACGGTCACCCGGTCGACGTCGAGCAGGGGCGCACCGGTGCCGGCGCGGGGCGGGAGGGAGGCGGCGGCATCGTGCGCTGCATTCATGGATGCGGCTCGTGGAGTTCCGCGGCGAGCCGCCGCGACGGGATGAGGCCCTCGGGCCGGAACCGCATCACGAGCACCAGGGCCAGGCCGAAGACGGCCAGCCGCCAGCCGCTGAAGGAGAGCAGGCTCGAGCCGGTGGGATTGATGTTCATCTGCTGGATCCAGGAATCGGCCCACGGTGCGAGCACCGTGTCGAAGCCGACGAGGATCGCCACGCCCAGGATCGTGCCGGGGATGCTGCCGAGGCCGCCGAGGATCACGGCGCACAGCACCATGATCGACCGGTTGAAGTCGTAGGCGTTCGGGTCGGCGGTCGTCGAGAGGCTCGCCGCGTAGAGGCAGCCGGCC
>Ga0214917_10007596_pt1 | contig 10915 bp, 10 predicted proteins | sample LL_1208_BB_MetaG_FD_177983 | JGI IMG/M metagenome (GOLD analysis project Ga0214917, IMG submission 177983) | Freshwater microbial communities from Lake Lanier, Atlanta, Georgia, United States - LL_1208_BB | ecosystem: Environmental > Aquatic > Freshwater > Lake | place: USA: Georgia | collected...
CGCCAAGGGCTGCGCCTTTGAGAACTGTGCGTCGCGATACGCCGTTCTCTTTAACTTCATTCGACATCGAACTTCCTTTTCTCTGAACGCCCCCGATGGGGTCCAGACATGAGGCAACCTACGCCTGGTCGATACCTAAAGCGAGTACCCGTAGGTAACAACTTTGTATCTTTATAATGAAATCCATGGGATTAGCCCGCACCATCCTTCTTTTAGTGCACCTCGCAGGCATGGCCGGGATCCTGATCTCCCTTGTGAAGTCCCGCACCAAAATCGCCACCGGTCTCATCCATTCCGCCCTCACCGCCCTCGCATCAGGCATCGCCCTCGTCGGTATCCGCTACCCCCTCCACTCCTCCGACCCCATGAAATGGCCGTTGCCCGATAACGCAAAGGTCGGAATGAAGCTCACTTTTGTCTTGATCATCTTGGCTCTCGCATTCGCCAATAAAAAGAAGGAATCAATCTCCTCCAACGTCTGGGCCTGGATCGCAGCCCTCACTATCGGCAACATCATTATTGCTGTGGTGTGGTAGACGAATAAATTAGATATGGAATTTATTTCTTAAAACCTCGAGTATGAGTTAGTTTTGTCGGTTAGCGCATATATCTTTAGGGCGATACGAAATTTTCTGAGCTCAGATTTTTGGGGGAGTATAAATTGCTAGAGGTAGCTGAAGCATTCAGGAATTCGTGCCGAACCGCAAAGAATGAAGAGGATATCCGAGTTGCCACCAATATATATCTCTTTGAATTGGCCAGAATCTTAGGCATTCATAATCGAAGAGCAAATGAAGTAACTTATATTTACGGTGGCAGAGCAGATAGCGTTTACCAGAACCTCATTTTTGAGTTTAAAGGACCTAACAAATTTAGTCGTCAAATTGGCCTCGATCAGGCTCTCTACGGCAGGGACGAAAAAGACCGAGGGCTATTCCATTATCTGATAAACAGCACTCTAGAAGATGAAACCGTTATAGACGATGAATCATTCCTTCAAGTACTAGGTTCGAAGGTAGGGATAGCTTTCGATGGAGTAACATTTGTGTTTGTTCGCTTCAAATATTCCACAGATAAATTGAACCTACATGACCGAAGAAAAACTATATGGAATAAAGATGTGGAAAAAAGCCAACCAGTTCAATTTGAAATTGATAAATCAATTGATTTTGATTCAGGAATCAGAAAGCTATCTTTACTAGCTCGATCGACGCGAAAAAAACTATTGTCGGCGGATACGCTTTTACAATCCTTTTCAAATGTTACAGATTTAAGTCAAAATACAATTGGATATTTGTACACATTACTCAATTCTAGCCTCAAGGTGAATCCCAGAATCAAAACGCTTTACGACGAATGGCTCAGAATTTTTGGTGAAATATACGGAGAAGTTGAAACCGATTTCACTTTCTATAAAAAAGAGTTAACTGATATGTATCAACTACCTAAGAATCTTGATATAAAGAAGTGTCTTTTTGTCTTGCAAACTTACTACAGTGTTGTAATTAAACTTCTGGTGCAGAACTTACTTCTTTCACTAGCTGATCCCTTGCAAAAAGCTCAAAAACCTAAATCAAAAAGTGAACTAACTCATGTTTTTTCTGGCGGGAATTCAAATCAAGGAATGATTGACAACTTTTTTGAAATTCATTTCTTTGAATGGTTTATTCTGTGTGAAGAATTAGAAATGGTTTATTTTCAGAAGATTATTGAAGAAATTGACACATTTGAAACTACCGCCTCTGTAATACGTCCTGAAATTGTGAGGGATGTACTAAAGCGGGTGTACCAAAGTTTGATTCCGCGCGGCTTAAGGCACCTCATGGGTGAGTACTACACCCCTGATTGGCTCGTCGATTTCACAATCGAAAAATCAGGATATACATTCGATATAGACTCAACCGCATTAGACCCAACATGCGGATCTGGCACTTTCTTAACACATCTTATTGCGGGAATTAACGAGAAATATAGTGAAATATCATCAGCGGAAAGAATTTTGCGAATAACTCGTAATATTGTTGGCTTTGACATCAACCCGATTGCGGTCATTTCTGCAAAAGCAAATTATATTCTTGCACTAGGCGACATAACTGGTATCGACAGAAGAATTTCTATTCCTGTATACATGTGCGATTCAATATTGGTACCAACCGTTCATGCTAAGCAAATTGTAGACAATAGCGCTATTGAAATTGAAACCGTGGTTGGTACATTTAAAATCCCATTTTTCGAGTCGCGCGAAGAGTCCGATGAGTTTCTGAATTTAGTGTCTAGATCCATTTTGACAGACTACGTTTCATTTCAAGAATTTTATGGGTTGTTCAAAAAAGAAACGCAGCGAAATCTAACGGAGGCCCAAGAATCGCTTGCTTCTGAACTTTATGAAAAATTGCACAGTTTGCATTTGAGTAGTAAGGATGGATTCTGGCCGGTAATACTAAAAAACTCCTTTGCGCCACTTTTCTCGCATGACAAATTTGATTTTGTGATAGGAAATCCTCCATGGATTACTTGGAAGGCAATGTCTGAGTCTTATCGGAAGATGACCCTAGAAATCTGGCTAAGCTACGGGATATTTGAAAAAAACGCTTACGACAAAATCACAAGTCATGATGATTTTGCAATGGCTGTCACTTATGTCTGTATAGATCATTACTTAAAGTCTAACGGCAAGGCCACTTTCATATTGCCACAAACGTTTGTTAAGTCTTCAAAAGGTGGGGAAGGTTTCAGGAAATTCAGAATCACTCGAGATGGACAAAGCGTTCCCTTTTCTGTTGAAGCAGTGTATGACATGTTAAAAGTAAATCCATTTAAAGGTGAGGCGTCGAACCGTTGTTCAGTTTACTTATTTCAGAAGAACGTCGTGATGAATTATCCTATGAAGAATTACTTTGAATGTTATATCGAGGATTTAAGCAAGCCTATTAACTACGCTGATTCTTGGAATGTTGCGAAGTCAAAACTGTCCATGAAACAACTCGAGGCCAAGCCCATCAATAATGACTCTAGAAGTCCTTGGTTAACTTTGGCCTCTGATCACTTCACAAATATCGAAAAGTATCTAGGAGAATCTTTTTACAAAGCACGAAAAGGTATAGAACCATGCGGCGCCAAAGGGGTCTATCTTGTCAAGTGTAAAAAGAAATCCAAAAAGGCGGTAGAAATTGAGAATTTGATTGAAAGATCTCGTTTAGAAAAAGCTAAAACTTTAGGAGTTAAGCAAGGTGTGGTTGAACCTGACTTCATATATCCCATGGTTGGTGGAAGAAATTTTGACAAGTGGGGAATCAACTCTTATCTACATATGGTGGTTCCACATTTTGCAAGTGGCTCAGCGATATACCGCGGCGTGACAACGACAACTCTAAAAAGAGAGTATCCAAAGCTGTATAACTGGTTATTTTACTTTAAAGATCTACTGTTGGAAACAAGAATCAGAAGCGCAAAATTTTTTGACCCAAAGCAATTTCCTTTTTACAGACTTGATAATGTTGGTGACTATACTTTTGCAAAGTACAAAGTTTTGTGGAAAGAACAGTCTAGATTCATGACGGCGGCAGTTGTCTCCGAAATTAACGACCCTGCGGTTGGACTCAAGACAGTAGTAACGGATTCTAAAGTTCTTTTTGTATCATTAGACTCGGAGGACGAGGCTCATTATTTGTGCTCCATTTTGAATTCTCGATTAATAGGAAAGATTGTGGAAGCTTACACGATTGATGTTCAAAAGGGAGTCGACATAGTTAGAAACATTCGAATTCCTCAATTTGATAAGAAGAAAAGAACACATTTGAAGGTTTCATCACTATCAAAACGAGCTCATAATGCTTACAAAAAGGGAAATATGAGTGAAATTTCAAAGATAGAAAGGGAACTTGAAACTCTAATTCCAAGGATTTTCTAGAAGTCACAAGTTCTTGATCGTGATATTGCCCTGACGCTGAAATTGCTGCCTCGGAAGGAAGAATTGGGACTTGTTTTGCCGCTAAACCAGTTACCGGCTGTAATGTAAATCCATTTAGAGAGCGCGAATCCTTGGTAAATCCACTCAATCAGGATGATTTCGGGTATTACCGGCCGTAAGTTGATATAGGTATTTCGCAGAATACGTAACGAAATACCGAAATTTTGGGTCAAGATTGGGAATTAAGTTGCAGAAGAGTTTGTTAACGAACTTGGCGCAATATGCTCGGCGGGATATCAGCATTTTCATGTCAAACGTGTAATTCGGTATTTCTCGTCAAGAGAGGCTTGTTTCAGGTTTTTTGTACCCAGGGGCGGAGCTAAATCATCGCTCCTTTTGAGCATGCGGATCTAATGCGCGCCAAGCGTGGACCGGGCGTTGTTTCGAGTGGCGGCTACCCAGAAGTCGATGTCAGTGGCCGTCTTTAGAATGGCGATGAAGTAAATGAAAGGAATACCCATAGAAAACAGAGAGACCGAAGATCAAGAGCTATGGAAGAAACTTCCACAAACCGAAGGTGAAGAACGAGCAGAGTTATTGATTCAACTCGCGCAACAAGCGATCTATAGATCGTCTGGGAGCGAGGCTCTTTCATTTGCAGAGGAAGCGCATGAGATTTATAAAGCGATGGGTGCACGAGCATCAAGTGTCGCTATGGCAAATGCGATAACAGGAATTAGTTATTCGCTCAAAGAACTAAATAGAGTTGATGAAGCAACAAAAGCCATTGATGGTGCGATTGATTTATTGCGTGAGAATGGATATCCCTTTGTTGTGGACACAATGCGGACCAAGGCAACTTGGTATATCGAGATGAAGCGTTGGGAAGAAGCACTCAATACTTACTTGGACATTATCAAGATCAATGAGATTGATGGACATGCCGAGTTTGTCGGGCGGGACTTATTCCAAGTAGCGAACTGTTATCACGAATTAGGTGATTGGCAGAAAGTTTGCGAGAACGCTTTGAAGGCTCGAGAAATCTTTAAGTCAGAGAAGATGATTTTCGAGATCAGTTGGTGTGATTTGAATATTGCTGATGCGCATGCAGAGCTTGGAGATGGCCTGGCGGCTATCGAATGGGGACGCAGGGCGCATGATGTAGGAACTTTACGAAAAGATAATGAAGTTATCTGTAAAGCTTCGTATGTGATGGCTCGAGGGTATATTGCACTTGAGCAGTATCAAGAAGCGGAGAATTACTTAACCGCAGCTCAAGATCTGGTGGCCCGATCAAATGATTGGACTCAGATTCACAAGATCGAAAAGGCGCTAATTTGCGTTTATCGATTCACGGGTCGCGAAGAAGAAGCTAATGAAGCCGAACGGCGACTTGGAACTCTGCAAGAGATTGTGGAGTAGGGAATTTAGAAGGTTTCCGTAGGTTTGGTTCTTTCCCGTGGCGCCCCCTTCCGTCACGGGAAAGGATCGATCTGATTAGATTGTTTGGAATCATTTATAAGGAGAGATTTTGAGTCTTAGTAAGAAGCCCGCAACGCCGCATCGTTCAACGCTGTCTCCATCGTCTTTTTATGGAATTCGTTGTCCTCGGTGCTTGTGGCTTGAGTATTGGCACGGGATTAAGTTGCCGGCCAATTTAGCTTTGCAGTTACTTCTATCGCGCTTGCAAGAAGCGGCATATGACGGCGTTACCTCGAAAGCAATCAGTGAGGAAATTCCTGCCGGGAAAGTTGAAAGATACAAAAAGCGATTTACAAGCCAACCCGTGAAGATTAATGACGAGGAAACACGCTGGAAGATCTACGGTGAAATCGACTTGCTCGTTCATCACAGCGACGGAACTTTTTCGATTGTCGATGGCAAGGTTTCCATGAAGAAGGATGCAGAAGCTTTGATTGATAGCTATTGGACTCAGCTAGAGGCATATGTGTTTGCTTTTGAGAATCCTCTTGAAGGTGATGTCATGCCAATAAAGTCGATTGGTCTACTTCAGTGGCGAATTGATGACTCGCTTCATCTTGAGGACAACAAAAGAGGCTTCTCCGTTGATCACCGGTACATACCAATTCCTCGTCAACCAGAGAAGTTCCAGAATTTCTTGGAAGAATTCATTGGGATTATTGAAGGCAAATTCCCTGAGCCTGGGGAAAATTGCGATACTTGTAAGTACCTGGACAAGATTGGGCACCAATACTAGCGACCAGGTGTTGCTGTACACAGCACAAATAAATCTATCGTCTTACTTTAGCTTTCAAATCCAGGTGTACCTTCATTTTTCTTAATTCCTCAAGAACATACTTGTGGATTTCGGTGGTTCGCTTACCCAAATCTTGTGTAAAGTCAATAATCATCTTAACCTCTTTTGACTCATCAAAACCAAGTACGATCCTAAAATCTTTCGTTGAAAATCTTTTTCGTATTTCGCGAGATATGTCTATCGATAACTCTTCCATCAAGCGACGGAAATACACTGGCATTACGTATGAAATTCTCTCGATTACTTCAGGTTCAGGTTCGAGCTCAATCTCAAAGAAAATATTCTCTGGCAACAGTTCGATGTCAGATTCTTTCGATTGGTTCCCGGGCGAGAGAATTACATTTATTTCGGATTTAGTTTCACGCAACTTCTTATGTAAGGCAAAGAGGTGTTCGTGAAGTTTTTTCTCAAATGTGCGACCTGTTTTATCAAGTTTTCTCATAGTTTCGAAAAGGCTTTCATTGAGATCAAAGGTGCTTGCGGCAAATGCTTGCCATTCATGACCTCTTGTTCCAATATTCTGCAGTTCTCCAGTTTCCATAATTTCAACAATAGTTGAAAAGCTTGGAGTCGTGCCTTTCTTGGAAAGATGATAAAACCAATACGCTTGCTTTAATGCTATTGCCATATTCTTCTTACTTGAAACATCTAAGGCGTAAACATCTTCTCGTTTTTCCGCAATAAGTGACTCATAGAAATTTTCTGATAACACTTTTGTTCCGTAATTGTTTCGGGCTTCAGCCTCATCAATGAATTTGGTTTGTTTTGGAATGTCATAAAAATCGAGAATATCTGATATATAACTACGTTGCTGCTTGAAGGCATTGAGTGCACTTCGTCCCGATTGATATGAATCATACAAAAAGTCATTTTCTCTATATTTGTGAATTAATCTCATCACTTGATCCATGAGTAACTCACTATTTTTCCTATCTTGCACATCTCTTGAGTTATCAGGTAAAGCCACCGCAGTCATCGTTTCCTTGTGAATCTCTTGTGCCCTAAAGAGAATCTCCTGTAGAGCATCTGAAGTCAGGTTTCTTGCGTCCGAGCGAGAACGCAGTAAGCGACTATGAAGAATAAGATCCATCTTCATATAGATTTCACGAAATTTGTTGTTTTCAGTCGTGCGAGCTAGATCGTAAAGTAGTCGCTTGAGCGGTTCCATTAGTGAGGCATCCTGATTCCGGAACCACTCCTCCACTTGGTCTTGAACATCGTCCAAAGCCAAAAGACGTTTCCGCATGAAGCACATGGCGCTAAAGAAGTTGGTGCTCGGTTCGTAGGCCCAGCGGGGGCTCTTGCTGAGCCAGTTGGTAACGAGCTCGGTTAGCTGAGAGTTGGGGTCTTGGGCGGTCATGAGGAAACAATATAACAAATCGCACCCCACGTCAATTTGACAGTGCGCTTTATATCCCCCATACTCGGGATTGCCTTAGAGAACGCACGCAATGTCTATCAGAACGTGCGATTTCTAAGGCACTTGAAGTACCCCTAGCGACCTACGGGTCAGAAAGGAGGGCCAAATGGCTCTTCGCAATAACGAAAGTACATCTAAGGCAAATAGCGATCGCACGGAAATGCCTCGCCCACAAAACATCAAGTTGGTTCAAGAAACCGTCACCAAAACGGTTCGAACCTTTCACACCATTAAAGCCAAGAGTAACTCGTCGGGGGGTGAGAACATTGAAAGCTAAAAACCCTGTATCTGCAAAAACAGTTGCTTTTCTTTCACCAGGCACGGATCGAACCATGAGCGATGCACTAGTTGAAGAAGAGGTCAATTCAATGAATTGTGTAAGTACAAGAATCGCTAATGAAGGAAGTAGAGCTACTATCTATGTGTTTGCGATGAAAGATGACCAAGGCGATTCACTTGATGCTTTCTTTATGCCCGTGGATATTTCCTTTGGTGGACAACATGTATGGCATAGCCATCGTGATGTGCATCGTACTGACGGTGCAAAGATCTTAACAACTATTCGCGCTACTGTTTGGTTTGGCAAGAATGGTTTCAGCTCCAGCAAAGAAATTCAATTTACGTTGGAGTCAAGGGACTTTTGTACATTATTCAAACATGCCATTGCTACGTATGCCGAACTTACTGGTCGTTATCTATCTCCAATGAAGTGGTCAAAGCGAGCGGCATAGTTATGACTCCTACATCAACAATTATTACAAAGACAATTATAAAAACGTCAATACCTACTGACGAAATTGGCAAACCACGCTGTAGTTATTGCCAAGACTATGCTGTAGTGAAAGTGATTTTTTCATTTGGAATGATCCGCTTTTGCTCCGATCATTTTCTGCCGTTCACGCCAGAAGAGCATTTTGGCGAAGAAGGACTCGTGTGTGAGCCTGAAGTTGATATGGTTGACGTAACTCCAGTCTTAGGAGCAGAAAATGAACGATAAATCCTTACAAAAGTGCATTGATGAGCTGCTGGAAATGAACTTGCTCAACTTGGTTGAGGATGGGCACCTGCTCTGTGACTCCTGTAGAGTAGCTAAAGCAAGAGTGCAAATTCACTTCAGGTCTGGGTCGCTTAACTTCTGTATTCACCATCTACGCACCAATGTGCGGTCAATCCTTAGCCAGGTCGAGAGAGAAGCTGTACTTACTCTGGAGCAGTTGCTACCAAAAGAAGAGTTTCAGCGCCTAGTTGTCGAAGGTGGTACCGCAAATGCCATTTAGCTCTATTTCAATCGGTGAAAAAGATGAGGTGTGGCTAGATCTTGCAGAAGGTCGGTCAATCAAGTTATCACCAGATTGCATCGTGCGAATCTCAGACTCCGGTTCTCTTGAGATTCAGCGGGGAGAGAGTTCAACAACTTTGTATCCCCCGCATTCTTGGAAACGAATGCAGGTTGTAGATCCCTACGCACTTGCAGCTTCCTTGATGGCTAATCAGGTTCAGGAGGAGGCCGACAATGCCCGCAAAATCGCTTAAGACAAATACAACGAAAGGAAACCAAAACATGTCAAAGCAAATAAATACAGTAACTCCAATCCACACTGGTGTTATCGATGTAGATGGAGAAGTTGTGCGTTTCAAAAATATTAATGTCCATCACCCTACGCTTGCTAGCGCACTATCTGGACTCAGCGAGCAAGAGAGATTGGAGCGAGTGATCAATATCTTAAATCTCGGGCAATTGATTTTTGAGATGTCTGAAAACTCTAAGGAGATGATCCAGTTCCAAAGTTTGATTGGACAACTCACTTCCAACACTCAAAAAATCAATACAGATGGTCTGAACAAACTACAAGAGTTGTTGGGCAAGCATGCTGATGCTAAGAGCGAGGAAAGCCTTGTTTCGAAAGTAAGTTCTGAGGCAGTAGATGCACTTTGGAAGGCTCTCGATCTTGATAACGAGAAGAATCCCCTCAAGCCTCTGATGACTCTCCTCCGATCAGTAAGTACATCCTTATCTGAAAGCCAGGGCGCAAAAGACGCCCACGACAATTCCCCGCACAAGGGTGGAACATTTAATGAACGAATGAACGGGCTACATCAACGTGTTGCTACGTCATTCGGTGATACAACGGAATACGTGAACGACGTCTTTGCCGCCAATGGAAAGAAGGATGGGGATCAGATCTATGACATTTCTCCAGAAATTACAGCTGGTACTCCACTTCGGATCGTTTCCGAATTCAAAACTGAAAAGAATGTCACTATCCAATCAATAAAGAAAGCCTTAGATGCTTCAATGATTACACGTGAGGCACAAGCCGGAATCTTCTTCGTTCACCGTGAAGGCAAAAACGAGTCTTGGGAACCTCTACAGATGCTTCCGGGACACAGATTTGTCGTTGTTGTTGATAAGGACGATATTGACTTCTATTTGGTGCGAAGCGCAATCATGCATGCTCGACTATATCTATTAAAGTCTCTTGCTGATAGCAAAAAGGATGAAATAGATATTGATCGACTGAAACATCTTTTTGATAAGGCGAGCATTAATCTCAAAGCGTTAAGTAATGTAAAGACAGCGCACACAGAGATTGAAACTGGTCTCAAAAATGCCCGGCATTGGGTTGAGGATATTGACAAGGGCCTAAAAGCCAACTTTAAGGAGATTGAGGAGGTATTCAAGGAAAAGTGATGTGAGAAGAGATTTGTTGAACCTGCGGTGTACAACGCAGGTTCAAAGTTCAGCTAATCCAGATAGTTTGCGAGAATCTTAATTGTTCACTTTAGACTTCATGGTTATACCTCTAACCAGATGATTGTCAGGAGCTACTCAGATTTGCTATCCAAACCAAGAGCATTTGCTGTCAATAACTTCTTACGGCATTTCAGCGCCTGATGGGCGTAGCCCTTAAACACCAAATCCGAACTTCAATACCCTACAAACTCCACTCATATCCTCGCTCAACCTTTACTACCTTTATTTCATACCAGCTATAGAAGTGGCTCTTTCCTAGCTCTTGGACCTTCATATGCTCTGGGTTCTCTCGCCAGGTTTTGATGGACTCTAGGGTTTCAAAGTAGGAAACTGTTACACCCTCTCTAGTGATGGGATCTCTATGGCTAAAAGAGGAGATAAAGCCAGGGACTTGTCTTACTAGCTCCTCCATTTGCTCTGAGTGATGTTGATAGAGCTGCTCTGAATGATCAGTTCTAGTAGAGCGGAAGATGACTGCATACATGGCAGCGTAATGATAGATCTGAATTTGATTAATCTAGGTGATAATTGGGCTATGGAGCTTGTGATTGT
>Ga0214917_10007597_pt1 | contig 10915 bp, 10 predicted proteins | sample LL_1208_BB_MetaG_FD_177983 | JGI IMG/M metagenome (GOLD analysis project Ga0214917, IMG submission 177983) | Freshwater microbial communities from Lake Lanier, Atlanta, Georgia, United States - LL_1208_BB | ecosystem: Environmental > Aquatic > Freshwater > Lake | place: USA: Georgia | collected...
GGCATTTTTGGCGCCGCCGCCGCATGCGGCCAAGACCAAGGGCAGCACGAGGAGGGGGAGGGTACGGAGGGTTTTCATAGGCTAGTTTCCTTTCTCAGGTTGCTTCAGACGTTCGCTCGCAAACACAAGAACTATAGTGAGAATGATCCCGAGCGCGGACAAGGCGTTCAGCTGGGGATTTAAGCCCACCCGGACCATGCCGTAGACCTTGAGAGGGAGGGTCTGGGATTCTGCGCCGGTCACGAAGACCGTGACGATGTAATCGTCGAGGGAGAGGGAAAAGGCAAGGAGGGCGCCCGAGGCGATCGCCGGCATCAGGTAGGGAAGAATGACCTTGTAAAACGCCTGCCACGGGGTGGCGCCCAGATCCATGGCGGCTTCCTCCAGGGAGGGGTCCATGCCCTGCAACCGCGCCTGCATGCCGACGAGGACAAACGGAAAGGTGAAGGTGACGTGGGCGATCATTACGGTGAGGTAGCCCAGATGAAAATTCAGGATCACGAAAAGAACCAGCAGGCTCACGCCCATAAGGATTTCCGGCATGATCATGGGCACAAAGATGAAGGCCTCGAGGGTGCGGTGGATGGAAAAGCGGTAGCGGTACAGCATCCAGGCCCCGAGCGTGCCCAGCACGGTGGCCAGAGCCGTGGAGGCGAGGCCGATCAGGAGGCTGTTGCCGAAGGCCTGTAAAAGAACCTGGTTGTGAAACAGTTCATAGTACCACTTCAGGGTAAATCCTTCCCAGCGGAAGCCCGACTTGGTCTGGTTGAAGGAAAAGACGACCAAGAGGACGATGGGCAGATAGAGAAAGGCGAACACGAGAGCCGTCCATCCCCCGCCCAACCAGCGGACCAGAGCGGGTCCGTCCGGCAAGCGCCACCCCCAGGTGCGGGTCGAATCGGCAGCCATTTCGTTATTATCATCCGCCCGGAGGCCTCAAGGGGGCAAGGAAATCTAAAGGTTGGGTAGGGCACCAGTCCCTTGGTCGCCTCGTTCGAAGCTCGGGCTTCGGGGTATGGGCGAAGCGGGCTGGGGCAGCCCGCCCTACCTAAAATTGAATTTTTGACCGTGCAGATTGGCTCAGCCTAAAAAATGTTCAGCTCAGAGAATCCGGCGCTTCCTGGAGGACCTGCTCGTCGGCGGCGAAGCGGATGAGGCCGCGGCCGCCCGGATGACGGTTGCCGGACTCTCCCCAGCCGCCGAAGGGAAGGGCGGAGGGGGACATCGTGGTGGGAAGATTCGCGTAAATGTTGGCGGCATGAAGGTGATTGGCGAAATGCTCGAAACTTTTCCGTGAAGTCGTGAAGACCGAGGCGGAGAGGCCGAACGGCACGGCGTTGTGAGCGGCGATGGCCGCCTCCTGGCTTTCCACGGCAACCAGGTCGATGACCGGGGCGAAAAACTCCGTCTTCGATCCGGGATCGGCCACAAACGCCGGGGATGAGGGCCAAAGGCGGATGCAGGGATCCACGTAGTGACCCCGTCGTCCGTTGATGTTTTCATGAACCTTGCCCGGTTCCAAAAACTTCACTCCGGCCGGTGCCTTGAGGGCGGAACGGTAGCGCTCGACGGAGCCGGCGTTGACCAACGGGCCTAGCCGAGTTTTTTCATCCGTCGGCCAACCCGGACGGAACGGGGCCACGGCAGCGGCCAGCTCCTTGGAAAACATCGCCAGGACCTTGGCGTCGACCAGCACCCGGGAGGTGGCGTTGCACCGCTGCCCGCTGGTGAGACAGGCGGATTCGGCCACCATCTGGGCCGCGCGAACGAGGTCGGCATCGGCGAGAATGACGGAGGCATTTTTTCCGCCCAACTCCAGGGCCACGTCCTTGGTGGGATCGAGCGCGGTGATTTCGGCCAGCAGTCCGCGGCCGGCGGAAACCGATCCCGTGAACACGATGGAGCGAACGCGCCGGTCAAAGCAGAGCGTCCGTGCCAGTTCCGTCCCGCCCTGGGCCATCTGAAACACGCCGGGAGGGAAGAGAGGGGACATCAGGGAGGCGTACCGCGCCGAAACCACCGGAGCCATGGGCGACGGTTTGAGGATGACCGGATTTCCAGCGAGCAGATGGGCGGTGGAGGGACCGTGACTAAGATGGAGAGGCCAATTGAACGGACCGATGACCAGGCTGGGGCCGCGGGAGCGTTGGCGGATCCGGCTGGGGTTGGGGGCATCGACCGGTTTTTCCTCGGCGAGGAAACGCTCCGCATCGGAGACGGCGAAATCAATTTTGGTGACGAGGGCGGCGGCCTCAGCCCGGCATTCGGTGATGGGTTTGCCGATTTCCCGGCAAACGCCCTGGGCCAGTTCTTCCTGATGGGACTGCAGGATTTTTTGGGCGGAGCGAAGCCGTTGGATCCGTTCCGGAAGGGGTGTCTCTGCCCAACCTTCCGCGGCCGCCGCCGCCGCGGCCAGCACAGTTTCCGCAGAAGAGGCGTGCACTTCCGGCAACAGATCGGAGAGATCGGCCGGATTGGCGTTCCGCCAGGATTTGGGGTCAGCGGCCATGGACATCGAGCGCGGCCTTGAATGTGCCGACGTGAACGGTCACCACTTTTTCCACGGGCCGCGTGTAGCCTCCGGCGAGGGTCCAGGCGACCGGAACCCCGTGGCGGCGGAAGAAGGAAAAGACATGACGATCGCGCGCCTCAAGGTCGACAGCCCCCAGATTCAACGGGGAGTAGGGGTCGTCGCGAAGCGGGTCGGCCCCGGCCTGAAAAAGCACCAGATCGGGCGGTGCCGGCTGAAGAATCCAGGGCAGGTTTTGCTCCAGCACTTCGAGCAGATGAGGACCGTCGGAGTTGGCGGGAAGGGCGACGGAAAGATGGTTGGGGCCGTCGGGATGTTTCTTTTCCGTCACATCCCGAAAACAGACGTTATTCCAATAGTCGTTCCCATAAATGGAGAGTTGCCGGATCCAGGGGCGGTCCTGAATGAGTTGGGCGGTGCCGTTGCCGTAATGCAGATCAAGGTCCAGGACGGCGGCCGTGCGGAGCTTGCCGGTGCGGTACAGTTTTTCCAGCGCGACGACGAGCCCGTTGAACGTGCAGAAGCCCTCGCCATGGTCGGCACAGGAGTGGTGAAACCCGCTGGCAATGGCGGCGGCGATGCCGTGGGAGAGGGCGGAGGCGGCGGCGGCGTGCACGGCCCCGTTGGTGAGCCGGACGGATTCGTAAAGGCCGGGGACCCAGGGAAATTTCTGGGACTCGGCGAGAGGTCGTGGCTTTCCGGTTTCGATGGCTTGGATGTAGTTGTCCGTGTGGACGCGGAGGAGATCCGTGCGGGTGACCGGTGTCTGACGGAGTAGGTGGATGCCGTCGAGCTTCGCCACGCGGTCGGCCACGAGCTGGAACTTTTCCATCGGCATGGTGTGTTCGCCGATGGCGGCGGCTTGGGCCGGATGGTGGAAAGCCTCGATCATGTCTGGGTGGGTGGGATCAAGGGTACCGGAGTCGGGCCGTCGGGGTAAGCCTTCCAATTTTTCCAGAGGGGCTCCATGTCGGCGGGGCGAAAGGTGTCGGAGTACATGGCGTAGAGGTCGCGGATCATGGCCTTGATTTCCGAGGCCGGGGCCGATTTCTCCGCCTCATGGCCAACGCGGCGGAGGATCGGGGTCATGGGAATGAATTCATGGCGACCGCTGGCGTCGATTTCGGCCGGGTCGCGAAAATCGGGCTGAAAGTAGGGAACCACCTTGGGATCCACCTTGAGATAGCCGGCTTTTTCGTAGGCGATGAGCCGGATCATGCGGGCCTCGTCTTTCTGGTCCGGCAACTCCATCTCACCGACGAGCGTGATGGGGGCGTGGAGGGCGTGACGGGCACGGTGGAGGAGAGTGCGGGCGGTTTGGACCGGAAAAGCGCGCATCCATCCGGCGAGACCGGAGCGGCGGTGGGTGGGATCAATCCAAAGGTGGGAAAGATGGACGGTGCACGCGGCGCGTTCCGGCGGGGCGTGGACGATGGCGGTGTAGTCACGGACGGCGGCGATCCGGTCCTGGGGATCGAGGGCCAGGATCATCGCATAGTGAAAAAGAGGTTTGCCCGGTTGGGGCTGCCCCACGTTCCAACCGAAGCGGTGTTCAATCACCGGGCGGGTTTCCATTTCGTGACGGGGTCCGAACAGTTCGGTGAGTTTGTCAAAGGCCCGGACAAAAAGCGGATCCTGGGCGGACTCGACCAGATGGAACCGGATGCCGCCGAGGTCGGCGGAAGCGGAGCGCTGGTCTCCGGGGGAGAGGTCTTCGGGGATGAGCTTGGGGGCGTGGATCAAACGAACGCGGGAGCCTGGTGGGGGAGCTTGTGGGCTGCGGCCACCGCCGGGCAGGTCAGCTTGCCGTTCTGGATGCTGATGCCGGTGAGGAGGCCCGGTTGGCGCTGGCAGGCGCCGGCGAGACCCTGATCCGCGATCAGTTCGACGAAAGGATAGGTCACGTTGGTGAGGGCCTGGGTGGCGGTCCGGGCGTAGGCGCCGGGCATGTTGGCGACGCAGTAGTGGACGACTCCCTCCTCCACGAAGATGGGATCGTCGTGGGTGGTGGGGCGGGACGTTTCGGCGCAACCCCCCTGATCAATGGCGATGTCGACGAAGACGCTGCCCGGCCGCATCCGCTTGAGCATGCCGCGGTTGACGAGTTTGGGGGCCTTGGCGCCGGGAATGAGAACGGCTCCGATGAGGAGATCCACGTTGGGGAGAAGCTCGTCGAGGTGGGCCTGGTTGGAGAAAAGGGTGTGGGCGGTGTGCATGGTGATGTCGAGAAAGCGCATCCGCTCAAGATCCACTTCGAGGATGGTGACGTCCGCGCCGAGGCCGGTGGCCATGCGGGCGGCATTCACACCGGAGGTGCCGCCGCCGATGACCACGACCCGGCCCGGCAAAACGCCCGGAACACCGCCGAGAAGGACGCCGCTGCCGCCCCGGTTTTTCGCCAGGAAGTAGGCGCCGACGATCACCGACATGCGGCCGGCGATTTCCGACATCGGCTCGAGGAGCGGGAGACGGCGGCCCTGGGTGACCATTTCGTAAGCCACGCCGGTGACTCCGGAGGCGATGAGCGCCTCCGTGAGTTTGAGATCGGCAGCCAAGTGGAGGTAGGTGAAGAGAATCTGGTTTTTGCGGAGCAGGGCGTATTCGGAGGGCAGGGGTTCCTTCACCTTCACAACCAACTCTGCATCGAAGGCATCGGCATGATTCGGAACAATTTTGGCGCCGGCCTGCTCATACTCCTTGTCCGGATAGCCGGATCCGACCCCCGCGTTTTTCTCCACGATCACCTTATGGCCGCGTTGGATCAGCTGGTAAGCGGCGGAGGGCAGCAGGGCGACCCGCGCCTCCTGCGTTTTGATTTCCTTGGGCACACCGATGACCATGATTGTATTTTGCACGGGGTTTGGCGGGATGCCAGCGGGGAAAAACCGCAAAGCTGGCGGATCCCGGCTTTTCGAAGTAAGTTGAGGCATGCACGAAAAGCTATCGCCCTCACGACTGGAAGAGCTCCGCACGATGGACCGGGCGCACCATCTGCACCCTTTCACCGACCATGCCGCGATGCATCCCGCCGGCACCCATGTGATCACCTCGGGGGAGGGCGTTTATCTCTACGGGGAGGAGGGGAAGCTGTTGGACGGTCTGGCGGGGCTTTGGTGTGTGAATGTCGGGTATGGTCGCAAGGAAATCGCCGATGCCGTGTCCAAGCAGATCCGTGAGCTGTCCTACTACCCCAGCTTTTTCAACACCACGACGGAGGCGGCGGTCCTTCTGGCCGACCGGCTGGGCCGGATGGCGCCGGGAAATCTGAAGTATGCGGTGTTCAGCAACTCAGGTTCGGAGGCGAACGAGACGGGGCTGAAAATCATCCGTCAGTACCAGATGATCCAAGGGAAGCCGAATCGGACCAAGATTCTTACCCGCAATTACGCCTACCACGGGGTGACGCTGGCCACGGCGAGCATGACGGGCTTGCCCAACTGTCAGCAACCGTTTGGCCTCCCTTTGCCCGGATTTCTGCATGCGCCCGCCCCTTACGCGTACGCCGTCGGAAGGGAGAAAGATGCCGAGGCCTACGGGCAGGAGTGCGTGGCCCAGACGAAAAAACTGATTGAGAAGGAGGGGCCGGAGACGATCGGGGCGATGATCCTGGAGCCGGTGCAAGGCGCCGGAGGAGTGATCCTCCCGCCGCCGGGGTATCTGGCCGGCATGCGCAAACTGGCGCGGGAATATGACATTCTCTTTGTGGCCGACGAGGTCATCAGCGGATTCGGCCGGATGGGGTGCTGGTTCCTGAGCGAAATGTGGGATCTTCAGCCCGACCTGATGATTTTGGCCAAGGGGCTGACCAGCGGTTACGTGCCGATGGGGGCGACGATGGTGGCGCAACCCATCGCGGAGGCCCTCATGAAAGGCGGCTACTTTGCCCACGGATTCACCTACACCGGCCATCCGGTTTCGGCGGCGGCGGCGCTGGCCAACCTCGACATCATCGAGAAAGAAAAGTTGGTGGAACGGACGAGGGACAAGACCGGGCCCTACTTCCAAAAGAAGCTCCAGGAGTTTGTGGGGCACCCGGCGGTGGGAGAAATTCGCGGCATGGGCCTGATCGGGGCGATGGAACTGCTGCCCAAGGGGGGAAGAAAAGAACTCAAGCCGGGGATGAACCTGGGAATTCTTGGCGCCGCCAAGGTGAGAAGTGAGGGGGCGATCGTGCGCGGGATCCGGGATCTTCTGGCGTTCTCCCCGCCTTTGGTCATCACCGAGGCTCAGATCGACGAGATGTTTGCCTCCGTGCGGCGGGGGATCGACAAGCTGTGGAGCTAGGGCGGCGGTGGGTTTATCGAGCCTGCCTGACCTGAATTAAAAATCCTTCAGGCTGGCGATCGCCGACATGATTTCGTCGGCGAATTTTTGGTAGTCCTCCCGGTTTTTAGGGTCGCCTTGGAAGCGCATCGGCTGGCCGTAGACCACGTGAATGGTTTGAAAGGGCCGCCAACCTCCCCCTCGGGGCAAAGCCGCGCGGCTGCCGATGATATGGACCGGCACCACGGGAGTTCCGGTGCGGGCGGCGATCAAACCGATCCCGGGCTCAGCTTTGCCCAGATCTCCGTCCATGGTGCGGGCCCCTTCCGGAAAAAGAACCAAAGTCCCCTTGTTTTTCAGGACTTCAAAAATGTTCTTTAAGGAAGAGGGGCCGGGGGAGTTCTGATTGACGGGAATGGAGCCGATGGAGGGAAGGAGCCAGGATCCGATCGGAGGAGCAAAGAGGGTGTGACGGGCAAGGTAGTAGGTCACGCGGGGGACATTGCAGCCTACGGCGGGCGGATCGAAGTAACTCGCGTGGTTGGGGGCAAGAATCAGAGGCCCCGGAGGCAGGGACTCCACGCCTCGGCTGCGCATGAAGTGAAACGTCCGGAAGAAAAAATAGGAAAAAAGACGGCAACTATGGAACCAGAACGGACAAACCTTCATGGAACCGTCGGGCCGGGTCTTTGGGAAGCGCGAAAGCGTTGGACGATGAAATCCGCGAGTGAGCGGGCATCGGCGGTGCCGCTGTCGAGAGGGATGGCATCGGCGGCGCGGATGAGGGGAGCGGCGGCGCGGGAGGAGTCGAGCTTGTCCCGGGCGGCCAGATTATCGGTTTCGCCCTGTTTTTGACGGCGTTCCGCGCGGACCTTGGGGCAGGCATCGATGAAAAACTTGTAGGGGCTGTCGGAACAGACCACGGTGCCGATGTCGCGGCCCTCCATGACGAGCGGGGCCGAAAGGCGAAGCTTGCGCTGGACGTTGACGAGATGCTCGCGGAGTTCGGGCAACGCCGAGACCCTGGAGACCGCGGCGTTGACCTCCGGCAGACGCGTGTGGGGGGCCAGATCCCGTTTTCCCTCGCGCAAAGCCACCTCCCCGTTGCGGAGTTCGGCATGAAAATCGACCTTGGCCAAGAGTTGGCGGATGGATTCGCGGGAGGAGGGGTCGTGGCCCGCTTCGAGGGTCAGAAACGTGAAAGCGCGGTACATGGCTCCGGTATCGACGTAGACAAACCCAAGTTCCTTGGCGACCAGGCGGGCGACGGTGCTTTTGCCGGAGGCGGCGGGACCGTCGATGCAGATGACCGGATGCAGCATGCCTAGCGGCCCAGCTCCTGGAGAAGCGTGATCTGTTTGGCGAAGCCGGGATAGCTGGTCTCGATGCAGTCGGTGTCCTTCACGAGGGTGCGGCCCTTGGCGAGAAGACCCAGGATGGCGCAGGACATGGCAATGCGGTGATCCCCGTGGCTTTCCACCTCGGCGCCGACAAGGGAGCGGCCCCCTTCGATGGCGAGACCGTCCGGTCGCTCCTCCACCGGCACACCAAAGAGACGAAGATTTTTGGCCATGACGGCGAGCCGATCGCTCTCCTTGTGCCGAAGCTCCTCCGCGTCCTTGATTTCGGTGATGCCTTTGGCGAGAGCGGCGGCGGCGGCCAGGATGGGTATCTCGTCGATCAGCGAGGGGATCTCCTTGCCCCCCACGACGGTGGCACGCAGCTCCCTGCCGCCTTCGACGTACACGGTGCCCATCGGCTCCGGCAGCGGTTCTTCCACTTTTTCCACGATGCCGGCACCCATGCGAAGGAGGGCGGAGAGCAGGGCGGTGCGGGTCGGATTGAGCCCGAGCCGGCGGAGGGTGAGGCGGGAGCCGGGCAAGCCGGCGGCCAGGACGATCCAAAACGCGCCGGAAGAAAAATCCCCGGGAACCTCCAGATCGGTTCCCTCGAGGCGTTGGGGGCCGTGGAGAATCAGATGATTTTTTTCCCGCCGGAAGGTGGCGCCGAAGGCGGGCAGGAGCCTCTCCGTGTGATCCCGGGAGAGGGTCGGTTCGGAGAAATCGGTTTTGCCCTGGGCCTGGAGGGCGGCAAGGAGCACGCAGGACTTCACTTGGGCGCTGGCCACCTTGCTTTTGAGGGTGACGGCTTTCAGCTGGTTTCCGCGGATGGTCAAAGGGGGGCGATCCCCATTGCCCTCGCAAAGAATCTCGGCTCCAAACAAACGGAGTGGTTCCGCGATGCGGGCCATCGGGCGGCGGCTGAGGGAGGCATCCCCGAACAGCCGCGTGGTGAACGGTTGGCCGGCGACAATGCCGGCGAGGAGCCGCATGGTGGTGCCGCTGTTGCCGCAATCGATCGGCTCGGCCGGGGCAAGCAGGTGGCCGTTCCGTCCCTCCATCACCACCTCGTCCGGGGCCACCCGGTCCACCCGGCAGCCGAGAGCCTGGAAGGCGTGGAGGGTGGAAAGACAATCCTCCCCCGGAAGAAATCCGCGGATGCGCGTCGTGCCGTGGGCGATGCCGCCCAGCATGATGCCGCGGTGGGAAATGCTCTTGTCCCCCGGGACGGTAAACTCGGCCTCCAGTTTGCGGAGTGGACGGATTTCCAGCTGACTCATGAGCCGGAAAGATTGCGCCGGATTCGGGCGGCTTCATCCAAAAACTTTGTGAGGGCCGGGCGATCCCGTTTTTCCAGGGCCGTGACCAACTGCTGCACCCCATGGCGGAGATCCTGCAGGCTGGCGAGAACCTCCTCGCGGTTGCCGAGGAGAATTTCGGCCCAGAGGTCGGAAGGGCCGGCAGCCACGCGGGTGGTGTCGCGGTAACCGGACCCGGCCAGCGGAAGGCCGGACGAGCCGGCGGCGCGAGCGAGGGCGGCGGCGACGGCGTGCGGAAGATGGCTGATGCGCGCGACTTGGCGGTCGTGCTCGGCCGGATCCAATCGGGTCACCCGTGCCCCGAGGGCCTGCCAAAAGGAGGTGGCGTCCTGCACCGTTTCCGGCGGCGTGGTTTTCCCGGGGGTAAGGATCACGGGAGCACCTTGAAAAAGATCCGTGCGGGCGGCGCTGAAACCGGAATCCTCCGACCCGGCCATGGGGTGGGAACCGATCCAGCGGGCCTGGCCCTGCAAGAGCGGAGCAATCTCCTTCTCCACGGCGGCTTTCACGCTGGCAACATCGGTGACGATTGTGCGGGGAGAAAGGTGGGGAAGAAGGGAGCGAACGAGATCGGCGAGGGCGGAGGCCGGGGCACCGAGAACGACGATGTCCGATCCACCCGTCCCGGAGAGATCCGTGCCCGTTTTGGCCTTGGGCAGGGCTTTTTGGATCGGGACCAAGGACTCCGTTTTGCGGGACCAGACGAAAAGTGAGGCGTCGGGAAACGCCCGGGCGCAGGCGAGGGCGACGGAGCCGCCGATCAGTCCGGGGGCGAGAACGGAAATTTTCGACGGTTTCATTTTCCGGCGGGCAAGGCGCGGGGCAGGACTTCCTCCAGCCGGGTCATCTGTTCGGGGGTGCCGATGGAGATGCGGATCCAGGCAGGAAGCCGGTAGCTACGCAGGGGCCGGACGATGAGTCCGCGTTCTTGGAGCTTCCGGAAAACGGCATCGCCATCGCCGACCTCGACCATGACAAAGTTGGCGGTCCCGGGAATGAAACGGAGGCCGTGTTTTTTAAGGAAGGCCTGCAGGCGCTCCAGCCCTGCATGGGTCAGGGCGACGGTTTTGCGGACGTGTTCGGTGTCGGCCAAGGCGGCCAGGGCGGCGGCCTGGGCGGGAGCCGAGGTGTTGAAAGGTTGGCGTGATTTCTGGAGGACGGCGGCGATATCGGGGCGGGCGAGGCCGTACCCGATGCGCAGCCCGGCGAGGCCCTGGACTTTGGAGAACGTGCGGAGAACAACGACGGGGCGGCCTTCCTTGACCCAGCGAACCGATGGGGGTGGTTCCGGGATGAACTCGTAATAGGCCTCGTCGAGAACCAGGAGGGGGCCGGCGGGAAATTTTTCGACAAAGGCCGCCAGCTCCGCGTTGGGGATGCGGGTGCCGGTGGGGTTGTTGGGAGAGGCGAGGAAGACCAGGCGCGTCTCGGGGGTGAGACGCGCAAGGAAGCCGGCCAGGTCG
>Ga0214917_10007599_pt1 | contig 10913 bp, 1 predicted proteins | sample LL_1208_BB_MetaG_FD_177983 | JGI IMG/M metagenome (GOLD analysis project Ga0214917, IMG submission 177983) | Freshwater microbial communities from Lake Lanier, Atlanta, Georgia, United States - LL_1208_BB | ecosystem: Environmental > Aquatic > Freshwater > Lake | place: USA: Georgia | collected...
CATCCATAAGCAATTCTATGACACACTTCAGAAGCGCTACCAAGATTTGGAGTAGCTATTCTTAAAACGTTGCTTGTGCTTGCTGAAAGAGATGAAGACAAATGTAAAAGAGTAGCTGGTACTATTGTTCCTATACCAACATTTCCACTAAATGGTAAAACACTCATTCTTATAACTTGAGCATTATTATTACTTGAAGCAGGAGTACAAATATCAAATCTACAAGAATCTCCCCAACTACCATTTGGTATCGAACTTCGTAGTGTTGTGTAGAATCCAGAATTTCCAAGTCTAACTTCAGCTTGACTGTATTCTTGACCAGCTTGACCAGAATAATTGTTACGAACATATAAAACAGATGTTGTCAATCCAGCTTGATTGATTTCTAAATTTGCTGTTGGTCCAGTAGTTCCAATACCAACATTTCCTTGACTTGTGATTCTCATTCTTTCCACCATAGTAAAGTTAAAGAAATTGTCGAATACTAAATCTCCATATCCACTTGATCCCCCAATTACTTTATTATCAGTTGCTTTGATTCTTGCTAAATTATATATAACACCATTTCCAGAAAATTTTGTAGAAAATAAAATAGAACTATAACTTTGATTAAATCCAAATGAAGTTGTATAACTTGTTAAATTTATCAAATCTTTTGTACCAAGTTGTGGGCCACCATATAAATGAAGTGGATTTAATGGATCTGTCAGTCCAATACCAACATTACCAGCTGATGTTATTCTCATTCTTTCATTTCCTATTCCATTTGTAAAAAATATAAGATCGGATCCTCCTATCTTTAATTGTGTAGGAGTTGATCCATCTGATGATATCGAATCAATATATGGAGTTCCAAACATACCAAAACGTAAAAATGGATTTGTCGTATTTACTGTTGTCAAATCAGTATCATACCAAACCATCTGTTTATTTCCTGTTGATCCAACAAAATATGACATCCCTATTCCTCCTTGTGTGAACTGGTTACTCAATGTTCTTCCACTAAACATTAATGTTGGCAATGTTGTACTATTTGAATGGACGTGTAAAGTTCCTGTTGGAGAATTTGTTCCAATACCTACATTTCCTCCTGATCTAACCATCACTCCAACTGTTCCTGTTCCTCCTGTTGACCCATGTATATTGTAATCTCCTAACCATATTCCAGCATCTGCTCCAGCTCCATCAAACACTCCGATCGTTCCATACACTGATCCCGCTCTATTCATGATTATACATGGTCTATTAATATTCGCAGCCGTTGGATAATCTGTAAATGTCAAAAGCGGATGTGTTCCTCTAAGCGATACTACCGCTCCATATGTAGCTGATGTTCCAAAATAGTTTCCAACTGTTAAAGTACCGGTTTGACCATTTACCATAGTTGGTGTTATAGTATTTAACAATATACATCCTTCATGTGTGATTCTCATTCTCTCTACAGGTTGTGAATCTGTTATAACATTTCTTGTTCCAAAGACAATATGACCATTTGTTCTACCCAAATCACTATTTGTTAAATAACCCATATATGATGGCCAAAAAATATCTACAGTTTGGTTTCTATATCCCATACCAATCAATCTGTATGTCGATCCAGTGGAATTATACTCAACGCTTCCCAATCCCATATAATACGAGTGTTGTAAAGGTTGTTCGATAGCAGGTTTAGCAATAACCATAGTACCAGTCAAACTTCCTGTAGAAATTGGAGTTACAGTTCCAAAGAGATATTGATTTGTATTAGTGAATCTAGCTTTTTCAAGATTATTTGTATGAAAAATCATAGAGCCAGATTGTCCATTTGAGAATGTCATATTTGTTCCATCACCGCTTATAAAAGCAGATCTATAATTGTCTACAGCTCCTGTATTTCCTAAATTGATAAGGTATCTAGCTCCTGTAGCAACTCTTAAAGCACCACCTTGAATATCAAGTTTATAACTAGGTCCAGTTGTTCCAATTCCTAAATTACCAATATCTGTGAAAGAGTAAAGATCATTATCAACTCCACCACTTCTGCTTGAAAAGTTAAGTTTCCATCCACTTCCATCTCCAACGTATATTTTACCTAAGATAGGTGTTCCGTGACCACCAGCCATATACAAATTGTAGTTTGTTTGGTCTGGAAGAAGAGAAGTGTTTGTGATACCAACAGCTCCATTGACTTGGAGCTTTGTCGAAGGAGTTTGAGTGCCAATCCCAAGTTTGTCTGAAACAGATGCTTTTGTAGAGAAAATAGTGCTTCCACTACTACCAGTAGCGTATATATTACCACTAAGTCCGTTCATAGTGATAGAATTAACGATATTTTCACCAGTGTATTGAGTGACAGCAAAATCGCTTGTGATCGCATTAAATGTGAAAAGATTTGAGACATTCATATGTCCAGCAACGAAAAGAGTGTCATATTGACTATTTATTGCGGATCCAGAGTTAAGATATAATTGTCCAACCGCTAAAGAATCAAAATGACCAGTAGCTCCTGTAAATGAAGAAACTTTTATATTACCATCTATTTGTATTGTTTGATTATCTGGAGCATGTAGTTTAACATCTCCTATATAAAGACTTCCTGTGCTTACAAAAACCTCTTTAAAGTATCCATTTCCTCCTGTACAATACACATTACCATCTACATAAACATTATTCTTAGCATATAAGTTTGAAAAGACTGGAGATGCTCCTGTTCCGATATCTTGATTTAAGTTTACTGTTGATCCATCTCCAGCCTTTGCGACCCATCCATCCGATATTGAGTTAACGAGAAAGTAAGCTCCAGTTGAACCTCCAACACCAGTTGAGGAAGCTCCAGTTTGAGCGATAACTAAACCAGAGTTATTAATAGTTGTAGACCCATTGTTTAAGATGATGTATGGATTTGTGATGACGTCAACTGAAGAGTTTAAGTAAACAAGATCTCCAGCGATTCTGACCTGATCTCCCGCACCGCCGATGTTAATGGTTGTTAGACCACTTCCAACAGTTCCTAAATTGATAGTTTGAACACTATTTGAAGTACCAATGTTTAAAGTAGAAGTGATATCGTTATTTGTAGCGATATTAAGAGTGTTAGAGTTAGACTCTATAGTGTTTACAAAGATGTAAGTACCAGTGAAGATTTGTGTTTCAAGATTATTAACGTATAAGTATTGAAAAGCCCCACTTTCAAAGTTGACAGTACCAGTAGGTCCAATCAAACCTTGCCAACCTTGTGGACCAATGTCTCCTTGCGAACCTTGATATCCAATATCACCTTGTGATCCTTGATACCCCAGTGATCCTTGTAATCCTTGATATCCAATATCTCCTTGAGGACCCTGTAACCCAAGTAAACCTTGATATCCAATATCGCCTTGAAACCCTTGATATCCAATATCGCCTTGAAACCCTTGTGGACCTATAGCTCCTGTAGGTCCAATAATAAGCGATTCATTAGAGATATCTCCAGCATAAGTCCAGTCACTCTCGCATCCACTTGGCCCAGTTGTTCCAAAACCAGTTCCAGCATACACATATAGCTCTCCTCCAGTAATAAGAACAAATTCTCCAATATTTGATCCAGTTGGATTTGTAGAGCATAAATCATTAAAAGTAGAAACAGTGGCAAAAATTCTAAAACCTTGTCCAATAATACCTTGTGGTCCAACTTGACCTTGGGATCCTTGCCAACCTTGTGCTCCGGTATTTGTAGAAAAACCTGATATACCCTGAAAACCTTGATAACCAATTGTTCCTTGCCAACCTTGAGGACCACTAGGGCCGACAATTGAACTTAAACCAACTCCGACCTTTTGAGTTACGCTTGAGTTAGTATTTATAAATCTAAAACCTACAGGTTGTGACATATTACTATTACAAAAGTAAAATAAATATTCAAAATATTTATTTTAAACTAAAATCTATTTTCTAATACTTCTATTCTCTTCTGTAACTCTTTATTTTGCTCTACCAACTCTTGTACACTCTTTACCAACATCGCTGTGATTGCGTTAAAGTCCATTCCTCTATACCTTGGAGAGTTGTAATTTAACTTTGGCAGTCCATCTTGTGTAAGTTGAACTTTTCCTTTTTCATCTCGTTCTAATTCATACTCGTACTTCTTTCCGTCAACAGCTTCTGGAATTACCTTTTCCACATCTTGTGCTATAAAACCTATTCTTGTGTTAAACTCATCATGATTCCATTTGTAAGTTACAGGTTTTAAGCCCATGATCTTTTCTAAACAGCTTCCAGTTAAAGCCTCTATAGAGTTCTTCAAACGCATATCTGAACTTGATGTAATCTTTCCATTTGATACACTTAGAGAACCATTAGGATAAACTCCATTATCTAAATTAAGATACCTATCTCTATCTATACCAAAACACATATTTATATTGTTTGACGAGTTCTGTTGGCAAAATAAGTATGACCAAACAGAAGAGTTAGCATAAGTCGAGTAACTTGTTGTATTGTAAAATTGAATTTGAACATCACTCGTTGAAGATCCCTTCATCGATATGATACCAGTATTGTTTTGACCAGCTTTAAGTTCGAAATTAGCATTTGAGTAACCTGCCGAGTCAAGTTGAAGGAGAGGATCATTTTGAAGAGCACTTGTTTGTCTAATTGTTAACATACCGATAGGACCAGTTGTGTTAATTCCAACCGCACCATGAGAAGTCATTGTCAAAACTTCATTACAATCAGCACCACCGGGTAAAGCGCAAATCAAACGACCGTGCCAACCAGCGTTTCCAGATCTTACATCACCATACGCACAAGGTTGAAAATAAATAGTTGCGCCGCCAATTGGCGATGTCTTGTTTGTAGCACCTCCTCCAGCAGTTTGAATGTCTGTTGTGAATGTTATCTTTTGATTTTGATCAGATTTATAAGTAGATGTTGAATAGTTTACATACAAAGAAAGAAGAGAAAGAGGATTTACAGCGCCAATACCAACATATCCGTCATATCTAATTCTCATTCTTTCTGTCGAAGATGTCAATCCTCCAGCTGTGTAAAACTTAATGTTTCCTGAACCGTCATTTTGACCAGTAGAGACTCTGTACTCTTGATCTCCGTTCGCATCGATGATTAAGTCATTTGAAGTCGTGTACATCCAGTGTCGATACGCATTTCCACTTCCATTTAGATTTAAACCTCCAGCTCTGTCATAAGAGTTTTGAGTTATTGTAAGAGAAGATGTTGGGGTTGTTGTTGAAATACCAACTTTTCCATTCACTGGATTAAGCGAAATATTATTATAGCCTACTCCACTTTCTTTAGCCTGTAAACAAGCTGTTCCATTATCTAGTATACATATTCCAAGAGACTTTTGGTCTGAATATCTTGATATCTCTAATTGGCCACGATGTTGATAATTAACAATATCGTTTGTACCCATATCACATCTTATCCTTGCGCATGAATATCCTCTAGTAAGCGTGTTTGTTGATGAAACGACAGTAAATCTTTCATTTACAGTTGAAGTTCCGATACCAACATTTCCATCACCTTTTATTCTCATCAACTCTTGACTTGTAGTAGTGGAAGTTCCAGCGAAGAAGACATGACTTGCTGATGTTGCGTTGACTTGATATCTAAGAGTGTAACCATTGACTCCAAAACCGTAGAAACCATGATCATTGTTGTTATCATCGAAAAGGACAACCTTTCTATTGACAGCAGTGTTGGCGAACTGTAAAGGAGCATTTGGTGTCGATGTTCCAATACCAACACAACCAGTGCTTGCGCCTAATCCTGAAATGAACAAACTTGTATTCGTCCCATAAAAAAATCTTATTGGTCCAGTTGAATTGTATCCAAATGATAATCCTGAAGTACTTGAGTCTTGGCCAATATACATTTCTCCTCCAGCTCCTCCAAAACGCAATGCGTTTCCAGAATCAACTGATAATATCGCAAATGGAGATCCATTTCCTTTGTAAGATCCAAAGTATGCTTGATTGTTTACCAATATACCATCTGTCGACCGAATAGATCCAGTCACGTCAAGATTTGTTGATGGAGATGTATTACCTATACCAACTCTTCCACCATTTGATATAAACATATTTGTTGTTGAACCATTATAGTTTCTAAAGTACATTCCTCCTTGACCATAGTTTATATAAGTCGCATCATCCGACCATCTTGGATGACAAAATACCTCATAGGTTCCAGTTGAGTTCTTTGCCCTGATTGAGTTCTGATTTTGTAAAGCAAAGTCGCCGCTTATTTCTAATTTATAGTTTACATTTTGAGTTCCAATACCAACATTTCCATCACCCTTTATTCTCATCAACTCTTGACTAGCAGTAGATGAAGTTCCTGCGTAGAAAATGTGATTGTGAGATGTTGATCCAACTTGATATCTTAATATAAAACTGTTGATTCCAAAACCACTGTATTGATGATCATTATTTTGATCTTCGTAAAGAACAATCTTTCTATTCACAGCTGTGTTAGCGAATTGTAAAGGAGCATTTGGACCAGTTGTGCCAATGCCGATATTTCCTGCTTGAGAAATCATCAATCGGTCGTTGCTTACTCCGTTTGTAAAAAATAAAACCTCTTTTCCACCAATCTTCAATTTAGTTGGAGTTGAACCGTCAGACGAAATAGAGTCTATATAAGGACTTCCATACATACCAAAACGTAAATATGGATTTGTTGCGTTTACATCAGTCATATCAGAATCATACCATACCATTTGTTTGTTTCCTGTACCTCCAAAGAAGTATGACATTGCTATTCCTCCTTGAGTGAATTGGTTGCTCAATGTTCTTCCACTCATCATCAAAGTTGGTAAAGTTGAACTTTTTGAATGTATATGTACTGCTCCAGAAGGTGAATTAGTTCCCACGCCAAAATTACCAACATCTGTGAAAGCATAAAGATCAGTATCAACTCCTCCAGTTCTACTTGAAAAGTTAAGTCTCCATCCACTTCCATCGCCAACATAAATTTTTCCAAGAACTGGACTTCCATGACCACCAGCCATATACAAATTGTAGTTTGTTTGGTCTGGAAGAAGAGTAGTGTTTGTTAGACTTAAAGCACCATTAACTTGTAGCTTTGTAGCAGGATTTGTGGAACCAATTCCTATACGATCAGACACATAAGCTTTATTAGAGTATAGAATACTTCCACTTCCACCAGTGGCATAAATATTACCGCTCAGTCCATTCATAGTGATGCTTCTAAGCATTTCTCCGCCAGTATATTGAGACACTCCAAAATCACTTGTGATAGCGTTGAATGTGAAAAGATTGGACACGTTCATATGACCGTCAACGAAAAGAGTATCGTATTGACTTGTGATTGTTGAACCAGAGTTTAAGATGATTTGGCCAGCAGATAATGACTCAAAATTACCAGTTCCTACACTCATTATACCATCTATTTGTATTGTTTGATTATCTGGAGCATGGAGTTTAACATCTCCAATATAAAGACTTCCTGTACTTACAAAAACCTCTTTAAAGTATCCATTTCCTCCTGTACAATACACATTACCATCTACATAAACATTATTCTTAGCGTAAATGTTAGAAAAGACTGGAGATGCTCCTGTTCCGATATCTTGATTTAAGTTTACTGTTGCTCCATCTCCAGCCTTTGCGACCCAACCATCTGAGATAGAGTTAACTAGGAAATAAGCTCCAGTTGAACCTCCAACACCAGTTGAAGAAGATCCAGTTTGAGCGATAACTAAACCAGAATTATTGATAGTTGTAGATCCGTTATTGAGAATGATATAAGGATTTGTGATGACGTCAACAGAAGAGTTTAAGTAAACAAGATCACCAGCGATTCTAACCTGATCTCCAGCACCACCGATGTTAATGGTTGTTTGACCGCTTCCAACAGTTCCTAAATTGATAGTTTGAACACTATTTGAAGTACCAATGTTTAAAGTAGAAGTGATATCGTTATTTGTAGCGATATTAAGAGTGTTAGAGTTAGACTCTATAGTGTTTACAAAGATGTTAGTACCAGTGAAGATTTGAGAAGTTAAATTATTAACGTATAAGTATTGAAAAGCCCCACTTTCAAAGTTGACAGTACCAGTAGGTCCAATTAAACCTTGCCAACCTTGTGGACCCTGGGGACCCTGTAACCCCGTTACCCCCGTTACCCCAATTTCTCCTTGATATCCAACAGGACCTTGCCAACCTTGGGCACCAGTATTTGTCGAAAATCCAGATATACCTTGAGAGCCTTGATAACCAATAGAGCCTTGCCAACCTTGAGGTCCGGTGGGACCGACTATCGAACTCATACCGACACCGACTTTTTGAGTTAGACTAGAGTTAGTATTTATAAATCTAAAACCTGACATCTTATTATTATAAAAGCAAAAATAAATATTATCGAATATTTATTTTTAATATAAAATGTTTGATTCTCCTTTTATTGAAGAGCTTGGAGACTTGATATGACATTTTGGTCTGTTGTCATGGTCTTTAAGATTTCGACGAGTTGACTAAATTTTGTCTTTGAATCTTTGAGTTCGTCGATCAAGACATTATTAACATATTGTAGACTTTGAATGTTTTGTGAGAGCTGATTCTTTTGATCAGTTAAAGTTTGTACTTGTGTTTTCAGTTGAGCAATATCTTTAACATCTTGCGTGACTTGATTGTATAGCGTTATGTTTTGTTGTTCAAGTTGATCTAGATCGCTAGAAATGTCTTGGATAGCTCCAACAGTGTAGGCAAAAATTCTATTTTTGTCAAGATAATTAAAATCAGTTATTTGTTTACCAAAGAGATACATTGTTTCTAGAAGAGCTGAAGAACAAGAAATTTCTACCAAGACATCGTTATTTTGAGGAGTCATATTTTGTATTGTACAAATTATAGGGACATTAGATGAGGTTTGGGATCTAACTGGGTTGTACATTTGGAGTAGATCATTGATGGACAGATCTTGTGCTTTCTGAGAAGGTAATGGAAAAGTATAGATGTATTTAGAAGGAGTTGTGTTATCCTGTTCAGTATTTAAGAAAATAGTATTGGTAAGAGTAGGTTGAATGTTTTGATTAATATTAGGAATAAAGTTAGTTTGATATGTAACACAGTTTGGATCAACTTCTGCTACTTGTTGAGCAATAAATCCAACAACTCCAGTTCCGCTATTTGTCCAAGGAGAAATATAGTTGTATTGCTTGACTTGGAACTGTTTTACTTTATTTAAACAATATTGAGGAGTGAGGTCCATTATATCTGTTTTGATTCTTTGATCCGAAGTAAGTGCTGTACCATTTGATCTTACGCTTCCAGAGGCATTAATATCACCACCTTGAACGTCAAGTGTATAACCAGGAGTGTATGTGTTTATACCAACTCTTGCTGTACCATGGAATGTTATAATACTTCCAACAGTATTAAGTTGTAATACACCATAGTTACTAGAGCTACCATTAGAATTATATACAAATCCCATTTGAAGTTGATTATAGGAAGCAGAATCTCCTTTTCCCATAACAAAGCTTACAGATCCTCCATTACCTAAACTAGGAGCATCAACCCAAAGACCATTAGGATAAGTAGTTCCAGTGTGACTGATAGTTAACCCAGAAGATTGTCTAACTGTTGTGTCTCCAATGGCAACATAACCAGAAGTAGCAATATAAACTTTAGGACTTCCATTGTTAACAAAAAGAGCTGTAGGATAATTATTTTGTGTACCAAACCAACCAACAGAACCACCAACATAAATACCAGCGTTTACTGTACCATCCGTTTGAATAATACCATAACCACTTTTATTAACAGTTAATTTATATCCAGGAGAGGTTGTCCCAATACCAACGTTTCCAGTGTCAACTTGAATAACCATTTCAGGAGTTGAGTCAGAACTTCCTCTAACATGACCAAATTCTAAACTATCACCATTTCCATTATACTGTATGTATGCGCCATAAGTTTTACTTACATACTCGTACAACCCAATTCTTGATTTATATCCATCATCTGTAGTTACACTCATTTCTGTATTTGCTGCTCCTCCATGAACTTGTAATTTAGAATAAATACTTGTTGTTCCTATACCAACGTTTCCAACATTTGTAACAAATATTCTTGATGTATCATCGCTGGATCTTATATTTAAACCAGCTGAACCGTAGTTAATATAAGTTACATTATCATCCCATCTTGGATGACAAAAAACTTCAAAAGTACCTGCTGAATTTTTAGCACGTATTGATGCTCTATTTTTGAAAGCTAAATCTCCATTTATTTCTAAACTATAAGATGGACTTGATGTTCCAATACCTAAATATCCATCTGATGTCAAACGCATTTTTTCGCTATTATTCGCAGCAAAGATCAATGGATGTCCTCCTATTGTAAATTGCTTTGATGTTGTTCCATCTGTTGATATACAGTCTATGTAGTTTCCTCCACTGTATATTCCAAATCTGATAAACGCATTTGTAGTATTCTTTGCTAAATTATCTGTATCTCCTATCACAACCTGTCTATTTCCTGTTCTTTGATAAAAATTAATAAAAACATTTCCAGCATCATTTGCGGTTCCATCCCACGGTTGTCCATTCATGACTATACAATGCGCATTAGACGACGGCTGGTACAACGTCAAACATGCTAACGAATTAGCTGTTGTTGTGTTTATAGCAACTCCTTTAGCGATTGGATTTAAACACAAAGGATAATATCCAACTCCTATTTCTTTCGCTTGTAAACACGCTGTACCATTATCTAATACACCTATTGCTAAAGATTTATAATCTGAATAACGACCTACTTCTAACTGAGTTTTGTGTTGGTAAGATGTCCAATCGTTCGATCCAATATCTTTAAGAATCTTTGTACAAGGTGCTCCATTAATTGTACTGTTAGTTGAATTAACAACGAGAAGCTTTTCGCTTGGAGAAGAGGAACCAATCGCAATGCTTC
>Ga0214917_10007600_pt1 | contig 10912 bp, 11 predicted proteins | sample LL_1208_BB_MetaG_FD_177983 | JGI IMG/M metagenome (GOLD analysis project Ga0214917, IMG submission 177983) | Freshwater microbial communities from Lake Lanier, Atlanta, Georgia, United States - LL_1208_BB | ecosystem: Environmental > Aquatic > Freshwater > Lake | place: USA: Georgia | collected...
CCGGGGCAAGGAGGTGGTTGAGGAGTCTGGATCCGGCAGCAAAATTTTCCTCCGAATATGAAACAGACCCGGTGGGGTGCTCTCCCGGAACACCCGGCTTTCGCAATCAAGCGGCGGAGATTCGTTGGGGTGGTTCGTTGGAAAATCTTTTGCAGTTGCTGCAGGACTATGAGCGGGGGCGGGGGAGAAAAACGGTGAGGGGCATCAACGAGTCGAGACCCCTGGATATGGATATTCTTTACGCGGACGACCGGAGGGTTCAGACAACTCGGTTGGACGTTCCCCATCCGAGGATGAGCGAGAGGCGATTTGTGATGGAGCCGTTGGCGGAGATCTGTCCGGCGCGGAAAATTCCCGGTTTGCCGGGAACGGTGGGCGAGTCGGCTCGGTGGTTGGGGGCGAAAGGGGGCACTGCATGTCGTCGGATCGTTTGACCCCGGAGCAGTTACGGAAATGGCCAAAGGGAAAGTTCCTCTTGGCCTTGACGGCTTATGACTATCCGATGGCGCGGATCCTGGATGAATCGGGAACGTATTTGATCCACGTGGGGGACAGTCTGGGGATGGTGGTGTTGGGGCTGCCGGACACCACCGGGGTGACGATGGCTGACATGGTGAGGGCGACCGAGGCGGTGGCCCGGGGTCGGAAAAGGGCGATGCTTTCGGTGGATCTTCCGACGGGGAGTTATAAAACCTCGGAGAGTTGCGTGAAGAATTCCAGGACTCTCATCGCAGCGGGAGCGGATGCGGTGAAGCCCGAGGGTGGGAAAGATATCTACCCCCAACTGGAGGCACTGCAGAAAGCCGGCATTCCGTGGATCGGACATTTGGGGATGTTGCCCCAACATGTCAAAACGGAGGGGGGCTACAAAAGGAAGGGGAAGAGTGAGGAGGAGGTTCAACAGATTTTGGAGGAGGCTAAGGAGATGGAGAAAAGAGGTGCCTGTGCCATGGTGTTGGAGTTGGTGACCGCAGAGGCAGCGGCAAAGGTGACGGAGGCGCTATCCATACCCACGATCGGCATTGGGGCGGGCAAGGGAACAACGGGTCAGATTCGCGTGACCCACGATCTGTTGGGGCTAACACCCTGGTTCAAACCGGGCTTTGTGAAGGAGGATTTGGGTTTTGCCGAAAAGATCGGCGCGATGGTGGCGGGGCTTAAAAAGATCGGGCGCGGCGGGCCTGAATAAAGGAGCGGACGGCCAAAGCGATATAGGCGAGGGAAAGGACGGCATTGATGGCTTGGGTGACAATGGCGGCGGGGCGCTCGGCGGTGTGATCGAAAACGGACGGGAGGCGGCCGAAAGAGCGGGCAGTTCCGGCAAAAGCCAAGAGGGCAATCAAGACGGCGGCGTGCATGACATGCTTGCGGAGATTTTCCTTTTTGGCGGCGAAACCAAGGACCAGAAAGACGAGACCGAACCCTGTGGGGATCAAAGCGGTATGGTGGGTGGAACCGGTAAGAACAAAACCGGCCAGACCAAGGAGGATGTAGGCGAGGGAGAAACCGATGGTGATATTGGACATAAGACAAGGATGGGGGAATCAGGCGGTGGAGGAAAGACGGATTCCCGGCGGGGAGACTTGGCACAGGATGCGAAGTGCGGGAAGATACACGAATGCCGGCTTAGCTCAGTGGTAGAGCAGCGGTTTTGTAAACCGCTGGTCGTCGGTTCAAATCCGACAGCCGGCTCGATTATAAAATACTTATCTACAACAAATTAAGAACTTTATATAAAATCTAAAACAGCTGGCATAGGATCCTGCTGACACATAGCGACCACTTATTAACTCCGTTGCCACTGCCCGACTCGGCAGCTGACGGTCTGTCTGCCCTTGGCTCCGTCACCAACCTAGAGCCGCCACCCCACCACACCCCCACCGGCATCCCCCAACGCCGCTGGAAATGCATAATACCCCCCAGAAAAATCTGCACCTATTTTAGAACTAAGACCCCCAGTAGCCGACGCCGTTGTGGGGGCTTCCGTCGACCATCTCAACCTAGTCGACCATCCCTGCTTCCGCACCGACCAAGAGGTGGATTGGGAGGAAGCCAGCTTGAGCCGAGAACTGGAAAGGGAGGGGATGGAAGGAATGTGGGCGGGGGGTTAGAAAAAACTCGCCCAGTTTTGATGAAAAAGCCCACAATTCCCTGTTGCGGGGGAATAAGGGAATAACCAAAGAGTCTGCAGGTAATGAAAGGTTGAAATAAAATGCAAGTTCTCGACAAACAAATTGAGTTTCTTAATGAATATAATACCCAACGATCGCGGGAAAAAGCGGTGGATGAGGCCATTAACGCCTCCATTCGAAGGAACAAATACATAATCGAGCCTATCGATCCAAGGCTCAAAGCATACTTCAAGACTTTGTGGGGTAAAATTCTAGAGGAAAAGGCTAGAGCCCTTTACTCAGAGATAGATGAGCAAACATACTGCGAAATTATCGAACAGGTAAAAAAAACCCTTAATGATAATGCAGCCCCAAACTTAAAGATTAAAATATCACATGCCCAGAAAAGCCTTTCTGTTTACATAAAGCACCTATGGTGTTTCGACAGCGAGTCGTCCAGTGGAAGGCCTAAAATAAAACCCGTGCATTGTCCTGTAGATTCAGTTGTCCTTGGTCTTATTGGTTGGAGGGGAAGGCCGTGGACTCAAGTTGACTCCATCAAGGAACATTTAGAACATATTTACGCCATCAGAGAGTGGGCAGGCGCCACCACTTCATTGAGTGAATGGGAGGTTATAAATTTTGAAAAAGGTCTTAGGCGGCGGACTGGTCGCTAGCTATTGATACTTCACAAACCATCATCCAAGGGATGAAAACAATACCACCCTCGCCCTCTTTGCCCTCAATTCCACATGAAAAAAAACTGGCATCGTTAAGTGTCCGAGTACAAGTATTGGGGTTATTTATAGGGGATCGGAATTTAACTTTGACCTGTCTCGCTTTTTTGAAGGGTTCCTCCATGCGCTCTTGATATTTCCTTCTGTTTAAAAAGCCAGAGAAAACATCTGAAAAAACTATCGCTCATCTTCCTTTGCCTAGCTTCGTCCTATTTTAGCCTTAACGGCAACGAACCGACCCCCGCCCTTGCCATCGCCAACCTCACCGACCCCGCAAAGCTGGCGACGCTGAAAGGGGAACGAGCCGCCAACCCAAGGCTCCAGAAGTGCGTCTATTGATTGGCCTATGCTGAAAAACAGGGACAGAAGCCCGAAGCTGTCTTGGGCGAGGCCGCGAAGCTGAACAAGACGGATGGAACGCCCTACGCTGGTTTCGTCCAATGGGAACTGTTGGAGAACCTAAAGATCGCAAAGGAACTGGGTTTACTGACCCCCGAAGGCATGGCTGAGTTAAGGCGGGGAAAGTCAGCGACCATAACAAAAGGGCAGTATGCGGGACAGGAGGCCGAGGCCGACCATGTCATTCCAAGGGCGGTCTGCCCAGAACTGGCCAACCAAGTTATGAACCTGGAGCTTCTTCCCGCCTCGCTCAACAGAGCCAAAAGCGACAAGGTGACGGAGAGGGCAAAGGTCTTCGCCAAGGAGCTTTACGAGGCAAAGTTGCTTTCGGAGGAAGGGTTTAAGAAGCTGACTGTTACTGCAAAGAAGTGACAAAAAAAGCTTATCCCAAGCGACACTGCTTTTTAAAGAGAGCTCGAGGTAGGGATACGGAGTAATTAGCCCTAAAGGGCTAAAATCCTAAATTCCGTTTGGAGGATTGAAAAATGGGCTCGTGACTGCTTAAGTATATTGTGCGCCTGATTATTTTTGTTTTGGCATTATCAATACCTTTCGTAAAAGCTGATATTCAAGGAGATTGGGGTTATAATGTTAACGGGAGTGAAGTTATGATCGGATACTATTTGGGTGGGGGGGGTGCTGTAACAATTCCTAATAATATTAATGGTTTTCTTGTAACAAGAATTGGGTCAACTGCATTTGGCAATCAGATTGGTATAACCTCTATCACCATTCCTGATAGCGTTACAACAATACAATATAGTGCGTTTACTGGATGCACTGGTATAACAAACCTAATTATTCCGAATAGCGTAACCAATATTGAAAACTGGGCCTTTTCGGGCTGCAAGAACCTAGTTTCTATTACCCTTCCTCAAGGAATGACCACTATCAAGCGTGGTATGTTTAGCGATTGCTATAGCCTTACAGCTGTAGATATTCAAAGCACTGTTGCCAGCATTGAACAAGAGGCATTTGCAAATTGTCGTAGCCTTATTAATCTAAATATTCCTGATAGCGTTTCTAGTATTGGCGTAGCTGCTTTTAGAGGATGCACAGGACTTACGAGCATAAATATTCCAAGAAACGTAAACGTAATCGAACCCTGGGCTTTCAAGGGTTGCGTCAGCCTAAGGCGCTTTGAAGTGGTAAGTAATAATCCAAATTTTGCTAGTAATGACGATGGTGTCTTATTCAACAAGTCTAGATCCTCGTTAATTCAATACCCTCCTGGTAGGCCGTTTAGTACCTACAGCATACCCGATGGCGTTAACAGCCTGTCATACGGTTCATTTGAAGACTGCAGCAATCTAGCTGAAGTAAACATTCCCAATACAGTCGCTAATGTAATGGAAAATGCATTTTATGGTTGTGACGGACTTGTTAGTATTACAATTCCCTCAAGCGTTAGCTATATCGGAAGTGGAGCATTCCTTAATTGCATTAGGCTTAGTGCAATCTCTGTCGCAAGTAATAATCCATCTTATGGCAGTGATTCTGCGGGGGTGCTTTTCGATAAAAATATTTCCTTATTGATACAATACCCGCGCGGTAGAAACGTAAGTTCATACATTATTCCAAATACTGTTAGTACTATTAAATCTTTTTCATTTAGTAATTGTACAAACTTAATTAACGTGATTATTCCTAACAGCGTAAAAGTTCTTGAGCGATATGCATTTAACAGCTGCAGTAGTCTTCAAAGCGTAGCGCTTGGAAGTGGTGTTGTAACTATTGGCGATCTGGCGTTTCAAAACTGCTATGGTCTCACAAATATTATAATACCTGACAGTGTGAATACGATAGGAGAGAGTGCTTTTTCTTTCTGCACTAATCTCACTAGCGTTACGCTGGGCAATGGCTTATATGAAATCAAAAGTGGTGTTTTTAGCAACTGTCGTAACCTTTCTAGTATCACGATTCCAACTAATGTAACCAGTATTGGTTATGCTGCATTTGGTGGATGTCGAGCTTTGACCAACTTAGTAATTCCAAACAACGTTACTAGCATCGGTAGCCAAGCCTTTACGTCGTGCACTAGTCTTACTAGCGTTACAATTGGCAAAGGCGTTGCAAACATAGGTGGCGGTGCGTTCAGCTATTGCGGAAATATTTCTAAGCTATACTTTTTAGGAAACGCACCAACACTTCCTAATGATTATTCAGATCCGCTATTTTTCTCGCTTAACGCAAGTGGGTCGCCAAGCAGATCTACTCCAACTATTTATTATTTAAGCGGAAGCACTGGTTGGGGTCCTGCTTTTTCGGGAAGGCCTACTTCTGTTGTTTTGAATCCTGTGGTTTCAACTTTTTCTCCAAATACAGCTGCAGGGAATCAACTGGCGTGGTTCGCTAATCCTGGGTCGGTCTATGTTGTCGAATCAACTGATAGCCTCTCGAACTCATTTACGGTGCGCTCTTATATTACAGCTTCAAATACACAGGAAACATGGACTGACCCCGAATCTGTAGTACCAAATACAAGATTTTACCGTATTGGCTTAGTTATGCCGTAACCAAACATTTTTTTCAAACGAGCTCTTTAATTCGGCTCAAAAATAGCAGATGTTTTATTGTATTTTCTGGATTTCACTATTGTGGAATTTAATCTCCGATTCTTCTGATGACTGATGGCATGCCTAGTGAACCCAAATACCTGATCCAGCTAGACGCTGAATACGGCTGGCAGAAAAGGCGGGTTGGGTGGGGGTGGGGTCTGAAATCTGCTTACAGGATGCCACTTAAAAGCTTTTGAAGGCACGCAGAAGCAAAAGGATTCAGAACGGGCAAGGATCTTTGGCAATGAACTGCATGGTGCGAAGTTACTTTCGGAGGAGGGGTGGAAGCAGGTGGAGGGAACCAATAGCCCTAAAGTGACAAAGCCATAATCAGTCTATAATTGTTACGGCAACGATTTGAAAAACGCAGGTGGAGTGCTTACATAAATTCATGCTAAGACTATTCGCCTTTTTGGTGTTGGCGGGGGCTTCGGTGAATGGTCCGACCATCATCAAGCGCAGCCCAAAATGCTTTATCCGAAAAGTTTCAAAACACTCAAGATGCGCTAATGATGTAAGGGGTAGGTGACTCAGATTGGCTGAAATGAGACGAAAATGGCTAATCACCTTTCCCGCACTTGCCCTTTTAGGGGGCCTGTCTCTTTTTGTCCTAGATACCTACAAAAAAAATCCCCAGTCAAATACAAATGAAATACCACAAGGCTGGCTCGGCCTTACCATCAAGGAAATTCAACAAAGAGTGGGTGATTCCGAAATGCTTGATGATCCAAATCCAAGATTTTCAGATAAGCTTTGGATTCTGTTGGTAAGAAATAAAGATGGTATTGATATTACTCAATTCACATTTCTTAAAGAACAAGGTCCAAAGGCCAGATGCCTATCCGTCATGTTTCTCGACAATCAAAGCGATCACCAAATAAACCTGAAGAACATAGATAAGCTATTGATTGAATGTTACGGGCACGCAGGAAAGAGGTATTTACAACGTGTTGGTGAGGAGGACATATCAAACGGAATATTAACTAATGAAAGTTGGAAGATTGTTTGGGAGGGCCCCCAAAGCGAGCAAGCTGAAGTTCAGGTTATGGCAGTGGATGGGAAAAAATGGTTTTCGCTTATTTGTGATTCAGCGGAATACGCGTCAGTAAAACAAAATCTAGGCTCCAAGAATAAACCGTAAATCGTTTGTATTGAGCAAAAAAAACATCAATCCATCAAATAGAAAATAGCCAAAAAATAGTGAGGATAAATACTCAAAGAATTATACTAAAGGCCCTTATGTTCTTCTTAGTAATATATTTAGCACTTCTCAATTTTACTTATGCGCAAAATGTGGGAGACCGCAGAACTAATCCCGTTGTATTTACAAACGAAAGCTTTTTTTATGAAAAATATTCAAACTTTGTTCGAATAACTGGATACACGCGTGGCGGGAATGTAAATGTCCCAGAAAAAATTGAAAATCTACCTGTTACGTCAATCGCGGAAAATTCATTTAACCCCCTATTTGTAAAGAATGTGATTGTACAGGAGTATACTCAGAATTTTCCTTATAATGACGGTGGGGAAGATCCTCCACCAAGTTATTTTACCTGGGAAGGGGTTTTGTGCCTCTCAAACACAAATTCTGCTGAGCCAATAAATAACATTACAATCCCGCCCACTGTTGTTTTAATTGAAAATGGAGCTTTCACGGGCTGTGCAAATCTAAATGAAATTACATTACCCTCGCGATTCGCTGCTGATGGAGGTAGGTTTGGTTTTCCTGGCGAAACTGCATCAAGTTATCTTATCCAATCCGTTGCAAATGCACTTGCGACCAACAATAAATTTATTTCTAAACTAGCTCAAGAAATTCTAGCAGCTTCAAATAACTTCGGCCTCGCCACTCAAAGCGGGGTTTCCAACATCGTCACGGCCACAACCTCCAACCTCGCCACCAAAGCCGAGCTAACTGCCTCCCTCTCCCAAAGCCGCGCCGATGGAATCAATAGCGTGTTAAGCAACCCGAACCTCTGGACGCTCTATACGACCAATCAAATCAAAAATATGGCGATCGGGGACTTGGTTCTCTCCAAACAGGTGAACGGCCAGTTTGTCCTCAACTACGACATTGAGCAGAGCGAGGATATGCAAACTTGGACTCCTTATTTGAGTTATGCCTTGCCGATGACCAATCTACCCACCGACAAGGCGTTTGTTCGGATTAAGGCGAAATAGTAGAGAATGAAGCGAGTACTTGCCGTATTCGTGTTGGTGGGGGCTTCGGTGCAAGCCGAAACATTGCTTGGGACGTGGGATGTAATCATTAGCCCCTTCGAGAGCGGCAATAAAACCGCACTATCCATTCAAAGTACAGGAGATGTCTCATTTGTTGTAAGTACATCAAGTTCTCCCTCTCGTGTGCTGGGTAGAGGTGTTGGTTGTTCTGGATATTTCTCTGCTCCTGGTAATGCTTGGAGTATGGCGACAACAAGCTTTTCGGTTTCATCATTTGGTATTTTGAAAAACCTAAATACCGAAGATATTCGTGACCTTACCCGATTGAATTTTCTGAATGATAACGGGCTCTTAACCTTAGTGATTTCAGTTGAGCAAGGAATCCCGGCTCAAAATAATGATATATTTTCAACCATTATTTCGCCTTCGCCTGTCTCATTCTTGCTCGATCTCCCTTTTAACTATTTTAATCCAGGCACATACAATGCTGTCGGGGTTAATGAATCAACCGGTAACAGTATCAGTTACAATATGGAAATTGTCCCCGAACCCTCTTCACTCTCGCTTCTTCTCGCTAGCGGGGCGGTGCTGATGGCGGGGAGGCGGAGGGAAGTAAGATTAAGTTAAGATGAAGATGAAGTAGGAATTGAGGGTGGCAGGGGGGGTCTAACCGGATTTGCGTTGGTTGGTGGTCTATCGGCATAGTTGGCGGAATGTTTCATCTTTTTCTAGGACTACCGGATCTGGTCATTGTGGCCCTTTTCTTTGCCTTGTTTGCCGGTTTGGGTTTGCTGCTGCCCAAACTGGGGCAACGGTTGTGCGGTCGGATGGCCAATGAGCCGGAGACGCGGTTGGTGGATCGGACCCAGCGGGGGTTGCGGGCGTTTCTGGTTTTCCTGCTGGCTCTGACTCTGAACGACGTGCGGGAAAAGTTTGTGCGGATGGATGTGGAGGCGGCCCGGGAGGCGGGGGAGATTAAGCAGCTACATCGGCTCCTGGAGATCGATCCCTCGCCGCAATCCAAGCGGGAGCGGGAGCTGTTGCGGAACTATGCCGGGGTGATCGCTGAGGATGAGTGGAGTACCCTACAGTCCCAACCGCCCACCTTGTCGCCCAAGGCCGACCAAATCCTGGGCGAGTTACGGACATTGGCCAAAAACAGGGCCACCTTGTCGAAGGGCGGGGAGGGGAACGAACTGTGGATTGGCCTGAATCAACTGGAGGATTTGCGGCAGGGAAGGTTGCAGAAGGCTGAGTCTTCCACCGCCTCGTTGTTCTGGATCGTGATCGGACTGATGATGATTTTGGAATGTTTGATGACGACTGAATCGAAGATGACCGTGAGGCGAAAGCTGACCTTGGGCGGGTATTATGGATGTTTGGGAATGATCGTGGGGCTGATCCTGATTTTCGAGCGTCCCTTTAGCGGTGCGACCCGGCTATCACCCGAACCTTTTCGCCAGGTGGAGAGGTTGAGGGATAGGTGAGATTCTTTAGTTTAAGTTGAAGATTAAGGAGGGTAGGAATTGGTTCTTCACAAGTTTTGAAAAGATCTATTGACAGATAAGCGGCTACTTTTTACATCTTTAACTATGAAAAACACCCTCCGTATTGCGGTTCTAACAGCGATCACCTTGGCCTCCTCCCTGGCCATGGCTGATTCAGGTTCCAAGGGAAGCAGCAACCAGGACGCAGTGGCTGACGAGGCTCTGGCTGTGCCGGATCTCTTGTTCTGCCGCCCCGTGGGCTTGGCCGGTAGCGCTTTGGGCTTTGCCGCCTTCGTGGTGACCTCGCCCTTCACGGCGATGGCCGAATGCGTCGACGAATCCTGGGACACGCTGGTGGTGACCCCCGGTGAGTGGACCTTCGTCCGCAGCTTGGGTGATTTCGGCGACAGCAAATAAGCTGAAGCTTAGTTTTCGGGAAAAAGGCGACCAGCAATGGTCGCCTTTTTCATTTTTTTTGAGGGAAGGGCAGTCGGGCTTTCAGGGCTGCTTTGTAAAAGTTATTAGGGCAGCCCCGACGTATCGGGGCTGCCGCGGCAGGGTCATCGACCCTGCCCTACCGAGCGTTGAGGGTTATGGTAGGGTTGCCTCTGTGAGGCAACCGCGGTTCGCTTGCAAAGCGAACCCTACCTGAGTTTGGAGTTTCTAATTTGAGCGACGGCAGCCCCGACACGTCGGGGCTGCCCTACCGAGCGTTGAGGGTTCAGATTTTCAGTGCGGGTATTTTCTGATCGGCCCGCCGGGACGTCGGGCCCTACCTTAACCTCTGTGTTGGGCTACTACACGCACGACCTGAGTCCGTTCCTGATCCAATTCGGGCAGGGGTGGGGGATTCGTTATTACGGGTTGGCCTATGTTCTGGGATTTCTGGCCTGGTACCACGGCCTGAAATGGTTTCGGGCCAAGGGTTGGTCCACGCTGAACGACACGCAGATCTCTGAGCTTTTGTTTTATACCGTGCTCGGGGTATTGATCGGAGGTCGGTTGGGTTATTGCCTTCTTTACGACTGGGCGGAGACCCTGCGAAATCCGGTCAGCGTGATCGCTTTTTGGAACGGAGGCATCCGGGGGATGGCCAGCCATGGCGGTATCGCCGGAGCGCTAATCGGTTTTCTGCTTTGGGCCCGAAAGAACCGTGTCGATGGCTGGACGGTGGCCGACAATGCGGCGGTGTGGGCCCCAGTGGGCATTTTTCTGGGGCGGATCGCCAATTTCATCAACGGGGAGCTTTGGGGAAGGGCGAGTCAGGTGCCGTGGGCGGTGATCTTTCCAGATTCCGGTTCTCCCGAGCCCCGTCATCCCTCGCAAATCTATGAGGCCATCGGAGAGGGACTGTTTCTGGGGCTGACGATGTTCTGGCTTCGATCCAAAAAACTTAAACCTAGCGGTCAGGTGACCGGTGCCTTCTTTGTGGTGTATGG
>Ga0214917_10007602_pt1 | contig 10908 bp, 6 predicted proteins | sample LL_1208_BB_MetaG_FD_177983 | JGI IMG/M metagenome (GOLD analysis project Ga0214917, IMG submission 177983) | Freshwater microbial communities from Lake Lanier, Atlanta, Georgia, United States - LL_1208_BB | ecosystem: Environmental > Aquatic > Freshwater > Lake | place: USA: Georgia | collected...
CAACGACCCCTTCCAAGAAGGGAGACAGATCGCGTTTTGCTATTATTGGGATGTTTAGCAGAAGTGAAAGTATCACCGCGTGTTCGTGGCGGATTCAAGAAGACTCGTGTGTTTGGTGTCGAGTTTTATCCATGCACCAAGGACGCTTTTGCCGATTTGAAGACACGGTTGGATCGGCGATTTCCACACACATTCAACAATCCATTTACGCGATCCGAAACGGAGGGTTTCGCCGCAGATGGACGATATCGCGGATTCTTACGTGAATGGAAGGTATTTGATTATGATGTCGATATAGTACCTTAACCTGGATTTGGTGTGTTGCCCGATTGTCCGCGTCTCACAGTATGCTATCGAGGAGGTGTGTTGGGCGTAGCGCTTAGGTACGATACGGGGGAACGTAGAAATGAAAAGACATTGGAGACTTTCCGATCCATGTATGTCGCGCCTCCTTCCGTGCGCGCATAAACCCCACACAAAAAACCCAAACCCACACAAAAAACCCAAACCCACACAAAAAACCCTGTATATATTTTTTATCACAAATCGAAAAATATATACGATTACAAAAAGGCCGCGCGGAACTCATCCGGTGTATAAATGCCTACACCCAATTCTTTGGCTGTACCCACCTTCCCCGTTCCCGATTCTTTGTCCGTAGTCACGACTGCAAAGGTGGTTTTGCTAACCGACGACCCCGCCTTGGCACCCAAGGCAGCCAATTGGGCCTCCATCCCCTTGTCGCGGAAACCGCTAAATACTACGGTTTTCTTGTAAAGAGGATGTGTAGTATCTTGGCTAGGTTTTGAGGGGGCTTGGTCAAGACCCGTCGATACCCCGATTTCGCCTAAAAATCCCAAAAAGACGGGGATCTGTGGAACAAATGCCTCGGCCGTCTTGGTCGCCATTCCGGAAATGCCCGCCAACCGCCGGACTTTTTCCGGTTCACTAGCACTGGATGTCAAAATGTCGGGGAAACTTTCCAAGATGAGCCCAATCTTTTTATCGCTAAATCCACGCCCAAATAGATTGGACGCCGCCATAAGTTTCGCCAAAGGAGCAGCGGCCAACTTTGCTCGAATACCATCGTAAAGTTTCGTGGCCGTTTTCTCTTGGAATCCCTCCACCGTCATCAGATCCGCCTTGGTAGCATGGACGACTTTAGGAACCGTGTCGAAACCCGCCTTCATTAATCGGGTCACATTCCCCGCGCTCAATCCGTCAACCTCGATTCCGCGGAAAAACCCCGTAATATTCTTTTCGCGGACCGATTGGTCACCCTCCTTGTCATCGAGTACAATATCCACATGAGTTTCGTTCCAGTGGTAGGCAGCTTGAGGCATCATCGGCCGCTCCGCGGGTACAACAATCGCCCGGATATAAGGAATAACATCCCCGCTCCGGATAATCTCGATGGTGGCACCCAAGCCGATCCGATTGGTCTCAATAAAAGCTGCATTAAAACCCGTAGCATACTCAATGGTCACGCCACTGAGCCGTATGGGCTCGATCCGAACCCGAGGTTTCAAGAACCCGTCCTTGCTCGCCGTCCACAATACATCGACCACCTTGGCCTCGGCCATCTGCTCCGACAGCGCCATTTTAAAAGCAAATGCGTGTTCGGGATTGCCCGATACGCGAGGATGAACGTCATCATCCGCCACAATCACACCATCCGCCTCGTATACGCCGTTGTGACGCCAATCGACCAAGATGGTGGATAACATCTCATTAGTGAGTGTAGTTTCTTGGCGATGACCCACCGTTTCGAACCCATATTGGGCGAGTGCTGTCATTTGTTCGCCTACAGTAAGAACCGGTTTCACAACCTCATAGGTCACAAAATGGAGATCACGTGCGCGTTCATCGACCGTTAATCGGTTAACCAAACCCGCCACTAAATTGCGTGGATTGGCAAACGCCGTCGCGTACTTTTCCGTGAAGACGGATTTAGGCATAATAAACTCACCACGGACCACAATGTCCTTCTTGGTAGGTAGGTTCAAATAAGGGATCAAATGACTGATATCTTGACCCACTTTGCCATCTCCACGAGTATAGAGTTTGGGTGTAGGTCCTTCGGTCGTATAGAGACCACTTACACCATCGAGTTTATAGGAGAGAACATAGGGTCCTGGGTATTTACGTGTCCATGCACCAAGAGCACCCGAATCGGGTTTGATCTTGTCCATCGACCACATTTCATAGGGGAGACGGACCTTGGCTTTTGCTGTCGCAGCAATGGGAGCACCTACTGCGCCAGCAGCCATATTATCGGTAAACCGGCGTTCTACATATCCTTTTAGGACATCATATTCGCCGTCGGTCAATAGGGGTGCCAAACCCAGTGTCTCGTTGTGGTAGGCCGATTGTGCAGCAGTCAACATCTTGGACAAGGTATCTTCCTGGATACCTTCCAATACAGTGATTCCGGATTGTTTGAAATGTTGGATGGCGTGATCGATTGTTGGATCAATCGGTGGTGTAGGAAGACTTTGTGGAATTAAATCCGTGGCTTGGGAGACGATCATATTTTTTTTCGTATATTTACGGGTAGTTTTTATATGGTTTTTTTTTGTTGTTTTGGCCTCCTTGATTGCCTTTTTTTCGGCATCCTTAGCCTCCTTTGTTGCTTTTTTTTCAGCCTCCTTGGCCTCCTTAATGGCCTTTTTTTCGGCCTCCTTAGCCTCCTTAATGGCCTTTTTTTCAGCCGACGTCATTCGAATCTTTTTTGTTTTTACCACACCCAAAGTAGGGTGTAGTTTTTTCACAGAAGCTTTCGCTTCTGCCTTGGCAGCTTTAGCAGCTTCTTTAGCTTCTGCTTTGACAGCTTTAGCAGCTTCTTTTGCTTCTGCCTTGGCAGCTTTAGCGGCTTCTTTTGCTTGTGCTTTGACAGCCTTTTCCGCCGCTTTTTCCTCACTCGTCATACGGATTTTCAAAGTCTTGTTTTTTTTTGCAGGAACAGCAGGATTAGTGTCAACTACAGGATTAGTCTCAACTACAGCAGTCTGGCTAATCTTAATCGGAGATCCAACAATGCGAATCTTGCGCGTCTTTTTTACAGGTACTGCTGCTGCTGCTGCGACTGTTGTTCCTGTAGTTGACACTAATCCTGCTGCTCCGGTTTCCTCTTTCAAAATGGGTACGATGGATGCATGTACTGCATCTTCGCTTATTGCAACCGGCGGTGTCCCTGAAAGGCTCACTACAGCACGTCCATCAATACGTTCGGCCGGTTCTTTGTATTCCATTTTCAAAAAGTCGAAGATATCGCGTTCCGTCTTGAACGGGCGATCCACCTTCGCCCCCTTTTTCTTGCCGTCCATTTTGCTTAATTCATGTTCATTGAGTGAGTACCCCATGACCAAGGCGCGTGCACGCATGACCGTATTGAAAGTCTTGCTACCTGTAAAATAGAGTACAGCGAAAGCATATTCTTGGGGGGTGGTATATAAAAAGTCTATGCGTCTAGCTTTTGTAGCAGCAGCAGGACCAGGCAATTTACCAACAACCAAACATTTCGTCGGTCCACGCGACAATATTTCCAAGATAACGCCCGACTTTACGAGCGCATCAATAAATGTTGCAAAGGTGGCGGAATCTTGGGACGTCAGAATCACATCGATATCACCCGAGGATTGGGCCCCGCGACGGTAACTTCCTACAATCTCCATCTTGGCGGCCTCCGGTAAAGCCGTCGAAAAAACGGTCTTGTATTGATCAATTTCGGAACGCGGGATTCGTTCTTGGATATCCTCATAATATCGGAGACCGACCCGTTGTACCTTGTTTAGTATAGTGTACTGACGCTCACGGAGTTCGGCAATGGTCGTAATACCGGCCGCGACGAGTTCCTTTGCCTTCTTGGGACCTACGCCATAAATATCGGCGAAAATATGGGCCGGATTGGCCCGTTCGCGTTCCAAGATGGCCAACGTTCCATCCTTCTGAAAAGCGGCGAGTTTTTCCAAGATGGTGGATCCAATCGCAGGTAGGCCCTTCAATTGTTGGGAATCGACAATATCTCCAGGAAAAGTCATGATGGTCTCTTGGGCCTTTTGGTAGGCCCGGGCTCGGTGAACCTCGCCCTGGTTCATCATGATTTTGGACAACCTTTCCAAGACTTCAATAAATGTTTCATTGAGATTGGACGCAGCCATATCCGATTATATTATTGGCACAATAAAAAAATATAAGGTGTGGAGTGCGATTTTGTTTTGGCATTACCAAGGCCAAGGGAATCGCGATCGAATGGGTGATGTAGGATATTCGGGTCGTGGAATGGGCGTATATACACGTTCTTGTGTCAAAGGAGGAGGAGACGGCGTGTCTGGATCGATAAAGAAGAATGATTGCATTGTGCGTCCACGCGGTGCTTCCAATTCAATGACAGGAGGAGGTGTAGTAGGTGGCGTACGTGGTAGAAAGAGGGGTGCGATGCGTGGTTGACTTTGTATAAACTCGTCTAGTTCTAAATATGGATAACAATTTGATATATGTTGCATTTCGCTTAATGTCGTTTCGTCACGTAGTGCTATGGCGGTAATTTGTTTGACAGCCACACGCATCTCTTTGACTAAACGTTCAAAGTCGTCAAATGGTATGTCCTCGATTTGTCGACAAAGGGGGCAAGTGACAATTCTACACCCATATTTATTGAGGGAGGGTTTTGTAACACGTACCCAACATGGATGGCAAATCCGATGACTGCAACCGCGGATGTAATACCATTCAATCGATATATTTAAACAAATACTACACTCTTGTTCCTGATGCTCCTGCTGCTCCTGCTGCTCCTGCTGCTCCTGCTGCTTATGTATATCCATTGTTATATTGGACTATATAATTGAATGCTTATTTTTGTTCAATTTTTTTGGTAAACATAAACAAAACCATATAGTATAAAATAGTATAAAACCATATAATATAAAACAATATAATAAGGCATGGCATTTTCCACTTTATCTACATTGAGTCGTATTGCCCCCCCCCCTATAATGCAAAATGTTCCATTTAGTTATACAACATCAGGAATAACTCCGACGGTATACACAAGCGGACAATATACAGTACTTGTATTTACATGCCCAAATGGACAAAGTGCATCAGGGACAATATCTTTTACAGCGGCGAACACGATAAATTATATAGTTGTAGGTAGTGGTGGAAGCGGTGGTAGAACGCAAGCTGGTGCAGGCGCTGGTGGAGGCGGCGGTGGCGCGGGAGGGTCTATATTACAAGGATCGACTTCAGTCACACGAAACACTCCATATTCTGTAGTAATTGGATTGAATGGAATGGCTGCCGCTGCTGGTGTCGCAGGAAGTAATTGTAGGTTTGGTTCTATTGTAGCAGCAGGAGGTTTAGCGGGAGGTAATAGTTCAGGAGGAACTGGTGGTGCGGGTGGTGTGGGAGCAAATGGTGGTGGATCGGGTGGAAAAGGAGGTAATTATGGAGGATCTGCTGGAAACGGAACCGCTGGATCTACATTGACAACTGCAATTACTGTTACTATCAATTCTGCAAATTGGACTACATTAGCAGGTGGAGGAGCAGGAGGAAATGCACAAGGTGGTACTCCAGCAACCCAAGGTTATGGTTACACTGCAGGAGGTGCAGGATCTACCCAAGGTTCGGTCTCGACTGCCGGGACAGGAGCTGGTGGATCTGGTGGTTGGACAAGGGGAAACCTGTCAGAAGGTGACGCAGGACAAGGTGCAACGGGTGTAGTAATATTATATTTCTAATCTTTATACATGGAATATCTTATTATGAATCGTGATATGGCAATAATGAATGATACAACGTTGATTTCTTCTGCGCGTTTCGACAGAATCCATGAAAAATTACAATATTATAAAGAATCGAAAACCTTTGCCAAATATCATCCGAGCGGTACACCCATTCATCAAATCAATTGTAAGGATTACGATACGGTTTATGTCACGAGTGATATACATGCTGACTTTCGCAAGTTTGTACAAACCATGGCAAATAATGGCCTTGTTGCACTTCCGAAAAATGGTGAGGCTACACTCGATCCATATTCGGAAAATATTTACGATTTGCGACTATTAACCGATACTTTGTGGACAGGTGGATCCAAAACTTTGTTTGTTGTGGTCGGCGATTTAGTCGATGGTTATAGAGGCGGAAACGTATCGGAAGTAGACGATCCATATGGTTCATTCGAGATACTCATGCATATTTTTATACATAACATGCGAATCAAAGCACAAGCACAACAGTCGGATATTCTTTTTACCTTCGGAAATCATGATGTAGATAGTGTGATAATCAATGATGAGGATCTTTATTCTAACATGTACACAAAATATGTACACCCATCCGCAAAAATATATTACTTCGGTAGTATTAGAGGTATTGATAATATGATTCGATCACGCAGAGAAGCTCTTTTACCCTTTTACATGGCATGTCCCCTCTTTTTCATTCAATTTCAGCATGATGGTAAAACGGAAATAGTATGTGTTCATGCAGGTATTCATAATCCAAGATACGAAGATCAAAGTAGTATGTTGGATAAAGTACAAAGAACTCTTTACGAAGGATCTGATATTCAAAAAGCTATTCGTACCGTTTATAGAGAAAAAGAAAATGTACTATGGACAAGACAATATGAGACAGATATAAATACAGCATGTGAACATATGAAAACATCTCCTTTAGTCATAGTTGGACATTGTCCCACACCGCTTTTTGATAATGATAAAAAAACACCTGCTGATAAAAAAAAACCATTTGGTATTAGCGAAAAAGGTTACAAATCCGGTATTTACCAAGGATGTGACTATTCTTCAAATGGTGAAAATCTAAGAGGATGTGTAATGATTGGATGTACGCATAATAATGATCCGAAATTGATATTTGTAGATACAGCATCCAGTCAAGCATTTCGTTTCAACGAAAGTCTGTATGGTGACGAAACTTATTATTTCCTAAAAAGCGATTTGTTTGATAATAAAGATAGACAAGTCGAAATACTCAAGATGACACCTAAAGATTTGATTAAAGGCGGCGGGTCCGAGTCAATGCTTACTTCCTTTTTTCCTTCATTTTTAAAACGATTGACTAATTCATCACATACATCACCTACACCAGATACACCATCTAAATCACCTACACCAGATACACCATCTAAATCACCTACACCAGATACACAATCTGAATTATACTACAAAGTTGAACGCGTTATTAATGGTAAAGCCTATGATTTCAATAAATCGATAGAAGAACAAAATACATCAGAACCAGCACTAGAAGCAGAACTAGTACTAGCACAAGGTGGTCGTAAAAAAGGCACAAAACGCAAACAATCAAAACGGCGCACAAAAAAACGCAAACAATCGAAAAAACGCACATAAAGATTACCACACAAAACAAAAGAATGAAATCCTTCTTTTGTTGGATCCTCATGACCACGACCTTCGCGTCGGCCTTTACCACAAACAAACTACACCACAAAACGACACGTCTATCTGCGTTCGCCCAACAAAACCAAGAGCCCATTAGCCAACTATTTACCGACATCAAGGCCGACAATGTGGAAAGGATTGTCCTGTCGAACGATTTGAAAAAGGTCTATTACAAAGGATATGACCAAGCAGTACCTCCACATACCGTCGAGTCCGCCCCCGAACTCGCCGACCGCATTATCGGTGAAGCCGACGATCATCATATTGCCACCTACATTTCCCAAGACCCCGGTTTTGTCACAAATACTCTTCAAGTATTCGCCAGTGGAATCGACTTTGTCTTCGTTTCCTTGTTACTCATTAGTGTTATCCGCATGTTTACAGGCAAAGGACAGATGAACCAAGGCATATCCGCCATGTTTCCCCGAACTAATGCACCACAAAAGGTCGATCGAGAGTCCCTCGCAAAAACCAACATCACTCTTGCGAGTTGGGCAGGCAGTCCCGAGATTTTCGAAGAATGTACCGAAATCGTCTCCTATTTGAAAAATGCTACGACGTATGAGGCAGCTGGAGCAGAAATACCCAAAGGGATCCTCTTGGAAGGCCCACCGGGAACGGGTAAAACGCTCTTGGCACGCGCAATCGCCGCTGAAACTGATGCCGCCTTTTTCGCCGTTTCCGCCAGTGAGTTCATCGAGCTCTATGTAGGTCTAGGTGCCGCGCGCATCCGTACACTCTTTCAACAGGCCCGTGCAAATGCCCCCGCTATCCTTTTCATCGACGAAATAGATTCCATTGGACGCCAACGCGGCGCCGGTGTCAACATGGGCAATGACGAGCGCGAACAAACACTCAATCAACTCTTGGCAGAAATGGACGGTTTCCAAGGGAATCAAGGTGTGTTGGTCATAGCCGCCACCAATCGCAAAGATGTCTTGGATGCAGCCCTTTTGCGTCCAGGTCGATTCGACCGTATTGTCCAAGTTCCGCTCCCCGATACGGCATCGCGCCTAGCCATTTTGAAAAGTTATGCTTACCAAAAACTGATGGCGCCCTACATCGACTATGATCTCTTGTCCGAAATGACGGCCGGTTTTTCTGGAGCCCAAATCAAGAACCTGATTAATGAAGCGGCCATTTTGGCCGCACGCGATGGCCGCATGATTATCGAAATGGATGATCTAGAAAAAGCACTCGACAAACTCATTGTCGGAATCGCCAAACGGGTTGAATCCAGATCCGATGCCGTAGTAGAACGTGTGGCCATACACGAACTCGGTCATGCCATCTTGGCGTCCCAATTTTTCGACCTACAGAAGGTGACGATTCAGGCGACCTATTCCGGTGCAGGTGGCTACACCCAATATAGAGAACCACTCGAAACCACAGAGGGCGGACTTTATACCAAGGATCTATTGAAAAAGAGGATCACTGTTGCAATGGGTGGAAAAGCGGCCGAATATGTGTTTTATGGAGGCGACCATATTTCGTCGGGCGCTATCCAAGATTTGAAACAGGCCAACTCGATTGCGCAGCGAATGGTAGGCAATTTCGGTATGGGTGATGAATTGGAGGTATTCTATAATGAAGGTTTAGAATCTTCACGAACGCCTTTTCTAGGTCGCAGTTTGGCCATGGGTGACGGTTATTCCGAAGCTACCAAAGAAAAACTGGACCGTGAATCCCTGCAGATCGTGCGCGATGCCTACTGTGAGGCAGTGCGCATACTCACTGACGAATCAGTGCGGCTTGAACGCATGAAGAACGTGTTGGTTCATAGGAGGACTATGAGCGGCACCGAGTTCCGCGAGTTATGGGCAAGTTTTTACAATTCGTCTGTCTTTTGATACAAGATTCATAAAACAAGTTTAATCTCTATTCGTGTATAAATATATTTATGCACGAATAGACTTTAAAGATAACGTTGAATATTTTTTAAAAATGAATAATCAAACACAATTCATTCCAGACGGACTCGAATTGGATAAATATATGAGATATAACCAGGTAAGAAACAAACGAATATATTATCATGATAACGATAACTATATAGGAAATGAAATACGTCAGGGGAAATATTGGGAGTCATGGATGTTTGAATATATCCAAAAATACTATGTCCCGGGTAAAAATATGATAGACATTGGCGCAAATATCGGTACAACATCATTAATGATGGAAGAGGTATTATCCGAAGGATGTAAAATATACGCATTTGAACCCGTGTATAACAATATTACATTTACCAATATTGTGCAAAATGGAAAACAAGACCGCATTACATTGTATCCAATCGGGTTGGGTGATGAAGACTGCGAAATGGACGTCAATATTTTTCCACCCGACGAGAAGGAAAATTATGGAGGAATGTGTTTATTGCGACATTGCATATCCAAAACACCCCTCTCTGAAGCATATACGAATAATTGTATAAAAGAAGTGTCCAACAATCATACGAAAAAAATATCAATACGTAAATTGGATCATTTCAATTTTGAAAATGTCTGTCTAATCAAAATGGATGTTGAAGATATGGAAATGTTTGTTTTATCAGGAGGAATAAAAACCATCATTAAAAACAAACCAGTTATATTTTTAGAAATACGTCAAAATATGTACGATATAATTACAAAGAGTGATATTTTTTTAAAACTGGTAGACATAGGTTATACGATGGATTGGCTTCCTTATGGATGCGACGATTATGTATTATTTATCCGCGAATAATCGTAAAATATTTTTTGTGTGCATTACATAAACAATATTTTCTATCTTAAGGTATATCCGTGCATAAATATATTTATGCACGAAAGGGATATAAGCAATCCGTGTTTTTTTATCCATTTGGATACAAGAACACGGATAGACTTTAAATAAAATGTGGTGGCTTGTCTATTTATGTATTTTATATGGCGTCCATGGTTTCCGACCATTTATGAGACGATCCATCGAACGCACACACATGTCAATGACATCACCACAGATCAATTGGTATGTAGTCGGCGAGACCACGCAGTTTCGTAAAAACCGGCTTCATAAGGTCACGGTATGGGACCATGACTATGTTATCTGGCATAATAACAACACCTTTATCGCAATGGATGATCACTGTAGTCACCGCGGTGCCTCTTTAGCACGTGGACAGTTGACACCGAGTGGATGTGTGATGTGCCCTTACCACGGCTACGAGTTCAATTCATCGGGGATACTTTGCAAAGTACCCGGGCTCCAGTTCAACAACACTCCTTGTCAGAATCAGCGAACGTATGCCGTTGTGGAGAAACATGGGTGGGTCTATTTGAATACGGTTGCTTCAGCAGGATTAGTGTCTACTACAGAATCAGACAATATATTCATGGAACGCGAAGCATTCGACCCCGACTTTTCAGTAGTCTACATAAACAAGGATTTCCAAGCTTATGCGCGAACGGTAAGCGAGAACTCGCTCGATGTCATGCACATCGGATTT
>Ga0214917_10007603_pt1 | contig 10908 bp, 7 predicted proteins | sample LL_1208_BB_MetaG_FD_177983 | JGI IMG/M metagenome (GOLD analysis project Ga0214917, IMG submission 177983) | Freshwater microbial communities from Lake Lanier, Atlanta, Georgia, United States - LL_1208_BB | ecosystem: Environmental > Aquatic > Freshwater > Lake | place: USA: Georgia | collected...
GGTCTTGATGTAGACGCTGAAGAGGCTCGTGCAGAATCTGTTGAATCTGACTTATCAGAAGAGATCTCTACTGAAGTAGTTAACCGTTTAGCTGCTGTATCTACTGAAGTTGCTGCTCGTGAAGCTGCTGACACTTCTTTGACAACTCGTGTGTCTAACGAAGAAACTGCTCGTGCTAACGCTGACACTTCATTGGCTTCTGTAATCAGTACTGAAACTTCTGCTCGTACATCTGCAGTTACATCTGTTGATTCTCGAGTATCTACTGAAGAGTCTAACAGACTTGCTGCTGACAATTCATTGTCTACACAGATTTCTACATCTGTATCTACAGCTAATGCTTCTATCGACAGCCGAGTATCTGCTGAAGAGTCTACTCGTTCTTCTGCTGATAATTCTTTAGAAACTGTTATTTCTAACAATTTAACAGCAATGAACAATAAAGACTCTGAATTATCTGCTGAGATTTCTGAGTGTTGTTCTATGGCAACAGCATCAATTGATTCAATCGAGACTTTGATTTCATCTAACGAGCTTGCTAATGATGCTGCCGATGAGTCTTTAGAAACTGCTATCGGTTCTATCGAGTTCAGCCTTAACGGTAAAATCAACACTGAGACTACTAACCGTGAGTCTGCCGATACATCTTTAGCAACTGCTTTTGCATCTGCTGATTTAAGCCTTAACGGTAAAATCAACACTGAGACTACTAACCGTGAGTCTGCCGATACATCTTTAGCAACTGCTTTTGCATCTGCTGATTTAAGCCTTAACGGTAAAATTGACGTTGAAAAAGGTCGTATTGATGCTATCCTATTAGCTGCTGATGCCGATGCGGATTCATTTGCTGAAATCGTTACTTTAATCAACTCTGTTGATACTGAAAACGATACAGCATTTGCTAGTTATGTATTGTCTAACAATGCGGCGCTAAGCACTGAAGTATCTAATCGTGGAACTGCTGACGGTTCATTAGAACTTGCTCTTGCAACTGCTAAAACTTCAATCAACACTGTAATCTCTGCTGAGGAGTCTGCTCGTGTTGCTGGTGATAACACCCTTCAATCTAACATTGATGCTGAAGAAACTGCACGTGAAAGTGCTGACGGTTCATTGGCTACTGCTCTTGAGTCTACAGAGTTATTCCTTAACGGAAAAATCAACACTGAAACAACTAACCGTGAGTCTGCTGATACATCATTGTATGTACAATTAAATGACAAGATCAACAACGAAACAAGTAGAGCTGAAGCTGCTGAAGGTTCTTTAGAGGCTGCTTTATCTACTGAAGTTGCTAACTTGTTATCAAACACTGATCTTACTGCAATCGACTCCTTCTCTGAAGTTGTTGATAGTTTGAACAGCATCGAAAACTTAATCACTAACGAATACTTCAAGAAAGTAGTTGTTTCTGGTTTAGTTAACGGTACAAACAAAGACTTCACCCTTGCTGCTGCAGTACGTACTAACTCTGAAGCAATCTACTATAACGGTCTTCTTCAAGAAGCTGGTGTAGATTACAACATGAGCGGTACAACTGTATCTTTCACTTACACTCCTAAAATGGGTGGAAAGATTACTGCTTACGGTGTTTACGCTTAATCATTAACTTGTTAATGAAAAACAAAAGGGACTCTTCGGAGTCCCTTTTTTTATGTAATATAAAAAAATAAACTTATTTTTTCTTTTTTCTTTTTGAATTAGGTTTGGATATTGGTAAATTTTTGAAGTTGTCTTTTTTGTATAAATTAGTAGATGGGTCATAAATTAAACCATGATTACCCCCATTAAATAAATTTTCAATTAACATGTCGTATTCTAACACCAATTCTTCGTTATCGGCAAAATATCTATTTAACACTTCATTGTTTCTTTCATGGTATTCTGTAATGTGATTGTCATGTTCTTCTAATATGTAATCAAGAACTTTAGATGCTTCATGGGTATCAGAACCTTCATAGTAATATCCCAAGTCTTTACAGAGATGAGCGTTATGTAAAACAGGATAACCCAAGTAAGCGGCGTCCAAATATAAATAATTTAAAGGATTTAAAATCTGATGACATATTAAAATATCAAGATATTGTGTTAAAAAATATGCTGTCTGATATCTACTTTCACCTGTAAGTTTTTTGTCTTTATAAAGGTCAAAAGTTTTCATATAACTCATAAACTCAGGATGTTTTTTAATTCGGTCAGCATTACTTATCATAAGTCTATCAATTTTATTTTTACCTATGTTTTTTCTGTAAGATTCTTCAGCAATCATTGCAGGTAGTAGAGCAAACTTAACAATATTGATATTAGGTTCCATAATTCCCAAGGTCTTTTTTTCTTTAGTTGGGTCGTACTTATATCCTTTTTTATATCGTCCTTCTTTAAATGCCTTTTCTACTCCCACAATACTTTCATAAAGGTATTGTGTATGCCATATAAAAGGAACGATAAGTGCATTTGTTCTATATAAGGTTTTGTAAAATCCAGAATTTACTTCATCTTGTTGAGGTATGTACCAAACTTCGTCGTAGTTTTGTGCATACTCATGTAAACCTTTTCCATCATCTTCTTTGAATAATATATTTTCCATAGTAATTGCATAGTTGTTTCCACACTTATATGCAATTACTTTTTTGTTTTTTCCTGAAGATTTAAACTTATCAATATTTGCTTGACTAATTTGACCCCCCATCATTACCAACATATCCATTTCCATGAATTTATCCTCAAAAAATTCCACTTGTAAATTTTCAAGGTAATTAGCCTTTTTTTTACTGAAGTCCAACTTGGTAATGTTTAGAATGTATATGTCGTAGTTTTTCTTGGAATTTTTTAATAATCTTGCGAAATAAAGCACATTTTGTTTTATTCCGTTTGTCCAAATTGATTCATCTGAAGATTTCAATCCAAGAGTAATTCCAATTTTTAAATTTTCCATTATTTTTGTGTTGATTGGTTTATAAATTGTTTTATTATTTCATCTTTTTCTTCCTTTGTTTTAGCATGAACCCATAACCATAAAAAAGATTTTGACACGGATTCAATTTCTTTTTCTTTTTCTTTAATAGATTTTTTTAAAAGTATAGATTGATTTATATCAATGTCTAACGTTAGATTAATTTTTTTTGCAATTTTACAAAGGGTTATAAAATCATTTTTTTCATAAGCAATTTGAGCTTCACTATATAATTTTTTTTTATATAAGTTTTCTGTTTTATCAGGATGACATATTTTTGCAATATCTCTAAAAACTTTTTTTATAATTGATTGTTCTTCATCTGTAACTTCATAACTTTTTTCAACTCTTGTATTACACGATGTTTCAGTATTGGCGGATGATATGGGGATTTCATATCCGTTGTCTCCAGCTTCTTTTAAAAAAAGAGGTTTATAATAAGATGTAAATTCGTCAACATAATCTTTTTCTAACTCCAAAAGATTTAACTTTTTTAAGTAGATATTCAATTTCATATCTGAAAGTTTTTTTTCTAACATATTTTTTTAAATTTAATATGTAGGTCTATCAGGTCTATCAGATACTTCTATATAATATGGACTTGACTGTACTATGTGTAAACCTAAACTAGTTTGATATGACACTTTTGCTTTATAGTATCCGGTTTGTAATGGTCTATATATGTTTGAATTTGCACCACTAATTTCAGTTTCTTCATCATTAAAATACCAATTCCAAGTTGTTGAAGAAACGCTAATTATTGAGTCTGTAAAGGTATATACAATTAAATCAGGTCCATCATTTTGAACATATAAATCTTTACCTAAAACCAAAGATAACAATACTTTTTTTATTTCATCAAGTTGTTCTTGATGTGTAATATCTACAGAGTCGTTAATAGAGTCCTCTGTTGATATTTTAGACTCCAAAGATTCGTCAATAGAATCTAATGAGCTTAATTCTTCAGGTAATCCTGATACTTGGTCTTGATTTAATTTTGTTGGCATAACTTTTTTAATTATAAATATTTCGTATTTTTATTTGTTTGTTTGACAATAGTGTTTTTTACTTTTATATTTATTTTCAAAGGTAAATGTCGACCTAATTCGGCAGCAAATACACCAAAAGTAAATAATTATGATATCACAAGAAGAAATTGAAAATTTCCTACAAGGAAATGATCCCGAGCAATATATCGTATCAGTAGAATACGATTATTTAACAGATAAAATCTATAAAATAAAAGAAGTTCCTGGTAAAGGAAAAAACCTTCAAAAAGACACTTTAATTTCATTTGCATGGGTCGGCGATTTAAAAAATCTTAACTTTTATTCCAAGTCAAAAACTTTACAAAAAGAAGCCATGACTAAACATGGAATTACAATTGAAAAACTTAGAACTGATAATAATGATCGTTTAGAACGAGGACTTACTTTTATGGTTAAGTCTATGAAAGGTTATAGAAACCTTATTCAATTTTTTAGAGAAGGAGGAGTTGATCCTTGGGGTGAAAATGTAAAAGATTTGATTATGATTTTACCTCCAGTTGAGCAATACCTCATCTCAAAAGAAAAACGACTATTCAAAGGATTTGAAGAATACAATGACATTACAAGAATGGTATTTGACCTTGAGACCACATCTTTAGAGCCTAAAGATGGTAGAATATTTATGATTGGAATTAAAACAAACAAAGGATTTAAAAAAGTTATTGAATGCACAAACGAAGATGAAGAAAGAAGGGGTATCACAGAATTTTTTAGAACAATAGAAGAACTAAACCCCTCAATTATATCAGGATATAACTCATTTAACTTTGACTGGTATTGGATTTATGAAAGATGTAAAATTCTAAACTTAGACATTAGAAAAATTGCAAAGTCTTTAAATTCAGAAAAACCAATTTCACAAAAAGAATCTATTTTGAAATTGGCAAACGAAGTAGAAAAATTTACACAAACCTCAATGTGGGGTTATAATATTATTGATATTTTACATTCAGTTAGAAGAGCTCAAGCAATTAATTCAAACATCAAAGAAGCCGGTTTGAAATATATTACAAAGTATTTAGAACTTGAGGCTTCAGATCGTGTTTATGTTGATCATGATAAAATTGGTTCTATGTATCGTGAAAAAGAAGAATATTGGTTAAATGTTGAAAATGGTAAATATAAAAAAATTGGTCTTGATCCAAAGATTGATGAGGTTTGTGAAAGACATTCTAAAATTTATATTAAAACAACGGGGGACGATATTATTGAACGTTATCTTGACGATGACTTAGAAGAAACACTTTTGGTTGATGAAGAATTCAATCAAGGTTCTTTTTTATTAGCATCTCTTCTTCCAACAACTTACGAAAGAGTATCAACCATGGGAACTGCTACTTTATGGAAAATGTTAATGTTAGCATGGTCTTATAAACATAAACTAGCAATACCTGCTAAAAACAATAAAGGAAACTTCGTAGGAGGACTTTCAAGGTTGATTCGAACAGGATATTCAAAGAACGTATTAAAACTTGACTACTCGTCTCTATACCCATCAATTCAGTTGGTTCATGATGTGTTTCCAGACTGCGATGTCACAGGAGCAATGAAAGGTCTTTTAACATATTTTAGAAATACTCGTATTAAATATAAACAACTTGCTGAAGAGTTTGCAACAATCGATAAAAAGAAATCAACATCATACGATAGAAAACAATTGCCGATTAAGATTTTTATTAACTCGATGTTTGGAGCTTTGTCGGCCCCTCAAGTGTTTCATTGGGGTGATATGGATAAAGGTGAAATGATTACTTGTACTGGTCGTCAATATCTTCGAATGATGATTCATTTTTTTATGGATCGTGGCTACACCCCTCTTGTAATGGACACGGATGGTATTAACTTTTCGGTTCCTGAAGGTGTAGAAGAAAGACGATATGTTGGTAAAGGACTAAACTGGAAAGTTGTTAATGGAAAAGAATACGTTGGTGAAGAAGCAGATGTTATGGAGTTTAATGATCTTGCGATGCGTGGTGAAATGGCTCTTGACACCGATGGACAGTGGCCTGCTTGCATTAACTTGGCTCGTAAAAATTATGCTTTGATTACCGCTAAAGGAAAAGTAAAACTTACAGGAAACTCAATTAAATCTAAAAAAATGCCCGTCTATATTGAAAAGTTTTTGGATAAAGGGATTAAATTGCTTCTTGATGGTAAAGGACAAGAATTTGTAGAATGGTATTACGAATATATCCAACAAATTTTTGATCTTGAAATTCCTTTAATAGATATTGCAAACAAATCAAAAGTAAAACAAACAATAGAAGATTACATTTCTAAAAGTAAAACAACAACAAAAGCAGGAAACTCAATGTCTCGTCAAGCCCATATGGAATTGGCAATCAAAGAAGGGTTAAATGTTAATCTTGGTGATGTTATTTATTATGTTAATAATGGTTCTAAAGCGTCACACGGCGATGTTCAAAAGGTGAATAAACCAAAAAAAGGATGGTCACAAGATCACATAAATACTTATGGAGGATTAATTCCTGATACGGAAGATTCAATAATACAACTCAATTGTTATAGAATTGACCCATTAGAGTTAGAAAGTAATCCAACAATGAAAGGTAAATATAATATTCAAAGAGCAATTGCCACTTTCAATAAACGTGTAGAACCATTACTTGTCGTGTTTAAAAAAGAAGTTAGAAATTCAATATTAGTTAAAAACCCCGAAGAAAGACCTTTTTTTACAAAAGATCAATGTGAGTTAATAAATGGACAACCTTTTGATGAAAGTGATCAAGATAAGTTAGAAGATGTTATGGAAATTTCAAAAGAAGAAATGAATTTTTGGAATCGTGTTAATATTTCCCCTTTTCATATTTATGATAAAGCGGATAGCTATATGAAAAAATATGTATTTAAATAATTTTAGTTCCATCGGAAGAAACTATATACCACACATCACCAACAAAATAAAATTGTACACAAGACCCTTTTTCAACCATGATTTCTTCCCATTCTTCGTCAATTAAATTCATATCTGGCTTTACTGTTACGTTAGTTAACGATTTAATTGTAATTTTGTCATTAACATTAGAATCCAAAGTTACAAGACAATTTTCTGTATCTTTTATGACTAATAAACTTTCACTACCTGTTTTATAATTATCAATTGATATTATCTTAGCAAAAGATTGTTTTTTTATTTCATGATGAATTATTTTCTGTGTTTGTATTTTTTTTATTTCTTTTCTGTTAGTCATACTAAATAACATAAATTTGTCTAGGCATAGGCCTAAATTTTAATGTTTTATTTAAATTTTCAGCAAGTAAACCTTCTCTTTCTAATACTTTATCAGGTTTTAATCTTGTTAGAGTACCTTCAGTTCCGGTTAATTGTTCAATCAACTTTAATTTTTCGTCTTTACCTTCAGTACCTAATGTTGTGTATTCCATAGTAAGATCTCCATCAGGTGTTTTTAAATTTCCACTAAATTTACCTCTAACTTTTGACAAAGTTTCTTTACAAGATGCTATAAAATACTTTCTTACCCATTGTTTTGCGGGATTGTTTAAATCATCCCAACTTAATTTATCAAAAGGAACTTCAGATGGATCTTTTATTATGTCTGGATTATCTTTTTTACATTTATCTTTATCTCCGTCGGTTGTGTCGTAGTACCAATACCACACTCTACCTCTCATTAATGTTGAGTTGCCAAAGTCAAATTTACCTCCGGGTGTATTCATTAAATGAACCGCTTTTTTTCCATCAGGTAAAGCCGTTACCCTGTATGTTAAATCTCCCGCTATTATTCTTCTTTGTATATTTATTTCTTGCATTCTTAATAACATATCAAATGCCGGCATTAAAAAATAACTACCAGAAACATTACCAACTTGTGCATATCCTGCAGGTCCTGATATTCCTCCTCCGGCTATTCCGCCAAATGCCCAAGGATCAAATAACATGTTATTGAGTTCTGGTGGAGTAAACCAAAGTAATTCATTTAACTCTCTGTTTGCGGGTATTTCATATATTTGTTTTCCTCTTTCTAATTGTATGTAATCTTTTTTTAAAACCCAATCACCGCCAGTTTGTAACCCAGCTATTTTGGAATACGCATATGTATACCTTGTTTCAAAATCTAAACTTTTTGTTATAAATGCTCTTGATAAAGATTGGGTTTCTATGTTAAGACCCCAAAGATTAGTCCAATTTGACTCAATTAGCCAATTTTGAATGTATTCAGAATAATCATCAATAGAAAATTCCAATAAGGTATCCATTTGTTCATCTTCCAATTCGATTGATCTCAAAGGAGCTCCTAAGACATGTCTGACTTTAGTGTATAGTTTACTTCTATCTGGTTCATTAATAATTGACATAAGATTTTTTTTATAAATATTTGTTAATCACAAATTATTTTCTCTTGGAGTTCAAAAGGGACATTTAATTTTTCTAAAGATACTGAATTTTTACCCAAATATCGATACGCATTAATGGTTTTTAAATCTTGTTTAATTCTAAACCTAATCGACAATCTTTTTTCTAAACAATTTCTTTGTCCTTTGTTTGACCAATATAATTCTATATTTTCTATAGGGACGATAATTTTGTTTTCATAAACAATTCCTGTTAAATTTTCTTTAATTTTTTTTAAATATAATTCAGCATTCTTACTTGTTAGTATCCACTTATAAATTTTGTCTATTAATAAATTATATAAATTTATAAATTCAGGTTTATAATTTTTAATTTTACTTTCTTTGAAAATAGAAAAAAATTCTGACAAATAACTGTCAATAAATGGGTCCATTTTTTTTATTTCAAAATAAGATCCTTTTTCAAAAATTATATTTCCTTTCATATCATAAATATTATTTTTTGACTTAATATCGGCCTTAACATTATAATCAGTCATTAAAAAAGATTCATTTAAACAATCTGTAATTTGTGAAAAAAATACATCTATTGTTTTTTTTTCATTTTTTATTTCTTGAAGGGACTCAAAAAATTTTTCTTTTTGGTCATCTGAACATTTATAATTTAATTGTAGTTTTTTTGGTGTTGATTCAAAATCATCTCCTTCATAACTTTTTTCATATTCTTGATGTTGAAATGCTCTAATGTAAGAAAGTAATTCTTCTAATGTATTTGGTAATATATTTTTTTTATTTAAAAGTGATATTATTTTATTTTTTTTGTCATTATTTAAATCAGATTGAACCAAAAAATCAGAAATTAATTCTAAAAAATTTTTAGTTCTTTCTTTATTTTGTAATGATAGATCGACTATTTTTGGAAAATTGCCGCTTGTTTTTAAATGAAAAAATTTATCTAATATTATTATAGAAGTTTCTATGCTATTTATAATATTTTGATACTTTAATTCATTTTTATATTTTTTTAATTCACAAAAAGGAGAATCCAATATTTTATTTTTTAAATTGTAATCGCATAAATAATCAATTTTTGAATGTGGTCTTATTGCAATTTCATTTATAATTTCTTTATTTTTTTTTTTAATATAAAGTTGATTAACAAATTCCCAATTTACATGATTCCAAAAATTATTTATGTAATCTTCCCGTTTGTTTTTGTATTTTAAATAATAAGCATGTTCCCAAAGATCTAACCCTAAAATTGGATAACCTCCTTTTTTAACTATGTCCATAATTGGGTTATCTTGGTTTGGCGTTGACATTATTTTTAAACTTCCATTGTGAATTGAAATTAACCAAACCCAACCAGATCCAAATCTATTTAGAGCTTCTTCTTTAAATTTTTCTTTCATCAATTTTAAACTTCCAAATTGAGAATTTATTTTTTTTAATATTTCTCCTTTTGGTAACTGTTTTTTTGGAGATAACATTTTCCAAAATAGAGCATGATTAAAAGCTCCTCCTGCATTGTTTCTTATTTTATCATTATATCTACTTATTTTGGTTACAATTTGTTCTAAATCCAAATTTTTGTAATTTTTTTCAGAAAGAGCATCGTTTAATTTTTTTACATAACCTTTGTAATGTTTGTTATAATGAACATTCATAGTTTCTGAATCGATGAATCTAGATAAAGATGAATAAGAATATGGTAATTTTTCAATACCAATTTTTTTCATTTCATTTATTAAATTTTTTTCTATAACTTTTTTTTCTGTTAAAATTATAGATTCATTTAATAAGTCCATTCTTTTTTGAATTCCTTTATGTTCATACATAAATTGTTCCATTTCGGGATTTTCTTTTTCAAATATTTTAATAAGTTGACCGGCAAAAGCGTTTGCTTCATCTTCATTTCTTCCACCGATATTAGGACCTTTTTTTCTTTTCAAGACATCCATTTGGTATTCATGAACCCATTCATGAGATAAAGTTCTCATAATATCTCTATTCATACGATTACTAACCAAAACTTTAATTACATTGTCGGGTCTTCTACTACCAGTAGACATTTCACCTTTTTGTTTATCTAAAAAAAATATTTTTAAATCGTTTTTTAAAGGAAATTTTCTTTGTAATAATTCGATAAACTTTTTGATAAAGTCAAAATTTTTTTTAAAATCTTTGTTTTCAAATACAAACGATACTTTCATGTAAATAAATATGTTTTACATAAATATCACCTTTTATTGATTAGATTTAATATTTCCTCGGCAACATCACCAACATTTTCTTGTATTTCATCACCCATAACGGTTCTAATGATTTGTTTTTTCTTATTTAATATATCATAAATAACCCCCTCAATAGTATTTTCAAATAAAGGATAATAAACCAATACATTTGATTTTTGACCATAACGATATGCTCTGTCCTCGGCTTGCGCATGTTCTGCGGGAACAAAAGATAAGTCGTTCATAATAACCGCTTCTGCTCTTGTTAGAGTTAAACCAACTCCAGCCGCTTTTAAATTTCCAACAAAGACTTTAATTTTTTCATCATTTTGAAATA
>Ga0214917_10007604_pt1 | contig 10907 bp, 7 predicted proteins | sample LL_1208_BB_MetaG_FD_177983 | JGI IMG/M metagenome (GOLD analysis project Ga0214917, IMG submission 177983) | Freshwater microbial communities from Lake Lanier, Atlanta, Georgia, United States - LL_1208_BB | ecosystem: Environmental > Aquatic > Freshwater > Lake | place: USA: Georgia | collected...
GAAGCCCTGAAAAGCCTCTCGCCAGGTGGTGAGGGCTATTGGCTTGCTTTGCAAGAGCTCGGCCATGCGCTCGGGCTACGCAAACCACTGGTTTATGGCCAGGCGAAAGCGGGGGCGATTTCAGCCGCACAATCCTTGCTCACGCCTGCTGTTAACGAGGTAACGAAAACAGTGATGTCGGATACTTTAGGTTTGACAGCAAACTATCCACGGGAATTCGGCGTGTTCGACGCGCTGGCGCTGCAGCGGATTTATGGCCCATCGGCGAAAGCTTTGGCACCTGGCAATGATGTTTATCGCTTTGATGATTTGGTCGGCGAAAAGATTGTCAACCTGATCGACTCAGGCGGCATCGACCGAATCGATTTATCTGAGCTTTCAATCGGCGCGATGTTCGACTTACAACCTGGTACAAGCAGCTCAGCGGGGATCAGCGCATCGGGCTTTGCGGCCTTGAACAATGTACAGATTGCGCCCGGGACCATGCTTGAAGAGGTCGTTGGTACGAAGTACGACGATGTATTGATTGGCAATCAGTCAGACAATTTGTTTTACCCTGGCTCAGGCAATGATTATCTTGATGGTGGAAAGGGGTTTGACACCTTGGTGCTGAACCAGAGCCGGTCCAGTGTGACATTAAGCCCAACGATCTCGCAACAAGGGTTTTGGTTGACTGACAACGAAGGCCTCCAGGGAAGCAAGCAAATTCAAAATATTGAACGGATTATTTTCAGCGATGGTCTTGGAATTCGTTTTGATTTTGATCAAGGTTCAGGCAGAGATGCCGCCCTGTTAATCGGTGGGTTTCTTGGACCGCAGGCCGTCCAAGACCGCGCGCTTTTTGGTCTTGTGGCTTCCTATCTCGATTCGGGTGCCAGTTTGAGGAGTGGTATTGAATTGCTGGTCAAGGGCGGCTTCGTTGCCACCCTGACCGGGAAAACTGGCGACAACTCAGTCTACGACTACATATACCGCAACACCCGCGGTGAGGCTCCCGCAAACAACCCCTACGGCGGTGGCAATGACTTTCAGAAGCAGGCTCAGTTTATTGAGCCGCTGATTATCGGAAACGAAAATGCAATCAGAGTCGATCTCGCTGGACTCCAGAAAAGTGGTCTCGATTTTGTAATGGCCTAAAACGAACCGCAATGGTGCGCCGGCCCGATGGCTTCAAACACGAGTGGCCCTGACGGGCTAAATCGCCATAAAGCCTGCCCTTTGTTGGGCAAAGTTTTGCAAATTCGGCATGATCTGAGGCAGCTGAACGGCTGTAACGCCGAGCCATAGCAGCAGATCCGCAGCAACCTGGTCGCTAGAAATCTGGGGCACGAAGTAGCCTCGCTTGCCATCATGCGCGTCATCCTCGCCCCCAAGCACTAGCATCGGGAACTTCTGACCATACATGCGTGCACCTGCGACATCGGCGCCCATCACCATCCAGTGACTCCCCCAGGCATGATCTGATCCGTTACCTGCAGCGGGATCGAGTGTCCGATTGAATTCGCTGGTCACAAAGACAACAACCTCATTTGCCATGCCGGCTTGGGCTACCGATGTGTCGAATGCAGCGAGTGCATTGGACAACTGGCGCAGCTGCGAGTCTTGGTCGGCGTTACCCGTTGTGATTCCGGTATAGCGCTGATTCGTGTGTGTGTCGAAGCTTCCCCATTCAACGAAGTAGACCTGACGCGGTGAGCTCTCGGCCTTAAAGTAGGGCATGACTTTGGCGACTTTACGTAGCCTTCGACCAATCTCATTGTTTTCAAAACTACCGGCAGGTTCGCGCGTGCTTCTGTCGGCCCGTGCAAGTTCTTCGTTATCGAGATAAACCCCACGAAATGTTCTTGCATACTCTGCCTCGACCGCAGCGTTGGACTGCTGCCTTGAAAGCATATCGAGCATCTGCGTCCAACGACTGTTCGTATCAGCCAGATTGGCAGGACCCATGCGATTAGAGCTTGAGGTGTTCATATTCACGACCCGGCTGCGTTGCCCGCGTACCACCGTGTTGTTGGACGAGTTAACCGCAATGAGGGGAGACTTGAATTTACCTTCGGGGTCGATCGCTTCCATGGCTCGCCCTGCCCATCCACTCGGATCAACATCACCCATCCAGCCTTGCACAAACTGGGTTTGCTCGGGATGCGAATACAAAAAAGGCGGAAGAACAGCGCGGCGGTTCAATACCTCGGATGCGCTTGTGGGTCTTACGAGCGCACCTGCGTTGATCAGAAAGGCTAACCTTCCCGAATAAAAGAGCTGCATCAAAGGGTCAATCGCACGGTTCACGCCAAGCGTCCGGTCGAGGTAGCGTGCACTGAGCGGGCTGATAGCATCCCGGCGCAAGGCGATGCTGGGCCTTGAGCGCTCATAATCGTTGTAGCCGGCGTCCAGCGGAACGATCATATCGTTGGCGTCGTTTCCACCGTTGAGATGAACGATCACAAGCGCTTTATAGCCTGGGAGGCTGGCCGACAGGCCGTTCATCGAAAGCATCCCAACGCCAGCACCGAGCCCAAGACCAGCCAATGACGAGCCCGATTGCAAGAATCGCCGCCGGGAATCGTTGAGTCCGAGTTTGCTCATTTCATCACCCCAAAATGCGCCGTGCTCAAGAGAAACTGTAGTACTTCACCGACTCGCCGCGATGGCGTGTAGCCGGCAAGTTCTTTCGACAGTAGGGCTTTGGCGTGAAAACGTAGCGTCGCAGGCATGTTTCCACGGAAAAAGCGCTCAGCGATTAACGCAAGCAAAGCGTCATCGGATCGGGCTGCAGCCGAGAGGAAGAGGTCAACCTCACACGCGGATTCCCTGAGTTCGGCTTGCCGGTATTCGAAGTCTACATTACCCAGACGTCGGTTCAGTTCGTCAGTGGTTAGCAAGCGTTGCTCCGGAGCGGCGACCGAGGATTGAGGGGCCAAATGATCTGGAGAAACATAACCAAACACATTCGGTGCAGCCCATAAGTCCTGGGTCCATGCACGCCAAGGAAAGAGTCGATTATTGCGATCAAGTACAGAGGACTGACAACCCATGCCCCGCAAAAGCTGAGCAAAATGCAGCATCGGCTCCTTAATTCTGCCAAAACGCCCCGGTACCACCGCCCCGAGCGTATCACCAGCCCTTGCCTCTGGATCGAGCAAGATCGCTCGAGCAACTGCCGCCAAATCGCCTTTTGTCGACACAAAAACTGAGGCAACCCGCTGGACATATTCGGGACTCGGATCGCTGCTAACCAGCGCTTGAATCAAACGGCGGCTGACAAAGGGTCCGGTGTTTGGATGCCGGGTAAGCAAGTCAGCAAGCACCTCAAGTTCTTGTTCGGCATTAAGCCCCGCGGGCAGGGACTCCCCAAGCAACAGTTTGGCCGAACTGTCATGATCCTGGGAGCGACCTCGCATTACCATTTCCTTGCCGAAATTTGCCCAATTCCGTTTCGGCAAGTCGGGCTCCCAGACAAATTGCCAGCCTGATAAAGCTTTCGTCGCTGCAATGACGTCATCTTGCGTGTAGGTCTCCAGAGGCAAGCCCCTGGCATCACGTCGCACGGTACCGTCTTGATTCAAGCGAACCAATCCGACCGTAAAGAGCTGCATCAGCTCTCGGCCATAATTTTCATTCGGTTTTTGCGCAGTGTTGTTGTTGTTATCGAGAAAGTTACCCATCGTCGGGTTGCGCGTCAGTCGAATAAGGAACGCTTTGAAGTCACCCAATGCGTGTCGCTGCAAAAGGTTGAAATATTCCAAACGCCCGTAGGGCGGGGGACCGCTTCCCACCGGAATAAATCCAAAAATCGCCCAAGCCATGCGCTGACGTAACTGATCCTCACCAAGCAACGGGGCATCCATTAGCCTGGTTTCCATCCAACCTCTTGCCAAATCGTTTTGCGCCCGATCCTGATCGTTGAAATCGATCACGAAATTGGGAGCATTGATTTGCGTGGCAGGCTTGCTAAGTTGATCATCGATCCAAGCGGAAAAACCCAAACGTTGGACCTCGGCAATCGATCGCGGGTTTGGTCCCCAGCTCGACTGTTCAAGAAATCTTGCGGCAGCATAGGCTGATACCTGAGGGCTGCCTAGACTGGACGCATCCCGAGCCATTGGAGCGCTAAGTGAGAAGGTCGACGCACTGGGCAAAACGCGTTGCTGTTCACCGCAACCTGTAGCGGCGATCAGAGCAAAACAAACTGTGATCAGAGACAAAACCTTCGACACAAAAGACCCCGTTAGCATGCGTGGATAAAGGATTCGTAGGACATCGACGGTGAAAATTTCACGGGTCTGGAACGCTTCTTAACGTAGCATCTCGAGAAAGCGATGCCGGCATCACGAATATTTATCGAATTGTTAACGAAACGACCGCAAAACGCAGGAAAATCACCAACATCTTATGGGTATTCAAACCATTTTCGGACGTCCGGGCAATAGAGCCGAAGAAACCGTTCGAGGAACTTCGGGCGACGACTGGATCTATCCGCTCGGTGGCTATGATTTCATCGACGGAGGAGACGGTTACGACCGCGTCTATGTGGCTGGACTGGCAGAAAATTTTAAGCTGATTCAAGCATCAGGCAACGCAACAGGCCTGATCGATGCCACCTCGGCCGCGAGCCCGATGGGGGCCACACTCATCAATGTCGAAGAGGTCGCATTCAGCGACCGAATCGTCAAGCTCGGCACCCCCGAACGATTCTTGGACAAGGCTGGACAGTCGGACTTTTTCACCGGCGGTCTTGGCTTGTCAACTGTAGTGTACGGCCAAGAACGCGAGGACTATATCGTAACCAAAGCTGGCCGGTACTGGAAAGTAAGTGAGCGTTTTGGACCTGGGGTTGACACGCTGGAGGGCATTGAGCGCATAAAATTCATCGATAAGACAACTGCGCTCGATCTCGAGTCACCAGTAACGGGTTCGGCGGCACGCAATGCTGCGCAACTGCTAAGCGCACTTTTTTCGGATGCATTTTTTGCTGATCCTGCCAATCAAGTGATCACGGGTCGGGTAATCGATGCGCTCGAGCGGAAAACACACACCGAAAAAGATATTGCCCAGCTCGCGATTGATCTGAATATTATAGCAGGCCTCACCCCTGGCCGAGCAGACGGCCTGGTGAGAACCATCGCTGCGAATGTCTTACAGTTGAGCACCAATGCAGTGCCAGAAGCACTAGTGACGGAACTTAGCAGCCTCATCCGGAGCGACGCCAGGCCAGAGGCTCCGATGAGTCCGGCCGAGTTTATCGTTGCGGCCGCCGATTATGTTCAGCTTGCCGGACTAGCGAACGCAGGCCTTGAATACCTCGCACCATGACACGGCGTATCTGGATTAAGAACGCTATCATTTCTATTTCGCCAATTGTTTCGGTTGGCTGCTTTCCTTTGTTCGCGTCCGATAACCAGCTTACTTTCAAAGCGCCGCCATGGAAGCTTAGGGCTTGGCGGGCAGAGCAAGGACGGGATACGAGCGAATGGGTTGACCACAGCATCCTGGACCGATCATGGGCATATCTCGACTTCTGGGCGTCCTGGTGCGTTCCCTGTCGACTGTCGTTTCCGTTCATGAATGAGCTCAAGGCAAAGTACGAGACGATCGGACTAAAGATCTTCGCCATCAGTGTTGATAAAGAATCAAGAGCAATTGCGGTGTTTGTCCGACAAAACCCAGCAGACTTTTCAATTCTTTGGGATCCTGAGGGGGCATCTGCCAAAGCATTTGAAGTCCCTGCCATGCCGAGCTCTTTTTTGATCAATCCGCAGGGCCGTATTGTGATGCGCCACACAGGGTTTAGGGTCAGCGACCGTCAAAATCTTTTTCAGAACATTGGCAATGCTATAGCAAGTCGATAAAAATGAATAAAACGATATATTTTCTAGTTAGATTAACGGGATTGCTTCTTCTCACGCTGAATCTTCAAGCCTGTAGCGGCATCAAAGGCGCAAAACCCTGGGAGCGAGAATACCTAGCCAAGCCTGCCATGAGCATTGATGCAGGGTCGCTCGACAACCGGAACCTCGAGCATATTTACTTCAGCCGCGAGGGCGCCTCTGGTGGCTGGGGGATTGGTGGCGGGGGCTGTGGGTGCAATTGACCGCTGGCACCGGGCGGGGATCGGCGCTCATGGCGGCCACCTTGCTCGCTGGGCTGCTGCCATCTGCGAGCTGTCAAGCAGTAACAGCGCCCCAGGAGGGATTTGTAGAGTTTCGATTAATGAACTATCAGGAAACCCAGCAAGGTGTCGACCGGATGCGGGTTGCAGCGCAGTCGAGTCGCCTTTTGATGCCGGTATCAGATTTCATTAGCGCCGAGCTCTCCCAAGTGGTCGATGCGGTGTCAGGTGCCTCGCCGCTCTACTACACAGACCCTTCTGTTTTTGCTGAGGTCCGTGATCTCAGACAGGCGAAGGATGCAAAGATCAACCTGCATGCGGACCGACAGCGTCTAAGCGTAGGCGTTGCAAGTTCCAAAGAGCGCGATTACCAGTCAAGGTCTCAGGTCTTGGGCTACACATGGGCGGACCCCGAGCAATCGCTTGTTTTGGATCTCGGATTTGCGTGGACGCATGATCTGATCAACCCGGTCAATCGGGTTGTCAAGGACGCTCGTAAATTTGTGCGCGACGGATTACTTGCTGCAACAGTCATACTCACACCTCGGGATCTGCTTCAAGTGCAGCGTACTTTCAGTGAAGGAAGGGGATACTTTTCCGATCCTTATAAATTTCTTGACAACCGACCCGAGCAACGCGGCACGAAGGCCTGGGTTATCCGTTGGCATCACCATGTACCGGACTGGGCATTAAGTTCGCGCCTATCAATGCGTCATTTGCAGGATAGTTTTGGCATTCGCTCAGATACATTGCAATGGGAGCTGAGTAAGGCTGTTTCGGAACGCTTCAGCGTGACGCCAGGAATTCGCTTGTACTCTCAGCGAGCGGCCGATTTTTTCTCTGCCCCCAGCCCTCTGCGGCCGGGAATTCCGAATATCCCCGCCGACTATGAGTTTGGGAAAAGCAGGCTCAGCTTTGATCAGCGACTTTCCCAATTTGGTGCGATTAACCTCGGTCTCCAGCTCCAATGGAAGCTAGGGAAAGGAACCATCGATCTGCGGTTTGACCATTACCAGCAAAAAAACGCTTGGTCCTGGCACGGTAAAGGATCCCCCGGTTTGGCTGATTTCAATGCAAGTACGTGGCAGGTCGGCTGGCGACGAACTTTCACGACGGGTTGGAACTGAGCAGCAGCCTATGCCGAGCAGATCAATGCAAATTCGAGATAACACCGCGCCGAGCGCGATGTCATGCCAAAGTCTCCAGGGCGACGATGATCTGTTGAGTTTGACCTGGTTTTGCATGGCAGCTTTGTGTGAAATGAGGGTGCCAAATAACCCGGATGCCAAGCGAGCGGCTCAATCTGCGGTCGACGAGGTCAAGCGCATTGAAGCGAAGTTCTCCCGGTACAGGGAAGATAGCCTAACCACGGCAATCAACCGCGCTGCAGGCATAAGCCAGGTCGCCTGCGATTCAGAGACGATTGCCTTGTTGGACTTTGCATCGCGTATGTTTGCAGTTTCAGACGGGCTGCTTGATTTGAGCAGCGGCGTACTTCGCAAGGTCTGGAACTTCCGGGGCAATGCCGCAGAACCTGCGATGCCGGCGCTGCAGGCATCGATCGAAAAAACGCTTCCCTTGATCGGGTGGGAAAAGATCGAGATAAGCGACACAAGCATTTTTTTGCCAATCCGCGGCATGGAGATCGATTTTGGTGGCATCGGCAAGGAGTATGCCGCTGACCGTGCGCGACAGTTACTGGTCAAACAAGGCGTGCAATCCGCGCTGATCGATCTTGGCGGAGACATTGCCACCCTTGGCTCCAAACCTGATGGAAGTCCATGGAACCTTGGTATTCGCGATCCTCGTGCGGAAAACAAGCTCTTGGCCACATTATCCTTGCACACTGGCGCTTTGGCGACCTCGGGAGACTATGAACGAGTCATTCACTTCCAGGGCGGCCGTTTTTGTCACATCCTCAACCCGAAAACCGGATGGCCTTGCAACCACTGGCAGTCGGTAAGTGTTGCTCACAGTTCATGTCTACTTAGCGGCGCACTAGCAACCATTGCTATGCTTATGGAGCAGGACGCGCTAAATTTTCTTAAGCGCAACGACGCGAAGTGGTTTTGTGTCGGTCCGAACGGCGACATCGTACGAAGCTGAGCGTACCCCTTAAGATAACGATTACTGCGCGTGGCCGCTTGTTTTGATCGCGCCAGGATCCTTTAAGGTTCTATAACATGTAAATTTATCGACTAACGGACTCGAAGCATGACTAATTCAATAATCCTCGACTCGAGCTCGCTTTATGGTTTGTTTCTCGCGCAATTCAACGCCGCACCGGGAAAGACTTACTGGTCCCGTCTCCAGGAACTTGCAAAAGATGGTCTGAACGGAGCGCAGGTCCTTGATGCCTTGGCACGAGATCCGAAGCTGTCCTTAGCCATACCTGCAAACGAAAGCGATGCGGCGTTTGCAGCCCGCCTTGTCAATGAACTGATTGGAGCAAACGCGAGCAAGGAGGCTAGTGCTGCCGCACAAAATCTCATTCAGCAGGTGCTGGGCCAAGGCTGGACCAAATCGACGGTTCTTGATACTGTCGCGACGTATTTGGGTACCCTACCTACTCAAACGACCCAATCTGGATTCGAATCAGCCAATCCTTACCTGAAGGCCGCTACCACTTTTCAGAACAAAGTAGTCGCAGCCCGATACTTTTCCGAGACGATGGGGTACGTCGGAAGCGAGCTTGCGAAGATGCGAGACGCCGTAAGCAGAATTAACGGGGACACCAATACATCCGATACGACGCTGATTGAGCGGCTCATCAGCGGATTCGATCAATCCCGCGAGTACGAGTTGTACCAGAGTTTCGTACTGGCCTTCTCAGCAGCCCCCGGGGACCGACTGCTGAAGCTCATGAAGAACTTCGTCACCGCAGGTCTTTCCAACGCTGAGATTATCGACCGTCTGCTGTCAGATCCTGTTATTGCAAAGCTCTACGCGAAAGATGCTTCAATCGATGCTTTTGCACAAAAGCTCGTTGCTCAATTTACAGGCGAGTCGGACCCCGTCGCTATCAAAGCACTGGCAGTGAGCCTAATCAGTCAGGTGATGGAAGCTGGTTGGACAAAAGGTATGACGATTGACGCGCTTGCAGCTTATTTTCGGACTGTTCCAGCCACACCGGAGGAGATCGGTTATCAGGCAAACGATCCACTGACCAAGATTGCATTTAGGCTCGACAATAAAGCCTTAGCAGCCAGATTCTATACCGATGTATTGCGCGGCGATGCTGACGAGATCATGACCCTACAAGCCCTGATCAGCCGCATTGACGAAAAAAGTGACTTGTCTTCGCCGCTGCAAAGCATACCAAGCTTGCTTGCGCGAGCCGAGTCAGGCCGTCTTCAAGACGGTTACATCAGGGGTGCGACGGTGTTTTCAGATACCGATAACGACGGCACCTTCGATCAAGGTGAGGCGTTCACCTTGACTGATGACCAGGGTAACTTCAGGCTGGAAGCGGCCATTGGCAATCTCGTGGCGTTCGGCGGGGACGATACTTCGACGCTGCTTAGCTTTGGCGCTGTGTATAAGGCGCCTGCTGGCTCTACAGTGATTAACCCATTGACAAGCTTGATCAGTGCGCTGTCGCGTAACGGCCAAAGCCCGGCTGATGCACAAAAAGTTGTTGTCGGTAAGCTGGGCTTACCCGAATCAATTGAGCTAGTTCGCTACGATCCCTTGGCCGAATTAGCCAAGACCAACGCAAGTGCGACTACCCGAGCGCAGGCTATTGACGTGTTCAAGGCCGCCGCGGTGGTAGCCAACACGCTGTCTCAGAGCATCGCGGCAGTCACTGGAACAGGGAACGTAACCGAAGCTGAGGCCTCCGCCGCCGCGCTGCGGGCGCTTGCCCAGCAGTTTGACGGAAGTAGTGCGCGCCTTGATCTATCGCAAAGTGCTACGTTGACCAAGCTGGTGTTGGACACTGCAGCAATCGCGGATCAAAGCCAAAAAATTGCCGCAGTCGCAAATGACCTCGGACTGGTGATGCAGGCGAGTAATCGAGCCGTAATGAAGGTTGCAAGCGATACGGCTGAGGTAGGTCTAACCGCAGAGGCAATTATCAAAGCCCAGAAAGTGGCTCAAGGGGAAGCCGCCAACGCAATCAAGATCGCGGTGAAAAGCGGGTCATCCGTGTCGTTAGTTCAGGGCTATACGAGTGAATCAATCGAAGGTCGGATCGCCAAGGCCGACATTGGCATCATCGGAAATGGACTGATTGGATCTAAACCAAATCTCCCCCCCACAGCAACCAACCTTTCAAGCGCAGAGACCTATACCGAAGACACGCCACTCAATCTCATTGATATCGTGGTCTCAGATCCCGATAGTGCGAACATCACCGCCACATTGACGCTTTCGAGCGCCACGGTTGGTGGCTTGAGCCAAGCAACCTCAGGTGCAGTCACTTCGATCTTCAACAGCACTACCGGCGTGTGGATTGCCAGTGGCGCGCTTGCTAATGTCAACGCGCTGCTTGCAGGACTTGTTTTTACACCAGCAGCTAACGCCAATGGCAACTTCAGCCTGACCACGAGCATCAGTGATGGCGCCAATCCGGCTGTTACTGGTACCAAGCAGTTCACAGGGGCGGCCGTCAACGACGCACCGGTATTGGATGCAGGCCAGTCGCCCTCGCTGGGGACTGTGGCCAGAGGCGCTGCGAGTCCATCGGGTGCAGCGGGTGTCTTGGTATCAAGCTTGGTGGGCGGTGTGACCGATCCGGATGCGGGTGCCCAAAAAGGTATCGCCATATCGGCAAGCAACAGTGCCGGGGGGACTCTCT
>Ga0214917_10007606_pt1 | contig 10906 bp, 12 predicted proteins | sample LL_1208_BB_MetaG_FD_177983 | JGI IMG/M metagenome (GOLD analysis project Ga0214917, IMG submission 177983) | Freshwater microbial communities from Lake Lanier, Atlanta, Georgia, United States - LL_1208_BB | ecosystem: Environmental > Aquatic > Freshwater > Lake | place: USA: Georgia | collected...
CTCTTCATACTCCATAAATATCTCTTCTTTAATATTACCCTCATTATCTAACCTCAAATGTGTCATAAATCCTCCAGGCATAACTAGAGGGTCTTTCACAAATGCAGTATCCGCGGTCTCAAAAGGTCTAAGAGAAAATCTTATTTTATTACCTTGTGTAAAGTAATACAACTTTACATTTCCAATATGGTCTGTACTCATCCATATTTCTTTAATTACATTATTAACCTCTTTTATAATAACTAACGCATAATCTCCGTTTAAAGCATCATTCAAATTCTTAAAATTAAAATTATACCTTTCAAACAACTCAAAAATTGTCTTACGAATATCTTGCTTTTCATCATGCACAAATGTTATGGAAAGACTTAAAAGATTGTATATTCTACCCTTAAAAAATATGTGATAAGTTTCCTTTATATAAGACACTGTAAATTTGTTTATAAGTTCGATGTGGTCTCCTTCTATATATCCTTCCATCTTATCCCAATATCTTTTTACTTTTAAAATGAAATTTTAATATTGTTTTTTTATTCTTTATAAAAAATGGATACTAAGTATATTATATCAGCTTATTTTATCCTGAATTACTTCTCTATATTTTACTTATGTTATGTAGATCAAGATTTTAAAACCATCTCAGAATACCCCGGGTTTTTCACCCAATATTTTTTACTCTTAGTTTCCCTCTCATTATATATTATTCAGTTATATAAACCAACAACTATTTTGCCATATAGAACTGCCCTTCAAAAATTAAAATTAAACCCAAAGGTATATTTTACCTATCAAATATCTTTTTTAATTTATACATTAATTTCGTCTTTTGCAATCCCGCAATACATATTTTTAGTAAATTACTCTTATACAAACCTTATATCCTATAAACCATATATAACGTATCTTTGTTCTACAGGAATACTTTGTATAGTAAAAATTAAAGTATTATCTACAAAAGAGGAAACTACCCCATATTTTATAGCGTAAAGATGACTCGTATAAAGGATTCTCCTATAATAGTTCCTACTATATCTCACCTTATCATACCTTGTATTTTATTATTTATGAAAACTTATAAAATAAACGAAATATGTTTCTTTCTTTCATTTTCTGTGTCTTTGTTAAGGGCTATAGTAAGTTTTGATTTAATATGTAAGAAAACCCCCATAATATACGTTATTAACTTTCTCTTATTTTTAGACTTTGCTGTAGTTTGTATTTATATTGTTTTTTCTATACTATCAAAAGACCCTTTTATTTGTATTTTCTGTATCATTTACTTTATAGGATTTATATGGGTATTTTTTGAACTGAGACAACTTAAAAAAAATGAAGAAGAGTTAGAAGTTTTAAATGAACCGATAGAATGTTGTATATGTTGTGAAACTATAAATAAAGGGAAAAGATTAAGTTGTGAACATATATTTCATAAAGAATGTATAGATACTTGGTTTATGGAAAAGCCGAGTTGTCCTTATTGTAGAACTGAAAATGTATCTTGAGTTTCCGCGAAAAATAAAAAAATATTAAATTTAAAAATACCTTGTACTTATATTAAAATGTCAATTTTAGATAAAGCAATGGCTATGCAACGTGAGCAGGAAAAATATATCGGGGGACAAGACAGAGTTAATGCTGAACAATCACGCGCTAAGGGTAGTAATAAAAAGAAACAGTTCCTGGAAACAGTTAATGATGATGATGAATTTGAGGTTGCAAACTCTGCTTATTCTGCATCTTCAGAGCAAGAATTAAACTCTAAAGGAAGGGATAAAATTTTCTCATCAAAATCAAAAGAATTTGAAGCCGTGACAGCTTCCAAAGAAGACCTTGAAAGATATGGTATTAAGAAAGGTATGAAGGCGGAAGACATAGCTAAGATGCGGAATCAGTTTAACTAAATGGCATTCGCTGTAAAAAATAATTTAAAGAAAAAATAAAATAAAATAAAAAACAATATTAATATTGATGCGAAAGATACTTCATACTCCTGTTGCTATTTTTAAGCCTGATAAAGTTATTGATAGGTATAATCATTGGATGAAATTTTTACCTTATATTAAACCTTATTATGCAGTCAAATCGTTATGCGATGAAAGTATTATTTCAACTTTAGCAAAGACTGATATAATAGGGTTTGATGTTGCAAGTATAAATGAAATAAAACAGGTTATTCCTTATAGTAAAGATATTATCTTATCTCATCCTATAAAACAGGTGGAAGATATTACTTTTGCTAAAGATAATAATATTAGATATATTGTAGCTGATTCTATAACAGAAGTTAAGAAGATTAAATCTGTATATCCGGAGGCTGAAATTATTTGGAGAATCAAATCTTATGAAAAACATTCAGACATTAAATTTAATGCTAAATTTGGAGCAACTATTGAACAAACAAAAAATGCAATAGAAAAATATAACCTCAAAAATATATCTTATCATGTAGGTTCAAAATGCAATAATATGGAATCTCACTTGAAAACAATACAAACAATTTTATCTCTTAATTCAGACATAAAAATGATAGATATAGGAGGAGGTTTTACATCTAAAAATGATATTGTAAAACTTAGTGAATTATTATCACCTTTACAACATAACCATTTATCTAATATAAAAATTGTAGCTGAACCAGGTCGGTATTTTAGTCAATCAAGTTTAGATATAATCAATAAAGTTATTGGGGTGAAAAGAAGTTCTCATCATATGGATATATTTGTTAATGATTCTATCTATAACTCTTTTAGTGGAAAACCTTTTGATCATCAAGAATTTTTACCTAAACCTTTATATAAATCAAATAAAGCCCTAAAATGCACTATATGGGGTAATACTTGTGACGGAGAAGATAAAATTATGGAAAACATATCTTTACCTATCCCTAAAATTAACGATCTCATTAAATGGGAAAATATGGGGGCATATTCTTTAGCAAATGCGGTTGACGGATTTAACGGGTTTCCAAAAACATCAGTTATATGGCGGTAAATGAAGGTCTGAAATACAATGAGAGACTCTCTCACTCCGTATCATTTTATGAGTTTAAACAACCTCATAAAATGTTTAATTGTATAAAAAATCATCATGTGATGCATCTTGAGAGGCACGGCCTCTACTCCCCGTAGCTTCTTTCCATATATGAGGAAAACAAGGTTCAACTGTTATCGTGTGGTGCCGTATCGTGGGAGGTTCTTCGTCTGTTATATCATCATCATATATTGCATCATCAATATCTTCATCAATATCATCGTCATCTTCTATAGATTTTGCATATGTCTCATCACATATATAATTTATAAATTTTCTGTTTGGATGCATAAATTCGTCTGCTTTTAAAAGTTTAGAAAAATCAGTATCTTTGTAAGTATCATTTATTTTATCAGCTATTGCATTATATTGTGAGGTTTTTCGGTAGTCATTTAAGCAGTTGGTAATATATGTTTTTAGATTGTTTCCTGTAATCTGTTTTGCATCTTCTCTTTCGTCTATATATTTTAAAGTTTTTCGTCTACGGTCAGTTGTTTGAAGAGCGATTAATCCTGCATCATTTCTACAAGCGTGATCCATAAACCATTTTGCCGTTCCTATTTCACCTTGTAACATATATTTTTCATTACAAGTCGTCTTAAGAAGGTTGAGAATTCTTTTCCTTGAAAGTACAAAGGGCTTAGCACAAGTTAGATTTACAGTATAATTTTTAGTTGTATTATTAATAGTTGTCTTATTAGCTAATGAATATAATTTATCCTGAAGGTCTTTTATAATTTTATCCTTCTCTTCAAGTTGCTTATCCTTCTCTTCAAGTTGCTTGTCCTTCTCTTCAAGTTGCTTATCTTTTTCTTTAATTGTGTAATTATGTTTATTTAGAAGGTCAATATGGAGTTGTTCTTTATTCTCATCGCATTTTTTATAATGAATATTAAGCTCATTTTTAGTAATAAAATTTCTATTACACCATATACAATCATATGTAGTTTTAGGTCTATTCGAAAGGCATTTTTTATTTGTTTTTAAATGCTGAATAAGATTTCTTTTCAGGGTAAAAACACTATTACAAAATTCACAAGAAATTGCTGAATTTTCCATTATCATATTATTACAATCTTTCATTCTTTAATTTAGTTCAAGAAAAATATTTTTTAAATAAAAATTCAGCATAATCCTTATTTTTTGCTGAATTTGCTGAATTTTACTTCATTTTTGTAGAAATAAAAACAGCCTTAAAATCTATTATTGATATATAACTATAAATCTACCCTGATTTATAGGGTCTAGAAAAAGGCTCTAAAAATGAGGGTATTTTTTTTTAGCCCCAAAAAAAAGTCTTCAAAAAAAGGCCCTTTTTCATCACACTTAAAACTATTTTTATGAGTTAAATATAACTCGTAAAAATATCATTTTATTTCATTCTAGTCATGGTAATAAGTATATCTCTCTCAAATCTATCAGGATTATCATCAATCTTAAATATTACATTACCAGTCTCATCCAATATTTGTTTAAGTCTTGCTTTTTCCATAGCTCTTAAAACACCGCAAGAACAAATCATACGGACTTTATATCTTATTTCGTCATCTTTATTATACTTTGATAATTTTATATATTCTTCTTTAATGTAAGCAAGCTCTTTTTTCTTTTCTTCAAGTTCTTTAAGAGCTTCATTATATTTACTCAAAAGGTCGTCTCTATTATCATTATTGATGGTCTCAGTAGGCTCTGTAGACACAGTAGGCCTTTTAGAAAGACATTTTTTACTTGTTTTTATATGTCTTTGAAGCTTTGATTTGTCTTTAAATTCTGACTTGCAAAACTCACAAGAAAATTCCGACATTATATTATTACTATAACCTTTTTATTCTTTAATTTACTTCAAAAAAATTAAAATTATCGTATCAAAGCATATCCACTTAATAAGGCACTTATCCAACACCAATAGCTTGCTGAACTTTTTCCCCTTGTGGTAAAGGATATAATGAATAATACTAAAAAGTATAAACTCATAGTTCTAAGAGAAGGTATGCTGTATAAAAAGTAAAATACAAGTAATGAAACAAGTATATAAAATCTATTATCAAAATTCCAGAATAAATGACCTTTTGAACCTTCTATAGGCTTACTTATCTTATCTATCACCGGGAATTTAATTAAGCCATATATAAGGGGAATTACTCCTATTAAATATAAATTATTTTTTGTCTCAAGGTAAAGCATATATCCGACAATCGCACTATGTGCATATAAATTAACGTATGCCATCTTTGTTGCAAATAAGTTTAATTCTTCGGGTGATTTAAACCCATAAGTTTCTCCTTCTAACGATTTCCACATAAGAAATTCACAGAACTGAATAAAAGAATAAAACAATACAAAAAGACCTATAACCTTATCATAAGGTTTATTTCGTTTGAACAAAGTATAACATACAACTGCACCTATTATAAAGGTTACTAAACTTACTTGAGAATTCCAGCACATTTTAAACTATAAAATATATTTTATTTTTTTAAAATAAATAATTTCCAGCTCTATCCCACGAACCTTCGCATAATTCACATGTGCCTTCATTATATATAAAAGAAAGCATAAGCCTGTTATTACTCCAATATGCTTTATATTCTCCGTGTATCTTTCCATCTTTATAAGTAGTATAAATCCGTAAAACTCCATTTCTATACCACTCTTTATACTCACCATTTTTTATTCCATATTTCAGTCTATATCTAGCTTTCGTGTGGGTCTCTCGAGATGGCGGGTCCTTCACTCCCTGTAAACGATTATATTCTTCAACATACCCTTGGATATAGTCTTCAATAATATTAGCTATGTTATTATCCATATATTTAAGGGTGTTGAAAACTGATAAAATAATCTCTTTTTCCGGGGTCATTTACTTTTATAACTTATATTTTTAAGCTTTTAAATATAAGGGCATATCTATGTTTTCTTTTCGACATAGTTCCGTCGGATACTTTATCCTCAAATTTCTTTGTAATTAATCTTTGAAACTTTTTCTCAGTATCTTTAAGTAAAAACATACTTCTACGGGGCAACATAACTGGATATTGTTTTCTTGTTTTTGTATCTACAAATGTCATCTCAATATCACTTCCAAGGTTTATAACAACAACACAAGGGTTATAATACTTATAATCTTCCATTTCTGGTGGCATACCTTCTCCGGGGTTTAATACACTCCAATAAAAGTCGTTCAATTTATGGGGTAATTCAACTGAAAAATCTTTTGCAATACAACTCATCACGGTTTTAATTTGGATAGATTTATTACCTTTGATAAGCTCTATAAGTTTATCTTCTGTTTCTTCATCAATAGAGTTTCCTACAAGGGTTAATTCCTTAGGAATATTATTAACGTTATAAGCGTGATTGCCTATATTTACAATTTTTCCAGAATAATGAGTATATGGCTTTACTTCCATTTTTATTATTATAGAGTAAAATGATTTTTTAATCTTATTTTTTACGGTAAGATTAAAAAATGAAATCTTTATTATGTGTGGTCCTTCACTCCCTACCTGGAAGGAATTTTCATTTACACAGAGAATGAAGGACCCTGTGTTCTTCTTAAAATGATATGGTAAAGGATTAGTCATATTCAATGGTAGATATTCTATATATTTCATTTTGTATATTTTTAAGAAGGTCATTTAAAGCTGAATTTAAATTTTTTATTTTACTTTCAATTTCTATTTTATGACTTTTATATGCCTTAGTTAGATTGTCATTTTTACTAGTTACAGGTATGTCGCAATTTAGGTTATAAATAGCTCTATACTTAGGGATCTTTGACTTCATTACAACAATTAAGAATTTGTAATCTAATAGGTCATTGTTTTCAGGCACATAAGATGCTAATCCTTTAGTACTATTATTTACTATCTCTTCAAGATTTTTATATTGAGTATAACATTTATCACAATAAGGAGACTTTGGAAACCATACTTGAAATGATTTTTGATAATACTCTGATAGGCTCATATCAGTTTGATTATACTCTCTTTCTATCAAAGCCATATACATATACCACCATTTTGTAAAAGTATAATAGTGAAGTGTTTTATGTTCACAATAAACATAGAATTTATTTCTATCTCGATGACAAGTATAATATTTCTTACATTGATTACAGTCTTTTGTAACCCTCTCAGCTATACTTTTTAATATTTGATCAACATCAGGGTTGTCTATAACAGAAATGCATATTTGGACGAACAAACAAAAAGTGTGACTAGTTAAACTTGTAAATTCATCTTTCATATTTACCCTCTTTCCTAACCTCGGTTCCATTTTATCTAATGCGTTACTTATATTTTCATAATCAAAACTATTTTTTGTTTTTATATAGGTTATTATCAACTTGTTTAAACCTATCAACATTTCTACTAATTTACATTCTTCCATAATAACCCTTAACACACTATGAACTCCTTTTTTAAATTCTGACTTAATTTTACCTTGTTTAGTATTATCTCTTATATCAACTTCTTTTATAGTATCTAAACACGTATTTATTTTATCTTCTAAAAACAACTCATCAAGGCTTTTATATTCTTTCTTTTCGCTTAAAACTTTTTCAGCATACTCTATACCATAATCTCTTATTTTAAACTGTTCATGTTCAGTTATACCTACGTTACATAACATAAATATCATTTCTAGTATAGTTTTAGCTGATAATTCCTTTATTATTTCTGTATCAAAATCCAGCCAACTAAGCTGACGTTTACTTGAAAATATTCTTTCTTTTTTTGAAGTTTGTACTTCGTACCAATACTGTAAAAAAACAGTTTCTATATCGTGATAGAAAATAGGACCGTATAAGTCATAACTAGCTGCTATAGGAGAAAGGGGATATTTAGCTAGAAGTTTTAATAATGTCTCTATACCTTCTTGATCTAAATTATTTAAATCTATTCCTGTATAATTACTAAAGTCAATAAGATCTTGATCAGTTTTAAAGTCACTTATATAGTATCTAAACACCTTGTTAAAATTTATTAAAAAAATCTTTAAATTAAGGTCATAATAATCACATAATTCCTGTATCATATCAGTAAAGCTGTAAAAGTTAAAACTATAAAAGTTTCTACTATCTGTTTGTTTATAAAAATCACCCTTATCGTCAGTATTAAACTTAAACATATAGAAATTAGTTAAGAACCTACTGTATAAAGGGCATTTTTTTATTAATTCATCTATCCAATATTTGACCTCCGTTTTAGGAATATAATTAGGAACTTCTAATAATTTCTCATTAAAGACTGCTATAAACTCTTTTAAGGATATATCCTTAACCTTGACATCATCCCAAAATGTAGAAGATAATTCTATGTTATTAATATTATCTCCAAAATACATTTACATTTATAATAATAAATTTTAAATTTATATTATTATAAATGTGCTATACTCCTCAAGCATCTGTCTATGCTTTTATAATAGGGATGGTTTCATCCTCATATTTACTGAAATCGGATTCTCCGGATCTTAAAGTCATTGGTGGCTTCTTTTTATTTGTATCTTTTATGCAGTTATTTGACTACATATTTTGGACCACAAAAGACGATGATATAAATCGTCTATTCACAAAAATTGCTTGTATATTTAACCATCTTCAGCCTATTGTTCTTGCATTTATTATCTATAAATATAAAGGTTCAGTAAAAGGCAAATATTTAGTTTATATATATACTTTATTTATATTTTTATATACTAATAATAACTGGAAATCATTAGATAAAACAACGCCTGCTATGAATGGAAGTCTTTATTGGGCTTGGAATCATTGGAAACATGCAGAGATTGTATATGGGTTATTTTTAATAACAATTACATATTTAAGTTATTACAACCTGTCTTCACCTTATAATAAATATTTAGGATTTTTAATCCCGTTTTTTTTCTTTATGTCTTATTTTAAATATGGTGCTTCCCTTCTAGGTCGTTTTTGGTGTTATTTTGCACCCTATGCTCCTCTCATAATTTTATTCTTACATCCACATACCTCCACCATATAGTTTATATTCCTTTCCTGTTTCTGACCATCTATTTTCATATATCTTTTCCCCCTTATCATTATATACAATCTTACACATAATATTACCGTTATTATACCATTGTAAATACTCTCCTACCAAAACATCATCTTTGTAGCTACAACTTAACATCAATTTTCCACCATTTCCCCAAACCTTATGTGACCCGTGTCTTTTACCTTTTTTAAAAAACATAGTTTCATTCCTGTCATACATTATATATTCTCCCTCTAATAAATTATTTTTATAATGACACAACATTGTAATATTACCCTTTTTATCATATACTTTTCTCGCACCATCTCGGACCCCATAGACATACTCCATTTCATCTGAAACTTTTCCATTTTCATAATAGGTTACTTTACCGTGATATGTTCCATTTACAATATTGACCCTCTTTTTAACCTTTTTAATACCAGGTTCTTCTGTATATTCTACACATTCTCCATTAGGTATTCCATATCTTTTTGTATATTCTAAAACGCGAAAAATATAGTTGTGGGTAAAGCCCAAATATGACTTTTGTTTTTCCACTCTATTTTCATATATATAACTTTCCACAATATTTAGAATGTTCATATCCATATATTTAAGATTTCCCATAGCTTCTTTTAAGAGGGATAAATCCTCTTTGAAAGAACCAAGATAGTTTTTAGTAAGCGAAGACATCTTATTTTGGCTGTCGCTATAAAAGTTCCAAAATATCATTTAAATATTTTTTTACTTTTATAAATATAAATGGAAGGTCTAATATTAAATTCAACGCTTGTGACAGATGTAAGGACTCATACAAATTTTGGAATATATAAGGTTCAAATCATCGATAAAACAAAGGAACTATTATCTTCATTATTTTCCGGCTGTTTTAATACAGAAATATCTATAAAAGAAAATCAACTTTGGGCTATTCTTACAGATAGTTTTACAGAAGAAATTATAAGTTTTTGTCAAATTGTTAAACGGGAAAGTGAATGGTATATAGACCATGTTTGTACTGATACTAATCAAAGAAAAAAAGGCTTCGGTAAAACTCTTATTGCTAATGTCTTAAATAAAATAAAAACTGTAGATCCTTCCCCTAATATTACCCTTGATGTATTAGCAATTGATGATATATACAATATAGCTTTATTGGAAGAACAATATTATAATATTAAAGTTAGAGATGAAGAAGAAATGAAAGAACCTTTATACAGTTCAGGCAATTACGAAAGTAAATATAAAAACGAGAATGACGTTCCGGCAAGGACAATAAAAAAAGATATAGAAAAGATGATTAGAAATGAAGAAGATATAGATAAGAGTAAACTTCGAAGCAAAAAAACTATCAAAGCCATACTTGAGGGTAAATACGCCATAAAATTTGAAGAAAGAAAAGATGAAGTAAATGGATACATAGATAAAATATATGATATGCTACAGGATGAGGTTGAGAATCAAACTGAAATTATTTTTCATAAAGGTATAACTGAACTAAAAGAGGTAAAAGAAGAACTGGAAAAAACTCTCAATATAAGAGATATTAAGCCTTTTATTGAGACTATTGAATACAAATTAGAACAATTAAATTCTTCCCGTAAAAGAATGAAAAGAGAGGAAAGTGAAGATGAAAGTGAAGATGATGAAAGTGAAGATGATGAAAGTGAAGATGATGAAAAAGAGGAGGAAAGTGAAGGCGATGAAATCGAAGAAAGTGAGGAGGAGGAAAAACCTCAAGAGGAAGTTCAACATCAACAAGAACCTCAACCGGATAAAAGAATATATTACAATAAATTAGTAGGTGTTAAAGGGTTGAGAGAAGTCATAAGTTTTTATTCTGATTTTTTTAAGGTAAAAGGGGTAAGGAT
>Ga0214917_10007607_pt1 | contig 10905 bp, 7 predicted proteins | sample LL_1208_BB_MetaG_FD_177983 | JGI IMG/M metagenome (GOLD analysis project Ga0214917, IMG submission 177983) | Freshwater microbial communities from Lake Lanier, Atlanta, Georgia, United States - LL_1208_BB | ecosystem: Environmental > Aquatic > Freshwater > Lake | place: USA: Georgia | collected...
GGTTCTTTCTATTGTTGATCAGACTGCAGTTGTTGCATGCAAATTTTTCAGGATTTCAGATCGTTATGATACGTTTACATTGTATCGTTATTGGGAGCGACGCGGTGATGTTTTTGACACGAGGAATCTTTCGAACGGTCTGAAGATGCAGTGTGACAAGGCAGGTTCGTTTTGGTATTTATTCACCAAGACGGTGGGGGATGTTGTGACTAGACCTCAGAAGTACCGTTCATCCACAGGTTTTGAAGATAACAATAGAATTATGGAGTATATGCCGAGTGAATTTGAAGGGGATACTTCCGTAGTAGTTGATTATAGACGACGTTTGGGGAGGAATGGCGGCGGTGGGTTCAAAGTATCGAAACGAAACGAATGTTCTATCGAGTTTGAAATTGTGGGAGGAGTTGGGCATGACACTGAAACGTGGAAGCATATGTCTGGCCACTTTCGCGATGTATGCCGGAAGAAGAGTTCCAATCCATTAGATACTACGTTGATCCCGAAAGATTCCGCTTTCTATTGCGATGATGAAGTCAAACAAATACGCTGTGAGTTGATCGCAGGCGGAGCTTCTGGTGGTTCGGGTGGTGAGATAATAGTGATTACTCAAACATCCCCAATCAATTTAGTAAACGATTTCACTCAATCACTTCGTTGCGATAAATCATGGAAAGATGGGCTTCGATCATCGTGGATAATTGCGTACAACAAGGCCGTATCAGATCATTGTCTGTCCCTTGGTACTGATTTTGTCAGTGAGCTACGAAGCTTTGTCCGACCAAGCGCACCTCCCGCGGTGTAGGAATATATGATGCTTAGATCGTTCAATTAATATGAGGTATCAAAACCGTGATGAAAAAATATTACAATAACAACTTCCATACTCTATACTAAAGCAGCAGCTTTAGCAACAACATTCTCGACTGTGAATCCAAACTTTTCTCGAAGTGTTTTCGCAGGCGCTGATGCACCAAATGTTGTCATACCTACAACAGTGTCTGCATACTTGTGCGCCCCAAGGCAATTGGATGCCTCGACATATACAACCTTGACACCTTGCGGGAACACAGATTGTTTGTATTCGGCAGATTGTGATTCAAAACGATCCCAAGAAGGAAAGGAGACGATTCGTGCATCAATATTTTGTGCAGCAAGTTTCTCCCGAGCTTGAACTAGCAGAGACACTTCGGTTCCGCTTCCAGCCAACACAACTTGTTTGCTATTATTGTGAGTAAAATCCATCATCACATATGCTCCCTTAGCAACATGATCACCGGATGATCCGGTTAGTTGTGGAACGGCTCCTCGACTGAGTAAAAGGACAGTTGGTCCGTGATTCTCATCTCTCAAGTGAGCCATGTATGCTCCAATAGTTTCTGTTCCATCAGCAGGTCTAAAGACTTGAATACCTGGTGTACCACGGAGAAGGGGAAGAATCTCAACAGGTTGATGAGTAGGTCCATCTTCACCCAAATCAATCGAGTCATGAGTCGCTATAAACAAGACTTTGTGATGACTAAGAGCAGACAATCGGAGCGATCCCCAACAGTACCCAATAAAGTTTGCAAAAGTTGCACAAAATGGCAAGAATCCTCCATATGCTGCTAAACCATTACTTATCGCTGCCATTGCATGTTCACGTACTCCAAAATGAATGAAACGATTTTCACGGTTTTGGAAAGAGAATCCAGCCAGATTTGCTTTATTGGTGACTGTGGATTCTGTCAAATCGGCAGAACCACCAACAATTTGAGGAACAGATTTCACTAGAGCTGCCAAAACTTCACCCGAGAATTGTCTCGTTGCTTTAGGTTTATCTGTTTCAAATTTAGGGAAAGAAATTGAATCAAAATTGATTTTACCAGAAAATCTCATTTCAAGTTCATTTGATTTTTCAGGATTATTTTTTTTAAAATTTAAATATTTTTCTTTCCACTCAGATTCGCATGCATTTCCACGAGCCAACGAATGTGTGCGATAAAACTCTGCCACTTCAGAGGGTACATGGAATGAGATATTCGGATCAAATCCATACAGTTCCTTGATCCGTTTGATTTCATCCACACCAAGAGGAGATCCATGGGTTTTCTCCGAACCAGCCTTCAATGAATCTACACCAATCGTTGTACGAACACGAATCAATGTTGGTTGTTCAGTGTTAGATTTAGCTTGATTCAGTGCAGATAAAATCCCTTCTATATCATTAGTACCATCAGCAACATCAATAACTTCCCAATTTTGTGCCTCAAATCGTTTTCGAACATTTTCTGTGAAAGATAATTCCGTTGAACCGTCTATTGTGATCTGATTGTCGTCGTATAAAACAATCAAACGACCTAAACGTAAATGACCCGCTAGACTGCATGCTTCATAGGAAATACCTTCTTGAAGACATCCATCTCCACACAGGACATAAGTGTAATTGCTAAACAGGTCACGGGAATATTGTGCGGCCAACATTTCTTGGGCAATCGCCAAACCAACAGCTGAACTTATTCCTTGTCCTAATGGACCTGTTGTTAGCTCAACTCCGGGAGTCATACCTGCTTCTGGATGTCCTGGAGTGATAGAACCCAACTGACGAAACGCCTTCAATTGTTCCATACTAACATCCTTGTATCCTGTCAGATGGAGCATGGAATAAAGTAAAGCGCATGCATGTCCATTGGAAAGAACAAATCTATCTCGAGCCCACCAATTCGGATCCTCTGGATTGAAATTCATCACATGTCCAAACAAAGTGTGCGCAATAGCTGCACATCCCATTGGTGCTCCTGGATGACCTGAATTCGCGGCTTGTACCATGTCGGCACTCAAACATCTAATAGTTCGAACACATTGTCTTTCTGTCTTCATATGATGATACAGCTTCGTTGCGGGAGATCTTCGAGGAGAGGTCTCTCCACCAACAACACTTGGAGGTGCATTTGTCATTTCAATACACTACAGAAGAGAGGAGTAGTAGAACAATCAGAATCGGAATACGAAATCATGATATTATCTCTATTACCATCCAAGAAAGTATAGCAAGGATCGAGAGGATTTGTAACACGTCTGGAGACAATTCCGCGATTCAAACTCCCCGCTCTGGAGCCTGTGGCAGGCGCTCTTGTTAAGGCTGGGAAAGTACCCAAAGAAGAATGTTTGAGAACACCAACATATCGCTGAGGGGATGAGCCCTCAATGGGATCAGGTGGAGGGATCGGATTATCCCGAATACGTTTGAGTGGTTTTGAGTCCTCAATAGGACCAATCACAGCCGAGAGTCCGTTGGGCACCTGAGATGAGACCTGAAGCGCTGTACCATTAACTGCCGACACTTTATATGAAGGATCCAGTGGATCTGTAATTCGAGATACACGAGTCTTTGAATCAGCGGACATGTTGATATCTCGAACATCCAAAGAGCTTAAGCCACCTCCACGAAGAGGTCTGAAGTTTCGAGAAGATACAGTAAGGCTCGGAGCCCGCACTTGTTCTCGGTGTAACCGTCGAGGATGTGTACCTTCAATGTCCGCGATGAAGTTAGTTGGAATCGCACCTTTCAATTGAGGAACTGTTGGGACTGCCTGAGCTGCATGCGACGAAAGTTTATATTCCGGATCGAGCGGATTGGTGCATCGCTTAGTGACGAAGTGTGTAACACGGGGTCGAGATCCCTCGATATCATCCGTGGTTAATGAAAGGTCCACTGGCCGCCTAGGTTGGGCCATAGGGTACCAGGTCCGCGGGCGTGCTGAATTAGACGGTTCCTGTGCGTTCCGGGGAGCGAAAGCTTTATAGTAGTAGTAAGGGTGTGATTTGGGGTCATCACATGGGGGTTTAGAATGAATATCAGACCTCCATGGTAGCACATCGTTCGCGATACTCTTGAGCGACATGAGAGTCTATACGGATCAAAGCTTTTGGTGCTCTCGAACATACCTCACGCTGTGCGAAGGCAATACTGGGATCAGCACCCTACATCGATGTGATACACCATGCATTCTGTGAACGTACAATCATATCTCAGCAACCAGAGAATTTTTCCGTTTCGTTTCGAATGGACTCTTTTGAAATCTTCAATTCCATAATTGAAAGGACAGTCGAGCAAGTGGGAAAATCCCGTGAATCCTCCACAGTTCGCCTGGATATTATCGACGCGGTCAAACGGAAGTGGATTTCAAACCTGGAGTCCTTGTGTGGGAAGTCTTCAGATGAAAAGACGGCGAGCCTTGCGGTGAATCGTGCCAAATATATGACGTATCCCGGCTCGGTGACTACCAGACCCGAAGAAGAGAAGATCACAGCTGCTCCGTTACCGGTGGCTCCGGTAGCGTCTGACGATGACGACTTCGAGGACGACTTCGGGGACGCCGAAATCATTCATACGACCGAGGCGGGGCGCAAGATGGCGGAAACGGTACTGAAAACAGCCCAGCCAACGACTTCAACAACAGCTTCGATCGTTCGTCGCGTTGCTGTCCAGAAAAAGAAAGAGATATCGAATCCCGAGGATATAGACGACGATTCGCTCAATGAAGTTGAGTACGATAACATCCTAGAACCATCCGATTGTGCGGTACGAGTATTTGGCCAAACGGAGGTTTGCGAGACAGTGGTTGGTCCTCGGCGTTCCGATTCCCGATGGATTGTCACGATCCTGAATGGTATAGTGAAGACCCCAGATGGCAAGGAAACCCTCTTTAGAACAGCAAAGCAGGTTATGCCACATTTACATCAGCATCAATAGTCTAGACGGTTTAAATCAAGTTGAATAGTGTGTATACTACCCACCGATCTCCTATCCCAGGTTTATGTTGACTTGCTCGCGACGACGGTTCTGTGAGCTCTCCCAGGGACTCCCCGAAATAGGTTCGTCGCAATTGGCGAAAGAGATATGGAAATGTTCAAAGCGTTCGATTCGTAGTCCTGGAATATGGTCGAATTTATCCAAACAAGTTGTCTCGAACTCGCCTTTCCTCACTCCGCGAGATGTGTCGGTGGTGATCCAAAGTTTTGCTCGTGTCGGATATAAAGATACGAAGATGATATCTGCCATAGTTCCGAGTATTTTGAAACACGCAACAGAGTTCTCTGTTCGTGAGCTGGTGACGATTCTGTCGTCGTTTCGTAAGCTAGAGTTGGATAAATCATCTTCCCAAGTATTCCCTTCCTCATGCATTAATTTGCTTGTGAATGAAATCTCGCTCCGGTCATCGGAATGGACCCCGATTGATGTTCCTTTGATTGCCAACAGTATTGCATGGTTTTCGGTTTTTGACGATCATGTTTGGAAAAAAATTGGCTCTAAAACTCTCAAGATGGTTCAATCAATATCTCCCCTTGGATTGTCTTTAATTGTGTCGAGCTATGCCAAGGTTGACAAACGAGACGAGCGAGTCTTGGCAGCGATCAGTAGAGTATTTATTCGACCAATCACAGCCCACACAGAAGCAATGAAACAGGAATCCTTGGCAGTCTTGATTAATGGATTCGCTAAACTTGATTGGAATTCGAAAAGTTTATTCGAGTATATTGAGACGGAATTGTTGGAAATTTTGCGTCAAATTGGACCCAATTTTTTTGACAATCAATCAAAAATTATGATTTTGCATGCATTTTTCGCCCACAGATTTCGGTACCTGGAAACAGTTTCGGAAACACAGGTTTGGATGTTTGAGAGTTTAGTTGATTCTATTTTGGCGAGTAGGGATACATTGAGCTCAGATCAGCGGGAGAAATTGACTCAAATAGTCGCAACTGGGAATCGTTTTGAAGAGATTAGGGGAAGTGTGAGACGAATCCAAACTCTGTTGGTGGACTCAGAAGGTCCGAAAACATTTCAGAAACTTGCTCGATGGGAATACGAGGTGTTTCGAATATTGCGGGATAAAATGGAGGTGAAAGTGAAAAAAAAGAGAATTGCGAATTTCTCAGTAATGACGTTTGATTCGCCCCAAAACAACTGTCTAGTTGTTCTAAACTGTTTGGGGCCTTTTCAGCATTATATGGGGTCAACAAAACGAACGTCGGCGAGCTGGATACGACGGGAAGTGATCCGGTGGGAACTCGAGCGGTCACTGAATCGTCAAGTTCGATTCATTGAACTTCCGTTTTACATTTGGAACGAACTGAAGACTGATAAAGACAAAATCATGTTTCTAATGGCGAGAGGTCGTCAGGTCGCCAACAATGAAGATAGTGATGAAGTTTCATAATTTAGGAAAAAGTAAAACGTGTGTTCAAGGCTAATGTAAGAAACTACGAATTTTGTTGGTGGAAGGGTCAAACTCGGTCGTCAGAAATGATGACGAATCGGACATCATATTTGACCACCATTTCTCAAGACATTCAGGCTCATTAACCATAAGGTTGAACCAAGGAGTGGCAGGGAATCCTTTCGCTGATTCAGTGCGAATGAAATCACGAAGATTACGAGTTCGATCTCCTTCCGGCCCGGGAAGGATCCGCTGGACCTCTTCGACCTCGTTAGGATCGAAAGGAGTCTTGGGTCGATCGGATGAGACTTGAAACAAAATATAATCCACTTCCGACTCGCCGAAAACACCGCCAGGAGACAATTGCCTATACACAATCTTGTCTTTGAAGGAGAAGGATTCCGGGGGTATCGAGGCTAGGCCCAGCTCCGCCAAGACACGCTTACTGGCAGCGCGTTTAATGCCTATGTTTCGCGTAGTATCCATCTCGTCAGGCGTAAATAGAGGATGAGAACAACATGTATTCGCCCACTGTTGCGGGAAAACTATCTTCGTTGGGGCCCTCTTCTGAATAAGCAGGCTCCAATCGACACTTGAAAACATAAATACCGAGAAAGCACGGTGAGTGACCCCCTTGATGATAGAGTCGGATATATGCCCGTCGTATTTGGATATTGGACCCAGAACCACGTCTGATTCATCAACTTGGATTAAATTGTCGGCCAAGGAGGCTCTCTGTGAAGCATGGACCGATGCCGCGGTTGATGCAAAGCCTCGTATTCTATTCGTGCGGATGTGACGCGTGACCGCTGAAAGACCACTTGAAATAACATTCATCGTGATCATCTTTGTGGCGACAAAAAAAGTCGGAATGACCATAAAACCATCTGCGAGTCAACTTACTAAGGAAGTTACTAAACCGGATCTGCCGATTTCTGGTCATAAACAGGCCATCATCGAATCCGTCCTGAGCAACGACGTCACCATTATCTCCTCCGAAACCGGTTCAGGAAAGTCGACTCAGATTCCGCAGTTTTTACTCTCAGCGAAGCATCGCTTCAAGCGCCCTCGCGATGGGAAAGGTGTTTTCCGGGTATGCATAACTCAGCCTCGTCGTGTTGCAGCTATTTCACTAGCCAAGCGAGTTTCAGGCGAATTAGGCGAGTCAACTACTGGTCACACCGTGGGTTATCGAGTTCGTTTCGAAGAGTCTATGTCTGCCAATACACCGATTTGTTTCTTAACCGACGGTATGCTTGTTAGGGAGGCTGTTACGGATAGTGGATCATTCTCCAATTATTCGGTTGTTGTGTTCGACGAGGTTCACGAGCGCAGTTTGCACACGGATCTTTTGATTGGTCTCATATCCCGAGCAATCCAGGATCGCAGAAACACTAGCTCTCCACTCAAGGTTGTAATAATGTCTGCAACGTTGTCAGTGGACATGTTTCAAAGCTTCTTTCGGTCCTCAGGAGCAACCGTGAAATCTCTATCAATCCCAGGTCGAACATTCCCCGTTTCAATCTGGTACACTAAGGAAGTTGAGCACGATTACGTTGAAGCATCGGTATGCACCGTCTTACAGATAAATGAAGACTACCATGCTCATGAGGGTGATATCCTCGTCTTCCTTCCCGGCCAGGATGACATTGAAGCAGTTTCTGCATCGTTGGTCTCGCGAACACGTTCCCAGCGTTCAGCTAAAGAACTTGTTATTGTTCATTTATTCGCGGCCTTGTCTAACGAAGCCCAATCTGTTGCCTTCAACCCAGTTGCTGATCCGTCCCGATCACGTAAAGTTGTTCTTGCGACTAATATTGCAGAGACATCATTGACGATTCCAGGGATTCGTTTTGTGGTTGATTGTGGACTTGTTAAGATGAAGTCAATGATCAATTCGCAGTTGGAAGTCTTGCGGATCACCCCTGCCAGTAAAGCCACAGTTGTTCAGCGAGCAGGTCGAGCTGGTCGTGAACGAGCAGGTGGACAATGTTTTCGTTTATACCGCGAGTTGGACTATGAGAGATTGATTGATAATTCTCCGCCAGAAATTGTTCGCTGCGATATGTCCTCATCTCTACTTCAAACTTACGCAATGGGAATTGTCGGAGGACCAAAAAGTATTTTCAAATCTGTGTCTGAGTTTCCATTCATTGACAAACCTTCTGATCAGTCCATTGCAAGAGCTGAACTGATTTTGAAACGAATCGGTGCGATCACTTCGACTGGACTTACTGACACGGGTAAAACACTCAGTATGTTTCCGCTTCACCCTCTTTTGGGAAACGTTTTGATCAACGCGAAACAGTTTGACTGTGTTGATGAAGCTCTCATTCTTGTGTCGCTATTATCGGTGGACAATTTGTGGCACAACTCAAAGAACGGCGGTGGCACAAAAGGTAATGGAACTATAGGGGATCATTTTGGGCTGGTAGAAGTGTTTTTGGAGATGAAAAAAATCTCATCATTGGATGACCGATCAACTGTTGCAAAGAGACACGGATTGAACCCGAACGCATTTGGGAAAGCTGTCAAGATTGAGGCACAGCTTCAGAAATTATTCAAGCAAAAATTTGGGGCGGATTTCACACAAGAATTGTCTGAAGATCGAAACTTGAAAATCGTCCAATTTCAGCGATTACTCGCGAAATCTTTATGGCTTAATTGCGCGAAACTTGTGACCCGAAAGAACCCTAATTCGGCTTCTCCTGTTGCCGAGTATGAAACCCTCGACAAGATTCCTTGCTTTATTCATCCTGGTAGCAGTTTGTTTGGGATGAAGGATCCTCCGTCCTGTGTGGTGTACACGGAGATCACCCAGACCACGCGCAACTATATGCGCGGTCTGACGGCAATAGATGGTAACTGGCTAATTGAATTAGTCCCCACATACTTCAAGGCAGCAGCCAGCCAGTAGTATTAGTTAGACATAGTGCATAGTTTCTATTCCCAAAAAAATTTTCTGTACAATATTTTTTTTTCACGAAAGACTGATTGGTCAAGACTACTTGGTTATTTCATAACGGGGAATGCGCCGGACAATTTAGTCTGGTACTGGGCATCAGCATTCCACCGAGCGGTGACAGTTTTCATACGTGTGTAAAAATTAACGCCCTGTTTGCCGTTGAAGTAAACATCTCCTCTCATCGATGCGTTCCACCCTGTGAATGAAAACATTGGAAGCGCAACAGGAATCGGCACGTTGAGGCCGAGTTGACCTACATTGCAATTTGCTTGGAAGTACCTTGCATTGGATCCGCTTGATGTGAATATAGATGCGCCATTTCCAAACTTGTTGCTATTAATAAGGTTCACGGCATCTTCAAGTGAATCAGTCCGAACACAAACAGCAGCAGGCCCAAACATTTCCAAATCGTATGCGTCCATACCAGGATGAGCTCGATCAATAACGATGGGTCCAAGAAAGTTACCCTGGGTGATACCGGGCGGATTTCTACCATCCAGTAAAATCTCACCACCTTGATCCTCGACCTTTTTTAGAATAGATTCGATTCGCGTTTTTGATTCAGTTGTGATGAGGGCGCCATAGTCAACACCTGGCTTGAATTTTCTTGCCTTCTCTACAAGCTCGGGAATCCATGCTTGAGCTTCCCCGACAAACACAACCACAGAGAGGGCCATACATCGCTGACCACTTGAGCCAAGGAAGGCACTGACAACAGCATTAAGGGCGTCCTCTTTATCAGCATCAGGTAGAATGATACAATGATTCTTAGCACCAAGATTCGCCTGAACACGTTTATTATTATTGGTAGCTCTTTGATGGATGTACTCTCCCGCATGATTTCCACCAACAAAGGAAATGGCTTTAATTCGGGGATCGTCACATATCCAATCAACAGTCTCCTTGCCTCCATGGACCATATTAATAACACCAGGTGGGAATCCGGCCTCAACAACCAACTCCATCAATCGAACAGACGTTAGTGGCACCTTTTCGCTCGGTTTAAGAATGAACGTATTGCCACACGCCGCCGCCAATGGGAACATCCACAAGGGGATCATTGCCGGGAAATTGAATGGGCAGATCCCTGTTACAACACCAAGAGGTTCCCTAAATGAGTACGTATCCATGTTGCGGGAAACTGTCTGCAATGACTCACCCATAATTAGGGAGGGTGTGCTGTATGCGTGCTCCACTACTTCCAATCCACGGAAAACAGATGCCTTGGCATCGTCGAACGTCTTACCGAGCTCACTTGTCACAATCTTCGCCAATTCATCATGATTCTTCCTTACCAATTCGCCAAAGCGGACAACGTGCCGCGTTCGGACACTAACAGGAGTATCTCGCCATGCCAAGAATGCATTTTGAGCATCTTGAGCCACCTTGTCAAGCTCTGAAACTTCCATTTGAGGTGTGTTAGCGATTACATCGAGGGTGGCAGGATTCATTACCTGAGCGGCGACACGTCTCGACGGACTCTGTATAAGTTCATTATTGGCAAAGTATGGAACTGATTTGATTGAGCGTCTCTGCAACGTTGAAGCAATGGACAACATTCTTGGAACGAAATAAGAATGAAAAGGACAGAACAAGAATTTGTTGAAATTTCAAGTATTTTCGTATGAGCGATCGAGTCAGGAACAGGGAAGTGACCTGACAGTAAAAAAAAGCTAGAATTTGATCAGGCAGCTTGGCCGAGTGGTCTAAGGCGGTGGCTTTAGGCGCCATTCCGAAAGG
>Ga0214917_10007611_pt1 | contig 10902 bp, 7 predicted proteins | sample LL_1208_BB_MetaG_FD_177983 | JGI IMG/M metagenome (GOLD analysis project Ga0214917, IMG submission 177983) | Freshwater microbial communities from Lake Lanier, Atlanta, Georgia, United States - LL_1208_BB | ecosystem: Environmental > Aquatic > Freshwater > Lake | place: USA: Georgia | collected...
GGGCATGAGAAAAATAGCTACCAATGACGAGTTGATGACCACCCGAGAGGCTGCGGAGGCCTTGGGGGTCGCCACAAGAACGGTTCAGCTTTGGGTGGAGTCCGGTGTACTCGCCGCATGGAAAACCGCTGGTGGTCACCGCAGAATTGCCCGTGCGGCCCTAGAGGAGCTGCTTGTTGAGCGCAACAAGGTGATGCACCCCTCCGCACCCACATCTGAACTCCCCGCCCGAAACCGCCGAACCGTCGATGCCCAGCAGGCGCCTGCTGCCTTGCCTGAAGTCCTCAAGCTCTTGATTGTCGAAGACGACCCCAACATCATGCGGCTCTACCAAATGTGGGTGCAAAGCTGGAACTTTGCGGTGGACCTGACGCTTGCACACAATGGCTACGAGGGCTTGCTGCTCATTGGCCAGCTGCGTCCGGATGTGGTGCTGACCGACCTCATGATGCCCGGCATGGACGGTTTTCAGCTGGTGCGCTCAATCAAGGGCTCCAAGCTCGGGTTTGCCAGCCTCAGGCTGGTGGTGGTGTCATCCCTGAGCCGTCAAGACATTCAAAACCGCGGCGGTTTGACTGAGGACGTGGACATTTTTGAAAAACCCATTCCGTTTGACCGCATTGAAGCCATCGTGCTGCAAGAGGTGAAGCAGCTCACAGCGACTAGGGCCAGGGCGCTGGCCGAGGCCGACCTGGCCAACAACCTGCTGATTGAACAAATTTAGGCCGTTTACGCAATAGCAGCCTTGCGCCCTTTGAGTTTGGAAAGCTCTTGGGCGTACAGCTTGAGCTGCTCTTGCATCATGTTGCCAAAGCTGCCGCGGTGCGGTTCGCCGGTGGGCAGTTCCAGCATCAGCTCCACCGCATCACCATCCGCGTTTTGCTTGCGCATGCCGCCGCCGTGCAAATGCACAATGCGCTCAATCAGCGGCAAACCCAGCTTGGCGACTTGTTTGAACTGGAACGCCTGATCCTCAGAAACCATCAGGTTCAGGGTGCGAATTTTTTTGAGTTCAATTTTTTCCTGTGCCACAGCCACCTTGGCGCCCTTGCTTTTCACAAACACCAGCACGTACTGGCCTTGAAGCGCCAAACGGATTTGAACCGTCACTTCGGCTTTGGGGTCCACCTCTTTGCGGGCTTCTTTAATGGCTTGGTCAATGCTTTCAAAGAGTGCACGCCGAATCATGACGGGGCTGCCATAAATGGGGGGCAGGGTGTAGTCCGGAAACACCAAGTCAAAGTCCACCTTGGTTTTGATGGCGGCGGGCATCATTTCGGCGAGCACCAGATTCAGGGTTTGAAGCACGTCAATGCGGTCAAAAGCGCCCGCCACTTCGTCGCCAAACACCCCAATCAGTTCATAAAGGCGCTTCATGCGCTCAAACAGGTTGTTCACGGCGGTAACGGCGGGAGGTTCGCTGTCGTCGTCACGTCCTTGCTCCTGGTCTTTCAAGGTCCGCAGCTGGCTGCTGAGCTTGGTCATGGGGGGCATGATGTCGGAGCGCAGGCTCTCCATCACGTCCTGGAGCTTGGCAAAACGGTCGGCTTGGTGAATCTCGCCCGAATACCCCACCACCACGCAGGCAATGTCGTTTCCCGCAGGGCCCTGCATAAAGCGGCAACTCAAGGTTTGTTCGCCCACCTTAATGTGTTCGCCATGCGGGAGTTTGATTTTTCCGGTCATGGCCTCGGAAATGACCGTGCGCACCACAGGATTGCCGTTCAGCGATTCCAACGGATGACTCGGGTGGATCTTGGCGGCTTGGTTGGAAAAATTCACCTTGCCGTTGACGGCAAAGGTCAGCAGCGGGGTACCCATCGCGTTCAACAACCCAATCACCGAATTGGGGTGCATGGAGGTGGCCATATTGATTTCCCTATGTGGTTCTGTTGTCATGTACATGACATCATTTCCCATTTTAGGGGGTATGGAAAAAAGCTTGGGCTTTAATTGGCGAGTGCCAGGCTGGGATTATCCCGAATAGGGGTTTTCAAGCCGTTGCGATGCGTTCCTTGCGCGCTTTGAGTTTGGTTAACTCGTCCGCGTAAATCTTGATTTGCTCTTTGATGATCTCGGCAAAACCACCGCGGTTGGGCTCGCCGGTGGGCAGTTCAATCATCAGCTCCACCGCATCGCCGTCGGCGTTTTGGCGGCGCATATTGCCATTGTGCAGTTCCACAATGCGCTGCACCAAGGGCAGGCCCAGCTTAGCCACTTGTTTGAACTTAAAAGCTTCGTCGTCTGATTTCATCAAATTGAGGGTTCGCAGCTTTTTAAGCTCAATTTTCTCTTGAGCTTCGGCAATTTTGGCGCCTTTGCTCTTTACAAACAGCATGATGTACTGGCCCTGAAGCATGAGCTTGATTTGCACCACCACCTCGGCTTTGGCATCTACCTCTTTTCGGGCTTCTTTGATGGCGTTTTCCACACTTTCGTGAATGGCGCGTCGAATCATCACCGGGCTTCCGTACATAGGCGGGAGTGTGTAGTCGGGGTATATGAGGTCAAAGTCCACCTTGGTTCGGATGGCGTTGGGCATCATTTCGGCAATCACCAAATTGAGAGCTTGCAGCACGTCAATGCGGTCAAAAGCACCTGCCACGTTGTCTCCAAACACCGACACCAGTTCAAACAGGTGCTTCATGCGCTCATAAAGCTTGTTGATGGCGGTAATGGCTGGGTGTTCCGTGTCGTCATTGCGGCCACGCTCTTCTTCATTCAAGGTGCGCAGTTGCGAGGTGAGCTTGCTCATGGGGGCCATCAGGTCTTGTCGCAACGACTCCAGCACATCTTCCAGCTTGGCAATACGGTCTTTTTGGGCCAATTCACCGGTGACGCCCGAAATGATGCAAGCCACGTCTTGCGGCGTTAATCCGGGCATAAAGCGGCATAGGATGGTGCCATCCCCTACCTTGATGTGCTCGCCATGGGGCAGTTTGATTTTTTGGGCGAATATTTCAGCAATCACGGTACGCAACACCGGATGGCCATTGAGTTTTTCAACTGGGTTGGTTCCGTGAATTTTGGCTGCCCTATTGGCGAGGGTGACCTTGCCGTTGACCCCAAATGTCAGCAAAGGGGTGCTCATCACATTAAATAAACCAATGACCGAGTTGGGGTGCAGCGTGGTAGCCATAAAGACTTACGTAACAAGTTTTTACATAGCAAATATCCTAGAATTTTTTTATCAATTTTCAACCCCCTGCTATGGGGTCAGCATCAAGCGCTCAGTGGGATCCACAAACTCACGCGGGTTCCTTTGCCAAATTCACTGGACATCTCCACACGGCCCTGGTGCAAGTCGGCAATTTCTTTGACCAAGCTCAACCCCAGGCCCGTACCGGGAATTTTGCCGGACGTGTCGGCTCGGTAAAACCGCTCGAACGCCTTTTCAAGCTGTTCAGGTGTCATGCCAATGCCGTGGTCCTGCACATGCACTACTGCATAGCGGCGGCCTTGGTGGTCCAACAGATCAGTCTCTAGGTTCACGTGGCCGCCGTTGGGGGAGTACTTGAATGCGTTGCCCAGAATGTTTTTAAGGGCAAGCTCCATTTTTTCTGGGTCAGCCAGTACTTGAACTTCGGACAGCCGCAATACATTAACTTGCCGCTCGCCTTCGGCCAGCATCATGCCTTTGACGCACTGATTGACCAAATCAGCAAGAGGTGTGGGAATGATGTTCATGTCCAAGCCGCGGCGTGACTCGATGCGGGCCAAATCCAGCAACTCGTTGATCATTTTGACCAGCAGGCCCGACTGGCGGTGAATGGTGGCCAGCATGTCTTTTTGGCGTTCGGGCGAATAGTTGCGCTTGATGAGCAGCTCTGAAAAACCCAAAATGCTCACCATGGGGGTGCGCAGTTCGTGCGCGGCAGAGGCCAAAAAGTCGCTTTTCATGCGGTCGACTTCGTCTTCGCGGGTCACGTCGCGCAAATACAAAATGGTTTCACCGCGACCCGCATAGTTGCGTCGCAGCTCGGTTTGGATCACACGGGGCTGCGGCCGAACCAAATGGAATTTGCCCGATTCACTGTGGGTGCTGTTGTCGCTATTGTTCACCACACCGGACACGTTTGCGGCCAAAGCAGCCCAAGGTGCGTTTGAGTCGCACAGGTTGCCCATCAAGTAGTCAAAGTTGTCCATGCTCATGGGCGCATCCAGGCGCGACCATTTCAGCCCTGTCATTTTTTGGAAGGCCGGGTTGGCAAACATGAGGCGGTTGTCCACGTCAAACAGCACCAAGCCGTCAGGACTCAGGCCCAAAATAGCGTCAAGTTGTGCGGTGCGCTCTGCGGTGGCGTTTTCCGCGAAGACTCGGGACGTGATGTCCGACACAATGCCAATGAAGTTGGTAAGCGCACCGCTGGCATTGCGTACGGGCGAGAGCGAAAGCTCTATGTTTTTGACGGCTTGGCCGTTCATACTCAAGTTGAGTGTGACGTTGCAGTTTTGGCCTTTTTGCAATGCGCTTTGCAGCTCAAAGTAGCCTGGCCCGCTGGAAGCATCCAGTCCCAACACCTCAAGCCCAAATCCAAGCAACTGGTAAATGGTGCGGCCAGTCAGGGCGATCAGGGCCTCGTTGGCGTACACCATGTTATGCGTGGCGCTGGCGTTGGTCACAAACACGGCGTTGTGGCTGCTGGCCAGCACACGCTCGTAGAGTTGCGTGGTTTCCTGTTCTGCACGCTGGTCGGTTACATCGCGCATCACAAATGCGTAGCGCAGTTGGGGATCCTCTAAGACTTCACCCAAAGACAATTCCACCGGAAACAAGGTGCCGTCCACGCGTGTGCCAAAAAAGTCGTGCCGCACAATGCGCCGCAGCCGTCCCTCATGGTGCTCGGTGCCAAACTGCTCTTTGATGAAGTCAATGCTCAGGCCGGGCACAATTTGTTCAAGGGGGAACCCCAGCAAGTCTTCCTCGGGGACACCAAAGAGGCTGGAAGTGGCCGGATTGGTAATGACCACATTGCCTTGTGCATCCAAACCGATGATGGCATCAGCTGCCGTGCTCACAATGGCGCGGGTGCGTGCCATCTGAGTTTCTATGCCTTGTTCGATGGGGCGCAGGGCATTTTTTAAAAATACACGCAACCCCGCCATTAAGCCAACCAGAACCAGCAACAGGACCAAGAAACTGAGCGCCCAGGTGCTTGAAGCGTTGGAAGTCCACTCGTGCAGCTGGTAGGAGACCCCAGCGAAAACACAGGCCAAAACCAAGGCCAATACCCACATGCCCGACAAAATTCGGGTGGTCAAACTTAGCGAGGTTTGACGTTCGGGGGCGCGCAAAGGTTCAAGGTCAGCGGGTGACCAGTCGGTCAACGGTGTCGAGCAGCTCAATCGGGCTGAACGGCTTGACCAAATAGGCATCGCAGCCCACAGATTGACCACGTTCAATGTCGGTGCGCTGGCCCCGAGCAGTGAGCATAATGACCATGGTGTTGCGCAAATCGGGGTCCAGTTTGATTTCTTCGCAGACTTGGTAGCCGTCAAGACCGCCGGGCATCATGACGTCGAGCAGCATCACAGCGGGGCGCAAGTTGCGAGCCATGTGCAAGGCGTCCACCCCATTGTCGGCCTCGTGCAGCTCAAAGTCTTCCGACTCCATGGTCAACATGATGAGCTTGCGGATATCGGGTTGGTCGTCCACGATCAGTGCTTTGTGTTGCATAGGGACATCCTTTTTATTGACTATTTGCGTACGCGTTTGAGTTTGGCCAGCTCTTTGGCGTAGGCCTGCGCCTGCGCCATGCTCACCTGCGCCTCGGCCACGCTGGCCTCGCCCACCGGAAACTCCAACATGACTTGCACCATATTGGGGTCTACATTGCTCATGCGCAAATTGCCGCCGTGCAGTTGCACCACACGCTGTACAAACGCCAAGCCCAATTTGTTGGGCACATCTTCTTCGGGGCTTAAGGGGTTGGCTTTTTCCTCAGATTGTTCAAACACCAACAGGCCGTCTTCCTTGGACCAGCCTTCTTTTTGCAGCTGGGGCAGGGTAAAGGGCTTGAGGCTGGTTTTTTGGTCTATTTTGCGCACCTGCAAGCCCTTGTTGCGAATGGTGATGAGCATGTACTCGCCCGACATTTTGACGTTCATGTCCACATCAAGAACCGCTTTGGGGTCTTCGGGGTCTTGGGCGTGGGTGATGGCGTTGTCCAAACATTCCCATATGGCCTTTTGAAACAACTTGCGCGACACGTTGACCAAAGGCATTTTTTCAGCAGGGTACTGAACCAAAATTTCCATTTTGGCCTTTTCGGCCTTGTAGTTGATGGTGCGCACAATGCGGCCAATTTCAAGCTCAGGTTGGGTTTTTTCAAACACCAGTTTGGGTTCCTGACCGTACAGGTAGACCACCTGCTCGAAGCGCTCCAAGCGGCGAACCGCTTCTTCTACCGAGGCCTCCAGCGGGGAGGGTTCACGCTCATCGTCCATGCGTTCCAACCCTTTGATTTCATTGATCAGGGTTTTGCAGGGGGGAACCAGCTCATCAGACAGCATGCCAACGATGGCGCCCAAGGTGAGGTCACGAGATGCCGCGCCCATTTCGCCGGAAAAACTGGTGATGATGCACGCCACATCCAGCCCCGCTGGGCCGGGCATGAAACGCACCCCAAAAATTTCTCCGTCGTCCAGTTGAACGTCGGCAGAGTAAGGCAGTTTGACCTTGCCTAGTGTGGCGTCGGCAATGAGATTCTTGATCACGGGGTGTTCGCTCAGGGCGTCCACAGGATTACCGCCGTATTTCTTGGCGGCCTCATTCGCGTAAGCCACTTTGCCCGTGACGGCAAAGGTCATGAGGGGGGTTTGCATCACGTCCAAAAGGGCCATGACGGCGTTGGTGTTGAGGGCAGTAGCCATCAGATCATTCTAAGCAGTTGGTATTGGCTTATGGTGAACATGGATTAGGACCGCTAAACGCCAAAATCCAGGGGCAAGCCCACATAGTTTTCTGCCAAGCTGGTGGACATGGCGGGCGAATGTACGAGGTAGTCCAGTTCGGCCTCTTGCACGCGCTGGCCAAAGCCTGCTGTGTCCGGAAAACGGTGCAGCAACGAGGTGAGCCACCATGAGAAACGTTCGGCCTTCCATACCCGCCGCAGGGCTCGTTGGGAGTAGTGGTCCAGTCCTGCGCAAGAGCGCTCCAGGTAGTGTTCTTTGAAAGCATCGGATAAAAACTTCACATCGCTGGCTGCCAGGTTGAGGCCTTTGGCACCTGTAGGCGGCACGATGTGGGCGGCGTCGCCGGCCAAAAACAGGCGGCCAAAACGCATGGGCTCGGCCACAAAGCTGCGCAGGGGCGCAATGCTTTTTTCAATGCTGGGGCCGGTGACTATGCGCTCGGCCAGTTCGGGGTCGAGGCGGCGGCGCAGTTCGTCCCAAAAGCGGGTGTCGCTCCATTGATCCACTGTATCGGTTAGGGGGCATTGCACGTAATAACGGCTGCGCGTAAGGCTGCGCATGGAGCACAGCGAAAAACCCTGCTCGCTGTTGCCATACACAATGGCGTGGGGCGACACGGGGGGCACATCGGCCAAAATGCCCAGCCATCCAAAGGGGTACACCTTTTCAAAGTTGGAGATGGCCGACTCCGGCACGCTGGCGCGGCACACACCATGAAAACCGTCGCAACCGGCAATGAATTCGCACTGGAGCTCTTGCCTTTGGCTGCCTGCGCTTGCCACATTGGGCTGCGTCCAGCTCACGCAGGGGCTGGTGCCTTCAAACCCAGAAATTTGCACGTCTTGCGCCTCGTACACGGTGGTTAGGCCCAGAGCGTTGCGTGCGGTCATGAGGTCGCGGGTGACTTCGGTTTGACCGTAGGCCATGACGGTTTTGCCTCCGGTCAGGCCGTGTACATCGATGGCGTGGCGTTGGCCGCCAAACACCAGCTCAATGCTGTGGTGCACTTGGCCTTCGCGGGCCACCCGCTCTCCCACGCCCGCCTCTGCCAGCAAATCCAAGGTGACTTGCTCCAGGATGCCCGCGCGAATGCGGCCCAGAACGTAGTCAGGGCTTTGCCGTTCGATGATGATGTTGTCTATGCCGGCTTGGTGCAGCAACTGCCCCAGCAACAATCCTGCAGGGCCTGCGCCCACAATGGCCACTTGAGTTTTCATAATTTAAAGGGTGTAGTGATTGCAAATTATGGCCGCGCAAGCCATGACTTATGGATGGTGCAAAATCAATGGTGTTTTACTTCGGGCGCACCTTTTCGGTGCGGGGCTCACAAACATAGTAAATTCGAACATCACAACTCCACAACCAACCATGAATCAACTTTCAGTTCGCCAACGCTTCTACATTTTGCTGGCTGTATTCGGTCTCGGTCTTGCCTTGTTTTTTGGTTTGAGCTACAAAATTTTTCAGGACGTTCGTGTGAACGGTCCGCTCTATAACAAGATCGTCCAAAAGAAAGATCTGATTGCCGATGTGCTTCCCCCGCCCAATTTTCTGGTGGAATCCCACATGGTGGTCCTGCAGATGCTGGATAACGAGGGCTCTGAACCGGAGGCGTTCAAGAAGCTGACAGAGCGCTTGAAGGTCCTGAAAACAGAGTATGAAACCCGTTACACCTACTGGGTGGACCAGCAGCTGGAACCAGAACTCAAGGCAAAATTCCTTACCCAAGCGCATGCTCCCGTGATGGGCTACTACAAGCTGGTTCAGGAGGACATGTTGAGTGCCATCAAGGTCAAAGACATGGAGTCGGCCCGTGTGGCATTCCGCAAAGCCAGCGCCTTGTTCCAGCAGCACCGCGATGCCATCGACCAAGTGGTTGTATTGGCTACACAACTGGCCACTGCGACCGAAGCCGATGCGATTCAAACCATCAGTTGGTCGAACTATTTGCTACTGGGCATGTTTATTGTGGTGCTGGCTCTGTGTTTGACGGTTGCCCTCATCATCTCGAACGGAATCGTCAATCCCTTGCGTCAAACGGTTGAAGTGGCCCAAAAGTTTGCTGCGGGCGATTTGACAGTTCAGATCCAACAAATGGGTCAATCCGAAATGGGCCAACTGAATCTGGCCTTGCGTAACATGCAGCAAAGCCTAGTGAATTTGGTGCGCAACATACAAAGCGGATCCCAACAAGTGGCCAATGCCAGCGCCGAAATTGCTTCGGGCAACCACGATTTGAGCGCCCGCACCGAAAGCCAAGCCAGCTCCCTGGAGGAAACCGCTTCCAGCATGGAGCAGCTGGGGGCCACCGTGCGTCAAAACGCCGACAACGCCCGTACCGCCAACCAACTGGCTCAAAGCGCCTCCACTGTGGCCGTGCGCGGTGGTGAAGTGGTGGCCCAAGTGGTGGACACCATGAAAGGCATCAACGACAGTTCACGCAAAATTTCAGACATCATCAGCGTGATCGACGGCATTGCCTTCCAAACCAATATTTTGGCTTTGAACGCTGCAGTAGAGGCCGCCCGTGCCGGTGAGCAAGGCCGCGGTTTTGCGGTGGTGGCTGGCGAAGTGCGATCTTTGGCACAGCGCAGTGCCGAAGCCGCCAAAGAAATCAAAACCCTCATCAGCGCCAGCGTGGACCGTGTGGAGCTGGGCAGCAAATTGGTGGACGAGGCCGGTAACACCATGCAAGAGGTGGTGGCCAGTATTCGCCGTGTGACCGACATCATGGGTGAAATCAGCGCGGCCAGTACCGAACAGAGCATGGGCGTGTCCCAGGTGGGAGAGGCCGTGACCCAAATGGACCAAGTGACCCAGCAAAACGCCGCCTTGGTTGAAGAAATGGCCGCCGCGGCCAGCAGCCTCAAAAACCAAGCAGAGGAGCTCTTGAGTACGGTCAATGTATTGAAGGTGGATGGGTCGGCCGTGACCTCTTCGGGACACCGCTCGTCCGCGGCTACGGCCCGCCGCCCCATCAAAGACATCACGCCCAAGCCCATGGCCGTTGGGTCCAGTGCATCCCCGTCTGCTAAAACGGCCAAACTTTCAGCACCTGCCCCCTCTTCGTCCGCACCCGCCAAGCCTGAGGCTCAAGCCTCCGCGCAGCAGGTGGCCAAGTCCAACCAAAGCGGTTCGGTCAATGACGAATGGGAATCCTTCTAAGCAGTTCATCATTGTCTAAATGACGATTTCTTTGCAGGCGTCTGCCCGAGGCGTTTTCCTCATTACGGTCACGCCGTTTACCGACAGCGGCGCGCTGGATCTGTCCAGCACCGACCGCATGGTGGATTTTTGTTTGGAGCGTGGCGTCACAGGCCTCACGGTGCTGGGCATCATGGGCGAGGCACCCAAGCTCACCATGCAAGAGTCTGAAACCTTTGTGCGGCAAGTGTTGGCGCGTGTGCAAGGGCGCGTGCCCGTGGTGGTGGGGGCTTCTGCGCCGGGTTTTGCTGCCATGAAAGAACTGACCGAGCGGGTGATGGCGCTTGGTGCATCAGGTGTGATGGTGGCGCCGCCTTCTACCGTGCGAACGGACGACCAAATTTTGGGCTACTTTGATATGGTGTCTGAAACCCTCGCCTCGGTGTCTGGCGCAAAAGGCGTGCCTTGGGTGTTGCAAGACCACCCCGTGGCCACAGGCGTGCAAATGTCGGCTCGCACCATCATGACCATTTTGCGCAACGCCCCAAGCTGCGTGATGCTCAAGCACGAGGACTGTCCCGGTCTGGCCAAACTCAGTTCCATTAAGGCAGCCATGAACAGCCAGGAGCTGCGTCGCATTTCCATACTCACGGGCAACGGAGGCGGTTTGTTTTTGCCCGAAGAGCTGACCCGCGGCGCCGACGGTGCCATGACCGGCTTTGCCTACCCCGAAATGATGGTGGACGTGTGCGCTGTGCACGCCGCAGGCGATGTAGAGCGTGCCCACGATCTGTTTGACGCCTACTTGCCCTTGGCCCGTTACGAGCAGCAAAGCGGCATTGG
>Ga0214917_10007612_pt1 | contig 10901 bp, 9 predicted proteins | sample LL_1208_BB_MetaG_FD_177983 | JGI IMG/M metagenome (GOLD analysis project Ga0214917, IMG submission 177983) | Freshwater microbial communities from Lake Lanier, Atlanta, Georgia, United States - LL_1208_BB | ecosystem: Environmental > Aquatic > Freshwater > Lake | place: USA: Georgia | collected...
GTCGCGGTGAACGCTGACGGTGTTGAGGTAGCTGATCGGATCGTTGCCATCAAAGGGTCGGCCGTCGAATAGCTCGATGGCGCCCCGCTGATAGCTCACATCCTCGAAGCCCAGCTCCCGGGCCGCTGTGCTGAACACGCTGACGTTGCAGATCCGCTCGAGAATCTCGACGTAGTTGCGCGGGAAGGGGATCTCGGCCCAGCGGGCCAGCTGGGTGAGAATCCAGAGATGCTCGCTGCGGCTGGGCCGGTTCACACCGGGACCGAAGAACAGGTGATGCGGTTCGCCGTGGGGGACGAATGACGCCTCGCCGTTCTTGGCGCCGAAGCTGATCAGCTCCTTCTTCATGCCGAGATAGCGGCGATCGGAGAGCAGTTCGGCCATCTCATCCCAGTGGGTGGGATCGGCGCAGAACTGGCAGGCTTCCAGCAACGCCTTGGTGAGGGCGATGTGGGTGTTGGGATAGGCCAGCGCCCAGTCCTCGCGCACCCCCAGCACCTTGCCGGGGTGACCGTTCCAGATCTCGAGATCGCCGACGATCGGCACGCCGTGGCCTTCGCGGCTGGCGCGCAGGTTCCAGGGTTCACCGATGCAGTAGCCGTCGATCGAGCCGTCCTTGAGGTCAGCCAGCATCTGGGCCGGCGGCAGGGTCTGCAGATGCACGTCCCTGTCGGGATCGATGCCGCTGGCGGCCAGCCAGTAACGCAGCAGCAGGTTGTGCATCGAGGCCGGATGCACGATTCCCAGGGTGTGGGGCTCACGGTTGTGGCTCTGCAGCCAGGCGCGGTAATCGTCCACAGAGCGGACGCCCTGGTCGGCCAGACGCTTGGCCAGGGTCACCTCATTGCCGTTGCGGCTGATCGTCAGGGCCGTGACGATCGGCAGTGGATCGTCGCCGTGGCCACCGGCCGTCATCCAGGCGGGCATGCCGGAGGGCATCAGCGCCGCGTCGAGGGTCTGATCGAGGAAGCCGTCGGTGACGCCGCGCCAGCTGGTTTCCCGGACCAGATGGACCTCATCGAGGCCGTGCTTGCTGAAGAAGCCCTTGGCCTCGGCGATCGCCATCGGCGCACAGGCCGCCAGGGGAATGAACCCCAGGTCGACGTTCACCTTTTCGAGGCCGTGGCGAGCCAGCACCTTGTGGGGTTTGGCCTGCCACTGCTTGACTCGCTTCTGGCGGTTGAGGAAATAAATGATCTCCGAGCGCAGGCTGTAGTAGCTGGGGTGGTGCACCACCGTCATGCGCTGGCGTGGCCGTGGGATGTCCACCTCGAGGATGTTGCCGATCTTCGAGCCGGGGCCGTTTGTGAGGCAGACGATGCGATCCGAGAGAAGCACCGCCTCATCCACGTCGTGGGTGACCATCACGGCGGTCAGCTGGTGCTCGTTGCAGATCTGCATCAGCTTCTCCTGCAGATTGCCCCGGGTCAGGGCATCGAGCGCCCCGAACGGTTCATCGAGCAGCAGCAGCTTGGGTTTGATCGCCAGGGCGCGGGCGATTGCCACGCGCTGGCGCATGCCTCCGGAGAGCTCACGGGGGAGCTTGCGTGGGGCATGGCCGAGGCCCACCATCGCAATGTGCTCCTCGACCATCGCCTTGCGCTCGCCTGCGGAAAGGCCGGGCATCACTTCATCGATGGCCAGGGCGATGTTCTGCTCCACTGTCAGCCAGGGCAGCAGCGAGTAGTTCTGGAATACCACCATCTTGTCCGGCCCCGGACGCTTCACCGTCTCGCCATCGACGAGGACGGTGCCGCCGGTCGGCAGATCGAGACCGGCGATCATGTTGAGGAGGGTGCTCTTGCCGCAGCCGGAGTGGCCGATCAGGGAGATGAATTCACCTTTGCGGATCTCGAGATCGATTCCCTTCAAGGCCAGGTAGTTCCCGCCGCCGCTGAGGGGGAAGTTCTTCTCGAGCTCCTGAACGTTGACGAGGGTTGTTGTTGTCATGGTTGCTCAGGCAATGGAATTCAGGGACTGAGTTGCAGGGACCACCAGCTGAAGCCAACCACCATGCCGCTCATCAGCAGGAAGCGGATCACCAGGAAGGTGAGTGTGTTGGTCGGACGGGTCAGCGTGTGCTCAAGGGTCTCAAGGCGGGCCTGCAGCGGTTCAAGCCGGGTGAACTTCTTTGTCGTCGTCATCGCGATTCAGAGGCACGGGAATGCGGCCAGGTTCCAACGGGTTCACTGACCGGGGGAGATGCGCTGCTGCAGCCAGGCCATCAGGCGGTCAAGGATCAGACCGATGGCACCGATCCAGACCACGCCGAGCACGATGTCAGAGACGTAGCTGTTCTGATAGGCATCCCAGATGAAGAAGCCGATGCCGGGAGTGCCGGGCATTACGATCTCAGCGGCGATGATGGCGAGCCAGGCCAGACCGATGGAGATGCGCAGACCGGTGAAGATGTACGGAAGAGCCGAGGGGATCAGCACCTTGGTGAAGAAGCGACGGCTGGACATCTGCAGCACCAGCGCCACGTTGCGGTAATCCTGGGGGATCTGACGTACCCCTTCTGCGGTGTTGATCAGGATGGGCCAGATCGAGGTGATGAAGATCACAAAGATGGCGGCCGGTTGGTTGTTCTGGAACAGCACCAGCGCGATGGGCACCCAGGCCAGTGGTGCCACCATGCGCAGGAACTGGAACAGCGGGTCGAAGGCGCGATCCAACCCCTTGTTCAGGCCCACAGCGATGCCTGCGGCAATGCCGACGATGGCGGCCAGCGTGTAGCCCATCGCCACGCGGCTGAGGCTGCTCATCGAATGCAGGAACAGGCCCTTGTCAAGGCCGCCGCGATCGAAGAAGGGATAGAAGAGCAGATCACGGGTGCGCTCCTCGGTGAACAGGCTGAGCGGGCCGTCGAGTTTGGTGAGGCCGAGACTGGCGCTCAGCTGCCAGAACAGCAGGAAGCCGCCGATGCCGAGGATCGGAGGAAGGATGGTCTTGCGGGTGGTTTTCCACCACAGCGCCAGTCCGGAGGGGGACGTGCGATCGCCGCGGCTGGTGCTGGCTGTCGTGCTGGTCGTCATGGGGACAGGTCCTGGAGAAGAAGAGGTGGGAGGCGCTTGTCGCGAATGAGGGGGGCCAGGCTTGAAGGCTGGAAAGGCCCGCCGCCGGCCTGGTGGGAGGGCGGGCCTGTGAAGATCAGCGTTTGATCTTCAGAGAATTCAGATAAGCCTGGGGATTCTCCGGGTCATAGATCGTGCCGTCGAAGAAGGTCTCCTTGCCTCGGCTTGAGCCGGAGGGGATGTCCTTGGCTGGCACGCCCACTTCCCGGGCGGCCTGTTTCCAGAGGTCTTCACGCGTCACCTTGTCGTTAAGAGCCTTGGCCTGCTCGATCGTGTCGACCACGCCGGGATAGAACTTCCAGCGCAATGATTCGATCAGGAACCACAGGGTGAGGCTCTTGTAGGGGTAGGAGATCACACCCCGATCGCTCTTCCAGAACAGAGGGCCCATCCTGGGGTCGTTGACCGGCGTGGCAGCGGCGCCGATCTTGTACTGACCCTTGAGGGATCCCTGGAGGACTTCCCTTGGCACGTTGGTCCACTTTCGTGAGCTGAGGATGGCGGCCGCTTCCTCTTTGTTTTCGGGTTGATCGAGCCACATCTGAGCTTCGATCAGACCCTTGAGCAGGGCCACCGAGGCTTTGGGATGCTTGTCCACCCAGTCGCGGCGCACGGCGAGGTATTCCTCAGGGTGATCTTTCCAGATCTGGGAGGTGGTGGCGGCCAGATAGCCGATCCTGTTCCGCACGATGCGCGAGGGCCAGGGATCGCCGGTGGAGAAGGCCTCCATGCTTCCGTTTTTCATCCCCTGCAGGGTTTCTGGGGTGGGCACCGTGAGCAGTTCCACCTGCTTGTCGGGATCCACCCCACCAGCGGCCAGCCACCAGCGGATCCAGAATTCCTGGTTGGCCCTGGGGAAGCTGTAGGCCGCGCGGAACCTGCGGCCTTCCTTTTGCTGGAAGGTGTCGAAGAACCCCGGCGAAGACGTCTTCAGGTCGACGCTCAGGTTGCCATCTTTGACGCTCTCGGCGGCCGCGATGCCATTGCCCTGGCTCATCAACATCGCCAGCACCACCATCGGCACCTTCTTGCCATTGGTGATGGCCCCTTCGCCGATCATCTGCGGCATCGGCAGCTGCCACTGGCCGCCGTCGATGCCGCCGCCGGCCGAACCGAGCACGACGTTGTCGCGGGCGGCGCCCCAGTTGGCCTGCTTGGAGAGCTTCACCTCCAGGCCATGCTTGGCGAAGAAGCCCTTCTCGACGCCGATCACCAGAGGGGCGGCTTCAAGGATGGGAAGAAAGCCGAGGCTGATCGTTCTGGTATCCAGCCTGGCCTGGGCGGCTGTATTCAGGGGCGCTGCTTTTTGGCTGGTGAATCCGCTGCGATCGGGAGGATTGCCGAGGCAGCCGCTGAGCACGATCGTGCTGGCGAGACTGCCACTGAGGAGGGCAAGAATGCGTCGACGCTTGGCCATGGTGTGGATCAGGAGACGAGTCGTGGGAGGGGGAAAAGAAGCTGGAACTGAGGCGCAATCCAGTCGGGTGCAACCATGGCTGCACCTTCAAGACTCTGGATGGCGGAATCAAACAGGTCGACTGATGAGGGCGACCTTGCTGGTCAGAAGAGTGGCCTTAATCTGGTGATCAGCTTTGACTCCAGCGGTTGAAATCTGGGCAACCTTAGGGAGTGCCGAGTCCGTCTGGGTGGCTCTGGCTGAACGATCAACGATGCTTGCGATCAGCAGACCTGATTGATTGCCGCCTTTGCGCGTTGGTTGCGGCTGGCACCCGTGCAGCAGCGGATCGGAACCCACCTTGCGCCGATCTCGCTCCTGTCGAAATTGGCAGATGGCCTTGCTCACGCTCACCCGGGTCAGTCACGACAGCGTCTCCAGATTGAGGTGGGTGCGATGCATCTCTGCGCGCTGCCCGTTGCCATTGGAGGGCACTGCGGCCGCCTGCAGGCTCAGGTTCAGATCTCCGGCTGGTCTGGTGGGTTGCATGGCAGGAAAGGTGCAAAAGGGGTCAGACAACGCCCTTCGATCCGCGGCGCGTCAACACCGCAGGAATGGACGGCAATGGATTCAGGGCGTGACAATGCGTCGCCATCGGGGATGAACCGATGCAGCGAGATTGTCTTGTGGGGCACCTCGTCATCGCTGCCGATGGGACGCGGGCAGCAACAGAAAACAATGCAGGTCGCCACTGCCCGGGATCCTGATCGGAAACCCTGGCCAGTGGCTAGGGATGGCCAGAGGTCACGTGGGGGGACGCTGTCGCGTGAGGTGCGCAGACCTTAGGGATTGGTTGCCAAGACCTGACGAGTTTGTTGACGAATCATCTCTGATCTCCTCCATAAGCCCGCTTGATTGCCGTGCCGGCCACTGCGGCGCTGCCCCTGCCTGACTCGGCATCGCCCCACGCGTTCAGCGCTCGTGCCTGAAGCTGGCGTCTCGATGCCGCCCAGCCGCCCTTCAGGGCTGGCGACGATGCCGCCATCCACTCACCTGGCTTGCCTCGCCGCCGTCGATGTCGCATTACCGCGCTGCCCGCATCGCCCTGGCCACCCGTCATGGCAAGGAGCGGGTGATCGGCCGAGCTGTTCGCCACGGACTCGGTGCGGAGCTGCTGCATCTTCCGCAGATCGACACCGATCAGCTGGGAACGTTCTGCGGCAGCGTGAGCCGCCGGGGCACGGCGCTGGAGGCCTGCCTTGCCAAGGCCAGGCTCGCTCTGGAGCAGGGCGGCACAGGGCTGGCGATTGCCAGCGAAGGCAGCTTCGGCCCCCACCCGGCGGTGCCGTTGTTGCCGCTGGGGCTCGAGGTGATGGTGTTTCTCGATCAGGAGCGCGGACTCACGATTCACGAGCAGCTGCAGGCTCGCCGCACCAACTTCGCCCAGCGCCGCTTCAGGGCGCAGAGCCTCGCCTCTGCCGAGCTGACCCCGGAGCTGGAGCGCTGGCTGACGGCAGTGGACTTCCCCAGCCATGCCCTGATCGTCCGCCCCCACGCACCGGACCACGGCGCTGCCTTGATCCGCAAGGGCATCCACGACCGCGATGCCCTGTCGGCGGCGATCGTGGCGGCTGCGGCCGAGGCTCCAGGCGGCGAGGTGCAGCTCGAAACCGACATGCGGGCCCACTGCAATCCCACCCGCATGGCCAGCATCCGCCAGCTGAGCTTCCGGCTGGTGCGGCGGATCGCCACCCCCTGCCCCAGCTGCCAGGCGCCGGGCTGGGGCCTGATCGCCAGCGAGAGAGGGCTTCCCTGCGGCTGGTGCGGCCTGCCCACGGCGCTGACGCGCGCCGAGATCCACGGTTGCGTGCGCTGCGACCACCGCCGCGAGCTGCCCCGCCGCGATGGGTTGCGCCAGGCCGACCCCGCACATTGCCCCCACTGCAACCCCTGAGGCCGCCGCGGTGCGATGCCGGCGCCGCTTCCCGTTCAGCGCAGGCGATTGCGGCGATCAGGCTGCTTTGCAGGCTGGATTCAGGCGAGCGGGCTGAAGCTCACCCCCTCGTACTTGGCAGTGGTCACCCGCCAGGCCCGGCCGGAGAGGGCGCGCAGCGCCGCGAGCAGGGTGCCGTTGTCGCCCCCGGCCAGCCAGGTGGCCTTGAGCGCGGGGAGCTGTTCGCTCATCTGCTCAAGCGGCATCTCGAGCAGCAGCAGGCTGTCATCACCGGCCAGCCGCCGCAGGCCTCCCTGCTCACTGCGCTGCAGCAGCCGCAGCAGCAGATCCAGGGCCAGGGATCGGCCCAGCTCGCCGGGATCCTCTGCGTTGGCGGCCCCCGTCCAGGACTGACCGCCCAGGGGCAGCGCCCGGCGGCCGTCATGTTCCACCAGGGCGAGGGCAACCAGGTAGGGGGTGTCGGCCATGAGGTGCTCGCGGGATCGCCCCACCCTGGGGGATCGCCTGGCTGCGGCGATAGCCCTGCGTCGTCCTTGGATGGAATGCGGCGACCGGATGGCCCATGGCGCTCGCCAGCCCAGAGGTGGGAGGCCATGGTCGATGCCGTCCCGGCGTCGGCTCAGCCCAGCCCCAGCCGGGCGCCGCATCGCCCCAGCACCACGCGGCAGTCGCCCCGCATCAGCAGGCCCGCTCCCCCCCACAGCGTGCGTGCCGGCAGATCCCAGGCCGCCGCTCCCAGCTCCCGCACCGGTTCGAAGCCGAGCCGCTGGAAGTAGCGCACCAGGCGCCGGTGCTGGCGGGCGTCGTCGCGGATCGCCAGGAAGCGGGCGCTGCGGCAGGGCGTGGACTCCAGCGCCCACGCGAAGCAGGCGGCGGTGAGCAGCGGCCCCACCCCGCGGTCGGGTTCCCCCTGCTCGCGGCCGGCCACCTGCAGGGTGTCGATGCGCAGGCCATCGGCCGTGGGCAGGGCCCAGGCCTTCAGGTCCCCCAGCAGCACCAAGCGTTCGCCGCTGCCGCTCGCCTCGCTCTGCGGGCGCTCCACCCGGGTGCTCGCCTGCGCTGCCCGCTCGCCGTCGCGCCGCCTCTGGGCGACGCCGATCCGCAGACTCCAGAGCAACCCCAGCGGTCGCCCCACCTGCAGGCGCAGCAGCAGGCCGCGTCGTCGGGCCTCCGCCTCCAGCTCCAGCAGGCTGGGAGCGCTCATTCTGGATAGGGCTCGTCGCGCAGCACCGCCTCGATGGGGAGAGCGCCAAGCAGGTGGGGGAACAGCTCGCCGCTCTCCGGGGCCGGCTCGGCCACCACCGCCACCCCGCAAGCCGCAAGGCGGGCGGGATCGAGCGTCAGCAGGCGCACCGCCCCGGCCGGCAGATCGGCGTAGAAGCGCGCGTAGGTGCCGGCGATCTGGTGCGCGTGGCTGGCGTGGATGAAGCCCACCTGCTCCAGCGACAGCCCGCGGCTGGAGCGTGTGTAGAGGCCGGCGGCCCGCGCCTCCCGCCATTCCTCGTTCAGGGCCAGGTGATAGAGCCAGCCTGGAGAACGCCAGGGCGAGCGCGGCGCCCAGGGGTCCTGCATCACCGTCTGCAGGGCTTCGCTCGCCAGGAAGCGCTGCAGCCAGTCCTGCAGGGACGCCAGGTCCGCCTCGGCATCGAAGTCGGCCGGATCGGCCAGCCGGAACTGGCGCACGAAGGGCAGCAGGGCGATGTCCGCCAGGGAGGGGCGCGTTCCCAGCAACCAGCCGCCGGCCTGCAGCCGGCGGTCCCAGTCCCGCAGGATCGCCAGGCCCCGCTCGCGATGCTCCTGCTGCTCGGCCTGGCCCTCACGCCCGTAGCGGCTGGCGTACTTGAAGCGATCGAGATGCTGCTTGAAGGGGCCGTCGTTCTCGGCGATCAGCTCGTCCATGCCGGCCTGTTCAGCCGCGCTCCAGCCCACAAGCCAGCCCCCGGGATCACGCTGATCGAGGGCCCAGCGCAGGATCGCCTGACTTTCGTCGAGGACGGTGCCGGACGAGGCCGCCGGTTGGTCACAGGGCACCGCCTGGTCATACGGCGCCGCCTGGGCACCCGGCGCGACCTGGGCACGCGGCGCTCGTTGCGCGCGCGGATCGATGCCCCGCTCCACGGTGGTGCCCTCCGGCGGCGACCCTTCCGCCGGCGCGCCCCCTGCCGAAGCCTCTGGTGCCGCCAGGACCAGCACCGGCACCGTGCCCTTGGCGGAGAGCGCCGGCAGTTCCGGCGGCTTGGCCTGGAGCGCCACCTCGCGCAGCTCCAGATCGAGGCCGGGTCGCAGTCCCGCCGCCGCCAGGCCGAGCCGGGCACGGATGGCATAGGGGCAGCGGCGGAAGCTGTAGAGGATCACGGCGCCTCTGTGCGGGGCATCGCGGACCCCACATGGGCCTCGCCCCGCGCCCTGGCCCGCTCCACCTGCCGCTGGCGCTCGGCGAAGCGGGCCCGATCGGCGTCGCTGAAGCGATCGAGGCACTGATGGCAGCTCACCCCCTCGCGGTAGGCGGGATGGTGGAGGTCTTCCGGGGCCAGGGGCAGGCCGCAGGCATGGCAGAGCCGGTGGCTGCCAGGCTCAAGCTGGTGGTTGACGCTGACGCGCTGGTCGAACACGAAGCATTCGCCCTGCCAGCGGCTGCCGGGCTCAGGGTGCTGCTCGAGATAGCGCAGGATGCCGCCCTCCAGGTGATGCACATCTCGGAAGCCCTGCTGCAGCAGGTAGGCGGTGGCCTTCTCGCAGCGGATGCCGCCGGTGCAGAACAGGGCGATCGCCCTGGGCTGCCGCTCGGCCACCAGCGGCCGCAGCTCGCGCTCCACCCACTGAGGGAACTCCCGGAAGCTGTCGGTGCCTGGATCGAGAGCGCCCGCGAAGCTGCCGATCGCCACTTCGTAGCGGTTGCGCGTGTCGATCACCAGCGTGGCCGGATCGTCGATCAACGCATCCCACTGATCGGGCGGCACGTAGGTGCCCACCTGCTCGGCGGGCTTCACCGTGGGGCAGCCCATCGTGACGATCTCGCGCTTGAGCCGCACCTTGAGTCGGTGAAAGGCCTGCTGCGGCGCCCGGCTGTACTTCGCTTCCAGTGACTGCAAGCCCGGCATCCGTCGCAGCCGCTCCAGCACCGCCAACACACCGGGATCAGGCCCGCAGATGGTGCCATTCACCCCTTCGCCTGCCAGCAGGATCGTGCCCTGCACCCGCTGCGCCGCCGCCAGCTCCAGCAGGTCCCGGCGCAGGGGCGCCAGCTCCTCCATGGCGGCGAATCGATAGAAGGCCGCCACCAGCAAGGGCGACGCTGCCTCGGCCGTCGTGTCACCCGGGCCAGACGTCTGCGCTGGAGCCTGCAGCGCTGGAGCGTTCGGCGATGCGGCAGCGGTTGCAGCGCCCCCGGCCTCTGCGGCGTGACTCCCGGGCGCCGGCTCAGCGGGGGCAGCCCGCTCTGCATCACCCTCCTGTGACAGCGGTGCCATCTCGGGTCGTGGCAGGGGGGGCACCCGCGTGGGTTTCAGCTCCGGCATGCGCGCGGGCCGGCGCAGGCCTCCGCCGCCTCCTCCAGCCAGGCCGTCACCCCGGCGGCCGCCAGCAGTTCCCGGTCGGCGGCCACATCGGGATTGCCGGTGGTGAGCAGGGTGTCGCCGTAGAAGATCGAATCGGCCCCGGCCAGCAGGCAGAGGATCTGGGCTTCGCGGCTCATGCCTTCGCGGCCGGCGCTGAGGCGCACGCGGCTGTGGGGCATGAGGATGCGGGCGGTCGCCACCATGCGCACCAGCTCGAGCGGATCCACCGGCGCCAGCTGCTCCAGGGGAGTGCCCTCCACCGCCACGAGGGCGTTGATCGGCACGCTTTCCGGGTGCGGATCCATCGAGGCCAGGACCTGCAGCAGTGAGGCACGGTCCGTCGTGCTCTCGCCCATGCCGATGATGCCGCCGCAGCACAGGGTGATGCCGGCCTCGCGCACCCGTTGCAGCGTCTCCAGCCGCTCCTGATAGGTGCGCGTCGTGATGATCCGGTCGTAGTGCTCGGGGCTGGTGTCGAGGTTGTGGTTGTAGGCGGTGAGCCCCGCCTCGGCCAGCCGCTCGGCCTGGGTGGCGGTGAGCATGCCGGCGGTGACGCAGGCCTCCATCCCCAGGGCCCGCACGCCGCGCACCATCTGCAGCATCGCCTCGAACGGGGCGCCGTCGCGGATGTCGCGCCAGGCCCAGCCCATGCAGAAGCGGTGGGCCCCCGCCTCCCGTGCCGCCCGGGCACGATCCAGCACCGGCTCCACCTCCAGCTCGGGGCGTCCCGTCACATCGCTGCTGTGATGCAGCGACTGGGGGCAGTAGGCGCAGTCCTCCTCGCAGCCGCCGGTCTTGACGCTGAGCAGCGAGGCCAGCTGCACCCGGTAGCCGGGGTTGGCCTGCCGGTGCACCGCCTGGGCGCGCCAGAGCAGGTCCACCAGCGGCAGCTCCAGCAGCGCCTGGATCTCGGCGGTACT
>Ga0214917_10007613_pt1 | contig 10900 bp, 30 predicted proteins | sample LL_1208_BB_MetaG_FD_177983 | JGI IMG/M metagenome (GOLD analysis project Ga0214917, IMG submission 177983) | Freshwater microbial communities from Lake Lanier, Atlanta, Georgia, United States - LL_1208_BB | ecosystem: Environmental > Aquatic > Freshwater > Lake | place: USA: Georgia | collected...
TGTTGAATTTTGGTGGGGAATCCTGAAAGACTAATATCACCCATACCATAAGTCTCTTGTGCTAATGTAAATGGACGATTCAATCTATCTTTGATATAATCAATTTCCTCTTTTGGACCTTGAATTGTTACTGTGTTATATACCCAGTTTGGCATATTATTTCCTTTCGCTTGAATGACCTAATTATATAATGGACCACTGACAATTGTCTATAATATATTCCTGTGATTCCCACCACATTGATCGAGCTTGATCTCATATTGTGGAATTTCCAGGGATTTTAGTTGACATCCGTAAAAGAAATATGATACCCTCAAGTTTTTTGCGGGCAAATAAGAACCCCTCTCCATATACGAATATATAAGAGAGGGGCTTAAGTTAAGGCTGCTAATCCACCAACGAAAGGAAAAGGATTGCTTTACTTAGCGACTGGGCCGATAATACCTAGTAGCCGCACCTTTTGTGTGAATCGGTCCCCCTGGACCTATCAACTATTATACCATAATTAGTTGACTGTATTTTGTACAGAAGTCTAGAAGAGACATAGAGAATACTACTGTCTTTAAATCTTCTTCATACAGGGTAAACGTTTGGTTGGTCCAATCGATGACTGGGACCTTGTGCTCGTTGTCCCCAATTTCATTAATATGTAGACCCCATCCAAGTTCTTGTTTCCAGTCTTCGCCAATCAATTGACTGATTGCGATACGTGTTGCATATGATTCATCGGTCCACCGTGGACGTGCTACAGCAACAGCCTCAGCAAGTTGTGACAACATGTTGTGGCCTGCCCAGTGCCCATATAAAAACACTACATTCTCATTGGACTGTCTAAATCCAAAGTTTGCTCTATCTCCCATTTTATTCCGCCTTTTCTAGTTCGGGTGCTGCTTCTTCTACCTTGTTTAATTCTATAACTTCATAGGCCTTTTTGTCAAGGGCCTCTTTGTTTTTGTTATAATGGTGGCCACAGAATGCAAGCTCTCCCTCAATTAATTTAACTAAATACATAGCTTGAGCTGAGCTGCATTGGTCGCAGCCAATCCATTTGTTTAGATCCTCAGAGGTCATAGTCTACCGTCCCAAATTCGATTCTGTCAGCGATATCATCATAAACTTGTCCCTCGTCAGATGATTCCGCCCACTGTCTAATATTGGCAATAATAACCTCACGGGCAAACTTGACACCGTCTTCAAAACCGTCTTGGTAATCCATACTATCTCCTTGTATATCCAGTTTCTTCGTATTCAGATACATAAGTTTCTGTTAGATTAAACTTATCACGAATGCGACTTACTTTCTCTATACTACCAGTTCCAATGTTGAATGTCAATGGTGTCATTGCTTGTGGGTCAAGTCCCATAATTTGTGCATCCCAATAGGCCATCTCCATGGACAGCCTATCAGGAGCGGTAAGTTCAAAGTACATTACCAGTTCACATCCGCATCTTCAACATCATATGATTCGATAACAACGTCTCCGTGCCATGAATCAATAGTTAAGTTGTCTTGCAAGAAGTATTTAGCATCAAAGTCTTCGACTTCGTCTAATGGACATGCATAGGTAACCTCTACCTGCACAGTCGCAGTAATTGTGATATCTTGCTTAGCCTCGTGGTCGAGAATTTCGCAAAGGTCACGTAGAATGTCTTCTTTATCCGTATTTGGATTGTACCAGCCTTGGACCGTTAGATTATCAATAATCTGACCTATCTGACCGTTACTCTTCATGAGTTGCTTTTCAAGGCGGACCAATGAATCCATTTTAGATTCTAATTCCACAACCTTGATGTTTGGGTATGTTGCCTCATAGTTATCATTAATCGACTTGTATGTAACAAGAAGATTAGGATTATATGAATAAGGGATTGTGCTTGTTGTTTCTTCCATTTCTTTCCTTTCGTTAATTGGTGCAATTGTAGCAGGCTCCACTGACAAAAGATTAGGAGTTCGTCCACACGGGCATGTGACATTATTCACACTTCCAGAAGGAAAGCCAAACTTATCTGATGTTGTAATCTCGATCAGAGTATCGCATTCATCAGGGTCGCATGCATATGTATTCTTAGTCCAGGTTTCTGTCATGCCGAGAATTGTACACCATAGGACTGACATTTACAAGGATTTCCAGGAATTATTTTATGTGAGCCGTAACACAAAAAAGCTGCCTTCACGCATGCGGGCATCTCATTATCTGAGACTATTTGTCTTGCGATGCGTACGGGATTTGAACCCGTGATCTCCACAGTGACAGTGTGGTGAAATAACCAAGCTATTCTAACGCACCAAAAAATGTGAGCAGTTTAAAGACGTGCTCAGGTCTATTGCGTTAATTAAAACGCTTTAACCATTTTGAGAATTTTATTTTTCTCTGCGGTTAGAATTGGGTCAAAACCTGAAGCACCTGCCATTAGTGTTTCAGAATTGCCACGACCTGAACGGAAATAATCAAGGCGTTCAGTTAGAGCATTGAATGCGCCCCACTTAGTTCCCTTGATATTAGCATTCGTTGGTGAGTTATGATAAAGGTCATCAAGCAAAACAACCTTATTCTCCCACTTAGTGATAGCAACTTTCGCTGCGTCCTTATCGGGCTTAGGATAAATTGTTTGAATTAACTTAGAAAATTCTGCGTCAGTAATCTCTTGATTAAAGAGTTCCTGCGCTTCTTTTTCGAATTCATCAAAGTATCCAAGAGCAAGCCCGAGAGTTTCACGAGCAACTTGAATGCGACCTTCGACAGATTGCGTGTGTCGAATTTTGAATGATTGCTTAGCATTACGCATAGCAAGATTTAGAGTGTTTTGGCATACAACACGAACAGGTGTGATTGCTGCTTGAACAGCAACAGAGCCATCGTGTGAAGTCCATACGATTAGATAAAGTTTTGTTTGGTCATTAGCACCTTGTGGGTCTAACACCATAGTTCTAGGAATATCAACAGTTCCAAAAACTACTTTACCATTTTTTAGAGAGCCAGCACTTTCCCAACGACAGTTAGGGTCTGCGTCATGGATATTGTCTGCGAATGCGAATAGTTCTTCATTCTGAACAGGCTTATATCTTTTACCGACAGTAGCAAGAACATCAGTTCCGCCATTAAATGGATTAGTTCTAACAACTAATTGAGCATTAGATACATCATTCCATTCTTCGGAGATATGGTCAGTCAATGGAGATAAGCGAACATTCCAATTAGAAAGTTTTGCTTCGTCAAGCATTGTTTGAGTAGTTACATCTTCATCTTGTGAGAAGATACGATTTGCGAGATTGTGCCATGCGGGAGTTCCACGCAAAGCAAAAGCGACTTCGTCGCCATTTGTTTCAAGGTTATGAGCCATGAATTTTCCTTTCATTAGTTAGATTGAGCCTAATTATAACAGGTGGGTCTGACATTGTCTAGATTAATTAGTTATTTGTCCGTTTTGTCTCATGTGATTAATCTCACAAATTTCTAGGGTTTATCCACAGGTTGCCGTAAGGCTGTGGAAAACCCCACACGTGTGCGGGCCATTTTTGGGAAGTGGGGCGGGGATCTAGATGATTACACGACACAAACCCGCCCCAAGCTTTTATCCAAGTAGTTTAGTTAGTTCAGTTTTCTTAGGAATAACTTCCATTGGTAAATAAAGTGCTGTTGTTTTCTTTTTCTTTAGACTATCATAAACATAAGCACGAACATTTCCAGAGAAGCGGCGAAGATTAGAAAAAACTAATTCAGTTAGGTATTCCTTATCAACACCTTGTTCTGAATAAATAGTTAGGTCATTAGCCTTATTTTCGTCATAGATTTCTACACGATAACGATTTTTCATTTTGTTGCTTTCTGTTAGTAGGGATAGAATTATAGCATTGGGGGCTAGATTTTGTCTAGCCCCCATAAGACTATGCGCCGATTTTTACCATAGCCCAACGCATACCATTTTCAGTATTCAATCCTAGTTTAGTTAGATTAGGACGAACAGAAATAATTTCTGCGATTGTGCCTGTAATTCCTGATTTACCTGTGGTAAATACATCTCCCTTGCGGTAGAAGCGACCCTTAGCGGTATCTAGAATTGGTGACATTTTTTTCCTTTCGTAGTTGGTTGGTTGTGAGCAGTTTATAGACTTGCTCAGGTCGTTGCTTGTTATTTATAGATAACGAGCAATAGCGTTGTAAGTAGAAGTAGAAACTACTTCCTCATCGGTCATCTTGAGAATACGAATTGCGTTCTCAATTTCCTCTTTCTGCTCACGATACTGCCACTCGTGAATAGACACATAGTCTTTCTTAGGTTCATCAGGTAGCGTGATAGTTCCAGCAGGTAAGTTGAAATCTACATTTATAGTTCCGTCATACCGCTTGTTAGCAGAAACTCGTTCTGCCTTAGCAATTTGAGCAAGTGCTAACTTGCCTACTTCTTTGTTCCAAGCCTTTTGAGCCTTTTCATACTTAGCCTCATTTGCTTCTTGAGCAGAGAAGTCTTTTTCTAACTTAGCCAACGCACCCTCAAGTGCCTTGATTACTTTAGTTGTAGCGATTTTTACATTTATCGCTTTTCCGTTTCTTGCCATTTATTTTCCTTTCGTTAGTTGGTTAGTGGCTTTATTGTAGCAGAGCCCACCGACATTTCGGTGAGCCCTGCTTATTATTACGCTAGGCTATCTGCTGAGATAGTTGTCCAGCGTTCTCCGCTATCTGTTGCCAGACGGACACGCACCGAGCCAGATGCGTTAGGAATAATCTCTTGAATTACTCCTGTTTCTTTTGACTTTAGGGTGGTGAATAAATCGCCAACCTGATAGGTTTTGTTTCCTATGGTCATTTTGCTTCCTTTCTATTAGTGGTTGAATTGTAGCAGAAGCCACCGACAAGTGGTAGCCCCTGCGGGTGTGAGATTACTCACACCAAGCCTCTAAGTGGTGCTGTTCTATGATAGCCCAAGCGGGTGCGGTATCTCTGCCTTTATAGGATACTCCTTCGGGCATTGGTATCTCACGATCAGCTTCGCCCTCATCATAAGCAAAGATAGCCTCAATACAAGGGTCTACCATTGAAAGCGGGACGGGAGGATAATGATTACCCTGTAAGTGATAGCCAATAGCGGTAGATAAATCTAATCCACCATTAGCCAAGTCATAAGCAAGATTACTTCCCATTTAGCACCTCATTAGACATTGTTTCAAGTTCGTCAATAGCGTTCATTAGGTCTATGATTTGTTCCTCATTTAGTAAAACTTTCATAGCCTTATCTACTGCGAGAGAAGCAAGCATAGTAGAATAGACATAAATAGATTTAGCGAATTGTTCAGTATCTAAGTCTTTAGCGTGGTGGCAGAAAGCCTGAGCAAAGCCCATTACTTCCTCATCAAAAATACTTTCTTCAGTTGCCTGAATAAGAGCAGTTGCGGTTGATAGCATTGTTTTCCTTTCGTTGTTGTGGTGGGTAGATTATACACCTACCCACCGACATTTTTAGGCTAGGGCTAAGTAAGCCTGACCGTAGCCCTCATTTATACGGTCAAGTTCATCTTGAATTTCAGACTTAGACATGAGAGATACTTTACCGATTAGTTCACGGATAGCACTCTCGTTCATAGCAGTAAATACATAAGCAGGAATCTTAGATACCTGTTGATACATAGAGCCACTAGGGTCTAATAGAGATACAAATTCCACACCATCTACGGTGAATGGATACGATTTCCAATTTTCGAATTGAGACATTTTTTACCTTTCGTTTGTTGATAGCGTAATTATAGCCTAAGCCTGCGACATTTTCCATTTTATTATCGGCGTGTCGCTGCATTGTGAGATTTCTCACAAAATCCAGGGTTATCCACAATTTACCCGTAAGCCTGTGGAAAACCCCGCAGATCTTGCGGGCCTATTTACCAGCTTTAAACACTAAATAAAAAGCAATTGGAATTGGTAAAGTTATTATTGACAATAACAAAATTCCAATTGCATAACCAAAAAATTCTGCAATCATTTTTTACTCGCAGAAAATCTAATATCCGCTTTATTAAATACACACAATCCGCATGACACACATGCTGAACCATTTGTAGAAATTAAAGGAATTTTTTTAGCATTCTCAGGACATTTTGCACCAGGCTTGCCAGTTAACTCTTTCATGACACTTTCGGTCACAGCAAAAGTTTTACCTAGATACGCTAATTTAATTCCCACGGTTTTCATATTCTTAGCATGATTAACGTTTTCATCATCCGTTGAGAAATATAAAGATAGGTTTTCAATACCGTTAAGAATTAGAGCAGCAGTAGGCACACGAGTATATACCCAAAATTGCACATCGGTATTATTATTAACTACGGTTTTCCATGCATATGCATATTCATCGCTAAAGAAATCTCCGTCCCAGTGGATACGGAATAACTTTTCTGCATTGCGCTTATCACAATCAGCCTTAAATTCTGCAATCATATCGCTAAGAAGACGGACCATTTCATTACGGTCCGCATTACGTAGCAATTCCCAGTTATGCAGAAGAGTATTTTTTACACCCTTGTAGACTTTTTCAAGTTTCCCTGCATAGCATACGCTTTCACAAATACTTGTGGCACCAGGACACGAGAAAGCCTTTCCAGCAGGCAATCCAAAAGTGTTGGCAATTGTTGGGGTTTTTCCATTTCTTGAGACAGCATTAGCGACCTTTCTATCATTAGAGCGTTTTAGTTTAGACGAGTTCGAAATAGTCATGAGTATTCTCCAATTCGTCAAAAGTTTTTTCGTGAGCCCACTCTTGATAGTGGATTACACATAGATTATTAGGGATTACAGAATAAGCAGTAAGCCCATGAGCATTGCCATAGCAGACGGCGCACATAAGTTTTTCCTTTCGTTTATGCGGATATTATAGCAGGGGGGTACGACAGATTACCACGACGACTGATAATAAAAGGACAATTCTTCGAAATCGGGCAATTCGACCAATTTGGACAACTGCTTGATAGTTCCCTTTATCTGACCCCAATAGTATTCGTCGATATCATAGGAGCCAAAGAAGAAACCAGAAGAGGGCGGCAATTCGCTAGGGTCTTTCTTGAATAATGCTTGACGACAAGTAGTAAGCAATTCTTTCAATTCAGCATGAGATACATAATACTCTTGGCAATTATCTTCCCCGTCTTGTACATTATCGACAAACCACTTATGAATAGCATTAGCCTTGCGCCAATATGCAGCATTTACGCTAACGCTTACGCCATAAATATCATCTACAGCAGCCACATGAGATAACCCTGCAGCATTTACAATTTCATTCCATTGTGGAATTGTAGCAGCAGCATAATCTAATTCGCCACCACGATCTAATTTTTGCCAATCAATTTTATTGACGTGCTTTCTTGCGGATAGGTACATATCTAAACCCATTGAAGTTCCTTTCGTTTGAAACCGCTATTATAACAGAATGGACTGACATTTTCCACGACACGCCCAAATTTCTAGGGTGATTTTTATCACACCCGTAACGACACGCCCGACCCCGCAGCTATGTGCGGGCTTGTTGAAATTTCAACTATTTAAAATATGGAGCGATCAATTCACAATAAGTTTTTAAATATTCAGCTTTTTTATTTTTTGTTTTGCGTGTATATTTTTTCTTATTACGAACAGGAGTTGCCGCATTACTGCGGCGCAACTCTTGAACTCGTTTTACTTTTTCATTTTTCATTTTCTGTCCTTTTCTTTTTAGTTTTTGAAACTTGGTATTTTGTAATTACTAGCAGAATAAAAACGATTTGCGTCAAATCGTGGATTATCTTTTGCGAACATTTCCGCAAAATCTACAACCATTTTTGAAAAAACTGCTGGGTGAGTTTTATCGCTAACATAGTTTAGAATTTCTGCGGTAGCAATATAATCTTTTCGGGTCATCATTATTTTTCTACCACCTTTCTACCCTCACGATAGAAAATTTTTGTGTAGCATTTTCCGTTAGGTGTAAATAAATTTACAGTTGAGTAATCCATAGCAAATCCCCAATCTACATAACTAGCAAAACTCTTGTGAGCCTCTAGTTCATCAGCGATTTCTTGTGTGAAGTGTGGAGCATTTTCATCATAAGCCACAGTTATTTTATACATTAGTTTCCCTTTCATTTTGGCATTTACATTTTGTTATTGTTATTGTATCACCAACCACCGACAAGGTGGCTAGTGTTGAGCAATTATCGCAAATAAAAATTTCCATTTTTATTTCTCGAATTCTGGTACTAGGTGTTCAGGATTACAGTCGCACCACTCAAAATCATAATCTCCGTCAGGTGATACCCACCATGAAGAAACTCCTGAACCCTCGCAAATTTCGCAAGCGAGAATTTCATCTAGCGCATTTTTTATTTTACTCATTTTAGTTTTCCTTTCGTTTAGTTAGTTGTATTATAGCGGAAGCCACCGACATTTAGTCGGGAAGCCTAACCGCAACAGTAGCCCACTCATCTTTGAGCGAACCCGTAGGGCGGTAGCGAATTGAATAGGCTTCGTAGCCCTCAGATAAATAGACATCATCTCGCTTTTCCGCAAAATTGATAATTCCGCCATTGTATCGGCGGCGGAGAGAAGTAGGAGAGTAGTATTGGTCGATTAGTAAATCGACGATAGAGTATGAACGCATTTAGTTTTCCTTTCGTTATGGTCGCAATTTTAGCAAAATTTTAGGGGATTATCAAATCGACACGCCGATTAGGCGGTGTGAGTTGCCTCACACTTTTGATCGCATTTAGCAGGTAGGCTAAAGAGATACTTTAACAAGGCTTTTCTTTCAGCCATAGAGATTTCATGATGATAATTTTTAACACCACCATGTTGGTATTCATAAACGATTTTATCTAATGTTTTTTGAGTGAGCATTTTTGCTCCTTTCTTTATTTTTAACTATCGTTAGTTTAACAGAAAAAATCGCTACTGTCTAGTATACTAGCGGGTAGTATCAAGAAGTGAGACGGCGTGTCGTGTGATTAATCTCACAAAATTCGGGGATTTCGTAAATTCGGACATAAAGGACAAAATGCCCCCATATCTTTTGCGGGCATGTCAAATCGACACGCCGCTAATTGAAAATTAATTTTCCATTTCAGCTAAATAATCTTCATGCTCAGATAATCCAATGCGATACGCAACTGGATCACAATTAAAAAGAATTTCTGAAGCGGTAAAAGTTGAATAACCAATTTTTACTTCTGGATAACATTCATCAAGCATCGCATCAAAACTTTCTTTGATTTCTAATTGTTTTTCAAAATCTGTTTTCATTAGAGAGCACCCTCCTGAAATAATCCAATTTCTAAATCCAATAATTCTTGAGGGGTTGCTTCTGATAAATCAACCCAACCAGCACCTTGTTCATCAAGGCGAAAAATTTCAATGTATCCCATTACTCATTTTCCTTTCTAATAGTAGCGGATAAAATTTCAATTGCTTCTTTTTTAGAAGCCTCTCGCTGAGCGAGAACATAATTTCTAAATTCATCTAAATTCATTATGCTAACCAACTTTCATTTGTATAGGATAACCACTCGCCGAGTGTCATCAAACCTTTATATTCATTACACTTTCCGCAGAAAGTATCTGAAGCATAATCATCGCAGAAAACGCAGACGATTTGATTTGCTTCCTCATCGGAAACATTTGCGAGAGTAATCTCTCGGATTTCATATTTTAGTGTAGTCATTTTGACCACCTTTCTTGAGATAACCTTTATCTCATCTTGATACTAGTATCCTAACATAGACCACTGACATTTTGGGGTGTTTTTCGGGCGTGTCGCAAAACTATTTTTGTGATTTGCACCACAAATCCAGGGAATAGTATAAAACGGACATAAGCGCATAAATCGGGCCCCCAAGTACTTGCGGGCAGCTGCCGCCTTTGTCAAGGCGACACGCCGATTAGAACCCGTTTTCTTTTATGTCTTTGATCACAGCAATTAGTAGCGGGATAGTTACACCCGCTAGGGCTAATTGAACGGCGGTAGTTAGTAGGCGATTAGTAGACATTTTTATTTTTCATTCTCTTATAAATCTTATAAGCGATTAGCGCAATAGTAGCGGGAATTAGCACCTGCCAAGATAACGCTATGTAGCAAACATAAGTATCAAACTCTAAGCCATAGTCATTTAGTTCTAGTGTCATTTTTATTTTAGTCCTTCCATTCTAGTGTTAGTTCATCTTCATCATTGAAATCTAAGTCCTTATCAAACTCATGTTCATCGCCCCAAATCTTAGGCTCTATTGGCAGAATGTCTGCTTGGATACTATCCCATTTAGTCATCATTTATTTTTTCCTTTCGTTATGATGCGTAATTTTCTAGATAACACATTGAGCAGATTATCCCGAAAGACATCTCCCTTGTGTATTGTTTTTCTTTATTACAGATTTCGCATTTTTTCATTTTTAGTTTTCCTTTCTTTATCTTGTGCCTTTAGGCTACACCATAGCACCGACAATTTCAAGGCGACACGCTAGGTGTTAGGTGTGAGATACCTCACACGCTAACCGCTACGCTGCGGTAGGTATATCCCCCACCTTGCTTGCGTATCTCTACTAGATACGCCTCAGCGTCTTGATACCACACCGCTTGCGGGTGTTTTTCAGCAGATATAATTTCGCCCACAACTGAGCGGCTACGATAGGTCTTGCCTATTAGTAGGCTTTCTATATTGTATAAGTTAGCAGACATTATGCTACTTCCTTTCTATATTCCATAACCCAACGACTTTCGTTAGGTGATAGGTAGCGGTGAGAGATAAGACCCTCAGAGGCTACCATATATACATAAGCCTTTCGGCTTATATAGTTTCCATTAGCGAGGCGGAATACCTCATTAGACTTAGTATTACTACTAGCCATAGAATGACTAGGTTCTACGATTACGGAAATTGTATTCATTAG
>Ga0214917_10007615_pt1 | contig 10899 bp, 4 predicted proteins | sample LL_1208_BB_MetaG_FD_177983 | JGI IMG/M metagenome (GOLD analysis project Ga0214917, IMG submission 177983) | Freshwater microbial communities from Lake Lanier, Atlanta, Georgia, United States - LL_1208_BB | ecosystem: Environmental > Aquatic > Freshwater > Lake | place: USA: Georgia | collected...
GAGTACTCAACATACACAGAACATGAATTTACAGTTTTTGATTAATCCGATTTAAAAAGATAAACTTATTTCTAAAATGTCAAAATTGTCAAGATGTTTGCGAGAGGGTAAGACAGTGTTAGATTTCAGCGCGTATAGTTATTGTAGACCTTGTAAGAAGATAAAGCCAGTTTTTGAGGAGTTGATGAAGGATTTTCCTACAATGAATTTTTTTGTGATTGAGACAGATTTAGAGAATGAGGAGTTTGATAAGATAGCAAGTGACTTTAAGATTCAGTCTGTTCCAACCTTTTTAATGATAAAGGATGGAAAGGTTGTGGAGAAAGTGGTTGGAGCGAATGAAAATAAATTGGTGGAAGCGGTTGAAAAACTAGAAATGATGTAGAATAATTATAAAAAGTTAAAATTATCTTTTTATAATTTGATTTGATTAGTTATAATATCCTTGTTTTCTTAATGTTTTATTTACATTCTTTCGAATAGACTTTATAAATCTTTTTCTTATTGATGGTAAGAATTGTCTAGAGCTTCTTACAGCTTTCATTATTCTTTTATTTGCTTGATCAATCATTTTATTTTTTTGTGATCTTGATACTTTTTTATTTTTACGAGATCTTCTTGAAAGACTTCTAACACGTTTCATTATTCTTTTATTTTCTTTATCAATCAATTTGTTAAACAATGATCTTGAAATTTTAGAACGTTTAGAACGTTTAGTTCTTTTAGAACGTTTTGTTCTTTTAGAACGTTTAGTTCTTTTAGAACGTTTTGTTTTGCGAGAGGATTTGAGTTTTTTTGTTAATTTCTTTTTTAAAGAACGTATTGAACGTCTTAATTGTTTAATAGATTTTCCTGCCATTTTATTATAAATAAGAAAAAAATAAAATTATTTAATTATTAGTTGCTTAAAGAAAATTTATCATAGTAAGCAACTTTATTTTTTTGTTGAATAAAATCAGTATAATGATATAAAACTTGAATAATTATAAAAAGTTAAAATTATCTTTTTATAATAATAAATGACCAAGTCAAGAAATAGATTAACTTGTACTACTGGAAAAGACGATGTAGACTATTTCTACAACAACGGTTCCAGAATTTCTAAAGAAACCGCTAAGAAAATAGCTAAAACAAACAAATCTAGAAATCAAACTCCTTCTCGTCTTCCGCGATGTAGAAAATCTAATATCACAACAGTTGTTACAAACGTGATCCAATCCGACGAGTTTCGCTCTCAATACGAAGAATTAATGACTCTTCTACAAAGCGCACAAGACTCTGTAAGAGTATTTAACAGAGACTGTATCACTGATGAGTTCAAACAATCATTCTTAAACAGACTTGAAGAACAAACAGCTCTCGCTGCTACTCTTCAACGTTACGTTCAAGTAAATGAAGCTCGTCTTCACGAAGTAGAAGATATGCTTTTAAGAGAACGCGAAGCAGATGCTCAACTTAGACGTGATTATGAGGATTTGAGAAGATTGTGTCAAGATCGTCCTCAAATTTTAGCACAACTTGAACAATACGCTAACAGCATCGCTAACAAAGACAGACTACTCGCAACATTAAGACAAAACATTGAAACAGAAATTAGACTTAAGAATGAAGCTCTCCAAGCAGTAAACGAATTAAGAGCTAGTTTAGAACAGATGGAAGGATTAAGACAAACAAACAACAGAAACGTGCGTCAAATCGATGATCTTACATCTCAAATATCAAGATTAAGAGAAGAGCTCGCTAATCGTCAAGGAGATGCTGACAAAGACAGAACAATCGAAGACTTATCGTCAAGATTGTACAGAGCGATGTTACAATACAGAGCTTCAGAAGGCGTCATTGCTAATTTACAAGAACAGCTTCGTCAAAGAGAGGTGATTAGTTCTGGGAATAGTGACAAAGATAGAAGAATCGAAGACTTGTCATCAAGATTGTACAGAGCGATGTTACAATACAGAGCTTCAGAAGGAGTCATAGCTAATTTACAAGCTCAATTAAGAGAAGGAGGTGACAGAACTAAAGAACTTACAGATCAAAATACTCGTTTAGCTCGTATCATGGCTCAATTTGAGACACAAATAAGAGACTTAAGAAAATCTCTTCAAGAGTGTAACTCAAGTCTAGAATCGAGCAAAGGAACTCAAAGTGAGAATGAGGGAACAATAAAGACTCTACGTTCAACAATATCCAAGCTGGGACAGTCTGGAGAGAGTTGTAAGGAATTAAGAGATGAGAACTCACGTTTGGGAGATAGACTCAAAAATATTGAAAATGATTTGAAGCAAGCGTCAACAAAGAGAGATGAATATAAGAGTCAATTAGATTTCTCAAATACACAGAAGGATGAGTATAAGACACAGACTGTGGAAACTTTGAATCGTTTAAGACAGGCTGAAAGTGAAAGAGATCAGCTTAGAGAACAAAAAGCAACTTTGGACGCAAGAATAGGAGAGTTAACAAGGGCTTGTGAAATGGAGAAGCAAGCAATAACAAATGAGAGAGGAGCGTTGTTGGGACAAGTTAGAGATTTAGACAATAGAGGAAAGTTGAGCGAAGAAAGGGCGCAAAAGTTAGAGAAACAGTTAAAAGAGTATGATGTGAAGATAAAGGAGTGTAATGAGATGTTGGCAAAGATGGAGTCCGCAAAAGAAAAGATCTCTCAAGCGGAAGAAAGAAAGGAAGAGGTTAAGATGGATTCACAAAAAATAAGAGATGATTTCAATGAGAAGGCAAAGGAGGTTTTAATTATGCTCTCGCAAAAGGCAGAAGACGCAAAGGATGAAAAAGAGGAAAAGAAGGTTGAGCAGGAGTTTAAAGAGACAGTGAATAAGTTAGAAGAAGAGAAGAAAAAGTTAGAAACAAAGATAGAGAAAGAGGAGAAGAAGGAGGATAATACAATTAAGAACGTGTTTGGAATGGCTTTGAAGGATATATTGAAGATAGAGAAGAAGGTGGCAAAGTTTGTTGACAATTGTCCATGGGATAGTTATCCGTTGGGAGGAAAGTGTGTGAGATATGATTCCAATAAGTTTGGCGGAGTGTATGATGAGGATAGTTGTGAAGAGGATGAAAGATTGTCGTATGTGGACATGAAGTGTCATCCAGAAACAGACCAGTTTGATGAGAAGTTAGAGGAGCAACAGAAGGCAAAGTACATCAAATACAGAGAGAGGGCAACACAAGAGAAGAATAAGTTGAAAGATGTGTTGAGAGGTAGATTGTCAGGAAGAAGAGCAGCATTTGAAGAGGAAGAAGAGGAACCAGAGGAAGATGAACTTATTTTTGGAAGAGAAGAAGAGATTCCATTAAAAAGAGAAGACTCTTTTAAACAATTAACTCGTCAACCATCTTTTTCAGGGGATAGAAAACCGTTATTAATGTTTAATCAAGAAGCGTTATTAAAGAAGAAAGCAGAGTTAGATGAGGCAAGAAGAGCGGAAGCGGAGTGTAAGAAGATGGGAAAGAGAATGAACAAGAAGACAAGAAAGTGTGAAGATGATATGGAGTACAGAAAGAGAAGAGAGATGGAGTGTGATGAGGAGAAGAAGGATTATAATTATACTACTGATATGTGTGAGGAGAGAACATTTGGCATAAAGGGAGTGGATATGAGTAAGTTAAGTCAAACGAAAGCAAAGTTCGAAAAATCCTCAAAAGATGTAAGCGACGATGAATGGGAAGATTAAAATGTGATTTAAAAGGAAGATTAAAATGCGATTTAAAGGGATAAACTAAATGTGATTTAAAAGGATGAACTAAATGTGATTTAAAAGGATGATCTAAATGTGATTTAAAAGGATGAACTAATTGTGATTTAAAGGGATGAACTAATTGTGATTTAAAGGGATGAACTAATTGTGATTTAAAGGGGTGTTCCAAATGTGATTTAAAGGGGTGATCCAAATGTGATTTAAAAGGATGATCTAAATGTGATTTAAAGATATATTCTTTTTATCTATTTACTTTCTAAATGCTCTTCTTTTTCTACCCCATCATTTACATCCTTGGATACACCATTTGTAAAATCGTCGATCCTTCATTCGACACCCTTAACTAATTTTATACTCAAAAGTATAAAATTATATCTACCAACTATACTCCTTATTAAACCCTAATCTATCCTCCCAACAACCATCATACAAAGTAGCATCCACTCCTACATTTGGCCATCCTCCCTTCGGATGTATACACCTTCCTGATCCCTGTCTTTGTAAAGATCCATTTCCATTCATCTGCCAATCTCCCTGCCAGTACGTATGGTAAAATAATGGCTGATCATTTCTTGTACCAGCATAATGCGCCTCCACAGCCAACTCTGGATTTGTATATGATTTCAATTTTGATCCTTCCATCTTAAATCTATGACACCCTCCATCCCATCTGTTCTGGAATGCTAACAACACATCTTGGGCTGGCCCTCTTCTATCCTTTCCTCCTAAACATAAATTTCCATTCACTCTTGATGTTAAGTAAAAATTCTGCGGACAAGCATCTGGATTTGTCTCTGTCTCTGATAAAACTGGACATTCTTTTCCTCCAAACGCTGGCTGTTTTGTAACCGTTCTTGTTCGTGTTCTCTGACTTGACTGCGCATCGCACGCTCCCCAAGCACTCCAAACACTCACCTGACAATCCTCTGGAGGTGGTGACCCTGGCAAATTCTCAGTCAATCTGTAAATTGTCTGATCATTTGAAGAATAAACACTTCTTATCGGTTCACTTCCATCGTCAGAATCCCAACCTGATGTTTCTATCACTGGACATCCATACGGCTTCATTTCCACATTCTGCGAACATTCTTTTCCTCCATATTGCGGAGCTACATCTCCATATCTCTTTCTTATTCTTGTTTGCTTCTCAACAGAAGATAAACTTCCACCAACCTGATTAGACCAATTATCTTTCCACCCCACACACTCTGACCAGTTTGACCACACTCCCTCTTTACAATCCTGTGGAGGAAATACCTGACCCGCTGGACTCGACTGTACATCTATAGCATACCATCTCACTGTTCTATCGTAAGCATACTTTGTGTAACTATTCAAACAAGCCCCATTTGCCACACATCCATATCCATCTTGATACTTTAATCTTCCATCTAATCCTGGTAAATACAGAGAAAATCCTGTAAGCGTTCCTTGGATCGCCATATAAAATGCCTTTGTCTGTGGTTTAGCATCACTCATATAGTCAAAATATAACAAGATGTACTGTGGCTTGATAGCAAACGTCTTAGCATAATTTATCGTTATTGTTTGATTTGTATACTCATCCTTCGCCATCACTCCTCCTGATGTCCAGTTTGCCTTCTGCGCTAAATTAAAACTTCCCTCTTCTTGAACTTTATATGGCTTACCATCTCCTACACAATACTGTTTGTAATTCGAAGATCCTATGTTATCTGTGGAACAATCCGGATATCCTCGTGGAGCACACTCATCAAAATGTGTCTTTTTATACTCTGGTCTAGCACAAGCCTCAATTGGTGCTGGCTTTGCCTTTGTTCTACACTCTTCCGAATTATTGAATAAGTAGTTGTCAATCTTACACATCTCATACTCTGGACTCACATCTCTACACTCCTGTGCGTTTGATGCTCTAAAATCCATAATCTTACAAGCCTCGACAGGAACTGCTGGCTTTGTTCTACACTCTTTACTGTTTCTAACCAAGAAGTCCTCATACGCGCAAGCTTCAAACTTTGAGTTTACTTCTCTACACTCTTGCGAATTTTGTGACTTTAAAAATCCAACATTCTCACAAGCTTCTCTCTTTGGATTTGCCTCGTTTCTACACTCCTTTGAATTTCCCAATACAAATCCCAAATTGTTACATGCCTCATATTTTTGTCCATTCACCGCTCTACACTCCCTACTCTTTCCCAACACAAAGTTTGGATCATCACATGACTCATACTTGACAGGATCAACATTTCTACACTCAACTGAATTGTTAAACATAAAATTCTTCACTCCACAAGCCTCATACTCCTTTGCGATTCCTCTACATTCCTTTGAGTTTTGCTGTAAATAGTCCCCATTCTTACATGCCTCGTAATCCTTATTCAACGCTCTACACTTCGCTGGATTTCCTCTTGTCTTGTCTAGTTTGAACCCATCTTCTAAACAAGCCTCGTATCCTTTGTCTCTACATTCTACATCGTTTTGTATAAGATAGTCTTTGAAAAGTTTACAAGGTTCATATCCCATTGTTCTACACTCTTCTGGATTTTCATCAGCGTACTTGAACAACTTACAAGCGTCGACGCCCTTTTGTCTACACTCAACAGCATTGTTATACAAGTAATCATTGTCTACCTTACATATCTCAAAATTCAACTCTCTACACTCCTTCACATTTCTTCTTATATATTCTAAACTGTTACATGGATCGTTAGTGCTATTCAAAAGATTTTTTCCGTCAACAACACACATGTCTCTAGGTCTAAATCCCAATGTACAACACTCCTCTTTATTCTTGTCATTGTAGATCTGGTTCAAACAAGGCTCAGAATAAAATGGAATAGGATTTCCCCATCTTGCGTCTTTTCCTCCTCTACATTGTTTCACCATATCATGCTCTCCCTCTTGTATAAAGTATGGATTGTTACAAGGATTCAAATCAACGCCAGCATCTATTGCCTTTCCACACTCTATATAGTTCACATAATCATACGTTCCAGGGGTGTCTCCCATTACTTTTCTAGGACCATCCTCGTCCTTTAATCTGTAATAGTTACAGGAGTCTGAATCATTCTTTCTCAACTGATAGTAATCGCAACACATATTAGATCCAACCTTCTTTCCACCATTCATACAAACTCCCCATCCATATGTTTCATCCCATCTAAATGGTGGATACAAACAAGGATTGTCTCCAGCTGATATACAGTTATTCCAATGTGTCTTTAAGTAGTTTTTATTTCCAAGCATCCCAGCCAAACTACAGTTCTTCTTACAACCATTACCATCAGCCACTCCATTCCAGTTTGGACTGTCATATATAGCCTTTCCTTTGTTCTCTTCATAGAACTGAAGATGGTTTTTACAAGCATCTATGTTTCTTGTCGCATAAGACTCTGATCTATTTGTCGTGTTGACAACTGTAACTGATTTTGGAACAGTTACAAATTCAGCATTAAAATATTCATACTTACTTTCATTCTCTAAATACTTAATGCCCCACTGATCTGGAGCCTCGCTTCCGTACTTGAAGATTCTTAGGGACTTTGTTTGATCGTCAACAATAATCCAGAATCTTCTAAATGTTAAGTTTCCAAACTCTTGCGAATTTGATTTATCAAACACAGTTGGGACGTAGTAATAGTTATAATTCACACTATATGGATATGTAATCGCAACAGATCTTGTCGCTCCTTCTTTGTAGAAGATAAGCGAACCATTATCTGGATGTACAATAATGTACCAGTTTTTGATCTTGATATTCTTGTTGATGTAGTTTGTCTTTGTTCTGATTCTTTCATCAACGATCTTCCAACTATTAGGAAGCTGTAGAGCATAAGTGTCTTTGGCCATATTAAAGTTAAAGTAAAGAAGCTCAGAGTCTTCTTTCGTTAAAATACTCCATCTGTCTAAAATTGTGATACCAAATCCATCTCCGTATTTAATTTCTTCAGGATAAGAAGTTGTTTTTGTAAATTCCCAGTCGTTATCAACTTTGTTCATACCTAACGGAAATTTAAAAGACTCCTTTTTAACTAGAAGATGGATGATCACAATCACACAAACTAGAATTAAAAATCTAGTGTTCATCTTATCATAATTATAGAAAATTAAATAAAAATTAATTTTCTTTTTAATTTAGAAAATGAGTTTGAGGAAAATGTTCCAAATCATAACCAAAGACGGTGGACGACTCGCTGTTGGCAGTATCGTCTCACTCAAAGTTTGGGACCAGGACAAATACGTCTCGGTCAACTCCTCTAAAACTGGCATCACTCTTGTAAACGACGTTTACGCTTTCAAACAAAACTACCTATTTAGAGTCTATGGTAAACGTAGAACAGCTGTTAACAGCATCTTCAGCTCCATCATCTCCCTCTTCAAAACCGACTACATCGGCTCCTCTGACTTTATTGGTCTCGAACCTATCACTGTGCCCGAAACATTCCTTCTTGGAGATGGATCTTTCGGATTAAAAGAAAACTTGTGGATTATAAATGTCAAACAAAGCAGAAATCCAGCCATGATTCCAAATCAAAGCTTTGTCTACTTCACAAAATATAACACAGATAAATACCTGTACGGAAACTGGATCTCTGGTGATCTAAAAGTTCAAGACACAAGAATTCTACCAAACGGTGAAGAAGTTTACATAGCCTTTGATGGAACCTACACAAAAATGGTGACTCAATCTGGAGTGGCCAAATACTATACTGGAGGACTTGAGCTTTTTAACCCTGACAACTGGGGAACTTATCAAGACGCTGGAAACAACTACAAATACAGAGATGGGGCGTCAGACCAGGTACTCGCAGCCGATGTTGGTCAAAACAAGATTTCGATTGTGAGTGATTTTCCTGATAACTTTTCAGTCGAAGACAATGATCCTTTCATGATTGTTACATTGGCCGAGCTTTATGCCCAAGGAAAAGTTCAAGAACTCACTGATGGTGTCCACAGAGAATTTTTAACAAAAGTTATCAGACCTCTTCCTCCTAACGATAAGTATCTCTCTCTTGGAGACTGTATGTTTACGTTTGTGTTTGGAGATGCCGCTTCTGCTCAAGCCAACTATCTGGCCACTATGAGAAACATGTTCACTGTCTTTGTAAAAAAAGATAGTGGAGACGCTTCCAGACCTTACGCTAAGTACATTAGAGACTCGTATAATAAAGATGTTCCGTCAAGCGATCAAAGAGGACTTGGCAAATTAACAACAAACTGCGGAAGCATGTTTAGAGATAAAAATGGAGGAGATGGTGCCCTTGTTTACACTCCAGAGTTTGGCATTCAAGAAGGAGAATACGTTCAAGTCGGTTCTTTTGTTCAAGTTTACGGTGGCGCTGGAGGAGCTGGTTCTTACCCTAATATTGTTGGATTGAGAAGCGATTTATGTCAAAGAGTAACGAATGAACTCAATCCGACTTTAGACACTTTACTCAGAAAAGATAAAAGTCTCAAAAATATCACTGTTAGTGAAGGTGGAAGAAAACTTGCTTACTCAAATGGCGCTCCTGGTGGGTGCGACTTTGAAGTTTATTCAACAACCTTAATTTATGATCGTACAGGACTTGATTCAGATCTTTCTGGAAACGTCGAAACTGTTGTTCCACCAGGATATAAAACTTATTTATCAACGTTTGCTGGAGTGGTAAGAACAACTGGAGGAAACTTAACAGATATGTTCAATAGAGGCTTCTACGAATGGGCTCCACTCTACATCTTGTTTCCTTTCAAGAGAGAGGCTCTTTGTTGTAGAGATCAAAGTCTAGGTCCTGGAGAGTGTGGAATTGGAGCACAAGAATTAAAGAGTACAAATCAGGTTTGTGTTGATAAAGTTGGTAAGAAGCTTTGTGTGGCATCTCGTCCAAATGATTTTGTGTCAAAGTTTTGTCAAAAGAATATGTGTAAAACCTCTCTCACTTCAAACAACAAGATGGATTGTGATAAGGAATATGGAGTCTTCTGTAACCAAACAGACTCTGAAGGTAAGTACTATAACTATTTAGAATATCCAGATTTGTGTGCGTGCTTTATGGGAACCGCATTTCAAACCGCGCTCAAAGACCAAATTTGGAATAGACTCACAACAAAGAATGAGTTTGATCAACAAACTGTTAACAAGAACAATATAAAGATCAAGAGAGCGCTCAATCTTGACGTTACAGATCCAGCTCACAAATGGGAGAACTGTCTAGTCAACTCGCTTTGTAGAGAGGGTGCGCAAGTTCCTAGATCTTTGAGTGAGTTTAGAGGTGGAAACTCTGTAGTGAGCGGTTCGAAGGGACTCGCGCCAACTTGTTTAGCTACAGAATTATGTATACAAGATATAAAAGTCAATAACTCAGGACAGATCAATACACTTAATGTGAATCAGACAGCAACTTGTAAAACAACTTTACAACGACAGTGTATCGAACAGTCCTTAAATCAAAATGGTCAAATCATTGGAAACGCAAAGTACTCAAAGTGTAATATTAAACCAACTCCAACAGCAACTGACAAAAGAAATGGTTATGTGCGTTTTCAAAAAACTCTTATTGAAGACTTGACAGGTGAATGCGCAGAACCTGGAACAAACTTTGATTGTCTTGTCATTCAAGAAGCTCCCATACTTGACGAATGTAATGGCGCTAAGAGAAAGACTGTATTCCAGGTTATAAACGGAGATGCTTTTCCTCCAGATATCATAGAGGCGATAAAGAGTTTGCCAATCTACAAAAGTTTTTTAAAGAGCAATCCAGTTCCATCCTACGACTATTTTAACAAACAGATGATTATTTACACTGACTGCGCTGATTGCCAAATTGGAGTCATTCCGCTCAAAGATAGAAACTGCGTCCTAAAAGGTAACCAATGGAAAGGATTCTCTCAAAAACAAGTTATAAAGCCTCCATCTAACTATGGAAAGTGTAATACTTTCGATTCAACTCCCTTTGAGTCAGAATGTTTACAAGACAAGGATTGTAAGGTGAATTACGTAAAGAGTTCAAAGTCGTGTCAAAATGGTGCGATGAAGCATGAGTACACTATTGTAGAAAATAGTTCAGCAGATGGAAAGACATGTGAACAGGTGATCTTAAAGGATCTTTTAGATAAGAAACTTGACACAGCGCAACCGCAAAACTTTTTACGAGTCAATATGTCTAGCGACTTGACAAAGGCAACTGCTGATTTTAGCTGTCAAAACTGCTATGCTGACTATGTTGTCAAA
>Ga0214917_10007616_pt1 | contig 10898 bp, 9 predicted proteins | sample LL_1208_BB_MetaG_FD_177983 | JGI IMG/M metagenome (GOLD analysis project Ga0214917, IMG submission 177983) | Freshwater microbial communities from Lake Lanier, Atlanta, Georgia, United States - LL_1208_BB | ecosystem: Environmental > Aquatic > Freshwater > Lake | place: USA: Georgia | collected...
TCAAGATTATTGTGTCGCGATTTACTCGCGATATAGAACCTTGTCTCAAGTTATATTGCAAGCCTTCTGAATCAACAGAGATTAACTTGCCAAAATTAGAAATACGGACCCAGAGTCCAAGATCTTCGGCTGGAAATTCTGAAGACACGTATCCTCCAGCACTTACGAATTTTTCCTTACTGAATAGCGCAGAAGGGTGAGCAGTTCTTTGTGAGCGAAGCAATGAGAGTCTTGTCGCTGAATCTGTGATTGGAGATGCAATTAATCCTAAATTACACTTTCCGTTTAGTTTGATTCGGTAATCTGTGAATATAGCAGCGATATCGTGATTAATCTTGTGTCGTTGTATTTTGAGTCGATTTTGAGGGTAGAAGTCATCGATATCAAATCTAGCGATCCAACTGTTACGTGATTGATCTACTCCATTATTAAGGGCTTCAACTAAACCTTGGCCTTGTAATTTAACTATGCGAATTCGCTGGTCATTGCCAGCAAAATCTGAAACTAATCGAAGAGTATTGTCAGTAGATCCATCATCAATTATGACGAGTTCATCTCTATCTTCTAAACAACCTAGAATATTAGGTAAGGTTATCGGAATCCACGGCTCACCATTCTTAATTGGCAATACCCCAGAAATTGTAGGCATTTTACCTCCCAAAACTTGTTGCTATTTTGTAAGCGTCTAAGTGGTCATGTAGTTGTCTTTGAATTGAAAATAGCTCGAGTGCCCTTGTTTTACCCTTCGCTCCCAGACTTTCACGCAGGGATTGATTGTCAATTAACTCATCCAATCCTTCACACAAGCTTTCTGTATCGAAAGTTTCTGAGATAAAGCCATTTTCTCCATTTATGACTACTTCGACTGTCGATCCTGCTGGAGTTGCTACACAAGGTAGACCATACATCTGAGCTTCAATAAGAGAGATGGGGAGAGCTTCATTTTCGGAAGTTAGAAGTGCAATATTGCATCTAGGCCAAAAATCTTCTGGTTTAGTCCATCCCATAAAGTGACAGTTTGATGGCGCGTTATTTTCTAATCCCGACCTCAAAGGGCCATCGCCACCAAGAAAAAAAGAAACTTTGGGATATCTGCGTGCTAGTTCAATCACTCTGTCTGGTCTCTTGACTTCTGCAAAACGAGCTAACCAACCAATTGCTATTGATTCAGAGGTAATTGCTGTAGCTGGAGGAACCATGACTCCAGGCATTACAACTTTAGAGATCCTTTGAAAGACTATTCCTCTATTGAGGCAATCCTCTTTTACTCTTTCGCCAGCAAACAACATCACATCGGTGATGCGAGATAAATTCCGTTCGATGAGGTTAACCGCGAAGACCCCCACTCGATTGAAGTATCCGCGGAAGAGATGTCCATGAATTGTGTGAACTATCGCAGGCCTGTGCTTGCCCAAAGAGATGGCGGCCAATCTACCCACGACACCAGCTTTAGCAGTATGCGTATTTACAACGTCAGGGGCTAATTCACGTAGTTTTGAACGAATCTCAAAAAAGGCCTTGACGTCACTAAAGAGCGAGACTTTTCTGCCCAGGTGTGAGACGCGTATTCCACCGCAACCTATGAAACGAGAATCCTCTTCCTCTCCTTTTTGGACAAACCCAGCCAATATGTAGCTCTCTACACCCGATGAATTGAGTGACTGCGAAAGATTGCCTATCCATGTCGCTGTCCCGCCGACATTAAATCTTGCGATTATGTGCACAACTTTCATAACTAACTTCTCAATTTCCAAGATTTAATGTCGAGCTTGATAAGTTTCGCAAGTATTTCGGGATTATCGAGAACGGGAACTCCAATATCTGTTTCAAGTAAGTACTTCGAGTACAAAGCAAAAGAAGAGATTGCATAACTTTTATAGCCAGGAGATGTTTCAACACCTGGATTTTTGAAGAAATTGAGTCCACTACCTACTGCGGCAAAAGAAATTCTATTCTTGAAGTATTCTGAGTCGTAATTTGGAAATGCATGTGGCCCATCGTTTGGCGAATCTATATATAAGATTTTACGTCCAAGAGATATTGCTCGAAGTAAAATAGGATCAAAAAAATCGACAACGGGATATCGCAGTGGTCTCTTCCCTCGAATCCATCGCGTGAGAAACGGAGAATAGCGATTGCTGATTGCTTTTCTTCTAAAAGCAATAAAATCAGTATTGAGTACGTCTGGGTGCTTATTTAGTCTCACCCCATCCTTACCTTCCAATCGATAACCTCGATTTCGATATGGTCTTCTTGTTCCGACGAAATCAAAACCTGACTCTAGGTTTCTAATTAGCTGGCTAACTGTGTCCCCAAGAAAGACCGTGTCTGCATCCAAATGAATTAAATAGTCCTCTTTTCGTTCCTGAATCAAGTGACTCCAAATTCTGGCAGTCCCTAAATGCCCCAATCGATAACCTTTTTTAACTTGCGACTCAGAATTCTTAAAGAAAAAACTTTGGAGATTGTTGCCAAGATTGAGAACTTCTACGCCTGGTTTCTTGGGAACCAAATGGCTCTCGTCCCTAGCAACCACTACGTTCAACCGGAGATCATGGTGTTTGCGAAAAGAATCGAGGAACGGCGGAAGAATTTCTGTGCAATTAAATGCCTCTGTCCAGATAAAAACACTCTTCTGACTAGACACTTAAATCACTGACTTGAAGTATTCAATCGTTCGCAGGAGACCTATCTCGGGATTAGAGGTGGGGACCCAGTTCAAGAGTGACTTTGCCAATGTTAGGTCAGGACGCCGTTGCTTCGGGTCATCAATTGGAAGCTCCTTGTATTCGAGAGATGAAGAAGAACCTGTTAATCGCAGTACAAGCTCAGCCAATTCAATCATTGTCATTTCAAAATTAGTACCAAGATTTACAGGACCTGTGGAATTTTCTTGCCAAAGCATTTTCAAAATTCCATCCACTAAATCATCGACGTAGCAGAAAGACCTTGTTTGAGATCCATCGCCATAGATTGTGATGGGTTCGCCTTTAAGCGCCGATACAATGAAATTACTAACTACTCGGCCGTCATCAATTGCCATTCGGGGACCGTAGGTGTTAAAGATTCGGACGATTCTGATATCAACTCCATATTGTCGGTGGTAATCCATAAATAAAGTCTCAGCTGCGCGTTTGCCCTCGTCATAACACGCACGTGGGCCAAGAGTATTGACCTGCCCTCTATAAGTTTCTGTCTGAGGATGTACTTCGGGATCGCCGTAAACTTCACTTGTTGACGCTTGCAGAATTCGTGCACCAGTGCGTTTTGCTAGACCGAGCATATTGATAGCCCCATGGACATTTGTCTTCAATGTCTCGACAGGATTTCTTTGATAATGAACTGGTGAAGCTGGGCAGGCAAAATTTAGGATTGCGTCGCACTCTACGTACAGCGGAAATGTGATGTCATGGCGTATGAGTTCGAAAGAGCTATTGCTGAGCAAGTGGGCGACATTCTTTTTCGAGCCGGTAAAGAAATTATCAACGCCAATTACCTCATGCCCTTGAGCAAGAAGTTGGTCACTTAAATGAGAACCAAGAAAACCAGCTGCTCCTGTAATAAGTACCTTCATTTTCGAATTCCCATCAACTCAGCTTGGCGATCAAAATCGGGAATTGATACTCGAAGTTCGTCGAATGTACCAACACCTTGAATATGACCTTCTCTCAAGTAGACAATTTTATCAGCATTAAGAACAGTCGAAAGTCGATGCGCGATAACTACTGTAGTTAACTCCCCATCAACTCTTTCGAGTGCCTTTGTTATCTCGTTCTCGGAGATTGCATCGAGAGCGCTTGTGGCCTCATCAAGAACCAATAAATCTGGAAGGAGATATAAGGCACGAGCAATACCAAGTCTCTGTCTCTGTCCTCCGGATAGTTTCGATCCAGACTCGCCTACGCTTGTTTGAAGACCATTTGGAAGGCTACGGACAAAATCCTTTAAAAGCACTTTATCAAGCACGGTCCAGACTCTTGATTCATCCCATTGATCTGGGGCCTCTCCGAAACAAATGTTTTCAATAATGGAACCGTCAGTTAGATAGACACGCTGTGGGACGTATCCAACTTTAACTTGACTTCCTGGAACCTTCTCAGGACTTATCCCGAAGATTTTTATGCTTCCTTTTGTCGGCGATAAGACGCCAAGCATAAGATCAATTAGCGTCGACTTACCTGATCCTGTAGGGCCTACTATCGCCGTCAAATTATTTGATTTAAAAGTGCAATTAAAATCTTTCAAAGCGTCCTTAATTGCGTCCGGATACCTAAATGAAACTTCGTGAAAGACTATCTCGGCAGATGACGGAATTTGTGAGTTTTCTGCGTTCTCAGTGATAGTTATGCGAGACTCGAGATGATTTAGAACTTCAAAGAACTTTGAGGTGGCTCCCATTGCGCCTTTTAAAACCAAGAGCCCCAATTGAATCTTTAAGATTGATGGCGCAATTCTACTTGAAGCCGCGATAAAAATCGCTAGCAAACTTGCAGCCTCAATTGCCGTATTGGTTAAGAATGCGTAGGCTGCAAAAATGATCCCACCAACGATTACGCTATTTTCAAAGACATACTTACTAAACTGACCAAGCATAGAATTCTTTACAGAGTAGTCACTAATCTGTTCTCTGGAACTTTGAAACAACTTAATAAAATAATCTCGTTTCCCACTCACAACAATCTCTCTGTAGCTGCCTAAAGAGTCAGCAATCGCCTTATTGCTTTGAATTGACAATTCTGTAATGCGTGAAGACCACTTTTTAGCCCTCGAACCAAGAACCCAGTTAAGAATAGAGAAGAGAAGTCCAAAGTAGAGAGCAAAAACTAGAAGAAGGGTTGGCGAAAAAACGAAAAGTGTAGTTGCCATTATTATTTGCAGAAAGAACTCAGAACTTAACGCGATTGAACCCGAAATTATGCCAACAGTTGCTGAGCTCGCTCCGATAGTTAAGGAATGTTGGTACTCGGGGGTTCCAAACTTCTGAAGAACAGTGATTGGTTGTTTCAAGATCATTTCGGCCATTCTCGCTGAAATTTTGGCTTCTCGATGTGCCAAGAATCTCAAATGTCTTAAGTTTAGATAGTAAGTAAGAAAACTTTTAGAAAGTAGAGCTATTGCCGCAACCACACCAAATACCGTTGCTAAATCTTGTGGAGACAAGTTCTCGAGATCTAGCAACTCAATTATTTCTCTGATGGTTGATGGTAGTTCTCTACCTTGTACAGCACTCGTAGTAATGGCAACAATCGAACCAATGAGAAGAATGCCCAGCAAATCCAGTAATACGAGAGACATCTGGAGCAAAGCGGATGTAAGAAGCAGGGTTCGATCACGCTTATCCAATAAACTGAGGCAGGAGCGAAGTAGAGTGAAAGAAGGAAATGCTTGGCTCGAAGAGAACTTCACAGGGTGATGTTAGTACAACTTAACCATTTATATGTTGCCATCTATGATTAAGGCCATGTCGACGGTAGCTAGAGAGCAAAAACCGCGGATCGCAATTGTGATTCCAACCTTGAATCGACCTAGGTATTTGGATCAACTTCTTGAAAATATTTCAAAACTTCCCACTCAGCCAATTATTACTCTTATCATAGATGCAAGTGAGAATGCTTACATTTTAAATCCTAATGAGCGCAATACGAAAGTGATTGCATCATCAATAAGATCAGCAGCTATTCAAAGAAATATAGGAATTGAATACTTAGCAAAAATGAATCTTGACTTAGATTACTTGGCATTCTTGGATGATGATGTTCGTGTGTCAACTGACTATTTCCAGAAAATTCATGAAACATTTAAAGGGTTCCCACAGGCTGTTGGAGTATCTGGAATTGCAATCAGCAGTAGTGAAAGAGGTATAAGGCAGAATAGATTTTGGAGTTTTCTCGGCTTAACTGGAGAAGAGGGTATCCTCACAAGTGCTGCAATAAATATTCCAGTTCGCAAGGCAACATCACAAGTCGAAGTGGATTGGTTGATAGGTTGTAGTGTTTGGAAGTGGGAGATCGCGCGTCGCCTAAAGTTTCAGAAAGACTTCCTTGGCCAATCAGTTTTCGAAGATGTTTTATTCTCTGTGGAGGCAGCAGATTTTGGCACATTGATAGTTAACCCCAATATCGTAATAGAACATCTCCTTGCCGGCGAAGAACGTCCGAATAGCTTGAATCACTATAGGAGTTGGGTAATCAATCGTTATCGACTTAATCAAGTTGCTCCTGAACGCTTCAGTCTGCTGTCTTTTTTGGTTGTAAATTTTATCGTTGCATTAAATCTTGCCTTAAGTGCAAGACCTAAGGGCGCGGTAGGAATTCTTCTTGGCACTATTCGTCTGATTGGAATTAAATGAGAATTGCGATTACTGCTCAAGAGGGAACTAAAGATTTCACGTTTGCAGGAGCGCCCTGGGATGTATTTAAATCTACACTTGAAGGATTTGGCCACGCGGTGGTTTCAATAGATTCTAATCCGGATTTTCTGATTATGAATAATTTCTCAAAAAAGGCACGAAGAAGATCGGGAGTATCTAACAAGAGGAATCAAATTTTAATAGTGTGGGAACCACCCTCAAATAAGCCGCAAAACTTCAAAGTGAAGAGTCTCTCGAGAATTGGCTGCGTTTACTTTCCATCACCCATTTGGGTTGAGAAATACGGAGGAAGATTTTTTTGGTGGCCTCAAGGATATGAAGGTCCGCAAAAGGAAATTCCATGGGAAAAACGCGTCAATCAATTCTGCTTTATACAGGCCAATCGATGGAGCATCTATCCCGGAGAACGATACTCATTTAGACGTAACGTTTTACGCTCAATGAATAACGAAATCGAGATTTTCGGTAGCCGATGGAATGAAGGAATTATTCGTGACGTTCTGAGAGTCCTAAGAGTATCGATGATACGAAGCAATTGGGCGAGAGTAAGTTGGTCTGGATTCAACGGCTTAGGATGTTCCTACTCAAACTACCATGGCGTAACCGAAAACAAGATTGAGACTCTGAATAAGCATAAGTTTTCACTCGTGATTGAAAATTCCAACGAATACGTATCCGAGAAACTCATTGATGCAATTCTTGCGAAAACAGTACCTCTCTATATTGGAGCCAACCTAGAGAAGTGCGGATTTCCCCCAGGAATCGCTCTTGAATGTGATGCTCAAATTGGCTCAGTAGCTGAGACCATGATGATTTTGAAGGAGAACTCTAAACTATGTTCAACTATTTTGAGTAACGGGGAGAGGTTCATCAAATCAAAAGCGTTTTCGGATATGAAAAACGAGTTGGTTCTTAGGGCTCTTGCAACCGATATCAGCGAGTACATTGATGCACAATAGACTGACCATTGGATTAAAAGGGGGTATGGGTAATCAACTCTTTCAGTATTTCGCTGCAGAGGAGTTTAGTAGATTGAGTGAACGAGAATTAGTGATTGATACCTCTTGGTACGAACGAAAAGTTCATTCTAATGGTCTACTCAACCCAAGAAAATTCACGTTAAATCAGTATTCCTTTCACAAAGACTTGAGAATCACAAATGATTTCAATTGGAAGAATTCTCCTTTCACCGAAAGAATATTCCGACGCATACCAAATAAGTTTGGAACAAGTGCGGGCATAGCCTTTGACTTAAAACGAGGATCAAATATTCCGCGACTCTTATCAAATGTCTATATCTCGGGACATTGGATAAGAAATCCAATTTTGCCGCCACGCGAAGAACTAAGAGAAATGTTAGTTGAAAACATTTTTAGTCCCTCTCCACGATATAATCAACTGCGAAGAGAGTTAAAAAATAAGAAAATTATCTCTGTCCATATCCGTCTTGGAGACTATCTTAATTTCCAAGAGGTGTATGGGGTAACAAGCACGTCCTATTATATTGATGCAGTTCAAGCGATAGTAAAAGCACTTAAGGAGAATCGATCAGAAATTTGGTTATTCAGTGACGATACTCTCGCCGCAACCGAAATGCTCTCATCTAAGCTAAAGATTGATAAAGTTATCAATGAGTCATTTGGACTCAGTGAGGCCGAATCTATCGCTCTGATTTCGGAATCATTCGGCATTGTCGGATCTAATTCGACATTTTCATGGTGGGCAAGCTACTTAAGCAAAAGAGAAATTACTAAGGTTGTAATGCCAAAAGAATACATGCGAGGAACTTTGATGAAGGATATTGGGCTCTATGTTTCCGACTGGCTGTATCTCTAGTTTAATTGATTAATAAAGATTGCGAAACGCCGAAGAATAGAATTGACTGGGCGAAATAAACGAAAAACTTTTCTCTTGTTCAACAAATCTTCTCCAAGACCGTCACGATATCCACTTCTAACTCCAAATCGTTGTAGTTCGTAGCTAATTTCAGCACTGGAGAGCGTGCGCTGCAACCAATTCTGAGCCTCAAGAATATTGAGTCGTCTTGCAATCCCATAGTAATAACTGTTTCTTTCATCAACGAAAGAAAACTGAGACTTATGAATTCTGTAACGATAAGCAATCTTTTTTATGGATTGGATGTGGCCTCCTGAGCGGATAATTCGCATCCAGAGGATAGTGTCCTCGACTCCATTTATTTTCTCATCAAAGTTTAGAAGTTTCTTTTCGAGCACAAAATCTCTTTTAAGAACACTGCCTGGCATAACGCCAGGATTAAGTCCACTAACAAGCAACTTATTGAAAATACGTGATTTAGTCCAGATAGGCCTATAGACACTTTTCGCCAGTTTTACATCAATATCACTACTAAATGCCGCTAGCGCTACGTTGAATCCATCTATACCTGGATGTGTTTCAATCTCCTTTTTCACCATAGAGACATAATCTTTATCAAGAATGTCATCTCCATGAACTACTGATAGATACTTCGTATCGCATGTTTCGAGCAATTGACGTAATCCCACAGCCGAACCGCTGTTACTCGTGTTCACAATAAATTTCGCTAAGCCGGTAGGTTTCAACTGCGCTAATGACTCTCGAATCGCTTTAGTACTGTTATCTTGAGAACCATTATCAATAATCAGAAGAGTAAAGTTCTTGTCTGATTGATTGAAAATAGACTCTAGCAACTCTTTGACGTAAGGTGCTTGATTAAAAACTAGCAAACCCAGTGTTAAGTTAGGTATGGGTTTCATAACTGTGAGGATATCATTCAACAGTGAATCATCTCTATTGGTCGTCGCATGATCTATTCTGGAGACTTTGGAACAAGATTTCTTATGCTTTGAAACCTCGCGATTTCGGGAAGCGTCAAGATACTTTCCCTTACTTATCCTCTGACGGCTACGCATTACGTTCGTTTGAATGTGTCGAACGCAATGCGAATACGAAGGAACTTGTAGATGCGATAGAACGTACTCCAAGTGACTCAATTCTCTATATTCCAGGACATCTAGTGCGTGATGCATCATTAATACTGGAAAGAAATAAGAAGAATTTTCGAAAAGTGATTATCGGGGATGATGATGATGCTCAAAGCGATGAGACCCTTAGAATTCTGAGTGAATATTCCCGGGTTATTCAAAGTGTAAATTTAGTTGAGACGCAAGAAGGCCATACGGCGCTACCGCTTGGACTTGAAAGCCCTAGCTATAGAAGTGGAGGACGTTTAAGAGACTTTAAGAATGAGCCAAGTAATGATGTGAAAGATCGCCCGATAAGTTTCATTGTCGCTTGGAATCCGAATACTAATAATAAGCGCTCGGAAGCGATGAAGTTTTTCGAAATGGCCTCAGATTCCTTCATCAGTCAAAAGAGAATCACAGCTAGTACATTGCATCAATTAATGAGGCGCTCTTTGTTTGTCCCATGTCCTCGAGGAAATGGAGTTGACTCACATCGAATTTGGGAGGCTCTATATTTAGGAAGCATCCCAGTACTTCTAAAGGAAGATGTTTTTCCAGCTATTGCGGAATGGCCAATATGGATCGTTGATAGTTGGTCAGATGTACTGGATTTTTCGAGATCGAAGCTTGAAGATAAATATCAAAGTGTTATCGAGCCCCACGAAAAAATACTACAGAAATCTGTTGAGATTTATGAGGATATTTCAAGATGAAAAGAATTCCAATAGTCTGGATAGAACTGGGAAGAAAGCTCCCGCCGCATCTTCGAGCCAATATCCAACTTCATAAAGCAATGCACCCACATCTCGAGCAGATATTGATTACAGACCAAAAAGTCTCGAGGAAATTGCGAAAAGTCTGCAAAATAATTCAAAGTGAAGATTTGCTCCCTTATATCGTCGAGGATGAACTTGAATCCAATATCAATCGCTCAACTCAACAGAGAGAATTTTGGGTTAATACAACTCGTCGATTTCTGTTTCTAGAAGGATTTGTGAAACAAAGTGGGGTTTCACAATTAGTACATCTTGAATCCGACAATGTTTTACTAATATCTGAAATTTTTGATTCAGCTTTTGATGATTCGAGTTGGGGAATGGCTTACCCAATGCAAGCAGATGGAATTGGTTGCGCCTCAATTCTTCTTGTGAATGGAATTGAAACGCTTCATGATTTCAACGCATTTGTGATCAAATCTTGGAATGAGAAGGATCAAGATGATATGAGATTGCTTGGACTATTCGCCAAAAGTTTGAGCGTACAAGTTTTGAACTCATTTCCAGAGACTGATTTTGTTTTTGACCCTCAAACGTTTGGTCGCTTCTTGCTCGGAACTGATGCAAGAAACATGAGATTTCCATTTGCACGAAGAGGAATTCAAGATTCAAGATCAGGTGCAATAGATATTTCGAGAGGCATTACTTTCAAATATAGTGAAGAAATTCGGAGAATTTCAGTGAGAAGCCAATTCAAGGAATCGCAATTGGCTAACATTCATATTCATTCCAAGAGAGTACCAAAATCGGCTTCTCGACTGTTTAGGATGATTGCAAGAGATATTG
>Ga0214917_10007618_pt1 | contig 10894 bp, 8 predicted proteins | sample LL_1208_BB_MetaG_FD_177983 | JGI IMG/M metagenome (GOLD analysis project Ga0214917, IMG submission 177983) | Freshwater microbial communities from Lake Lanier, Atlanta, Georgia, United States - LL_1208_BB | ecosystem: Environmental > Aquatic > Freshwater > Lake | place: USA: Georgia | collected...
AAAAATGTATAATTATCTGCGTTTATATCATAATATATTACCACATTCCAATGATTATATTTTATTATCTCTATAAAAGTTCCCATAATTTCAGTATGCTTAGCTGATAACTGTATAAGCGCAAAATTAATCATTTAGATATTCTTATATATAATATATCTTTATGATTTTTACAAAATTAGGTCGGATTTATTTTGTAAAATAAAACATATGAATTATTTATTTAAAATTTGTCTCGTTGGAGACTCTGGAACCGGTAAAACATCATTCATAGAGAGTCTTGTAAAAAAATTCTACTACGATTCAAAAGAAAGAACAATCGGTATCGACTTACTTACTTACATTATTGATGACATAAAATTTCAAGTTTGGGATACTTCCGGCAATATTATGTTCCTCGGTATAGTGCGTTCATACTTCAAAGATGCGTCTGGTATTCTCCTTTTCTTTTGTGATAGAAAATCATTCGATAATATCGACTACTGGATTGAAGAAATACGGAAAATAAACCAAAAATGTAAAATCATACTCATTCAATCAATGTGCGATTCAAATATAGAATATATCGGAGAAGATGAAATACGACGTAAATGCGATAAATATCGGATTGATAAATTTATTAGAATAGATAGCAGATACATGAAAAATATAGATAATGTCTTACCTGAAATGGCGAACCTACTTGTTCATAAAAGGGCGGTCAGTTTTAAAAACACGACCGATTATATAAAACTTGAAGGGGAAGATGATGATAAAAGCTTCTGTGATAAATGTAGCATTTTATAAATAATAAAATATTTGATAATATTATAAAGATGCCACAGACTGCCGGTAAGCCTGTAAAGAAGTCTTCTAAGACGAAATCTTCTTCTACTTCTAAACGTCATTTCACTGTTGTTATCGGGTCCAAAGAACACGGGCTCTATTGTTCTTCGAGCCCATCTTCCGCGGCCAGAAAGGCTGTGTCAAAACTCTGCGGGAAAGAAAAAGGTAAAAAAGTTGAATTTTGCCTTCGCGAAATTACACAAGGGTCCAAGAAGAAGACCTACGGGCCCTATTTAGGACACGTTGAGAAACTCGCGAAGCCGATTCAACTCAAAGGACGCGTTATTGAACGCATGCCTGTTGCGCGTTTGAAGGCGAAAAGCAGTGCGAAGAAGGGAGGGATGCGGGGGGGGGAGGAAAATAAAGGAATTGAACTGATGAATATGAGTCCGCTTTCTAATAAAAATCCGCTTTCTAATAAAAATCCGCTTTCTAATAAAAATAGGAATGGACTTATTGAGGAATTTAAAAAAATATATCAATCATCGATAAATCATGGTTATGATCCAAACCCTATTATTAATAATTTTAAAAGTAAAGGAATAAGTATTGATAATATAAAAGAATTAATAAAAAATATATATTCACAACGCGAAAAAGACTTTATGTCTGATTATTATCAATTACAAATGCATCCTGCCGGACAAAGCCCAAATGCTGTATCAAGAAAATATCAGAATATTTCTACAAATAGACAAGCATATTTAAAAAATATTGTTCATGCAAAATTTAAAAAATAAAATATTATTAATTCATAATCATCGGAATCTCGACCATATTATGCGGTATTTCCCGTATTTTATCCTTTATTAACGCCATTATTTTACGCTCGTCGCGCGTCAAAAAAGCATCCCCCAAAACTTCATGGAACTCCTCCATCTTTATAGACCGCTCCTTCTTATCCGGATAAGCGTCGCAAATCTTCTTTATCGCCCTTGAATATTGCTTATAAACATTCTCCATAGTAATATTCAATTTATTTTCTAAATATTTCATTTCTTCCTCCAACGTCTTATATTGCTTCTCCGTCTTCAAGCAATCCACTTTCGATTTGAGCGCGTTCATTGCCTCCACAACCGCCTGACGCTCCTTCTCCGTATTGCTCAATATAAACGACTCCATCTGTTTTGATGATTCCTCCAATTTTGTCTTATACTTTTTCGCCTTATGACCGACATGATATATATCTGCGGTTGATACATTTATTTTGGAAACCAATTCCTGCGAAAGAACCGCTTTCGGGTTTTTAGAAATTGTGAGCTGGTTCGATTTATCCATGAAAATGAAAAAGAAAAAAATTAGATGGAAAAAACAAAATTGGATTGAAAACAACTTAAAGAGTTATACTCATATAATTATAAATTATTATACAATGGAATCACAAGATATTAAAGTATATATACCACACGGTGAATTTCAAGATTCGCTTATTGAATACGCAACCTATATTTTATACAAAACTAAACAAATTAAAAATACCGATGACGACCAAACCATAACTTGTTTTGAACTATCCGACTATCTATTCAAAAAAGAAAATAAAGAGTCCGAATTATTATCATACAATTATTTCAGTCCATATTTAACAAATGATGATGACAAAATCGATGATAAATGTGGTAAGAATAACCGGAAATTACAGAAATTGGAGGCCAGTCAGGTAGCCTTTCAAATAACCGAAGGGTTATATGTTATTCCAGTTGAAAATGCAGAATCATCATCAATTGAACTCTTATACGAGTATTCCCCAGAAATACACCGCGCAAATATTCTAACCCCATATAAAAAAGTATATCTAACCGGAAAAAAGTCAGATATACAAATATTTGTGGCCAATATGTCCGCATATTTTAATAAAAATAACGATGTATATGAATTTTTCAAAGTATTTATACCATCACCAAAAGGCCACTGGGATTTAATATCAAAGAATAAAAAAAGAAGCATAGATACCGTCTTTATCAAAAATAAAGATGAAATCATTAAAGATATCGACGATTTCCTTTCCAGTGAAGAAGATTACCAAACATTCGGCCATCCATACAAAAGAAACTACCTATTCTTTGGCCCGCCCGGAAATGGAAAAACAAGCCTGATTAGTGCCATCGCCAGCCAATACAACCTCGACATATACCTCATGTCATTCTCCATCAATATAACAGACGAAATATTCAAAAAATTAATATCCAGCCTACCAATTAATGGTCTCCTCGTTATTGAAGATATCGATGGTCTATTTGATGAAAAAGAAAAGAAACAAGTTTCAATTAGCACAGTCCTCAATATTATGGACGGACTCGCCAAAAAAAACCGGCTTATGACCATCATGACCACAAACCATTACGACCGGCTCAGCGACGCCTTTAAGCGAGCAGGGCGCGTCGATATGTGCGTAGAGTTCGACATCGCGAGTATTGACTCATTCAACCAAATCATCAAGTTCTTCTGTAAATACAAGAATGTCGATATGAATGATGAATACTGTGCGATTGTTGAAGAGTTCTATAACGGTATTAAATATCTCGCGCCCAGTTGCGCACTGGTTCAAAAGTTCATTTTCGAAAACCGAAAAGTCGAAATAAAAGATTTGTTCAGTCGAAAAATGATATTGAAATTTAAAGAATTACATAATTTATATAAAGAGGACCGGATGAGTGCGGGTGGAGGTAAAAGAGGTAGTAGTTTGTATGCGTGAATATGATATTATAAATATGTTTTAACTTAAAGTGATAAAACAGAACGTAGGGGTAAATGGTCGCTCGGACAATCCGCATTAGGAAGTTCGGTTGTTGTCATCAATAATAAATGACTCTTCAAGACCTTGAACTCTTCTGATACTAAAATATAATCCAAACAACCGCAAAATTCCCCTCCGAATGTCGTATAATTAAAACACGTAAATTCGGGTTCTTTTTTGTTCGCGATGAAATATGAACTTTTTAGAGTTATGGATGAAGGGGATTCGGTATCAGTTAAAAACTCATACTCCTTCGATGTTGGAAGAATATTCATATCCCCCGCCAAAATATACGGAATATCCGGAAATGATGCGATAATTCGCTTCAATGCCTGAATATGAAGAATCTGAACGAGAGGTGTTTTGAAAGCACACGGCATGTGATAATTATACAAGTAGAAGACTTTTCCATTGTTTAGATGTATCTTCATCCTTACAACAAGATTCGCCCGTTTCTTTGCATTCTCAATATTAGTATCAACTTCATTATCAGAAGAGTAGTCATCATAAGAATCGCAATCGCACTCGATATAATCAGCAACGCGTATAAATTCGACTTCGGTGGGGTCAATTGCGTAAGAAGCGGGAACTGCTATTCCTACGCCCAATATCCCATTTGTTTTCTGACCATAATTCATACAATGAAATGTATAATCACGTTTTGTAAAATAGCGGTCGAAATCTTGCTTCCAATTATAGGGGACCTCCTGTAATACAATTATAGGAGATGTTCTGAGCCAATTTGTAAATAAAGAAAGAATCGCATTCTTTCTTCTTATGCGGTCAAGAACGATTGGATTGCAGTCTGGGTATTCTGATGGAGTTAAACTGAACGGTGTTCCAACATTCAATGTAATAATGTTAAAAGTCATTTTTAGTCCATTAAAAATCATCCATATTTTTTATCAATTATTTTTTATTCTATTACTACTATATAATGGAAGATAACTTATACATTTTTATTATATTTACTCTTTTTCTTATCGTTATATTTATTCTCCCATTCAGAAATGATTACGAATTGCTCACTTTTAAAAAGAATAGAGGGGGCGCTGGAAAAAGGGGCTTCTGTGGGCCGGACTTCTCTCAATTTAGTCGCGATGATAACGTCGGCGTCCAATGTATCGGAGCGGACACAATGCGAATGACGGAAGCGGACTGCTGTCAGATAAGAAAGAGCGGGACTGTTTGCGGAGTAAATGCGGATAACTGGGAATCATATGAATGTCAGTTTCAAACTATGAAGAACGATCGATGTGGGAGCGCAGGGGGAAATTTTTGATGAAATTTTATTGTTGCTATACTATAATATAATGCGTATCTCATATATTATAATAATAATTCTTATCACGGCTATATTTGCTTTTTTGGAGAGGGAGGAACGGTTCACTGTTCCCATCCCCGATTTTAAAAATATGGATAGTGAACTCGGATATTGCGGTCCAAACATGACTTTCGATGAATTTAAAAAGGGAAATTTTAACACGAAATGCTGGAAAGATATGACGGCTGAAATGTGCTATGATATGAATAAAAATGGGTTCTACTGTGGGGTTAATCCGGCGACAGGGGAAAAACTGGACTGCGTCCATAGTTTAGGAAAATGTAAAGATGACCCAATGTGTTTTTCTACGTGCTATGAACAACGTGATTACCCATCATACATGATAGAAGTTGATAGTAATAACTTGATTGGATTATTTTGAAAAATTGATGGTAAAAACGTGAAAAATTACCCTATTATTGCGTGTAAGCATAAAAAACAATGATAGATATATCTGGCAAAATAACAACAGAGAAAACATCTAATGTTCAATCAACAAACCCACCTGAGGTTCAATCAACAAAATCACCTAAGGTTCACCCTAATTTATTTAGTAGTCAATTGTGGTCTGTTCAACCAACAAGTTTGAAAGACATCAGTCGTCTTCCATTCTCGGTAATGAAGCCTCTTCAATCAATTAGTGGAATGGCACCGCCACCTGGATTTATTGATAGTTCTCATTCGGGGATAATTGCAAATAATTCGTGTAGTTTGCTTTTATTTTTAAAGAATCTTGGTGCATCCAAGAAACAGATGAAGTGGGCGAAAGAGCTGGTCAATAGTGGGAGACTTCCGACTGAATTTAAGCTTGACAGCTTTATTCAACTAATGAAGAACATCAAAGCCAACAAAAAGACGACTGATTTGAAAATGCTTTCCAAATTGATCGAGGGATTCCTCAATCTTTTTCAGACGAATGTCGAAAAAAAAGAAAAGAGTAAGAAAGACGTCGAATCTTTTCTGAAACATTCCCATGAAAGGGCTCCTTGTGCAAAAGGAGGCGAGGGTAAGAAGGACAAGAAGGACAAGAAGAAGGGCACCGAGAAGGACAAGAAGGGCGCTGAGATGGACTCCAAGAAGGGCGAGACTGAGGCGATGATCATTGATAAAGCGGTCTCGTTCATCTTCCCAGATCACTATAAATTCCTGACTGGCGTTTCTGAGTCTGACGCTGTTTCAGCATTCATTCTCGCAGTCATGACGACGGATAACAGGAGTGTTCTTGAAGAATCCTTTAACTTTCTTGCATTCATTGATGACTTTGATAAATGCAATATTGTCGAAGTGCTCTTTGAGCATGTCTTTCGCGTCTCACTGGCGTTCTGGAGGGCTCATATTCAGGAGTCCAATAAGACGGATACGTTTCATGTATCCTTGAAGGCACTTGAAGCATATATGCTCGGCTTTCTAAGGGCATGGGGTGGATTTGTCTTTGGAGAAAAGATATCTACGTCGACCATTACTCGTTTGTACAATGATGTAATGCATGGACTCGCTTTTCTTTCAGGATGTGGTCCTCAGAGTTCGAAACTTGTGAATGTATCGTTGGCGATAATTCACCATGTTTTACAAAACATCGACTCTCTTGTTGATGTGGAACTCGACGGAACTTTTTTCCAGAACGTTGGAGAATGTCTGGGCTTTGAACAGAGAAGTCGTGTTTTGGAGGATGGCGAGATAGACTTATTCTATAACATGACCCCGGTTGAGAAAGAGATTAATGGTCTGAGAGAGTCGTCATGGGGAAAACTCTGCTATCGTGCAGGTTTTTCAAATGACCGTCAGAGAATTCTCGATTTTCTGAGTGCGATGTATAAAAGAGATGATCTCAAAAATTCTCTTAGCGTTCTCCGTACCTTTGTCGGTAGTGGAAAGACTGCATCTCTCAGTCTCTTGATGCTGTTGAAGCTCATGATTGGGCAAAGTGCGGTGTTCATGACCCCGTGTTCGAGTGAAGTTATCAACTTCTTCGCCGGAATAAGGTTCCAGATCGAGGGGCTTATTTCCTCAAATGAATTCAAGAGTCTGAAGAAAGACGACTCGTTCAAGCAGTATATGCTGGAACTGATTGTTCGTCTTGACAAACTCCGCGTCTTCGAGAGTCCTCTCGCATTTGGTCAAAAGCTTGATCCGACATTCATTAACATTTTTGTCTTGGCTCCAACGCAAGCTAACATCTTGTGGCTTCTTGGGAACCGCGATGACATGCTTGTGTTGGACGACGTGTTGTTCGCGCATGAACTTGCGCGACGTGTTTCTATGCAGGGGCATGGATGCGCGATCATTGTTTCAGGCGCTGATGTTCCCGAGTTCGATGCGGGTGATTTTTTATCGCAAGGATACACCACGTATGTTTGCGACATTCAGAACCACATCGATGTTAAGTCGATATGGTGCGACTCAACACGTGGACGAGATGACCTTGCTTTCGATGCCTTGGGACGAGTTTTCGGAAGAGTGCTTGTTCCGGGGTCATTGAAGTACTCCGATCTCGGGACATTGTTCCAAACAATTGGAATTTCTGTCAAGGGGAATGTCGAAGTTTCTTCATTGCCAATATATAAGGCAAATGAAATCTTTGAAGTCCTGCGATATATCGCGGTTGACCCACAAAGCGCAGTTGCAAAACTGTATGGTCTGTACCAGACACAGATGCTCATGTTATTCGATACGAGCATGAAGTTTGGCGATAAAGCCATTGTTTACCAGACAGACGATGAGTGTTCTTCTATCGCCAATCTTGTTTCAAGCTTGGTAAAAGTGAAAGATGCAACGTATGTTGCTCCCACTTTTGAAAAAGACTCTTTTGATGATGTAAGTAAAAATGAGTTTGATGCGAATGATGATGAGAAAGGGAATTCAAATACCCAATCCAGCTGTGGTGATGCAACCCTTGACAAGAAGAAGGATAAGAAAGGGACTAAGAAAGACATCAAGGACGCGAGAAATAATGCGGATGATGATGGGCGCAAGTCATCAAAGGAAGATCCAACACGACCTGCCACAATTGAAGACATCCGGCTTAAAAAGTTGGTTGCTCAGAACCCACTACGACTCACGCCGAGTCAAAAACAAATCAATGTCTTCAAAACATTGGTCGCAAACCTCAATATCCCCGAGAACTACAAGACAGCGTTAATCACGCTTTTTGAGAACGGAGTTGGTCGTGTTTCTCGGGTCTTTCCCTCGGAGTATAACGAGTTTGTCGCATCAGTCTTCCGGGAAAACATGCTCTCATACCTGTCCACAAGCTACCCATTAGAGTCGATGAACCTAGGGCATGTGAGCGCGGTCATCGTGATGAGTTCAATCTCTGAGCGTGATCTGCGCCAACTGCTCGGGCGCATGAATCGTCCGAACAATGGATCATTTCTTCAAATGTTGGAGGATGGTCGACTCGTCCTCATTATTTTGGATGATGCTTGTCAGGATGATGTGGGTGCTCCTATTGTTGGAGGAGTCGCTGCTGGGCAACATCTGGACTTTAAGTCCATTATGGACTTTGGGATAAGCCTACACATTCCAGAGAATGTGAGCGCATTATGCGATGTTTTGCGTGAAATTTTTGCTATGACATCTTCGATGTTTCCAATTAATTTTCAGCAACGTATCATGTCTCTCTTTTTCAGCACAATTTTTCGTGTGTTTCATCCGGAAATGCATCTTTCCGATAAAATGGTTTTACCCAGAGATTGCGCTTGTGTTATCTCAAGTGCGATTGATTTGACGCAGTTTCCAATTATCGAGTCGGGGAATACTTCAAATATCCTCAGATGGTTTTTTAGGATAACCTCCGAAAGCATGGAGAACGTCTTCGGTGGATTTGCGCATTTGATGCCGGTTCTTTGTGCAACAAAAGTATCGGATATTCAAGGGTTTGATACTCCGGAGCTGATTTTGCAGGTTTTGTTGGAGCTTTGTAAGGTCTCTCGCTCAATTGAATGTGCATTGTGCGTTGTCTCTATGACAACTCCTATGTTGGCATGCATGAAACATGTCGTTCATGAAAGAATGAGCATCATTGCGACACTCCTTTCAAAAACATCAAGCCATCTTCAAGTGCTGATTACTCTTTTTGAGACCAAGAGAGCTACAATGCTCCGCAATCTTGAGAAGAGCGAGGCTAAGCTCGGTGTGATTGTATGTGAGAGTGCTGTCGATCCGACTGCTATTATTTTTTCGAGTCTTGTAGAGTCAACTCTTGATGCTCTTCCGACCGATCTTGATTTTGATAAACTGCAAGTTGACATTAGTGAATTTATTTCCTCACACAGCGAAAGCGAACTCGTTGCGAATGCGACGATGTTTTTAGAAAAAGTCAAAGATCTTGAACAAGACCGAAAGTCGTTTTTTGAAAACACATCACGTGCAAGTTCAGTCTGTGCTGACCTCTGTCAACAACGTGCTGACCTCTGTCAACAACCTGCTAAGTTATCGGTTTTGCTGGAGGAATGGTCTATGATTTGCTTATTGACTGTCGTTAATTCAAAAGGGAAGTCGTTTAATCTTTTGGAAATTCTGACTACATTGAAAGTCGGGAAGAATGGTCAAATTCTTCTCGCTTCTGTGAATGCTCTTACAAAGAAGCCCGAATTTCGGGATGTTCTTACAGAGTTCTATCGAAAACTTTGTGGTCTGTTGGTCAGAGCTGGTTTCCTCCAACAAGGACAGTGCGATAGTCCTGATTCCGATGGTAATGTTTCGGTGAGCGCTTTTAATCTTTTGACGGGAGCGATTGAAGAGTTTTCCAAAACGGTCCCTGCGGATCTTTCAGCTGTCAATGCGCGTCTTGCAGAATTAACTGTGGAGATTGACAGAGTTCAGCAAGAACTATGCGTTCTTCGCAATGTGTTTGAGTCGAAGATTAACCGCCTTCGACATTTTACAAAAATGGGTTAGCCCATTTTTATTGATTTGTATTTCCTCTATCGAGAGTGAAAAATTATAAATATTTAGAACTTAACAATTTTTTTTTATTCATTTAATTATGTATCAGAACTTCTGGCCCTACGCGCTTTTTGTGGTTGTTGCCCTCGTTTCAATCCACTACCTCTCATGTAATTGCATGACCAAAGATTTCAGTATGGTTATGACCTTCCTCGCCTATCTCGTAGTTGCCTATATCGTTGCAACCTCCATGAGACACACCATCATCTTCACCCAAGATGACAGAGAGAAATCAGTCCGCCTCTCGTTCGATTGTTTAGTCGGCCTCTTCCTTCTTGTAACCGCCTATTGTAAATACAGTGGTAAACTTATGAGTGTCCCCATGACTGTTCTTGACACCGGCGCCCGTGCTGTTAAGAGCGTTTATAAATAATTTTTTTAAAATTTAAAGAATTAGATGAAATGAATGTGAGTTCATCTAATTATGAAGAATTTACGGAATATTGTAGGAAAAATAACGGATGTGGTTGTGATGATATAAATTATAAGTTAGGTAAATACTTTATCGACTGGTCGCCATACCAAAAGAAGTTTTTATACAATACGAGCTCAATCATCATTCCTTTCGCAAAGAAACTCGTCCAAATTATCAACATGAGCCTGTTTAATCGGGTTGCGTTTGTATTACCGTATATCATCAACGAGGCCGTCGTTGTCGGAAGTGGGCTCAAATCCGAAGAGGTATATGTCAAATATGTCCTACACTACTTTTCACGGAAATGTATTGAATTTGACAAGTTCGTTGTGGCGAATAAAATGGAGAGTGTGGATAAACTGTTGCGCGACTATTTCGTCAATTGCTTCGTCATACTTATGGGAATGAACATCGGGAAAATAAAAAACTTCGAATTATACGACTACCTAACGAGATTGTGGGTAATTGTCGAAAGCGGATGCGGGGGATGCGGGGGCTGGTGGGATGAATGCGCACGGTTCTTTGCGGGGGAAACCGTCGCGGGGTTTAGTAAAAGGAATGTTGTCGGTAAATGTATCGCCGGTATTAAGAAAAGTTGCGACCGGAGTGTGTATAAAAAGATAATACGGAGACTTCGCTGGATGTT
>Ga0214917_10007620_pt1 | contig 10894 bp, 11 predicted proteins | sample LL_1208_BB_MetaG_FD_177983 | JGI IMG/M metagenome (GOLD analysis project Ga0214917, IMG submission 177983) | Freshwater microbial communities from Lake Lanier, Atlanta, Georgia, United States - LL_1208_BB | ecosystem: Environmental > Aquatic > Freshwater > Lake | place: USA: Georgia | collected...
GCCAAGGCGACCGGGACGGTCGCCCCACAGGCCAAGGCGACCGGGACGGTCGCCCCACAGGCCAAGGCGACCGGGACGGTCGCCCCACAGGCCAAGGCGACCGGGACGGTCGCCCCACGGGCCAAGGCGACCGGGACGGTCGCCCCACTACAGAGCCCCGCCCCACTGCCGCACGGCCTCGTAGGCCACGAGGGCCACGCAGTTGGCGAGATTCAGGCTCCGCACCTGCGGCCGCGAGGGGATCGAGAGATGCTTGTCCGGCGAGGCGGCCAGCAGCTCGCGGGGTAGGCCCGTCGATTCGCGGCCGAACACGAGCACGTCGCCCCTGGTGAACGTGACGTCGGTGTACTCCCGCGGTCCGTCCACCTCGAGCAGCCAGTTCGGCTCCCGCCCCACGCGGCCCAGCCGGGCGACGAGGTCGGCCCAGGAGTCGGCCACCTCCCACTCGAGTTCTTCCCAGTAATCGAGGCCGGCCCGGCGGAGGTAATAGTCGTCGAGCTTGAAGCCCAGCGGGCGGACGAGCCACATCTTGGCCCCGATCGCCACGCACGTGCGGCCGACATTTCCCGCATTGGGCGGGATTTCCGGCTCGTGGAGGACGATATGGAGGATGGGGTCGTACCGCATGGGCACTCCGCCGCGGGGCGGCCGTCTGCTATCGTTGGATCGGAAACAGTCTCCGTGGAGGTGCAGGTGTGGTCGAGATCAGGCGAAATCCGACGCGGCCGGTGAGGATCGGCTCGATCACGATCGGGGCCGGCCACCCGATCGCCGCCCAGAGCATGACCGCCACCCACACGCAGGACGTGGAGGCCACGCTCGCCCAGGTGGAGGATCTGCGCAGGGCGGGCGCGGGCGTCGTGCGCATCGCCGTCGATTCGAAGAAGGACGCGGCGGCCCTCCCGGCGATCCGGGCCGGCACGACGGCGAACCTGGCGATCGACCTCCAGGAAAACTATCGGCTGGCCCTCGACGTGGCCCCACACGTGGACAAGCTGCGGTACAACCCCGGCCACCTGTACCACCACGAGCCGACGAAGCCGTGGCAGGAGAAGGTGAAGTTCATCGCCGGCGTGGCGGCGGCGAACGACTGCGCGCTGCGGGTGGGCGTGAACTGCGGCAGCGTGGACCCGGCGAAGAAGGAGCAGTTCGCCGAGGACGACTCGATCGGGCCGATGCTCGCCAGCGCCCTCGAGCACTGCGAACTGCTCGACTCGATCGGCTTCACGCGCTACGCCGTGTCGCTCAAGGACTCCGACCCACGGAAGGTGATCGACGTGAACCGGCGGTTCGCGGAGGCCAGGCCCGACGTCCCGCTGCATCTCGGCGTGACGGAGGCGGGCATGCCGCCCGACGGCATCATCAAGACGCGGATCGCCTTCGAGCAGTTGATCTCGCGGGGCATCGGTGACACCGTCCGCGTGTCGCTCACGGTGCCCAACTCCGAGAAGGCCGAGGAGATCGCGGCCGCCGAGGCGATCCTCGCCGACATCGCCGCGGGCCGCGTGCGGAGCGTGGTGGACTACGGCCTCGCGTCGCTCAACATCATCTCCTGCCCGAGCTGCTCGCGCGTCGAGAACGAGGCCTTCATCGAGCTGGCGAAGCAGGTGAAGGAGATGACGGCGTATGCGCGGGAGCACGCGATCACGATCGCCGTGATGGGCTGCCGCGTGAACGGGCCGGGCGAGACCGACGACGCCGACCTCGGCCTGTGGTGCGGCCCGACCCACGTCAACCTCAAGCGGAAGAGCGCGGAGCTCGGCGCCTATCCCTACGACGCGATCCTGCCGAAACTCCGCGAGGAGCTCGACCGCCTGATCGCCGCACGCGCATGAGCACGCTGCCGATCGTCGATCCCGCGGCCGGCGCGACCTGCGGCGCCGGCTCGAGCGTGCTGCCCGCCGTGAAGGCGATCGACCCGGCCACCTGCCGCGGCACGTTCTCGGTGGTCAGCCTCGGCTGCCCCAAGAACCTCGTGGACACCGAGCGCATGCTCGGCCTGTTGCGCGACGACGGCTGGCAGCTCGTGGGCGAGCCGGCGGGCTCCGACCTCGTGATCGTGAACACCTGCGCGTTCATCGACGCCTCGCGGGCCGAGTCGTACGCGGCCGTGAACGAGATGCTCGACCTCAAGCGGGCCGGCAAGACGCGCGGCGTGATCGTGGCGGGATGCCTCGCCGAGCGACAGAAGGAGCGGCTGTTCGACGAACTGCCGGGGGTGGACGCCGTGATCGGCGTGTTCTCGCGGGACGAGGTGGCGCGGACGGCGGAGCGGCTCGTCGGCCGGCTCGGCGAACAGCGGAGCGTGTTCCGGCCGGCCCCCGCCCGGGCCCTCGACGACTCGGGACGGATGCGGGTCACGCCGCGACACATGGCCTACCTCAAGATCTCGGAGGGCTGCGACCGGACGTGCACGTTCTGCGCGATCCCCAAGATGCGCGGCAAGCACGCCACGAAGCCGATCGAGGAGGTGGTGCGCGAGGCGCGGGAACTGGCCGACGACGGCACGAAGGAGCTCGTGATCGTCGCCCAGGACACGACCTACTACGGGCTCGACCAGTACGGCGAGCCCCGGCTCGTGGAACTGCTCGCCGAACTCGAGCGGGTGGACGGCCTGGAGTGGATCCGGCTGATGTATCTGTACCCGATGTATTTCAGCGACCGGCTCATCGAGGCCGTCGCCACGAGCCGGAAGATCGTGCCCTACCTCGACATGCCGCTGCAGCACGCGAGCGACCCCGTGCTCAAGCGGATGCAGCGACGCGTGGCCCGTGGCCCGACGGAGGAGTTGCTCGGCAAGCTCCGCGACCGGATTCCGGGGCTCGTGCTGCGCACGACGTTCATCACCGGGTTTCCGGGGGAGACGCGGGAGCAGTTCGAGGAACTGCTCGACTTCGTGCGGGTGTGGAAGTTCGAGCGGGCCGGGGTGTTCACCTACTCGCTGGAGCCCGACACGCCGGCCGCGAAGCTCGACGGCCACCTGCCGGAAGAGGAAAAGCTGGCCCGGCGGGACGAGTTGATGCGCGTCCAGCAGCCGATCGCCCACGCCCACGCCCGCGGCCAGATCGGCCGCACGCTCGACGTGATCATCGACAGCCAGAGCACCGAGCGCGAGGATGTGTGGATCGGCCGCTCGCAGGCCGACGCGCCCGACATCGACTGCGTGGTGTACGTGACGGCGCCGGGCAGCTCGGCGAAGCAGCCGCTGACGGGCAGGATCATTCCCGTCGAGATCGTGGCATCGAGCGGCTACGACCTCGCGGGCGTGGTGGCCGTGGGGCAACCGTCCCGGTTGCCGATGAATGTGGGGCAACCGTCCCGGTTGCCAGGGGCAAGCGAGACGCTTGCCCCACCTGCGCAGCCATGACGTCGTCTGCAGACCTCGATCGCGTGTGGACGGTGCCGAACGTGCTCTCGGCAGCGCGGCTCGGGATCGCGATCGCGTGCTTCGTGGCGATCGAGCAACGCTCGTGGGGCTGGGCGCTGGCATTATTCCTCACGGCAGCGCTGACGGACTGGGTCGACGGGTGGTGGGCCCGTCGGTTCGGGCAGGTCAGCCGGCTGGGCCGGATCTTCGACCCGCTCGTGGACAAGGTGCTCGTGTGCGGCGCGTTCGTGCTGCTCGCCGCCCGCGGCGAGGGGGCGGCGATCGCGCCGTGGATGGCGGTCGTGGTCGTGGTGCGCGAACTCGTCGTCACGGCCGTGCGGGCCGAGATGGAGCGGATGGGCCACGACTTTTCCGCCGGGCTCTCCGGCAAGCTCAAGATGGTGCTGCAGTGCGCGGCCGTCGGGCTCGAACTCGCGGCACGCACCTGGCCGGACACGGAGATCGGCGGCATCGGCGTCCGTGCGGCGGCCGCGGGCGTGGCCTGGGCCGCCGTGGCCGCGACGGCCTGGTCGGGCATCGAGTATCTGGCGAAGGCGGGCAGCCGCGTCGTCCGCGGCGGGGGGTGAGGCATGCAGGCCGACGTGGCGGATGGCGTGCTGTCCGACGTCCTCACGGCGCCCGCCGTGGGGCTCGGGACGGCCGCGTGTGCGGTCGCGGGCAGCGTGTGGATGGCCGGCCTGCTGATCGCGCGGGCGCGTCGCGGCGAGCCGCTGGTGCGGGCCGGGGCGTCCACGCCTGTCACCTGGGACGGGATGGACGTGCTGTGGATCGTCGTGGTGGCGATCCTGCTCCAGAGCGTCGCGGCCTCGTTCGGGCCGCGGCCGCTGCCGGTGGACCGGCAACTGGTGTCGGGCATGGCCGCGACGGCCGGCGCCGCTGCGCTGGCCGTCGTGCACCTGCGCCGGCGCGGCGCATCGTGGCCCGCCCTGGGGCTCCACGTGGACGACTGGCAGGCCGTGGCGTGTCAGGCGGTCGGCACGGTGGCGCTCGTGCTCGCGCCGCTGCTCGCCCTGGCCGCGATCCTCGACCGGATCGTGCCCTACCGGCATCCGATCGTCGAGTTTCTCGCCGCGCACCGCGACGCAACGTCGATCGCGCTCGTGTGGCTGGCCGCCACGGTCGTGGCGCCGATCGTGGAGGAGTTTTTCTTTCGGCGGGTGCTCCAGGGCTGGCTGGAGACGTGGCTCTCGGGCCGGGGGGCCGCCGCCGCGGCGGGCGGCCTCGCGATCGGCGGATCAGCGTTCGCCTTCGCGCTGGCCCACCTCGGGCAGGGGCTCGCCTGGATGCCGCTCGTCGGCCTCGGCGTCGTGCTCGGCTGGCTCGCCCGGCAGACCGGCTCGATCGTGCCCGGCATCCTGGCCCACGCGCTGTTCAACGCCGTGAGCGTCGTGCTCGTGCTGCTCCAGGAGCCGTCGTCGGCCGGTTGACGCGCGCGGGGCATGCGCGGCCCCGAACGGCAAAAACCGATCTGGCAGGGGGCACGGACGTTCGGCACAATCCCGCCCCGCATGGATGCCACCTCCCGGCCGTCACGGCCGCTCGCCACCCGGTTCACCGATGCGATCGCCTACGCGGCGGTCCGGGTCGTGATCTGCATCGTGCAGTCGCTGCCGCGGCGGACCTGCGAGCGGTTCGCCCGTCGCTGGTCCGACTTCCTCGCCAACCGCGTGAAGATCCGGCGCCGGGTCGTGCGCGAGAACCTGCAGATCGCATTTCCGGACTGGTCGGCCGCGGAGTGCCGCGACGTGGCGCGGGGCATGTGGGAGCACCTGCTGCTGATGGTCGTCGAGATCGCCCACGCGCCGCGCGTGATCCACAAGACGACCTGGCGAAAGCACCTGCGGATCCACGGCATGGAGGAGATGGTGCGCACGCTCTGGCTCGACCGGCCCAAGGTGATCCTGTCGGGGCACTTCGGCAACTTCGAACTCGCCGCCTACCTGTTCGGCGTGTTCGGCCTGCGGATCTATTCGGTGGCCCGGGAGCTCGACAACCCGCTGCTCGACGAGTTCGTGACCGCGTTCCGCGAGTCGCGCGGCCAGCGGATCCTGCCCAAGAAGGGCAGCGCTCCGGACGTGGCCGTGGTGCTCGACGACAACGGGGCCCTGGGGTTGCTCGGCGATCAGGCGGCCGGCCCGCGCGGGTGCTGGGTCGACTTCTTCGGCCGGCCGGCGAGCGTCCACAAGGCGATCGGCGTGTTCTCGCTCTCGTCGCAGGCGCCGATCATGGTCTGCTCGGCGACGCGTCGCGGCGGCAGGCTGTTCGACTACGACCTCCGCCTCGACGGCACGGCCGACCCCGCCGCCGGTGGACCCGAGACCGCCGATCTCCGGGCCGTGTCGCAGTGGTACACGTCGATCCTGGAGCAGGCGATCCGTCGGGCCCCGGCCCAGTACTGGTGGGTGCACCGGCGATGGCGGGGACAGCCTCCACAGGCTACAGTGGGCCGCTCCGCCGCGTGAGTTCATCCGGGCGGCAGTCGCAGTGCCCGCCCATGACGAATTCGTCCGACTGGTTTCGCATCGCCTCGGCCACGGAGTGCCCACCCGGCACCAGCATCGAGCGGGTGGTCGAGGGGCGAGTCGTGGCGCTGGCGAACGTGGCCGGGGCATGGCACGCGATCGACGGGCTCTGCCCGCACCAGGGCGGGCCGCTCGGCACCGGCCGGCTGTGCGGCGCCGTGCTCACCTGCCCGTGGCACGGCTGGCAGTTCGACGTCACCACCGGTCGCCACCAGATCTCGGCGACGGTGAGGCAGGCGGTGCACGAGGTCGAGGAGCGGGCGGGGGAGGTGTTCGTGAGGTTCCCCGTCCCCGGGCCGGAGGCCTGCCGGGCATGATCGAGATCCGCTGCTTCCGCAACGCCGATCCGCCGCGACTCGCCGAGGTGTGGCGGGCCGCCGACCTCGGCCCCGCGGCGATGCAGCCGATGTCCGCCGCGCTCCTCGAGGCGAGCGTGTTCTCGAAGCCGTACTTCGACCGCGAGGGGCTGATCGTCGCGGCCGACGACGACCGGGTGGTCGGGTTCGCCCACGCCGCGTTCGGTCCCAACGCCGGCCGGTCCGGCGTCGACACCCGGGTCGGCACGACGCTGCTCGCGGCCGTCGTGCCGCATCCCCTCCACGAGCAGATCGGCGCGGCACTCCTCGGCGGCTGCGAGGAGTACCTGCGGAAGCGCGGCGCCACCACGATTCTCGGCGGGGGATCGGCCGAACTGCGCAGCTTCTACCTCGGGCTGTACGGCGGCTCCGACCTGCCGGGCATCCTCGACTCGTCGGTGGCGATGCGGCGGCTGTTCGAGCGGGCCGGCTACGACGTCGCCGACCGGATCGCCGTCCTGCGGCGGACGCTGCAGGGTTTCCGCCCGCCCGTCAACCGGATGCAGGTCGCGATCCGCCGGAGCACGGTGCTGCGGGCGATCGACGAGCCCACGCGGCGCACGTGGTGGGAGGCCGCCACGACCACGGGCGTGGCCCTGCGGCGCTACGAACTGCTCGGTCAGGCGGACGAGCTGCTCGGCAGCGCGTCGTTCTGGGACATGCAGCCGCTGGCCGGCGCGTGGGGCGTGGTCGCGGCGGGGTTGCTCGACGTGGAGATCGCCGGGCGGAACCGGCGGCAGGGGCTGGCGCACTACCTCGTGGCGGAGGCGCTGCACGACCTCGCCCAGGAGGGCGTGTCGCTCGTCGAGACCCATGCGTCGGTGGCGAACACCGCCGCGGTGAGCCTGTTCACGAAGCTCGGCTTCGACATCGCCGAGCACGGGACCGTGTTCCGCAAGCCGTGACCGACGGCCTTCATCGTCCGCTCACAATCGGGCGGTCGGAGTGAAAAAGCGGCATCCCCTCCGCGACCCGGGTTCGGCTACCATCCGGACCGATCGCCCCGGTCCACGAGTTGCCGTCCACGAGTTCCTGGAGGTGCCATGAGGGATGCCCGGCCAAAGCTGTTCGTGCTCGACACGAACGTGATCCTGCACGACTCGGGCTGCATCCGCAATTTCGAGGAGAACGACGTCGCGATCCCGATCACGGTGCTCGAGGAACTCGACCAGTTCAAGCGCGGCAACGAAGACCTCAACTTCCAGGCCCGCGAATTTCTCCGCCGGCTCGACGCGTTGACCGGCGACATCCTCTCCGAGGAGGGCAGTCCGCTCGGCCCGGGGCTGGGCTCGATCCGCGTGGTGCTCGGCGGCGGTCGCGACGACCGGCTCCACGAGTCGTTTCTCCAGGACACGCCCGACCATCGCATCCTCGGGCTCGCGCTGCGGCTCCAGCGGGAGCATGCCGCGCGGCCCGTGATCCTGGTGTCGAAGGACACGAACCTGCGGATGAAAGCCAAGTCGCTCGGTCTCAAGGCGCAGGACTACACCTCCGACAAGGTGGAAAGCTTCGACAAGCTGTACACCGGCAAGCGGGTGGTGGAGGGCATCGAGTCGGAGACCATCGACCGCTTCTATGGCGAGGGCAGCATCCCGGCGGGCGAGTTCGGCCACGTGGCGCAGCCGCTCGCCAACGAGAACTTCATCCTGCGCAACGGGAGCAAGTCGGCGCTGGCCACCTACCGGCCGGCCACCCGGTCGTTCACCCGCGTGGAGAAGCAGACCTGCTACGGGATCACGCCGCGAAACGCCGAGCAGTCGTTCGCGCTCAAGGCGCTGATGGACGACGACATCAAGCTGGTGACGATCGCCGGCACGGCCGGCACCGGCAAGACGCTGCTCGCCCTCGCCGCCGCGCTCGAGTGCCGGCAGAAGTACCGGCAGATCCTCCTGGCCCGGCCCGTCGTGCCGCTCTCCAATCGCGACCTCGGGTTCCTGCCCGGCGACGTGGGGGAGAAGCTCGACCCGTACATGCAGCCGCTGTACGACAACCTGACCGTGATCCGCCACCAGTGCGGCGAGAACACGCAGGCGGCGCAGCGGGTCGTCGAGATGCGCGAGTCGGAAAAACTGCAGATCACGCCGCTGGCCTACATCCGCGGCCGCAGCCTGCAGCGGATCTTCTTCATCGTGGACGAGGCCCAGAACCTGACGCCGCACGAGATCAAGACGATCATCACGCGGGCGGGCGAAGGGACGAAGATCGTGTTCACGGGCGACGTGTGCCAGATCGACCAGCCCTACCTCGACGCCCTTTCCAACGGTCTGTCGTACGTCATCCACCGGATGATGGGGCAGCCGATCTACGCCCACGTGACGCTCGAGAAAGGGGAGCGGTCGGCGCTCGCCGACCTGGCGAGCGAACTGCTGTAATCGACCCATGGACACGGTCATGCCGACACCGGGGACGATGCGTGACGGCGACCGCCCCCGCGCGGTGTGGCTGGGACCGGGCGGCGGCTGGGAACTGGGCTTCGTGCGGGGCTGCCTGGGCGGGCAGGTCGAACTCGTCGAGCATGGCACGTTGGCGGACGCCGTCGCCGCGGCGGGCCGCAGGCCGCAGTTCGTGATCCTCGCGGCAGACCGTCCGGGGCGTTGGTCGCAGGCCGCCGCCACGGCCGCGTTCCGGCAGTGGCCGCTGGCCACGGTCGTGGGTCTGGTGACGAGCCTCGGTGACGGACGACGGCGCAGCGGGCCGAGCGTGCCGGGGATCGAGGAGGTCGCCTGGCACGAACTGGCCGGACGGATCGCCTGCTGGCTCGATGCCCTCGCCGTCGGCCGCGGCGGAACGCTCGGGATCCCGCCGACCGCCCGTCGCGAGGAGCGAATGCTCGACGCGCTCGATGCCTGCGCGGCGGCGCGGCCCGCCGGGCTGCCGGTGGCGCTCGCCGGGGGACGCGGCGCGGATCTCGAGGGGGTGGCCGACCTGCTGGCGCTCGCCGGCCGTCGCGTGGCGTCCGTGACCCAGGGCCGGCCGCCGCTCGACGTCGATACGCCGCTGCTGGTGTGGGACACGATGGCTGTCGGCGCGGACGACCTCGCCTGGCTGCGCATGCTGTCCGCGAATCGGCCCGACCTCGGGATCGTGATCCTGGAGTCGTTTCCCCGAGGGGAAGCGGCGCAGGCGGCCGTCCGCGCGGGGGCGGAGGCGGTGCTCGCGAGGCCGTCGATGCTCGAGACGCTGGAGGGGACGCTGCGCCGCATCGAACGTCGCTCGCCCGTGTTTCCACGGGCGGCGACTGGCCTTGGTGGGGCCGCCGGTCGCCGCTAGCCTTCCGGCCATGGAGATCCCCCTGTCGGGCAGACCGTTGCTGCACGTCGCCGCGTGCGCCGTTCTCGCGGCGGGCTGCGCGCATCTGGCGGCCGTCGCGCCGGAGCCGATCGCCGGCGCTCCGCTGGCCCGCGCGGCCGCGACTGCCGGGTGGCCCGACGCCCCCGAACTCCCGAACCGGGCCGAGGTCACCGCCGGACAACTGATGATCCACGCCGACTTCCCGCTGGCCGAGCAGCACCGCATGGTGCGCGATCTCGAGACGCTGCGTGGCGACGTCAGCCAGCGGCTCGGGCTGCCGATCTCGGACGAGCCGGTGCACCTCTACCTGTTCGAGAACCAGGAACGCTACGACCGGTTCACGGGCCGGTATTTCCCCGGCTTTCCGGTACGTCGGGCGTTTTTCATCGAGACCGACACGCGGCTGGCCGTGTTCGCCCCCTGGCAGGACCGGATCGCGGAGGACCTGCGCCACGAGACCACGCACGGCTACGTGCACGCGGTGGTGCCCGGCGTGCCGCTGTGGCTCGATGAAGGGATCGCGGAGTACTTCGAACTGCCGCGGGTCGCGCAGGGACGCCATGCCGACCACGTCGCCCACCTCACGGGCCGGCTGATCGAGGGAACGTGGCGGATCGACATCGACCGGCTCGAGTCGCTGCGGCTCGCGGGCGAGCTCTCCCAAGACCACTATGCCGAGGCGTGGTGCTGGGTGCACTGGCTGCTGCACACGACGCCCGAGCGGCGGAAAATCCTGCAGGAATATCTCGCCGACGTGCGCCGCGACGAGAAGACCGCGCCGCTCTCCGCGCGGCTCGCGCACGCCGAGGGCGGCCTCGTGGCGTGCCACGCCGCAGTCCGCGCCCACGTCGAGAGTCTCGCCGCACGGTAGCCCGCTCGCGTTGCGATCGACGGTGGGCGTCCGCTTCCGCGCCGCGTGGGGCGGTCCGCGATCCTCCGGGGTGGTCTGGGAAAGCAGGGGCGGACGATTTTTGGGGTTGACCGAAAAAACCCGCGACCGGCCCCGGAACCCGGATTGACCGACCTTCCGGGCCGCCGACAATTCCGCTCCGTTCCGTGGCCAAGGACGGCCGCGGTGGGTCGGGCGACGCGGCAGGAGGCCGGCATGAGCGATGCAGATCGGACGATGGGCGGTGGGGCGACGGCCGTGTCGCTGGCCGCCGTCCTGCCGGAGGTGCGGTTCGTGGGGTGCGACGACATCGTCGCCACGCGCTGCACGGCGGAGGTGCGACGCTGTCGGCGGGGTGACGTGTTCGTGGCCCGGCTCACCGCCGCCGGCGACGGGCATGAGCAGGTGGCGCGGGCGATCGCCCGGGGCGCCTCGGCCGTGGTCGCCG
>Ga0214917_10007621_pt1 | contig 10893 bp, 3 predicted proteins | sample LL_1208_BB_MetaG_FD_177983 | JGI IMG/M metagenome (GOLD analysis project Ga0214917, IMG submission 177983) | Freshwater microbial communities from Lake Lanier, Atlanta, Georgia, United States - LL_1208_BB | ecosystem: Environmental > Aquatic > Freshwater > Lake | place: USA: Georgia | collected...
TATAATTATTTTAGTCATACACCTATTATGAAAGATAATGAATATATTTTTTCTCAAAATGCATTAACACAGAATATCCCAGATTATTTGTTATTATCTCATAATGCCTTACCTAATATAAGAACAAAAACAGAAGAGGAGATTCAAGTAGTTCTAAAGGATACAAAGAAAGATTCTGATGGCTCATTTGGGTCAGATGGGTCAACGAAGTCTACGAAGTCTACGAAGTCTATTTCATATGACACTATTCCAAGTATATTTCAAGGTTCTCAAGAAGTTCTTAAGAGTAAGTGGATTATGCATAAGAAGAGTAGATGGAATAATATGGTATTTATTAAATGTGCATATACAAATAATACAATTCCTGAATTTATTACATGGTTTATGAAAAAAATTGGAATATCTGGTATAAATTATGATGATATTCAAAAGATAGCATTACAAAAATATTTTGATATCATGAATGATAAAGACATATTTTTGGAGATATTACAAGACCCTTGGTATTTTAACAAATGGACATTGAAAGTTGGTAAGAAATTTGGCTCTGTACAACAATTTTGGGATAATTATTATGTAAATTTATCAATTCAAGAACGTAAAAAAATGACTGCAAGCATTTTACAGGAAACACCTTATGTAAATGATTTAGATATTATGACTATATCTGAATTATTAAATATTAGTATATTATTGATTCATCGAGGTAAATATGGTAAATTTGATGCTTCCCAAGTTCGTGGCGAATTAGACGACCTTAAAGTTTCATCTACATTGTTTGCAGCTAAACGAAATATGGGAGCGCGTCCATTACTTATATTCAATAAAACTTATGAAAAAAATAATATAATGTATAACATTATTGTTGATAAAAATATCAAGAAAAGCAATGAAGCATTGTATCTAAAATATGACGATGTTCCTCAGAATATTAAGATACTTACAGATGCTCATTTAAGATAACATATATTACATACATTACATACATTATCCAATATAAGAATATTGTATAATGTATATATCATATAATATGCGGAGATTACAGCTATTATATCCTAAATATTACAGAAAAATAATAATATTCAAAAAATATATGCCGCGATTTCTTGTAAATTTATTAAGAATTCATCAAACATTTCTGATAAGGAATGCTCCAATGAAGCCTTCAATTAATGTAACAACCCAGAAGATTATATCAGATAATGTCCATTGATAGCCTTGGTCGTAATCACCATATATCATTTTAACAATAAAACCAGCTACAATTGCACCAATTAAATAAGGATGCATATTACTCATAGTATTTGGAAGAGCACCTCCTAAGATGCCACATGCCAATGCTAAAATATGTCTATTTGGCTGCATAAAATTGCGTATTTCAAAACGATTCATTTTTATTATATGTTAACAAAAAATATTTATGTGATATATATTTAGGTGAAATGTCTACATCATCATTAATTTCAAGTTTGTTTAAAGGAGGAGTTGGTTCTCCAAAGCGTTATAGAGAATATGTTGTTCCAGAACATGTTAAAGACGTGCGTCGATTTACATCAAATGTTACTTTAGGGCGCACGAAAGAAGCAAATGATATCATCCTGGCTATTAAAAGTGCCAAGCGTCGTTATTTAGAGGCACAAAAAAATAAGGCTTCACGAAAAGCTCTATTACGTAAGCTTAGAAGATTATCTCCTGTAAAATCATCATCTGCGTCACGTCGCCATTCTTCAAGCAGTTCCCGTAGAGTTCCCGCAGCTTCTACGCCAGCTGCTGTTGCTGAATTTAAAGTTCCTGAACCCAAGGCTGCTAAATCCAGACGCAGTGCAAGCAGAGCAAAACGCGCAGTAAACCCACCACCAAAACCTGTTGGACCTTCTCGTTCTGAACGCGCCGCTAAACGCGGTGTTCAATCTTCATCTTCTGCTGATATAGACGCATCTATTCAAAATCAGATGGATATAATTAAGGTTCTCGAAGAACAAAAAAAAGAATATAACCTATCTGCACCACAACGTATGCGCACAGATTCTTCATCTCAAGGATTAATACATAGAAGTCTTCAAGATTTTAATAAAGAAGAAATTAACAAAAGTAAAGAAGAATTAAGAAATATTAATGATAGATTAACGAAGGCTAAATCTACTTTAAGTAAACTTAAGAGTTTGAAGAAAAATCTTTGAAACTCAGGTAATTAGATTATTTTTACATTTTGTTCTCCCAATTGAAAGCATTTATGTGGTTCATTTAATTTGAAGTTGAATCCTATATCTTCTTCTGCACATATTTCATAATCCTCCTCTTCATCAGGATGCTCGTTGATATCCTCCAACTTCAGAGGTTTCATATCTTTGATGAGTTCCATAAGATGCTCTTCATCAAGAAGAATGTTTACATCACCAGTTCCACATGGTGGCTGCTGTCCTAACATGACATTTGCAGACACACCATTGACATTATCATATTCCGAGAAGATACTGGCATTAATAAGCATATCTGTTGTTTCTTCAAAGGATGACTTCGCAAGTGGTCCGATATCACCACGATTGATACCATGTCTATCAATCGACATTAAGTATCCCTTATAGGTCATTGTATCAATTAGAAGCGACAAGTGCCTATAATTCATTGAACCCTCACTGGTGACGTTAATGAGCTCATGATAGAGTGCGTTTCTTGCAGCTTCGATACCCAGTGTTTCATATATTTCACGAATATCATTTGATACTGTGCGTGATGCATCCACATTAGGATTTGCCAAGATTTCCATAAGATTCGTTCCATCAGTATCAAGAACCCATTCGACAATTTTGTCAAACTTTTGAGTATCCTTGTTGTATTTATCGTATTTCTTTTTATTAAGCGATACCTTTTTGATGCCTTTGTATCCTTTGAGCAGCACTTGATATACAATGTTATGTTCCATGGCTTTTACAGCAGCCAATTCATCCTTGGCATCAATATCCTTCAACGCACTATCTGTAAGCTTGATTCTGAAGATGCATTCTTCCGCATTATCATCACTATAGATACAGTCAATGTATTTGTCATATGCGACGTTTAGTTTTGTATATATATCTATCATACGAAGTCCATAGGAGTTCATCTTTTCCTTATTAAATTTCATGCGCAATACCCACGGAGAATCGCTCTTACACTTGCTTGAGAATGAATCAAGTGCACTCAATTCCTTATAAATGTTCATCATACCCTGGTCTTTTTCAATCGATGTATCATATTTACCATTATCCCAATATATTTCGCTATATTCCAAGATATCGGATAGCTTCGTAATTTCTATGGAATTCTTGATATTCATAGCGATACTCTTGGCTTTATCTACACGAGGGTCTGTGGTTTCAATCCCATCGTCGCACATGATTGGATTTACAACCGATGCTATATCATGTTTCATGTAAATAATAAGCGTTGGTGTCTTCGTCTTTTTGGTGGCACTGAGAATCTCCTTCAATCTTGGAACACCTGAAGTAGCCTTTACAGCTGCTTCAGTACCCGATACGTGGAATGAATCGAGAGTCATCTGTGTACCCATCTCGCCAATAGTCTGTGCAGCAACGATACCAACCATTTCACCAGGTTGCGATATAGCTTCTTTGTAATATTGCTGAACTTGTGATACAATCCAGTCAAATACTTCGCGGGTGAAATGATATTCTAATATCATCTTCTTCGGATTCAGATAGAGTCTAAGAAGAATTTTGAAGAATCTCGTGCCTTGCTCCGTATCCTTGATATAAAGTTCCGAAGAAAGCTTATTGATTGCATCTATCACATAATCAGGCGCGAGGTCAGTCTTCATAGACTTGATACCAATTGCTTGCAATTTGTTATATGCGCCCTTGATGATTCTGTCAAATGGTATTGGATACTTAATACTCGTGGTCTTATTTCCGTTAAATACATTATTAATTAAGAAGAGCTTATCTTCCATAATTTCCTTATGAAGTTCATTGCAACGTTCATATGTAGCTTTGGATACCGTTTGATATGCACTATCAATCATATGATGCTGTAGCCTGTCGCTTTCGCGTAGATTGTAGTTCATCTCGATATCAATAGAGTTCATTTCAATCGTTGGAACGTATTGTGACTCTATTTTGCTACCATCCATGCCATCTTCGCCGTAAATATACTGTATAATAGTCCCTCCTGCATTCCTTACTGTGTTATCATAATATACCTTCACATCCTCCATAGCCTTTACCAGTCTCCTTTGGATATAGCCAGTTTCTGATGTATTTGCGCAGTGTAGCTCGTGTCTTGTTGAAAAGTTACCTGTTTCAGGCACTGAAACATCATAAGCCTTTTTATATTTTGCTTGAATCTCGTCTTTGTATATAGGCGTTATTTCAGCTATTTCATCAAGAACTACGTCATTATTATACTTGAAATTTTTGTGTTCATTGTCAATTTGGAAAGCTTTCAATTTGGCATCTTTAGTCTTGTTTATAAGGTTGATTTCGGATTTGAATTTATTTGCCCATTGAGCACGGATAGATATAATATGTGATGTACGAACGCTTTGAATCTTTCTGTCATCATTTTGTTCCCATTCTTGCTTGGAAATTTTACCGAAAATACCGAATCTTGAACAAAGCATAGAAATACCCATAATAAGCTCTTTCGATACTGAACCAGCTCGAATAGTTTTCGTCTGTAAATCCATACTGCCATCACCTGAGAAATAGCCATTCAATATACCTAATGCAAATTCTCTTGGAGCTGTAAATGCAAACTCAGGAATATGTTTTTCACCGGCACCATGCCCAAGTGTATAATGTAAGAATTTGGCAAGAATTGAACAATGTCCTACAATGCTTACAGATTTGAATTCTCTCTTTTTGTTTTTAAGACGTTCTTCAACTCTATAATGGATATGGTGCTTATCAAACCAATTCTGTACAAAATCTCGCACACTTTCTTCTTCTTTTGTAATACATATATCACCCTGCTTGGTTCTGGCATTGCCGTCTGCAAGGAATAATCCAAGGAATATTCCATTTTCCATATTAAGTTCAAACTTATCTGGTATCTCGAATCCACTGTTTGGAACTTTATAGTTATATATGCATCCAGCCTTGTATGAATCTATAACATCAGACCTTTCATTGAGACATCTTCTAAGACTTTTTTGGTCAGGATAAGGTAGTGTAAATGTGATACCATTATTTTTACTCCACCAATCACCTGGCAATTGTTTTTTCGCATTTGCATCTATAAGCATTTTAGCTTTGATAAGTTCGCTACCATGTATATATTCTGTTTTTGGGAAATATTTTACCATGTCTACATAAGTATTGATAACAGGTGGTTCAGGCAGATTCATTGTTACTGGCAAACAATCACCAATCTGAGCATCACCAGTTGCAATATCAACAAATTTATCATCTCTCCATACTATAAGTGATTTGGACGCAGTAACCTTTATTTCTCGTCCTCCCTTTGTAATCACATTGTACAGAATATCTCCAGGGTCATGTCTTGACACGTTTGTAAGCTTACCCCAGATGACATTGCCAACATCATCACACGAGGGAATATAGATGCCATCGGGTACACCCAACATCTCCATATTGGCATCTTCTGGTCCAAACTGCTCCACATATTCCTTATTCTTAGGGTCATCAATCTTGGCATCAATCCATTCACCAATCTGCACACATTTGGCTTCGCCATCTTCAATGACAATGATAGGAGTATCACCAGTTACAGATTTGACGGCTGTATCAATAAGACCTTCGCGACCTCCCATAGCATGGAAGAACACCTCCTGTGGCGATAGACCAGTAATGAAGCTGTTTTCAACAAATCCACGAGCATCAGGTCCATCGTCATATTTTGTAAAATGTGGAAGCGTTCTGTCAGTAAATCCATAACTGATACGCTTACCATCCACATTTTGCTGACCAACACAGGCAATAATTTGAGCAACGTTTGTCTCCTTACCCTTACTGCCTGATTTAACCATATTAATCATTCTATTTGTCTTTTCATCAATCTGAGAAAGTCCAATCTTACCAACCTGGTTAGTAGTCTCATTAAGAATACCAATGATTTCGCGTTCCATATAATCCTCGTTGCTAAAGATACTATTGTTCTCAATCATACCTCTTCTGACCTCATCCAACTGCTCATAAGCTTTCGCCTTCATCTCTCGAATCTTATTCTTCAACTTCTCATCTGTCGCAGCATCTGTAACCAAGTCGCTGATACCAACACTGAAACCAGCAGTCAGCAACCATCTACAGATGAGCCTCTGAGTATTGTCTAAGAACTTGCGAACTTCGAAAGGACCATAATCATGATAGATTACAGGAATCAATCCTGAAGTCATACCATGGAATACAGTCTTATCAAGAGTTCCACTTTCAACCTTACTGTTCTTGATGATAAACTTCTCATCAGCCTTGTTCTTACGACTAATATTGAGACCAGGTGGAAGAATCTGAGAATAAGCTTGTTTGCCAGAATATTCAAAGTTTTTATCAGGCTTATCAAGCTTTCCAGAGAAATAGCTATTGACCATCTGAAGATTCGCCATATTCTTGTCCTTAATCTCCACCCAGTCCTTCGTCAATCGAAACGACCCAAGTAGCGTATCCTGAACAACCTCAATAATAGGCTTTCCATCTCTTGGTGCAATAATCATATAAGGTACTGCAGCAATATCCATCAATTCGCTCATAGTCTGGATATTCTGAGGACAATGCAAGTTCATCTCATCACCGTCAAAGTCAGCATTGTAAGGAGGCGTATCCAATACGTTGAGCCTAAATGTCTGATAAGGCATGACAATCACCTTATGACACATCATACTCATCTTGTGCAAAGACGGCTGACGGTTAAAGAGGATATAATCTCCATTGCTAAGATGCCTATGAACCACATCGCCTGCTTTCAGTTCCTTCACAATTTTCTCAATTTCATTCTGAGCATACTTGAGGTTAATCGTGATGGCATCGTTCTGTTTCTTGACATACTTAGCACCTGGCCAGTTATCAGGACCATTCTTAATAAGTTTTCTAAGATGCTCTATATTATGTTCATTGACTATCTCTGGGAACGTTATGTTGATAGCAATCTTCACTGGAACACCAAGCTCATCGATGCTGATATACGGGTCAGGAGTAATAACCGTTCTCGCAGATTGGTCTACGCGCTTACCATTTAAGTTACCTCTAATACGCCCTTCCTTCTTCTTCATACGGTCTGATACAGACTTTAGTTTTCTTCCATTTCTTTGTTGTGAAGGAGCAAGACCAGGAATCTGATTATCTATCAGAGTGAACACATGATATTGTAGTACCATTGTAATAAGCTTAATGGTTTCCTCTGATGCACCTTTCTTGATTCTGTCGAGAATGTTATTATTCGTCTTGATAATCTCGCTAAGTTTATGTGTTAAATCGTCCTCGCGTCTCTGACCATTTTCTTCAATAATGCTTGGGCGTACTGCAGGTGGTGGCACTGGTAATACGGTGCATATCATCCATTCGGGGCGATTCCATTTAGGATTAAAACCCATAAGCTCCATATCGGCTTCAGAGATTCGCTTGAAAATACGAAGCACATCTTCTGCGGTAAATTCAACCGTAGTCTTCGTAGCTCCATCATCTGCTTTTTCGTTTTTTTCTTTCCATTCAGCGATTATCTTCATAGGACCATCCTTGTTATACTTGGACGGCTGTCTTGCATTACACCCAATCGTTCCGTCGTCGCCGCAAAACTTAATCTTTGTACTGGTACTACAAAGCTTGAAGTAAGCATTCCACCTCGTCTGATTATCCTTGATAGACATGATTTTTTGTACATCATTTTTCAGTTCAGGATTGGTAGTATTGGGTGATATCAATACCTTCGAGCATCGATGACAAACACATCTTAGAATTTTCCTTGTTATGTCAAAGAACATAGCATGGAATACCGGCTTCGCCAACACAATATGTCCAAAGTGCCCGGGACAGAAAATATTCTTCTGTTCACAGGTACTACAAACTTTATTGTGTTCTAAGATACCCATACGGGAGTCAAAGAGACCTCCTACAACAGGCTCATTGCCTGCATAAGTATCTGTTCTGATGACTTCCACTGCAGAACGGGCAATGATTTCATCAGGTCCGAGGACACTGAATTGGATTCCCTTGACATCCTGAATATCAACTTTCTGGTCCGTATACGATAGCTCTGGATATATCGACATATCTCTTAATATTATAATAAGTTTTAAATAACTTGTCTTTCGTCTTTCTCGAGTTGGGGATGAGTATAAATTCTAAAGAATGAATCATTTTTTTTATTTTTGACCAGGGCTTAAAAATTTATTTATGTTTATCTTGTAGATATACATGAGTGAAACACAGTTCAACAACATTGTCAACATCATGACAAAATACCAGAACAACTCTGTGAGAATACTCTATGACAAAAAAATTACTGAAGAAAATATCATGTCATCTTTATTCTCAAATACTTTCATAATTGATGACAGAGTACTGTCTTATTTTTTGAAATATCAAACTGCAAATGCATATACAAATGTGTTCGAAAAAACGAAATTCTTTGGCTATGATTTCAGTCGCCAAACGCCGAATACGAATAAAAATAACATCTTTGACTTGGATGTTTCCTATTACAATAAACCTGATGTCATTAAGTATTACTTCTTGCTTGATATCCTATCAGAATTTTATGGATACCTTTCTGCAAACTCTACACAAAGCAAACAAATTACCATTAAAGCACGATATGTCTTAGAGGATGACAACTGGCAATTATATAGAAAGGCGGATTATTACACGTTTGACATCAAGTATGATTATGATAACATCTCCGGAATGTCCAAATATGCTATTGTAAATATAACCCATGAAAATCCTGATATGGTTATCAATATGTTGGATGCGTTCAAAGGTGACATCCAGAGGCATCTGAATTATATCGGAAAAACGGATGTATCCCAAAGCAACTCCGAATATCTTTATAATATTCAGGCATTCTATAAGTTTTGCAGACTAAAGCTTGTTTATTATACATTAGCATGCGCTGCAAAAATTAATAAGACCGTGGATGATTTCATTATCAGATACTTGGCATATTGTTTCTTTAACTTAAAAGGGTCAGTAGTGCTCAAGAATGTTCGAACAGATAGTATTGAACTTTCCAATCAGATTCTTCTAACATCCGAGAAACTCGCAGACATCAATGATACAATTACTAAAAGCAGTAATAAGATTAAAAGGAATCAAAAAGTAAAATCTGGACTAAATAATAATTACATCCAATACATTTTCTGGATTACAATCGTTATAGCAATTATTATCGCAGTTGCAGTCTTTATAATGTATTATGGTTCTGAAGCAAATCCACAAGCCCCCATTGGATTAGCAGTTATTGTACTAGTAGCATGTATTTATATCATTGTCCATTATCTATTACAAGTAAATACGAAGGAGTTATTCGAATCACCTGCGACAGCATCTCATCCAGTTATTTCAGACCCTACAGTGCAACCAGTCAAAGTCCCTGGAACAGAAAATGATTATTATGTTTTATTTACCGACACTACAAAACCCTATAAAATAAACTTTTCACAAACTACAACTTGTGATATATTATTAGTCAGTGGTGGTTCATCTGGTATAAAAGAAGCAGCTGGCAAAGGTGGTACAGTAGTTTCTATGACAAAAAAATTATTTTATAAAAGTTCAACATATTATTTCACTGTAGGTGCTAGCGATTCTAATACATCTATACAAGAAGAATCACCTGTATTACCACGTACATTAAGATATACTGCAGAAGGAGGTGGAGCATATAGAAATATTGATGGTGTTATTAGCGCAAAATATATTAATGGTGAAAGTAAATATAATGAGAAAAAAGAAATAGACCCAGATAGAGCAAATGCAGATTGTTCTTATGAAGAAAATCAAATGAGAGATGCACAAAATAGTTATAATACTTGTATTTCACAACCAAGACTTGCTGATTGGCAAAAAGAAGTATGTTTTAATCAGAGTAATCCACCTGAATTTCAAAGAAGATATAATGAATGTATAAACAAAAGAGCGAATGATAAAATAACTCCATATCGTAAATTTTATTATACAAGATACGGAGGTGGTGCAGGTGCTGGTGGAAATGGTTTATCTGCAACTATTGATATATCAGGAAAGGGTGCACCTGGTTATGTTTCAAATATAACTGGTACTGATATAGCATATGGTGGAGGTGGCGCAGGTGGGTTTAACGGAGGTTCAGATTTTATTAATAAAGATGAATTCAATAAAATACCAAATAATTATGCTCCAGCTGCAGATGGTGGCGGAGGTTCAGAAACATCTCCTAATGGAAAAGATGGATTAGGAGGCGGAGGTATTGGTGGGTTTTATAATGATGCAAGAGCTCCAAAAGTAGCTCCTGGAAAAGGTGGTTCTGGATGCATTATTATTCGATATACTTTAAGCAGTGCTACAACTTTATCTGATGATAAGTTATCATGTTCAATTTCTGCAAAAAGTAATTCGTATAGTGGATGTTCGGGAAATAATATAGTAGTATCTGGGTCATCAAAGAAAGATACATCTGATTATTGGCAGGTTTTTGACGACAATCTTACTACTTCATGGGAAACACCTGATAATACATATGATAATGGAAAGGCTAAACGAACAGTTGCTTTTAATACCTTTTCAAATGAAAGCACAAATCTAAAATATTGGTGGAAATTTGATGGAACAAATGATGCAAGCAAGGGACTTAAAGATTCTATTCAAAATGCTACATTTACACAAAATTCTAATGCTCCTGGTACAATTAGTTTTGAAAATGTTGTCGGACCTACTATGAAAGTCTCAACAAATGCTAAATATACAG
>Ga0214917_10007623_pt1 | contig 10888 bp, 11 predicted proteins | sample LL_1208_BB_MetaG_FD_177983 | JGI IMG/M metagenome (GOLD analysis project Ga0214917, IMG submission 177983) | Freshwater microbial communities from Lake Lanier, Atlanta, Georgia, United States - LL_1208_BB | ecosystem: Environmental > Aquatic > Freshwater > Lake | place: USA: Georgia | collected...
GAACAAAAACAAAGGGAAACCTTGTTGGCGGCCGGGTTCGGCCACCAGACCCGCTGGCACAAGAATTGGGAAGCGGTGCCCACCGATGACTCCCCCTGTTTTTTTTATTCCTGCGAACTGGTGGACAGCTTCCCCGTCCAAATCTTTCGATATCGCCGGGGGAAGTGGCGTGAAATGAGGGTGGGGCTGGGCGACGGACGTTTGATTTGGCAAGAGGATGGGGTCGATCCGGAAAGCTCCGCGAAAATCCGCCGGTGGGCCGCTCCCGAAATGGAGGGGTTTACGGTGGAGCTTCGCCCAGGAACCGCCCGATGGGCCGAGCTCTGGACACAAAAGATTCCTCTCGGCCTGGGGCTGACTCTCGATTACGGATTTCCGGCGCAGGAATTGTTCGCACCCCACCGGACCGGGGGAACCCTCAGGGCTTTGCGGCACCACCAGCTTGCCGCGGATCCCCTCGAAAAACCCGGGGAACAGGATCTAACCGCCCACGTAAATTTCACCGAATTGGAGGAACTGGGAGCCCTGGCAGGCTGGACGAGCTACGGGTTGACCGACTTTGCCAGAGGCCTGACCGCCCTGGCCACCCCTCTGCTCCAAAAAGAATCCCAACCGACGAAACCATGGGTCCGCAATTTTCGCCATCTCACCCACCCCTCGTTTTTCGGGCAGACGCACAAGATTCTCGTTCAAGGGAAGGGCTTGCCGGTCGCTTTTCAGCCGGCCGTTAGGGGAGAAAGGTAGCTCCCGTCAGAAATTCTTTTTGTAATCCTGTTCCTGTCCCTTTATCGAAAAATCAACCCCGCTTGTTCCAGTCAAACACTCCTTTCCTGTAGGCGTAAAGATGCCCGACCTCGACCAGAAGCACGAACGCCAACATGAGCCCAAAGACCTGCCATCCCAACCCGCTTTGCTGAAAACCCATGAGACTGACGGCCCACGGGTACATGAAAATCACTTCGATATCGAAAAGGATAAAGATCATTGCCACGAGGTAGAATTTTACGGAGAACCTCGCCGATCCGCTTCCAATCGGATCTTTGCCGCACTCATACGCCAGATCCTTGCCCCGGTTGCGCTGCCCCACCTTCCCCAAGATCAGGGCCACCACGATGGCCCCCAGCGCCACCGCCAACGCCATGCCGATCGAGAAAAGCACGGGAATAAACTCACGAAGCATCCTTTCTTCCTATCCGCATGCGCCGCGATCGGCAAGCCACCGGAGGATCTGGCTTCTGACTCCCTGTTCGGCATCCTTTTCCCAAGCCCATGCCCCTCGCCCTGCCCCTGATTGCCTCCTTCCTGTATGCCCTGGGCTCATGGGGCATGAAACAAGGGATGCACCGGGGGGCGCATCCCCGGTTGGTCAACGCCATCTCCAACCTCGCCATGGCGGGCTGGTCCGCTCCCCTGCTTTTTTTCTTCCCGGGGAATCCCAACACCCAGGGGTTTTTGGGAGCCTTCCTCGCCGGCGCCGCGCTCTTTGCGGGTCGGGCCTGCGCGATCCGTGCGCTCGCCAAAGGGGATCTCTCGCTCGCCACCCCGGTTCTCGGCATGAAGACGATTTTCGTCGCCCTCCTCACGGTGGTTTTCCTTGGAGATCCCCTCAGCCCCGGACTGATGGCCGGCGCGGCTCTTTCCTCCTTGGCGGTGACGTTGCTCTCGCTTTCCCCGGGCATCCTCCACGGCAAAAGAGAGGGCGCGGCGCTGGATCGCGCGGCCGCCGGCTGGGCCCTGCTGGGGGCTTTTTTCTTCGGCGTCACCGACATCACCGTGCAGCGGTTCGCCAAAATGCTGGGCGTGGGTTGGTTTCAACCGCTGATGTTTGCCACCTTGGCACTGCTGACGCCTTGGCTCCTGATCCCCGGCTTTTTCAGCCAGAAAAGAATGGGGCTGCAGCTTCCCGCATCTTCCCGGGCCGGAGCCTTGGGCGGGTCAGTGGTGATCGGATTTCAGACTTCCCTGCTGATCCTGGTCATCGGCCTCTTCGGCCACGCCACCGCCACCAACGTCGTCTACGCCACGCGCGGACTTTGGGCGATTCTGATGGAAGGGGCGTTGGGCGGAGGCTCCGCGTACCATGACAAGCGGGTGTTGGCCGTGCGTCTGGCCGGGGCGACCCTGTTGTTGGCCTCGGTGGCCCTCGCCGTCGGCTCCCTGTAGGTCTCGTCCTACAAGTTTTCCTGAACGCAAACGAACCATCCCGCTTCCGCGCAGTGTCCTCTAGCTTCTCCCGAATTGCAGCATCACCAACCCCGCCGCCGTCAAAGCCAGTCCCCCCACCTGCAACGCGGTGATGGGAGCATGAAAGAAAAACCAACCCGCCACCTGCACCAACACAAAACCCGCCCCAAGGGTGAAAGCGTAGACCAGATGCGGACTCTGCTCCCTGAGCGCATAGGTGATCAAAACCGGACAGCCGAATCCAATCACGTTCCCCCCCAGAAACCAAAGCCACCAGAGAGCTCCCTGCTTTTCCGAAGCCACCTTGAAAAGCAGATTCGATCCCGCCATGGAAACGGCGTAACCAAGAACCAAAAAGGCAAACTTCAAAATAAGGAAACTTAGGCCACGGAACTGCCGCAGCCGCCACCGTCCCGATGCCCGGGTTGGGCATGCATGGCGTAGGCCGCCCCACCCATTCGATCACACCACGCCACAAACGCTTTTCTTTCCTCGACCGTCATCGGCGTCTTCGTGGCGGCGACCGCCGCTTCGCTCACATAGGGCAGTTGGTCCACCCCGATCAGATGGGTGCACACCTCCGGGTAACTCAGCGAGTAGCGCACGACTTTCTCGGCGGTCATCAACCCCTTTTCGCTCGCCCGTTTGCTCCCGCCGAACCCCTTCATGCCGATCACCGCGATCTTGGCCTTGGCCAAGGCGGGAATGACTTCCGTCTCGAATCGCCGGGAATGGAGGGTGCCGAGCGCGGAGACGGGTTGGAGGGAGGCATCAAAGGGATAGCCGCCTTCGATCATCTTCAGGTGGACCCCGGGCTCATCGTGACCCGTGAAACCGAGGTAGCGGACTTTGCCCTGTTTTTTGGCCAGATCGAAGGCCTCGGCCGCCCCACCCGGTCCGTAAAACTTTTTCACCTCTTCCTCGCTCCTCATTTCATGGAGCATCCATAAATCGACATGGTCCGTCTGCAGGCGGCGAAGGGACTCCTCCAAGAACTTCATCGCGCCCTCTTTGCCGCCCTCCGGAAGGGGATTCTGGTGGGTGCAACATTTGGTCATCAAAAACACCTTGTCCCGGATCCCTCTCAGGGCCTCCCCCATCCACTCCTCCGCCCGACCCTTGTGATAGCACCAGGCATTGTCGAAAAACGTGACCCCGCGATCCACCGCTTCATGGGCGATTCGGGTGGCCTCCCTAATGTCCTTGGAAAGGGCCAGGGTGTGCCCCCCGAATCCCACCACGCTGACCTGCTCGGCATGACGACCAAAGGCACGCGTGGGCACTTTTTCGGAAACCGCCGCCAGCCCCTTGGCCGCCCCCAAGGCCGGAATCAGCCCAAGGAAGCGGCGACGCGTGAACATGGCTCCATAGTGCTCCTCCCCCTTTCCTAGGCAAGCTTTCGGAAAAACGCAGACACCCGCCTGGGAAATTCCATTTGTGAGGAACTGGAAATTAAGGATTTTCAAAAGAGCAAGGGGGGTCAAGATGGGAGGAAGCCCAACGGGCCTTAACCAACCCAAAGGAGATATCGCATATGGCATTCAGCACCGTCAGCAAGAAGAACGGAAAGACCTACCACCTGCACAGCCGCCAGCAGACCCTCCGGGGTGGCCAGACCGTCACCCTATACTATTTCGCCTCCGAAGCCGGCGCCGGCGCCATGGACAAACTCCCGGACGGCTATCAGGTCACCGAAAACGACCGCACCGGCCTGCCTCTTCTTAAAAAAAGCAAATAGCCTCCAAGGGCAGATCCGATGAGCACCGCCACCGCGGTGGATCCGGGGCTCCTCGCCATTCTCCGTTGCCCGGAGTCCCTTCAGCCTCTCCGGTTGGCGGATGACTCCTTGGTCCAACGGCTCCGACAACAGGCCCGCCAAGCGGACCTCGCAAACATCTCCGGCTCCAGAGTGGCAGCCGATTTTGAGGCCCTGCTTGTTCGGGAGGACGGAAAGCGTGCCTACCTCGTCCGCGATGGCATCCCGGTCATGCTGATCGACGAGGCGGTGGCGTTATAGGTGGTTAGCTTTTTAGTCCTTAGTGATGGAGGGAGGCCCTGAGCCGACAGCTCCCTCCATGATTAAATTCTAAACCCCTAAACCCCGGCAAAGCCCCGATACCAACTCACAAACTTCCGGATTCCCTCCTCCAGCGGGGTGTTGGGACGGAACCCCACCGCCTTTTCCAGATCGGAAACGTCCGCCGCCGTCGCCGTCACGTCCCCCGGTGGAATCGGCCTGGAAACCACTTTGGCCTTTTTCCCGGTAGCCGCTTCGATCGCCTGCACCAGCCGGATGACTTCAACCGGGCGGTTGTTACCGATGTTGTAAATCCGGTAGGGTGCCGGGCTCGTCGCCGGGTCCGGATGCGCGCCGTCCCATTTCGGATTTCCCGCCGCCGGCCTCTCGGTCAGACGGGCCATTCCCTCGACGATGTCATCGACATAAGTGAAGTCCCGTCTGAGTTTCCCTTCCCCGAAAAGCTCAATCTCTTTCCCCTCCAAAATCGCCCGGGTGAACCTGTAATAAGCCATGTCCGGCCGGCCCCACGGTCCGTATACCGTGAAAAACCGGAGTCCCGTGCAGGGCAGGCCGTAGAGATGCGCGTAGCAGTGGGCCATCAACTCATTGGCCTTTTTGGTGGCCGCATAAAGCGAGACCGGGTGATCCACGTTGTCCCGCTCGGAAAACGGCATTTTCTGGTTGAGCCCGTAGACGGAACTGGAGCTCGCAAAAATCAAATGACCCGTCTTTTCCGCCCGGCAGGCTTCCAGCACATCCATCATCCCCTCCAAGTTGCTACGGGAGTAGGCGTGGGGATGAGTCAGGCTGTAACGAACACCCGCCTGAGCCGCCAGATGGACGACGACCTCGGGGCGGACTTCCTTCCACAGCTTTTCCACCCCCGTCCGATCCCCCAGATCGGCCCGCACGAAACGGAAAGCTTTATGCTTTTTCAGCAGGCCGAGCCGCGCCTCCTTCAGCTTGGGGTCATAGTAATCGTTGAGATTATCGAGCCCCACCACCTCATCCTGCTGTTTCAGCAGTCTTTCACAAAGATGATACCCGATGAACCCGGCCGCGCCGGTGACCAGGATTCTCCGGCTCATGCCGCCTCCATCCGGAACCATTCCATCCGGTCCCCGTCGAACTCAAACCATCCCCGGAACCTTTCCCCGGCCAGCAACCGGGGCATCCAGTGCTCGTCATCCGACCACATCCGGTGATAAGGCAGATCCTCCACCGAATGCCAAAACGGCTTGGCCTCGGCCGTCTCAATCAGTTCCCCATGAAAATCCCCGGCCCGATAGACCGTGCAGTGCAGGGAGTAGCCATCGCGAAACTGGAAGTGTAACTCCCCGGCCCAATCGATGCCCTGCGGCGTGATGCCGATCTCCTCCTGCGTTTCCCGGATCGCCGCCTGCTCCGGCGTCTCGCCGGGCTCGATCCTCCCTCCCGGGCCGTTCACTTTTCCCGCGCCCAGCCCCCTTTTCTTTTCAATCAGCAGAATACGCCCCTCGCGCATCACAAAACAAAGCGTCCCTCTTTCCTTGGGAAGCCAGGTCGACCAGTCGATGCGGCCCGGACGGGCCTGTTGGGTGGCTGCGGCCATCCCGCAAGATAACGCCGTCAGCGGGTTTGCCGATCCTTTTGCAGGAGTTTGGCCCGCGCGTCCTCCAGCTGCTTCTTTTCCGCCGCCGTCAGGGAGTCGATGCCCTCCTTCGAGATCTTATCAAGGATCGCATCCATCTTTTCCAGAACCGGAATCCCCCCCGACTTCTTCGCGACGGCCGCTCTGGCCTTGACCGCCTTCTTCCGACCCCTCGGCAGGGAAATCGAAGGCCACTCCATTCCGCCGCGTCTTACCCAGACCACCGCCAAAAGGGAAGAGAGCCACAGCTGGAGCAGGCCGGGCCAGTCCCGGCCCGCAAAGGCCGCCAGACTGTAGATGGCCAGCAGGATCCAACCCACCCACTTGGCGGTGAGCCCGGCAAAGAAAAATTGGGCGCCAGGATGGAGCGCACAAAACGCCAGGAAAACCGCAAAGCTGATTGTTCCTGATCCCACCAAAACTGCCGAACCCAGGAGCGGACCTGTCCCGGCCAGAACCAGGGCCGGGATCACCGCCAGCGCGGCATACATGAGCCCGTACGAGCGGCGACCGATCGCCGACTCCACCTCGCGGCCGAACCAAAAAAACATCAGCATCTCGAGACCGAACCAGAGGCCTTCCTGCCGGATATCGTGGACAAAGGGATAGGTCACCAAAGTCCAGATCTGACCCGCCCGTAGATCCCCCGCGGCAAAAGCGGCCTGGTTCACCCAGTCCCCCAGCCCCGAAGCCGACAACACGGCCGCCACGGCCATCGCCAGGGTGTGCACGCCGATCAGCAAAAGGGTTAGATCCACCCGAAGACTTCCCACGGTGAAAATCGGCCCTTCGGAGCCATGCCATGGACCGGAGGAAAAGGATTGGGACATCGGGCAAATTATCCTGCGCTTGGCTCTTTCCGGCAAGCCGACGGTTTCCTCAAATCTGGTATTCCGTGCCCCGGCCTTTGCCCGCCATCCTGACCTGCACCTTCTCCATCAAATCCCGCAGGCTTTCCCTTTCGAGGACCGACTCGCGCGCCGCCTCTGCCTCACGCCGAAGACGCCCCCACTCCTCGCCAAGCGGCCCCGAACTGTCCGGGCTGTCCTCGTTTCCCTCCATCCAGGACACCACCTCCCGCAGGTTGATCCGATCCGGAGCCCGCGCCAGATCATAACCCCCGCCTGCCCCACGCCGGCTGACCACAAATCCCCCTTTTTTCAGATTCCGCAAAACCTGTTCCATGAATTTCCCCGGCGTGCCCGAGGCCTTGGCCAGGGATGCCGCCTGGCGGATCCGCCCCTGCCCACCCTCCAGGGCCAACACCACCAAAGCCCTGACCGCATATTCCGTGGTGCGATTAGCCGCCATCACGGGTCATCCTAAGATGTGTGATTCAATGAAACAAGTTGCGGCGAGGGACAAACTGCTTCGCCGAAAAAAATTCCTCGCATCCCCCGGCCCACGCCCATTGCCAACCTTTGCTTTCGGGCTTAGTTTGGATTTCGTGAAGTCTGAAAACGGCCACGCTTCTTCCGCTGCCGCGCCGGAGACGGATTCCGGAATCGTCATCAGCAGCCGGGTTCGCCTGGCCCGCAACGTCAAGGACTACCCTTTTCCCGGTTGGCTCAAGAAAGCCGACCGCCTCAAGCTGCTCGAAACCATCCAGCCGGCCGTTTCCGACCTCGCTCCCATGAGGCCCGCCAAGATGGCGGTGGCAATGGAGGCCCTCGGGCCGCTCGAAAAACAGCTGCTCGTCGAAAAACACCTCATTTCCCGTGAACACGCCGCCAAAAACGCCGGGAGTGGCTTGGTCGTCAACGGCGACGAAACCCTCTCTGTCATGATCAACGAGGAGGATCACCTCCGTCTCCAGGCCCTCCAACCCGGTTTTCATTTGCAGCAAGCCTGGGACGCGGCGGACAAGCTCGACTCCTCCCTGGAGGAGAAACTCGAGTTTTCGTTCTCCCCTTCCCTCGGCTACCTCACCGCCTGCCCCACCAACGTCGGCACCGGGATGCGCGCCTCCGCCATGCTTCATCTTCCGGGCCTCGTCCTCGGAGAACAGATCAACCAGGTCATCAAATCCGTCAACCAGCTCGGCTTGGCGGTCCGCGGCCTGTACGGCGAGGGCACGGAAGCCCTCGGCAACCTTTTTCAAATTTCCAACCAAACCACCTTGGGCGAATCGGAAAAACAGATTCTGGAGCGCCTCACCAAGGTGGTCCGCCAGCTCATCGAACTCGAAAGCAACGCCCGCCAGAAGCTGATCCAGGAAAAGGCCCGCATGTTGGCCGACCAGGTCGGCCGCTCTTACGGCATCCTGCTCCACGCCTACTCCATTTCCTCCAAGGAGGCCCTCAACCTGCTCAGTCTACTCCGTTTGGCGGCCGACCTCGGTCTTCTCGCCGCCTCGCTCAAGGCCAAGGTTGATGCGCTCCTCATTTCCACCCAACCCGCCCATCTTCAGCAGGCTTCCCAGAAAAAACTGGGTGCGGAGGAACGGGACGCCTTCCGGGCTGATCTTCTTCGCGAAAAACTCAAAGGCGTGGCCGAACCCGCCATGCGTAAATTGCACCTGGGTTCCGGCTGAACTAAACTTCTTCGATGAACAACTTCACTCCTCGCGCCCAGCAAGTTCTCGCGCTGGCCCGCAAGGAGGCCGACCGCTTCAATCACAACTACGTTGGCACTGAGCATATCTTGTTGGGCCTCATTAAGTTAGGCCAGGGTGTTGCCGTGAATGTGCTCCAAAAAATGGGGCTGGATCTCGAAACCGTCCGGATGGAAGTGGAAAAACAGGTTGGCACCGGCCCCGACACCAAGGTCACCGGCAACATCCCCTACACCCCGCGGGTGAAAAAAGTCCTCGCCCTCGCCTCCAAGGAAGCCAAGGCTCTCCACCACTCCTACGTTGGCACGGAGCATATTCTTCTTGGTCTTCTTCGCGAGGGCGACGGCGTGGCCGCCCGGGTTCTCAAATCCCTCGAGGTCGATATCGAACGCGCCCGACAGGAAGTTCTCAAGGAACTGGACCCCAATTTCGAGGAAGGTGCCGAGGCCTCCGCCGGTGGCGAGGAACCCGGCCAGCCCGGACCCGAGCCTGCCGGCGCCGGTGGCGGTTCCGCCCCTTCCCGCAAGGACGTCAAAACCCCCGCCCTCAAGGCCTTCGGCCGCGATCTCACCGAGTTGGCCCGCAAGGGTGAACTCGATCCCGTCATCGGCCGGAAGAACGAGATCGAGCGCGTCGTCCAGATTCTCTGCCGCCGCACCAAGAATAACCCCGTCCTGATCGGCGAGGCCGGTGTCGGCAAAACCGCCATCGTCGAGGGCCTCGCCCAGGAGATCGCCTCCGGCAACGTCCCGGAAATTCTCCGGGACAAGCGCGTGATTACCCTCGATCTCGCCCTGATGGTCGCCGGGACCAAATACCGGGGCCAGTTCGAGGAGCGCATCAAGGCCGTGATGGAGGAGATCCGCAAACTCAAGACCGTGATCCTCTTCATCGATGAGCTCCACACCCTCGTCGGCGCCGGCTCGGCCGAGGGCGCCATGGACGCCTCCAACATCATCAAGCCCGCCCTTTCCCGCGGCGAGCTCCAGTGCATCGGCGCCACCACCATGAACGAGTACCGGAAGTACATCGAGAAGGACTCCGCCCTCGAGCGGCGCTTCCAAACCGTCCGCGTCGACGCCCCTTCCATCGACGAGGCCATTGCCATCCTTCGCGGACTCCGCCCCAAGTACGAGGAACACCACCACGCCAAGATCTCCGACGAGGCCCTCTCGGCTGCCGTCCGTCTCAGCGAACGCTACATCACCGGCCGCTACCTGCCTGACAAGGCGATCGACGTGATGGACGAGGCCGGCTCCCGCTGCCGCATTGCCGCCAGCATCCGCCCGCCCGAGTTCAAGGCCGCCGAGGGTGAAATCGAGACCATCCGTGCCGAAAAGGAAGCCGCCATCAAGGCCCAGGATTTTGAGAAAGCCGCCTCTCTCCGGGACAAAGAGAAGGAGGCCTCAGCCAAGCTGGAGGCCGACCTCACCGCCTGGCGCAAGAAGCGGGACGAGATCATCGTCGACGTGGACGAGGAGGACGTGAAGAACGTCATCTCCAAGTGGACGGGCATCCCCCTCACCCGGATGGCCGAGGCCGACCTCTCGAAACTCCTCACCATCGGCGATACCCTCCAGGCCCGCGTCATTGGCCAGCACGAGGCCGTCCAAGCCCTCGCCAAGGCCCTCCGCCGCTCCCGGGCTGACCTCAAGGATCCCAAACGGCCGATCGGCTCGTTTATTTTCCTGGGCCCCACCGGGGTCGGCAAAACCCACCTCGCCAAGGCCCTTGCCGAGGAAGTCTTCGGCGAGAAGGATGCCCTCATCCAGCTCGACATGTCCGAGTATATGGAGAAGTTCAACGTCTCCCGCCTGATCGGCTCGCCCCCCGGCTATGTCGGCTACGAGGAAGGCGGTCAGCTCACCGAAAAGGTCCGCCGCCGCCCCTACTGCGTGGTCCTGTTCGACGAGATCGAGAAAGCCCACCCGGACGTCTGGAACGTGCTCCTGCAGATTCTCGAGGACGGTCAGATCACCGACAGCCTCGCCCGCAAGGTGGATTTCCGGAACACGATCATCATCATGACCTCGAACGTCGGGGCCGAGCTCATTCGCAAGGGCAACGTCATGGGCTTCGGTGTTCCCACCCAGGAGCAGGACTACAACTCCCTCAAGGGCAAGATTCTTGAGGAGACCAAGAAGGTCTTCAAACCGGAGTTTCTCAACCGGCTCGATGACCAGATCGTCTTCCACTCCCTCACCCGGGACGACCTCTCCAAGATCGTCTCGCTCGAGGTCGCCAAGGTGGCCGCCCGTCTCAAGGACAAGGGCGTGGAGATTGAGCTCACTCCCGAAGCCTCCACCTTCCTTATTGAAAAGGGGTACGAGCCCCAATACGGCGCCCGGCCGCTCCGCCGCGCCATCGAGAAGTTCCTCGAGGACCCGATCGCCGAGGAGATCATCCGCGGCAAGATCAAGTCCGGCGACAAGGTGAAGGTTGGGGCCGACAAGGAAGCCCTCACCTTCTCCCCCGGTTCCCCCTCCGCCCCGGCAAAATC